>OKFC01000003.1_pt1 | contig 357170 bp, 316 predicted proteins | sample 1611471 | NCBI WGS metagenome assembly OKFC01 (sample SAMN04436747, study PRJEB24849) | human gut metagenome | biome: human gut; feature: NICU; material: stool | host: Homo sapiens | place: USA: Saint Louis, MO | collected 2011-01-06 | reverse complement strand
AAAGCGCTGTTCAACGCGGCGCAAGCGCCGGTTGTCCGAGTCCGGGCACCATATTCAGAAGAACCCGCCTATGGCGGGTTTTTCGCTTTCTGGGGTACGGACTCTCCATCGAACTGCGTTCGATTATTCGGCCTGAAGGCCTCACCCTGCGGGCCAGCGCTAAAGCGCTGTTCAACGCGGCGCAAGCGCCGGTTGTCCGAGTCCGGGCACCATATTTAGAAGAACCCGCCTATGGCGGGTTTTTCGCTTTAGGATTCACGCTACCTGACCGTACAGGTTCTGATTGATAAAACGACGCCTGCATTATTAGAATATTTTTCAGCCGGTAAACGGCGTGCAAAATTTCAGCTATCTCTGCAAAGCCGTCGGCCAAAAAGGGGAATATTCCAGCATTAATTTGGACAATGCATTGCCCTGCTCAGGGAATATTTGTCGGCGTCGGATACTATATAATGACACTCTTCTGACCAGAAGGGTGTTAACGGAATGCCGTGGGCAAGTTAATCAGGACAATAAAAATAATTATCTACAGATAAGTTGGCATACTAATAATAAAAAACAAATCCAATTACATTATCGTGTATCTCGTAATAATGAAGGGATTATGGCACTTCCTGGATTGCATGAAATTTTAGCGTTGGCAGTATAGCACGAGTTTCGATGTAATTATGCTGCGCGAGGTGTTGAATGAGACGCTGATCCTCACCAGATCTCTGTCACCACCATCAGCATTTCGGCTTTCAAAAAAGCTATCCTATTCACTCCTGTGATTCGGCAACTGTTTCGCCCTGGCTGAAGAGTAAAAATTTTCCAAATTAACTGAGGTATTTTTGTTGTCGTGGCCGGTTAACGTGCACCAAAATGATTGCCAGATAGAGCTTGCTCACTTCGCCGTCGTGGCCAGAATCTTTCACTCCCAGCTCAAAAATTTTCTTTTCCTGACAAACCTCGTCCCGCGCAAGTTCAACAAACGGTAAACCAGATAGTTAACGCAAACAATTCGCGGGCATCGGTTTATGCCATTGGGGGTAAAATCTCACGGTGATGAACGGTAACAACAATGGGGAACCGTACGGTCGTCCCGAAAGACAGGTTTAACCCCTTCAGAAAAACCAATATAACCAATTGAATAAATTGACAAAAAACAACCTAGTCAACCAATTTCATAATTTCACTTCTGATTTCATCTTTGCAAAAAGCGCCCGGCTTTTAATATCACGTTATTTCACCTTCTCAACGCCTATTTTAGGGTTATTCTAAGCAACGAACACCAGATCCCGGAAATGCAAAACGAACGCAGGCTGGCATATACACCAGAAAATCAGATAAGAACTCATACGGTGGGCATCCTCCCTGGTGGCCGTTTTCATAGCTTGGTGAATCAGGGGTATCGGATTTTTACTTAGGAATATTCATTAAATACACGCGCAAACTTTCATAGGGATTTTCATGGAAAGAAATACGCCCGTAGCCTTTGCCTGATGCGCTACCTAATGCTAAACGGGCATTTTAAATTGCGGTATTTTTGGCCCGCACACCTTTTAATTACATTTAATTCGTGAAGCTTAATTATAAGAAAAAGGCAGCCTGGTTGCTATAAACCACCCTATCTGCAGTCGTATTTCTGGGTATTATTCTCATTATACTGGAGCTTATTAATGAATCAGCGTTTGGATATCATCGGTATTGGCCTTGGCCCGTCGAATCTTAGCCTGGCAGCCTTAGGAAGTGAAATAGAGGGATTTACGGGACAGTTCCTTGAACGCAAACCTCATTTCTCCTGGCACCCAGGGATGATCCTGGCGGATTGCAGCATGCAGACCAACTTTTTAAAAGATTTAGTGAGCGCGGTTGCCCCAACCAACCGGTACAGCTTTCTCAACTATCTGGTAAAAAACAGAAAATTTTATCGTTTCCTGACGACAGAGCAGCGCACCGCATCGCGCGAAGAGTTCGCCGATTACCTCACCTGGGCCGCCGCCGGGATGGGATCATTGGCATTCAATCAAGACGTTCAGCGGGTCGAATTTGACGATCGGCAGCGCCAGTTCGTGGTGACCACCTCGAACAAGGTCTTCCACGCCAAACACGTCAGCATTGGCATAGGCAAGAAAATAAAGTTGCCGGATTGCGTGACGACGCAAAGCGATCGCTGTTTCCATGCCAGCGAAATGATGCTGCGCAACCCCGATCTGACCGGCAAACGCGTGGCGATCGTCGGCGGCGGCCAGAGCGGCGCAGATCTGTTCCTGAATATTTTTAAAGGGGAATGGGGGCAGCCGGCGCAGCTCGACTGGATATCGCGCCGCAATAACTACAATGCGCTCGATGAGGCTGCTTTTGCCAACGAATACTTCACGCCCGATTACGTCGAGAGCTTTTACTCACTGGACAGCGCGGCCAAGCGGCATATGCTGGCCGAACAGAAGATGACCTCAGATGGCATCACCAGTGAGTCGCTGCTGGCGATTTATCGCGCCATGTACCACCGCTTCGACGTCCTGCGCGAGAAATTATGGGTGCGCCTGCTGCCCAGCCGTTCGCTGACGGCCGTGAAACACACGCTGGATAACGCCTACCAACTCGAAACGCGCCATCATCTCGATCACGGCGAAGAAGCCTTCAAGGCGGACGTGGTGATCTTTGCCACCGGTTATCAATCGGCGACGCCTGAGTTCCTTGAGCCTTTGGCCCACCGGTTGTTAAAGACTGCGGACGGCGAATACCGCATAGCCCCGGACTTTACCTTTGAGTGGGAAGGCCCAGCGGAGAACTGCTTATTTGCGATGAACGCCAGTATGCATAATCACGGCATTGCCGATCCTCAGCTGAGCCTGATGGCCTGGCGATCGGCCCGCATTCTTAATCGGGCGTTAGACCACAAGCCATTTGATCTGGGAACAACGCCGACAGCCATTCAATGGCGCAGTGAAAGCGTACCGCCCGCGTTTTAAATACAAGAACGTCTTAATCATTGTCACTATGCTTTGATGGAATTACGTATATGAAGAGACAATTCAAGAAGTTTATTCTGAATCAGCTGGCCGTATTAGCCCCTGAGTTCAAGGCCCGATTGATATACAAAAGGGCATTTGGCAAACCGCTGAATTTACAGTCGCCCTCAACCTGGAATGAAAAAATAAATCATCTTAAGTTGAATGACTACAGTAATAACGCATTAGTGACTCAATGTGCAGATAAATATGCGGTGAGAGAGTACATCAAAGAAAAGGGATGCGAAGAGATTCTTAATGAGTTGTATTTTTCCTGTGATTCAGTGCAGGAAATACCGTGGGAAACGCTGCCTGATAAATTTGTCATTAAGGGAAACCACGGTTCAGGGTATAATTTAATTTGCCAAAATAAACAATCGTTGAACATTAAAAGCGCCTCTCATCTGATCGATGGATGGATGAAAGACGATTACTGGAAAACCTATGTAGAACTCAACTACAAAGGGATACAAAAAAAGATCATTGGGGAAAAGTATATCGAATCGACCAATGGTCACGGGCCTGAAGACTATAAAATCTATTGTTTCCGCGGTGTGCCTTACTGCACCTTGCTGTGCGTCGGCAGGGATACCGGGACGCCAAAATATTACTTCTTCGACAAAGAGTTCAAGTTCCTTTGCTATAGCGAAGACTGTCTGGCATTGAGCCAGGAGGAGATAGACGCTTTCGTGAAACCTGAGGGATATGATGAGCTGTTTGAGTACGCCACTCGCTTGTCGGCGCCCTTTGAGTTTGTTCGCGTTGATTTCTACATCTCGCAAGGCCAGATCATTTTTGGCGAGCTAACCTTTACCCCCTCCGCCGGATTGGATACGGATATTTTGCCGCCGACCGATATTTTGCTTGGCAAGATGCTGATGCTGCAGCAGCACTGATTTTCACCGGACGCCCACAGGGAAGATCGGGCGGCGCAGTGCCCAGCGCGAGAGGAATACCGGCCGACATGTTCGCAACCTGCCGGCCGGTATTGCCCTGAAGGTATCGGGCCCATGATCTCGCTTGTTCATACCGCCGTTACAGAAAAACCCCGCCACCTATCCCTGATAGCCCGCAACCGACCCAGGCGCAATACCTCAGCCGGACCACATAACCATTTGAAAAATAATGGCATTAAATGATTAATAAGAATCACTTACATATTTATAATAAAATGTTCTATATGTATAGGAAGCTATAATATAAGATACCGGAAAGTTTCCCTGGTGTTGTTGTGTGTCTTTGCCCTATTTTATAGGGCTTTTTTTGCTAAAAATCGTTGATAACCGTGTATTTCCCCCGCTATTCGCCATTCCCCTCCCCATAAAAACCATAACCATTTCTAATTAATTGCAATCTCTCTTATTCCTGACTTACCAATAATAACAATGAGTTGCTATTAACCCGGCAAAGCAACTGACGGCCCTCTTCCGGGTTTTGGCCGCCATTCGCGGCCGGAATGTCCGCCCTAAAGGTAGGTTTTTGCCGGGCGCGAACGGATGCTACTATCGGCCTTTTTCCGAAGGTGTTAACCCGCATGTTTTTGTCCAACCGGCATTTTATCTCTGCGCTTCTGGCGCTCGCCATCGGCCTTTGGCTGCCGGGTTCCGTGCTGGCCAGGCCCGATTTGGAACGCAAGATCGGCACTACCGTAGCCGATAGCCATTCTGCGGATTACCGCTTCAGCGACCTGCGCTTCACCTCCGCCGATGGCCGACGGCATTACCGCGTTCGCATCGCCCAACCGCATCGGGCACCTGAGCCGGGCGGCTATCCAACGGTTTATTTCCTCGACGGCAACGCGGTGCTGATGGAGTTAAACGCCGCCTTACTGGCCAAATTGGCAGCGGCGAAGCGGCCGCCGGTGCTGGTCATGATCGGCTATGACAACGATCTGCGCATCGATGCCGCCGGCCGCGCCTACGACTATACGCTCCCTCTGCCGGCAGGCATGAAGACACCGCCGCGGGCCGGCGGGGGCGCGGATGCGTTCCTGCAATTGATTGAAACTCGGATCAAACCGGCGATCGCCGCCAGACTGGCGGTCGATCCGCAGCGGCAGACGCTGTGGGGGCACTCCTACGGCGGGCTCTTCGTTCTGCACACGTTGTTTACCCATCCTGCCGCCTTTCAGCGCTATATCGCCGTGGAACCCTCGCTGTGGTGGGGCAACGGCATGATCCTGCAAGAAGCGCAGCAGATGACGGAACGGCGCGCGGCGCCGGCGATAAGGCTGCAACTGTGGGTTGGCCTGGCGGAACGCGATCGCGCGGCCCCGCCCGGTGTAAAGAGCCCCGCTCTGCCGGCGGACGCAACGCATTTGCTGGCCGAACAGCTGGCGCAGCTCGACGGTTTCACCGTCGGCTATCGGGAATGGCCCGCCTTAGGGCACGGCGCCATGCTGGGCGCGACCATCGAGCCGGCGCTGGGCAGCGTCATCGCAGAAGACTGAATTCGCGGCTCAGAAGGCATCGGCCACATTTTCATCTGCGGCGCATATCTTCTGATAAGAAGAGTGTTTAATATCTGAGACAGAGAACGGTGGCCGCGGGCGGGCGCGTCAAAAAACAAAGTGGCTCCCCCGTCGGCAAGTGAGCTTGCTCTATCCGGTGGAGCCATACAGTACTGCAGTTTTCCCGGTGGGGCCCTGGTGAGGCGCAAGTAGGAAAAGATGGTGTAAGCAGGGCATTTCAGCGTTTTAATACCGCCTGTTTCACTATTTTCTTCTCCCTGTGGCGCCTATCATAAGCGCCCGTTCACCAGGCGGAAAAGGGTGAAAACCACCCTTGAAATACATTAACGAAAGTGATATTAGAAACGGTTGGGGCGAAAGCGCCTAGTTCAGTTTTGAATAATTAAATCAGGGAATTATATTAAAAATGAATATTAATATCACCGACAAACCCAACCCGCAGGATGAAGAGTTCGTTATCGACAGCCTTTGGGCGCACAATCACAAAACCCAGCCCGTAGACATTCACCCGCTGTTCCTGACCGTTACCGACGACAACCAGCAGATCGTCGGCGGCCTGGTCGCGCGCACCTGGTGGGGCGGCCTGGAAGTGCAATATCTGTGGGTTGGCGATCAATGCCGCAAAAGCGGGTATGGCCGCCAATTGATGGAGTTGGCCGAAGAAGAAGCCCGCAAGCGCGGTTGCCATATGGCCTATGTCGATACCTTCGATTTCCAGGCCAGAGGCTTCTACGAAAAATTGGGCTACCGGGTCTACGGCGAGCTGGGCGACTATGCGCATCGCCACACCCGCCATTATCTGGCTAAAAGCCTGTAACGCGGCCTGAGCGGCACAGAGGTGGGTATGGGTTCATCACATAAAAATAATGAATCTTATTTTAAGGGCCTCATCACCATGATGGAGCACCTGAGCGAACCCTGGGGCATCAAAGACCACCTGTCCCGCCACCTCTATATGAACCGCGCCGCTTATCTCTATACCAATACGCCGCTGAATTTCGACGTCGCCGGCAAATATGACCACGAGTTCCCCGCCGACTGGGCCGACTCCGCCGCCGACTTTATCGAGCATGACAAAATGACCGAAGCGGCGCGCGATCGGGTCACGGTCATAGAAACGCACTACTGGTACGGCAAAGACAGCCTGACGCCGTTTATCAGCGAAAAGCTGCCGGTGTACAACGATGACAAACAGGTGATTGGCGTGATCTGGAACGCCAAGCCGATGAACAGCCTGTCACCGCTGAAGTACATCAATCAGCAAAAACCCAGCGTGTTGACCACCGAAGTCAATAACGAGCTGTTCACCCGTGCCGAACTCGATGTTATTTTCCTTATGCTGCAACGATTTACGGTGAAAGAGATCGCCAAAATCTATAATGTCAGCAATAAGACCATCGAAAACCGCATTTATAACATTTACCAGAAGGCCAACGTGCATACTCAGCAGCAATTTGAGGAATACTGCAAATACGCCAATCTGGATAACTACATTCCCGATCGCCTGATAACCAAAGGCATTCAGTTTATTTGAACCGCAAGGAAGATCTCACCGTGATAAAGATCGAAGATTATCCGCTCACCCGGGTGCCGCAGGATAAACGAGTTTCGTTTTTAAGCGTGGCCATCGTGCATATGGGCATGCTGACCGCACTGGACCAGTTCATGCTCGGCGCCGTACTCGGCAATTCCATGACGCTGATTGACGCCTTCACCGCCATCTTCGTCGGCAGCCTGATCTTCGGCGTGGTGACCTACGGCCTGGGGCTGGCGGGCATGCGCGAAGGCATTTCCGGCAGCCTGCTGGCGCGCTGGTGCGGCTTCGGCCGTCTGGGCTCGGTGCTGATAGGCGTGGTGGTTGCCGTCAGCCTGCTGGGTTGGTTCGGCATTCAGAACGCCATTTTCGCCAAGTCGCTCGACTTCGCGCTCGGCAATAAGCTGGGCTTCGGCCTGGCCGCCGGGCTCTCGGGCACGCTATTGACCATCCTGGTGGCATTCGGCTTCAAGGCGCTGCGCATCGCCGCCCGTATCGCGGTGCCGATGTTCATCATGCTGGTGGCCTATATTTCGGTGACCGCGCTTTCCGGCCATAACCTGCAGGAGATCATCCAGCTGGCGCCGCCGGGTGAACCGCTGACCATCAGCGCCGGCATCACCATCGTCGTCGGCGGCGCCATCGTGGCCAGCCTGATGACCCCCGATCTGACCCGTTACTCCAAAAACGGCAAGCACGTGCTCGGCGTCACGCTCTTCACCATTATCGCCGGCGAGTTCGTGGTGAACGGCCTGGCGATCCTGATCGCCAAAACCCTGGGCACCGCGGATGTGGTCACCATCATGTCGCAAGCGGCCGGCGGCGCCGGTTTGCTGGTGGTGGTGTTCTCCACCCTGCGCGTCAACGATCTCAACCTGTACTCTTCTTCACTGGGCATCGTCAATGCGGTGGAAGGCATCACCGGCAAGAAGCTGAAATACACCTACACTACGCTGGTGATCGGTATTCTGGGCACCACCCTGTCGGTGCTGGGCATTCTTGACCGCTTTGTCGACTTTCTGACGGTGCTTGGCGTGGTCTTCCCGCCGATTATCGGCATCATGCTGGTGGACTATTATCTGCTGCGCAGCCACCGCAAGATCCTGGATGAGAGCCGCCGGACCGGCCAGCTGCCGAACGAAACGCCAACTATCGGCTGGGCGGCGATCGTCGCCAGCATCGCCGGCGGCGCCGTTGGCCTGGCAACCGAATGGGGCGTACCGACCATCAATTCCCTGGTCGCTGCCAGCCTGCTGTATTGGCTGCTTAAACTGGTCTTCAGCCGGGCGCAAAAACCGTTGGCATCACAGAAGTCGCTCTGATTTTCGTGAACGCGGTAATGCACTCCTCCGGTAACGGGGGAGTGTTAGACGCTCGAAAAGGGGATTCAATGCAAAAGAATGAGCCGATCGCGCAGACAAACGGCCATGGTGGTTAGGGTCCCTGGTGTCGGTAGCAAGCTATCCATTATGCTCAGAGTGTGGCAACGCCCCCTCTGAGCTTTTTATTATAAAAACTGTCGGCTTCCGTGTTTCGATCGTAAAGAGAAACTTCAGCTTGCATGAACAGTAGCCCATGAAATCGGCTTTGGTCAACATAAAAGTAAACATAAAACCGGCTTTTGTGTTCACTTTTCCATAAGAAAAACCTAATCAATTGATTTGCACGGCTTTATCTTTCGCGCAGAGGAAGCAGACCGCCTCCGCTGATATCATTGCGCTAAACGGCTGACGGAAAACAATAATTACTGCTAATAATCAGTTCGTTACCTGCTCGCCTGCGCCTTTTTATCTGGACAACGCCACTGCGTAAGATATAGTGAAGCCTGCGTAATGTTTGTAAGGACAGCCAATGAAAACCACCAACGCACAGCGCAAAATCAACATCATTAAAAATATTGAATATCTGATGCGTACCCGCGGTGAAACCAAGGCTTCCTTTTCCAATCGCAGCGGCCTGACGCGTACGACTCTCTACAAAATTCTTGACGGAAGAGTGAACAACGTTCAGCAATCCACCGTGAATAGGATCTCCGATTTCTTCGGTGTCTCCTGTGAAGAGATCGAAGATTACGATCTGGAAAAGCTGGAGCTGCTTAACGAAACGCTGTCCACCGAAGGCAACAAGAACCCTTCCGCCATTCCGGTAATCCCGCAGTCGCGCTATCTGGCCGTCTCGCAGCGCAAGATCGGGCAACTGGTCACTGAGTTCCCTTTGACTTATTTCTTCGGCGATGAGTCGAACATGTTGGCAATGAAAATAGAGACCGAAATTAAAGGGTCATTTATTCCCGGCGAAGTCATCATCATCAAACGCCCGCCGGTACTGATTTGCGATTCGCCTTTGCTGTATCACTCGGGAAAAAGCGGCTTCTTTGTGGTTGACGACAAAGACAGCGAAAGCATGGACAAACGCCCTCAGGACACCGTGCAATTCCTGGGTTACATCGTTGGAGAAAGGCTATAAATGGAACCGAATCAGAAGTTCAAGCTGTTGGGCTTCACCCGGCATGGCACCATCGCGGCCAATGTCATGGTATTGGCCACCGGCAAAACCATCACCATGGGGCTGAATGAGCTGGCCGACAGCGAAATATCAGAAGATTTAAGCCGGCATGAGCTGCAGGCGCTGTACCGTAAACTCTATGGTGACAACCAACAAAAAACCGCCTACGAGCTCAGCGATCGCCATGAACGATCCTGGTACGCCTACCTGATTATTACCGTGGCGCTCAGCGTGATTTATATTTTCTCAACGCTGTGCGGCGTCAAGCCGATCCAAATCCCGGTGCTGAATCTCATCACGCCGCCGGCGATCTTCATTTACCCGCTCACGTTCATTCTGGTGGATATCCTCAACGAATTCTATGGCTTACGGCTGGCCAGGCGCACCATCATCATCTCGTTTATCGCCAATCTGACCTTCGTCCTGGGCGTTTGGGTAACGACGCTGGTGCCGAGCATTCCGCAGTGGGAGTACAGCGAGACCTACAACGGCATCGTGCACAGCATCATGGCGGTGCTGGTGGCCTCGTCGGCGGCCTATCTGATCTCCGAAAACGTCAACTCCTACCTGCTCTGCAAAATCAAAGAGTTGACCAATTCCCGCTACCTGTTTGTGCGCGTGATCACCAGCACCGTAGTGGCTTCGGCCATCGACAGCGTGGTGTTCTGTACGCTGGCGTTCTACAACGTGCTGAGCTGGGACATCATCAAAACCATGATCCTGTCGCAGTTCCTGATCAAGGTGGTTTACGCCCTGCTGGGCGTCGGGCCGATCTACGCCACCCGCAGTCTGTTTAATCGCTACATCAATACCGAACAAGCAAAGGGCAATGAATATGCATATCCAAAAGCAAGATAAAATCACCCATCTTGGCGCGAACTCCGATTATCCGGATCAATATGCTCCCGCATTGCTCGAAGCCTTGCCGCGTGCCCGCGGCCGCGATCTGATCGGCGTGGACGAGCAGCAGCTGCCGTTCAGCGGCTTTGATCTGTGGACCGCCTTCGAGCTGTCCTGGCTCAACGCCAAGGGCAAGCCGGTGGTGGGCATCGGCGAATTTACCTTCCCGCACTCTTCTTCCAACCTGATCGAATCCAAATCGTTCAAGCTGTATCTCAACAGCTTCAACCAAACGCGCTTCGACAGCGTGGAACAGGTGAGCGCCGCTATGCAGAAGGATCTGTCGCAGGCGGCCAATGGCCAGGTCACCGTCAAGCTCTATCCGGGTCTGGAAGGTTATCCGGCGCAGATCGATCGTCTGCCGGGCATCAACATCGACGATCTGGATATCGCGGTCGACGACTTCGCCTTCAAGCCGGAATACCTGAGCGGCGCGGCCGAGAGAGGGGAATCGGTGTCGGAGACGCTGTCTTCCAATCTGTTGAAATCCAACTGCCTGGTCACCAATCAGCCTGACTGGGGCAGCGTGGTGATCCGCTATGAAGGTCGCCAAATCGATCGCGAAAGCCTGCTGCGTTACCTGATCTCCTTCCGCCAGCACAATGAATTCCACGAGCAGTGCGTCGAGCGCATTTTCAACGACATCAAGCAGAGCTGCCGCCCGGAAAAACTCAGCGTGTTCGCGCGTTACACCCGCCGCGGCGGCCTGGACATCAACCCCTTCCGCAGCGATTTCGAAACGGCGCCGACGCTCGGCCGCCTGATCAGACAGTAAGCCTCATCCCCAATGCTCCCGCCAGGGAGCATTGTTTCTCTCGCTTTCATCTCCCTGTTATTTTTCGCCATTATCGTCGTCAGCGGCTATCTTCAAAGCACACTGACGGAGATTAACGACGCATGCCTGACCTTTCTCGCAGAGACATCCTGCGGGCTGCCGCCATCGGATCGGCGTTCTCGCTGTTGCCCGCCTCGATTCGCAAAGCGCTGGCCATTCCCGCCAATAACCGCACCGGCACCCTGCGCGACGTCGAACACGTGGTGATCCTGATGCAGGAGAACCGCTCTTTCGACCACTACTTCGGCACCTTGCCGGGCGTGCGCGGCTTCAGCGATCGCTTTACCATTCCACTGCCCGGCGATCGCCTGGTCTGGCAGCAACAGGGCGCCGAACGGCTGGTGCTGCCCTACCATCTGGACAGCAAACGCGGCAACGCCCAGCGCGTCACCGGCACGCCGCACTCGTGGGTGGATGAGCAAGCCGCCTGGGATCACGGCCGCATGAGCGCCTGGCCCACCTACAAAACGCCGGCCTCGATGGGCTACTACCGCCAGCGGGAGCTGCCGTTCCAGTTTGCGCTGGCCAACGCTTTCACCCTGTGCGATGCCTATCACTGCTCCATCCACGCCGGCACCAACACCAACCGGCTGTTCCACTGGACCGGCACCAACGGCCCGTCCGCCGCCGACGTGGCGGTGGTGGTCAACGAATGGGACAGCCCCGGCCCGGCGAACAGCGGCTACCAGTGGACAACCTATCCGGAACGGCTGGAGGCGAGCGGCGTCAGCTGGAAGGTGTATCAATTCCTGCCGGACAACTTTACCGACAACCCGCTGGCGGGTTTTCGCCAATACCGCGCCGCCAGCATTCAGGTGGGCAACCCGGCGTGGCCGCCGAAAGACTTCAACGCTTTCGTGCCTTATAGCGATGCGCTCAACGAGGCCGCACCGCTGTACAAAGGCAACGGCAACACCCTGCCGGCCGCCGACGGCAACGATCTGGACGCCATGCTGGCCGGATTCCGCGCCGACGTGCAGCAGGGCAAACTGCCGCAGGTCAGTTGGATCATCGCGCCGGCGGCCTATTCGGAACACCCCGATCCCTCCAGCCCGGTACAGGGCGGCTGGTTCACCCAAGAGATCCTCAACGCGCTGACCGACAACCCGGAGGTGTGGAGTAAAACCGTTCTGCTGGTCAACTACGACGAAAACGACGGCTTTTTTGACCATATGCCTTCGCCTTCCGCGCCGTCGCTGCGCGAAGACGGCAGCTTCGCCGGTAAATCGACGGTGCCGTTCGACACCGAGATCTTCCAGCACGTGGCGCCACCCGGTTCGCAGGATCAACCGCCGCCGGACGGCCGCATCTACGGCCCTGGCCCGCGGGTGCCGATGCTGGTGCTGTCGCCCTGGAGCCGCGGCGGCTGGGTCAATTCGCAGGTTTTCGATCACACCTCGGTGCTGCAATTTTTGGAAAAGCGCTTTCAGGTACATGAACCCAACATCAGCGCCTGGCGCCGCGCGGTGTGCGGCGATCTCACTTCGGCGTTCAACTTTGTCGATCCTAACGGCGAAGCGCTGCCGAGCCTGCCCGCCACCAGCCGCCACGCCGCCGACGGCCTGCGCCAGCGTCAGGAACAGCTGCCGCAAGTGCCGCTGCCATCACCCGCCCACCAGCGTTTACCCCACCAACGCCGCCTGGCACGCCCTTCCCGCGCGTTGCCCTACCAGCTGCACGTCGAGGCCGGCGTCGCGACCGAGCAACGCCGCGTGACGCTGAACCTGTTCAATACCGGCGAGCAGGGAGCGGTGTTTCACGTCTACGACCGGCGCGATCTGGCGCAGATCCCGCGCCGTTTTACCGTCGAGGCGGGCAAGGCGGTCAGCGACGACTGGCAAACGGAGAATGAGTACCATCTGTGGCTGCTTGGCCCCAACGGCTTTCATCGTGAGTTGCGCGGTGCCCTGAGCCGGCCTCAGCCGGAGGTGCGTTTGCGCCCGACGGGCCGCAGCCTGCTGCTGCAGTTGAATAACCCGGCCCCCGAAGCGATAACGGTCACCCTCGAACGCTGCCCTTACACGCAGCAAGGCCCGTGGCCTATCACGCTGCCTGCGGGCGGCAGCCATCAGCAAGCGTTCGACGCCCGCGCCAGCGGCGGTTGGTACGATATTACGCTGCAAAGCGCCGGGGGCTGGCTGCGTCGCCTGGCAGGGCGGCTGGAAGATGGCGAACACAGCGTCAGCGACCCGCTGATGGGCCATGAATAACTATCGGCATCGAGGGAGTTCAAAAATCGAAAGGATATCGCTTATCATTGCGCTCTCGTTCTTCGCCGATTACCCAAGGATCTTCATGCCCGCTGTTCTTATCGCCAAAGCCGGCCGCTGGTTGGCCGCCTGCGTTTTACTGTTGGCCGGCGCCGCTCAAGCCGCGCCGATCGTCGTCACCGATGTCGCCGGCCGCCAGGTCACCCTGCCGCAACCGGCCAAACGCGTTATCCTGGCCGATGCCCGCGCGCTGTTGGCGCTGAATATTCTGCATCCGCAGGAGCCGCTGAAAAACATCATCGCCTGGGACAACTCGCTGAAGGTCAAAGCGCCGGATCTGGTTGAGGCCTATGCGAAAAAATTTCCGCAGGTCATGCAAATCCCTACCTTCGACAATCCCTACACCAGTGACTTCAGCGTGGAAAGCGCGGTGGTGCGCCAACCGGACCTGATCATTTTCGACATCGGTCTGCTGAGCAAATTGAAAGACAGCGGCGTGCTGACCCAGCTGGAAAAAGTCGGCATCCCGGTGCTGATCATCGATTTTCGCCAGCAGCCGCTGACCAACACCGTCGCCAGCATGGCGCTGTTGGGTAAAGTGTTTGACGAGCAGCCCAACGCCGACGCCTTCATCCGTCTCTATCAGCAGCGCCTCGAGCTGGTGCGCCAGCGCGTCGCCACGCTGAAACCGGAGCAGCGCCCCAGCGTCTTCATCGAGCGCAGCGCCGGCATCAAAGGCGATCAGTGCTGCAACACCTTCGGCAAAGGCAGCTTCGGGCAGTTCATCGAGACCGCCGGCGGCAACAATATCGGCAGCAAGCTGTTTTCAGACATGGGCGGTGAAGTGAACGTCGAGCAGGTGATCAGCAGCAACCCGGATTTCTATCTGCTGACCGGCGCCGACTGGAGCCGCGGGCATCGCGGCACGCTGGCGGTGCCGTTGGGTTACGCTACCGATATGGCCACCAGCCAAAAGAAACTGGCGCATCTGCTGGATCGCACCGGCATTAACGTGCTGAAAGCGGTGAAAGAAAAACGCGTGATGGCGATTTACCATCAATTTTACGACACGCCGCTCAACTTTATCGCCGTTGAGGCGATCGCCAAATTCCTGCACCCGGCACTGTTTAAAGATATTGATCCGCAAGCGGATATCGAAATGGTGCATCAGAAATTCACCGCGCTGGATTACAGCGGCGTCTTCTGGCTTACGCCGCAATAACCCCCGCCAGGGCCCGCCAGCCGGGCCCTGTTTCCCGCATTCATTATTTAGTTACCCACTTAACTATCCCGTAACAATTCTATTTACTTGCCAATAATTATCATTAAGATTGTCTTTTCTAAAAAAACACATCCGGGTCTGAAACTCTTAAGGCATTATTATGTCACCTCTTTTTCGGCTTTCCCTGCTGACGGCTGCCATCGCCGTCGCGTTCCCTGTCCTTGCTACTGATAATTCATCTCAGAACGATACCGACACTGTGACCGTCGTCGGCAACTGGCTGGACAACCCTGATACCAGTTCGGTGCTGCTCAACCATCCGGGCGCGCGTTCCATCGTCACCCAGCAGCAGATGCACGAACAGGGCGACCAAACCATCGCCGACAGCCTGCGCGGCGTACCCGGCGTGCAGGTGCGCGACAGCAACGGCACCGGCGGCAGCGACATCTCGCTCAACGTCGGCGTGCGCGGCCTGACTTCGCGTCTTTCTCCGCGCTCCACCATTTTGATGGACGGCGTCCCGCTGGCGGTCGCGCCTTACGGCCAGCCGCAGCTGTCGATGGCCCCGCTGTCTATCGGTAATCTGCAATCGGTGGACGTGGTGCGCGGCGGCGGCGCGGTGCGCTACGGGCCGCAGAACGTCGGCGGCGTGATCAACTTCGTTACCCGAGACATTCCCAAAACGTTTGGCGGCACCGCCAGCGTACAAACCCAGGGTGCCAGCCACGGCGGCCTGAAGACCCTGACCAGCGCCTCCGTGGGCGGCACCGCAGACAACGGCCTCGGCGCCGAACTGCTCTACTCCGGGCTGCACGGCCAGGGTTACCGCGACAGCAACGACAACACCGACATCGACGATTTCATGCTGAAAACGCGTTATGCGTTCACCGATCGCGACGAGCTGCTGGCCAATTTCCACTACTACGACGCCAAAGCCGGCATGCCGGGCGGGCTGAGTGCCGCGCAATACGCGCAAAACCCGTTCCAATCCACGCGGCCGTGGGACCAGTTCGAAGGCCGCCGCAAGGATATGTCGTTCAAGTACAAACATCAGGAAGACGACAAACAGTTCGAAGTGTTGACCTACTTCACCGACAGCTACCGCGGCAGCAACATCGAATCGGAAGGCACCGGCAAAAACGCGGGCCAGCGGCGCATGGTCTCCTATCCGCGTCACTATTCAACCTGGGCTATCGAACCAAGTTATTCGCAGGTCTTCCGCTTCTGGGATATGGCGCACGAGATCACCCTCGGTTACCGTTACCTGAATGAAACCATGGACGAAAAGGCGTCGCGTTCGGCCTGGTATAACCCGGCGGATATCGGCTCGACGCCGGAGACCCCGGACTATTACCAGCACACCTCCGGCGGCACCGCAGCCAACGCGTTCTATATCGACGACACCATCAACGTCGGCAACTGGACGGTCACGCCGGGCCTGCGTTATGAAAGCATCCGCACCCACGTGGACGATTCGTTCAACAATATCAGCCGCAAGAAAAGCTACAGCGAGCCGCTGCCGTCATTGAACGTGATGTACCACCTGTCCGACGCCTGGAAACTGTTCGCCAACGCCAACACTTCGTTCGGCAGCATGCAGTATTTCCAACTGACCAAAGGCGGCAACGGCAACCAGCCGGCGCCGGGGCTAACGGCGGAAAAAGCGCACACCTATGAATTCGGCACTCGCTACGACGACACCGTAGTCAAGGCCGAGGCCACGCTGTTCTACATCGACTTCGATAACCAGCTGCAGTACATCAGCAACGACGTGGGCTGGACCAACATGGGTGCCACCAAGCACAAAGGCATCGAGCTGGCACTCAGCTACGATCTCAGCGAGCTGAATCGCGCGCTCGACGGCGCCAGCGTCTACACCAGCTATACCTACACCAAGGCCAGCACCGACAAGGGCGACTTCGCCGGTAAAGATCTGCCGTTCTACTCGCGCCAGGTCTATACCGTCGGTACACGTTACGCCACCGGCAGCTGGGTATGGAATCTGGACGGTTATGCGCAGTCGAAACAGCATTCGCCGGGCACCGGGCCGGAGTACATCACGCAGGAAAGCGCCGATGGCCAGTTCGGCAATATCGCCGGTTACATGGTGTGGAATATGCGCGGGGAATATAACTTCGGGCCGCAGCTGTCGAACCTGACGCTGGGTGCCGGGGTGAAAAACCTGTTCGATCAGCGCTACTTCACCCGCTCCAACGACAACAACTTCGGCAAGTACGTCGGCGAACCGCGCACCTTCTTCGTGCAGGGGTCAATCGCCTTCTAATGCCAGGGCCCGGCAGGGCCTCGGTATCACCGACAGTAAAGGCGAAACAGGCGCGCCAGGTGCGCGCCCATCGGCGTCAGGGTGGTGTCCTTGCGTTGGATAAGATAAAACGTCGCTTTCGGCAGACGCTCTTCCAGCTCGAGCGGCACCAAATGCTTGCCCAAAATCGGATCCGAAATCACGTCCACCGACAGAATGCTGACAAAATCGCTCTGCGCCACCAGGCTGGTACAGGCCATAAAGGTCTCGCAGGTCACGCTGATCGACGGCGCCATGCCCAAGTCCCCGAACAGATCGTGCAATAGCCGATAGTAACTGCCTTTCGGCGTCGGCATGGTCCAGTCGCAGTGCTGCAGCTGTTTCAGCGAGGTCGCCCCCTCCATCGGATGCCCTTTGCGCACCACTACCCGATACTCTTTTTCCATCAGCCGTTCATACTGCAGCTCGTTGTCGAGGCTGCTGGGGTAATAGGTATTGACGGTAAAATCCAGCTCGCCCTGGCGCAGTTCTGGGATCATCGACACCAGTTGCCCCTCGACGATGCGCACCTTAACGTTGGGATACTCACGGTGAAACTGGGTGACCACCTGCGGCATCACGGTGCGCGCAATGCTGCCGCCAACGCCGATATTCACCGTGCCGCCCGCCAACCCCAACCGCTGCTGAATGTCTTCCTGCGCCACCCGCAGCTCTTCGAGGATCAGGCTGGCATGCTGGAAAAAGTTATCGCCGCAGTCGGTCAATACCACCCCCTGACTGCGGCGAATAAACAGCTTGGCGCCCAGCACCTCTTCCAGTTCCTGAATGGCCTTGGTCAGCGCAGGCTGGGAAAGGCGTGAGGTACGACTGGCGGCGCGGATGCTGCCCTGGCGGCTAACGTCCACAAATGCACGTAATTGGTGCAATTTTATCGAGGCTGGCATAGGCGAAAGGCGATAACCGTTATTTATCAATAGCAAGATATTGGCATCTTATTTAGCCAGATTCCATTGTGTACATTCGGAAAAAACATAATAAATAACCAAATTCTTATTTCGCTTAATTAAGCGCATTTTCTGCGCCAATAAGCGCCATTCACGGCAGTTAGTAACCAAACGCACCTTTTTCTTTGCAATAGCTTCACCGTCTGATTTCAGTTCAGAGCATAACTGCTGCCTGGAGCGATCCAGCGCGCGATAACTTATGAGATATCACTATGACTAATTCGCTTTCGATGTTGGTGGCTGATTTGTACCCGCAATTGCAGGCCTGGCGCCGCGACTTCCACCGCTATGCCGAATCCGGCTGGTTTGAGTTCCGCACCGCCACCCTGGTGGCGGAAGAACTCGATCGGCTGGGCTATCGCCTGCAGCTGGGCCGCGAGGTCATCAAGGCAGAGGCGCGCATGGGGCTGCCCTCGCCCGCCGAGCTGGAAGCGCAGGAACAGCGCGCCCGCAATCAGGGGGCGTTGGAGAAATGGCTGCCGCATTTTTCCGGCGGCTTCGCCGGCATCGTCGCAACGCTCGATACCGGCCGCCCCGGCCCGACTATCGCTTATCGCGTGGATATGGACGCCCTCGATCTCAACGAATTGCTGGAACCCGAACACCTGCCGTTCCGCGAAGGGTTCGCCTCTTGCAACAGCGGCATGATGCATGCATGCGGTCATGACGGCCATGCCACCATCGGCCTGGGGCTGGCGCACGTGTTCAAAAGCCTGGAATCCCAGCTTCGCGGCACCGTCAAACTGATCTTCCAGCCGGCGGAAGAAGGCACACGCGGTGCAAAATCGATGGTGGAGGCCGGCGTGGTGGACGACGTCGATTTCTTCACCGCGGTGCATATCGGCACCGGCGTGCCGGCCGGCGAGCTGGTGTGCGGCAGCGATAGCTTTATGGCCACCAGCAAGCTGGACGTTACTTTCCGCGGCGTCGCCTCCCACGCCGGCGCCAAGCCGGAAGACGGCCGCAACGCGCTGCTGGCAGCGGCGCAGGCTGCGCTGGGGCTTTACGCCATCCCGCGCCACAGCGAAGGCAGCTCGCGCATCAATGTCGGCGTGCTGCAGGCCGGCACCGGCCGCAACGTGATCGCCGATCGGGCGTTTATGAAGGTAGAAACGCGCGGCGCCACCAATGAGATCAACGCGTTTGTTTATCAACAGGCGCTGAACGCCATCGAAGGCGCCGCCAAAATGCACGGCGTCGCCTGCGATATCGCGCTGATGGGCGCGGCGCAGAGCAGCAAACCGACCCAACCGTGGGTGGATTACATCCGCCGCCAGGCGCAGCAGATAACCGAGCTGGCCTCGGTGGTCGATCGCCGCGAACAGGCCGCCGGCTCAGAAGACGCCACCTACATGATGGAACGGGTGAAATCCCGCGGCGGCCAGGCCTCATACGTCATTTTCGGCACCGAGCTGAGCGCCGGGCACCATAACGAGAAATTCGACTTCAACGAGCAGGTGATGGCGGTGGCGGTGAAAACGCTGGCGTCGCTGGCGCTGAACCTGCCGACATTCGGGAGCGGAGCATGAGCAACTCAGAACTGCAGGCCTTTATCGACGACTACATTGACCAATGCCGGCCCCGCTTCAGCGCGCTGAGCGACGCGATTTGGGACCACCCGGAAACGCGCTTTAACGAGACCTATTCCGCCACGTTGCTGGCCGATGCGCTGGAACAGGAAGGCTTCTCGGTTGAACGCGGCGTGGGCGACATCGAGACGGCGTTCATCGCCAGCTACGGCAGCGGCCACCCGGTTATCGCGCTGCTGGGCGAGTACGACGCGCTGGCCGGGCTGAGCCAGCAGGCCGGTTGCGCCACGCCGCAGCCGCTGGTGGAAAACGGCAACGGCCATGGCTGCGGCCACAACCTGCTGGGCACCGCCGCGCTGGCGGGCGCCTTCGCCGCCAAGGCGTGGATGCAGCAGAACCGGCTGAGCGGCACCCTGCGCTTCTACGGCTGCCCGGGCGAAGAAGGCGGCTCCGGCAAAACCTTTATGGTGCGCGAAGGCCTGTTCGACGATGTCAACGCCGCCCTCACCTGGCACCCGGAAGGCTTCAGCGGCATGTTCAATACCAGCACGCTGGCCAACATCCAGGCGGCGTTTCACTTCAAGGGCGTCGCCGCCCATGCCGCCAACTCGCCGCACCTGGGGCGCAGCGCGCTGGACGCGGTGACGCTGATGAATACCGGCGCCAACTTCCTGCGCGAACATATCGTGCAGGAAGCGCGGCTGCACTACGCGGTCACCAACACCGGCGGCAGCTCCCCCAACGTGGTGCAGGCCGATGCCGAGGTGTTGTACCTGATCCGCGCGCCGCAGCTCGATCAGGCGCAGGACATTTACCAGCGGGTGATCAACATCGCCAAGGGCGCAGCGCTGATGACTGACACCCAGGTGGAAGTGCGCTTCGACAAGGCCTGCTCCAACTATGTGCCGAACCGCAGCCTGGAACGCGCGATGTATCAAAACCTGTGTGATTTCGGTCTGCCCGAGTACAGCGACGCCGAGCGCCGCTTCGCCGAGGAAATCCGCCAGACCCTGAGCCGCGACGACCTGCGCAACGCCAAACTCAACATTGCCCGCACCGGCGGCTCAGCCGGACGCGAGTGGGTGCAGCAGTTGGGAGATAAGGTGCTGATGGATGAGGTCGCGCCTTATGTGGAATCCGACGATCTGCTGTACGGCTCTACCGACGTTGGCGACGTGAGCTGGGTGGCGCCGACCGCCCAATGCTTTAGCCCCTGTTTCGCACTCGGCACTCCGCTGCACACCTGGCAACTGGTGGCGCAGGGCCGCACCGCGATCGCCCATAAGGGCATGTGCCTGGCCGGCAAGGTGATGGCGGCGACCGCCATCGATCTGCTGAGCGACAGCGCCCTGCTGGCGCGCTGCCGCAGCGAGTTCGAGCGCCAGCGCGCCGAACAGCCGTACCGCTGCCCAATCCCGCAGGGGGTGAAACCATCGCCATTGAAATAGCATGAACAGACAGGGCCCGGACAACCGGGCCACTAAGTATAATTATAAATAAATCAAATAATAACGATCACACAACAGAGCAAACACAGAGGGTAAAATCATGAGTGAGGCCACAACGCCAATCAATAAAAGCCCCGGACGCGTTTTTTACTGGGTGGAACGCATCGGCAATAAGATCCCCAATCCGTTTTTACTGTTCGTCTATTTGATCCTGGTGCTTATGCTGGCCACCGCGCTGTTTTCCTGGCTCGACGTGGCGGTGAAAAATCCGGCCACCGGCGAGCTCATCAAGGTGAATAACCTGATGAGCGTGGCGGGCATGCAGTGGATATTTCCCAATATCATCCATAACTTCAGCAGCTTTGCGCCGCTGGGGGCTATTTTGGCGCTGGTGATAGGTGCCGGCCTGGCGGAAAAGGTCGGCCTGCTGCAGGCGCTGATGTACAAAATGGCCTCGCGCGTCAGCGCCCGCTACGCCAGCTATATGGTGCTGTTTATCGCCTTCTTCAGCCATATATCGTCGGACGCTGCGCTGGTGGTGATGCCGCCGCTCGGCGCGCTGATGTTTATCGCGGTGGGTCGCCACCCGATAGCCGGACTGCTGGCGGCGATCGCCGGCGTCGCCTCCGGCTTTACCGCCAACCTGTTGATCGTCACCACCGACGTATTGCTTTCCGGCATCAGCACCGAAGCCACCAAAGCGGTGGATGGCGCGGTTCACGTCAGCGTGATCGACAACTGGTACTTTATGGCCACCTCCGTGATCGTGCTGACCATCGCCGGCGCGCTGCTCACCGACAAGTTTATCGAGCCCCGTCTGCCGAAGTGGCAAGGCGGCGCCGAAGACAAAATCGCAGCGCTGACCCCGCTGCAGAACCGGGGGCTGATGATGAGCGGCATCGCCGCGCTGGTGTTTATCGCCATCATCGCCGCTCTGGTGGTGCCGGAGGCCGCGCCGCTGCGTGACCCGAACACCGGTTCGGTGATCCCTTCCCCGTTCATCAAGGGTATTGTGCCGATCATCATCCTGTTCTTCTTCACCGTCGCCATTACCTATGGCGTGGTCACCAAACAGATCCGGCGGCCGGACGATATTCCCCACCACTTGCTCGATCCGATGAAAAGCATGGCAGGTTTTATCGTGATGGTGTTTCCGCTGTCGCAGTTCGTGGCGTTCTTTAACTGGAGCAACATGGGCAAGTTTATGGCCGTCGGCCTGACCGACATGCTGGAAGCCGCCGGCATGAGCGGCGCACCGGCGTTTCTCGGCCTGATGTTCCTCTCCGCCTTCCTGTGCATGTTCATCGCCAGCGGCTCGGCGATCTGGTCAATTTTGGCGCCGATCTTCGTGCCGATGTTTATGCTGCTCGGTTTCCACCCGGCGTTCGCCCAGATGATCTTCCGCATCGCCGACTCTGCGGTGCTGCCGCTGGCGCCGATGTCGCCGTTCCTGCCGCTGTTCCTCGGCTTCCTGCAACGCTACCGCAAAGACGCGCAGCTCGGCACCTATTACGTGCTGATCCTGCCCTATCCTTTGGTGTTCTTCAGCGTGTGGATTTTGCTGCTGCTGGTCTGGTATGCGTTAGGCTTGCCAATCGGTCCCGGCGTCTATCCGAAGCTGGGCTAAACGCCCCGCTATCTCTCCCCGCGCCGGTTCGCGGGGCAGATCCCCTTCTCCCCAAGCCCAGCAGAAAGATTGATCTTCCTCACTGACCAAGCGGCTCTGAGGATTATTTCATTGCCTTGCTAAACCGGTTCTTCTATTTTAGCTCACCATCTGACAACGAAAAAAACAGGGATTAAGCATGATGAATCGCGTATGGGTACTGGGCGACGCCGTGATCGACCTGGTGCCGGAAAATGCCAACGGTTATCTCAAATGCCCCGGCGGCGCGCCGGCGAACGTGGCGGTGGGTATCGCCCGCCTGGGCGGCGACAGCGCCTTTATCGGCCGGGTGGGGCAAGACAGCTTCGGCGCCTTTCTGCAGCAGGTGCTGAGCGATGAAGGGGTGGATATCGGCCATATGCGGCCGGATCCCGAACACCACACCTCCACGGTGGTGGTGGATCTCGATCTTCAGGGTGAGCGCTCATTCACGTTTATGGTGCAGCCCAGCGCCGATCTGTTTTTGCAGCCCGACGATCTGCCGGCTTTCCAGCGGGGCGAGTGGCTGCACCTCTGCTCCATCGCGCTGTCGCAGGAGCCCAGCCGCAGCGCGGCCTTTACGGCGATGGAACGCATGCGGGCAGTCGGCGGCCGGGTCAGTTTCGATCCCAACATCCGCGAAGAGGTCTGGCGCCAACCGGAAGCGCTGCGCCCCTGCCTGCAAAAGGCGCTGCTGCTGGCGGACGTGGTGAAACTGTCGCGCGAAGAGCTGGCTTTCATCAGCCATCTTGACGATCTGGAGAACGCCATGCGCTGGATGATGCAAACCTATCCGCTGCGCCTGCTGCTGGTGACGCTGGGCGGCGACGGCGTCTGCGTACACGACGGGCATCGTCTGCGCCATTTCCGCGCGCCGCCTGTCGTGCCGGTCGATACCACCGGCGCCGGCGACGCCTTCGTCGCCGGACTGTTAGCGGCGCTGGCGCGCCTTCACGCATTGCCGCAGGAAGCGCAATGGCCGGCGGTTATCGCTCAGGCTCAGGCCTGCGGCGCGCTGGCCACCACCGCCAAGGGCGCCATGACCGCCCTGCCCCGCGCCGACGAGTTGGCTGCTTTCCTGCGTTGATCCCCTGCATCCACGGCGTTCCCCTTAGCGCCGTGGTCTTTTAACCCGCGATTTGCGTACTCGATCACAATAGCTGAATCGGGTTAGCAAACTTGATTGCCAGTCCGCTTCTCGATCGCTATCTTTCGCCATGAAAAACCGGTTTAGCAATTTAGCAAAAAATAATAACAACCCTTCCCGGATGATAGACGATGATGAAAAAACTCAGCTATTTGGCGATAACAACAGGGCTTTTCCTCTCCACGTCTGCCGCTGCGGCCTCGGGCGGCGACAGTATCGAGGCGCGTCTCAACGCGCTGGAACAACGTCTGGCGCAGGCGGAACGGCGCGCCGCTCAGGCTGAAACCCGCGCCACGGCGGCGGAACGCCGGGCGCAACAGCTGGAACAGCGCACCGCCAGCACCGAAAGGCAAACCGCGCAGGTCGCGCAGCGCGCCGCCACGCTGGAAACGCAATCCTCTCCGACCAGCGCGCTGAAACTGAACGGTTTCAACGATCTGAAACTGTATGGCGACGTGGAGTTCAACCTGGACGGCGCCAGCCGCAGCGGCCAGCTGACGTCGTTGAAAGGCAGCGACCACAAGGACTGGAAACCCGGCAACAAAGAGCGCTGGGACATCAACGGCCGCATTCTGGTCGGGCTGGACGGCTACCGCCGCAATCCGGACGGTAACTTCTCCGGCTTCAGCGTCCAGCCGCTGGCGGACATGAGCGGCAAAATGAACCTGGACGACGCCGCTTTCTTCTTCGGCAATGAAAAGAACTGGCAAACCAAAATCGGCCGCTTCGAAGCCTACGACATGTTCCCGCTGAATCAGGACACCTTCATTCAATACTCCGGCAATACCGCCAACGACCTGTACGCCGACGGCTTCGGCTATATCTACATGATGAAAGAAGGCCGCGGCCGTAGCAGCAGCGGCGGCAACCTGATGCTGAGCAAATACGCCGGGGATGTCTATTTCGAACTGAACACGCTGGTGGAAGACGGCACCTCGCTGTTCCAGGACAACAGTTACCACGGCAATGCGCTGGAAAATAAGAAAAACGTCGCCTATTTGCGCCCGGTGATCGCCTGGAAGAAAGACGCCTTCAGCATCGCGGCGGCGATGGAAAGCAACGTGGTGAATAACGCCTACGGCTATCAGGACAGCCAGGGACGCTTCGTCGATCAATCCAAGCGCAACGGCTACGGCATGACCATGAGCTGGAACACCAACGCGGCCGATCCGGATAACGGCGTGGTGGCCAACCTGAGCGCCGCCTACCTAGATGCCACCGGCGAGCAAGACTTGACCGCCGGCGTCAACGTGCTGTGGCGACGCTTCGAACTGGGTTATATCTATGCGCACAACAATATCAAAGAGTTCAATACCGCCGGGATCGCCGCCGATATCCACAACCCGCTCAGCGAACCGGGCAACTACGACATCCACACCGTTCATGCGTCGTATCAGATACCTAACATTATGAATATGAAGAATTTCAACCTGTATTTAGGCGCCTATGTCTCGCTGCTGGAAGCCAACGCCGACAGCAAGATCGCCAATGGCGACAACGACCAGCGTTACGGCATGCGCGCCAGATTCAAGTATTTCTTCTGACATCGATTCACGTCGCTGCGCCGCAAACTGCGCAGCGGCATTTTTATTTAGCAAGGGGACAACATGGACATTACCGCAACCGCCAACGCGCTGTTGCCGCTGCTCGGCGGTAAAGAGAACATCGCCAGTGCCGCCCACTGCGCCACGCGCCTGCGCCTGGTACTGGTGGACGACAGCAAGGTGGACAAAGAGGCCATCGGCAAACTGGACGGCGTCAAAGGCTGCTTCAGCAACGCCGGCCAGATCCAGGTGATCTTCGGCACCGGGCTGGTCAACAAGGTGCATGCGGAATTCATCAAGGCGGCGGGCGTCAGCGAATCCAGCAAGGCCGAAGCCGCCGATATCGCGGCGAAAAAGCTCAACCCGCTGCAGCGCATCGCCCGCCTGCTGTCGAACATCTTCGTGCCTATCATCCCGGCGATCGTCGCTTCCGGCCTGTTGATGGGGCTGCTCGGCATGGTGAAAACCTACGGCTGGGCCGATGCCAACAGCGCGTTGTTCATCATGTTGGATATGTTCAGCTCGGCGGCGTTCATTATTCTGCCGATTCTGATCGGCTTCACCGCCGCACGCGAATTCGGCGGCAATCCCTATCTGGGCGCCACGCTCGGCGGCATTTTGACGCATCCGGCGCTGACCAATGCCTGGGGCGTCGCCGGCGGGTTCCACACCATGAACTTCTTCGGTCTGGACATCGCCATGATCGGCTACCAGGGCACGGTATTCCCGGTGCTGCTGACGGTGTGGTTCATGAGCCTGTTGGAAAAACGGCTGCGCAAGGTGATCCCCAACGCGCTCGATCTGATCCTGACGCCGTTCCTGACGGTGGTGATCTCAGGCTTTGTCGCCCTGCTGTTTATCGGCCCCGCCGGCCGCGCGCTGGGCGATGGCATCTCCTTCGTGCTCAGCACGCTGATTGCTCATGCGGGGTGGTTAGCCGGGCTGCTGTTCGGCGGCCTCTATTCCGCTATCGTCATAACTGGCATCCACCACAGTTTCCACGCGGTAGAAGCCGGGCTGCTCGGCAACCCCAATATCGGCGTCAACTTCCTGCTGCCGATCTGGTCGATGGCCAACATCGCTCAAGGCGGCGCCTGCCTGGCGGTCTATTTCAAAACCCGCGACGCCAAAATCAAAGCCATTGCGGTGCCTTCGGCCTTTTCCGCCGTGCTCGGCATCACCGAGGCGGCGCTGTTTGGCATCAACCTGCGCTTCGTGAAACCGTTTCTGGCGGCGCTGGCGGGCGGCGCGCTCGGCGGCGCCTGGGTGGTGGCCAACCATGTCGGCATGAACGCGGTCGGGCTGACGGCGATCCCCGGCATGGCGATCGTGCAGGCCAGTTCGCTGGTCAGCTATATCATCGGCCTGGCGATCGCTTTTGGCAGCGCCTTCGTGCTCTCCCTGCTGCTGAAATACAAAACGGACGCGCAATGATGGAAGAACTCAGCTTAATCAAACAGGCACTGCGGGCGGTAATGAACGGCCAGCCGCTCGCGCTGCGCGATCCGCACCGACCGGACTGGCATCTGGCACCCAGCGTTGGCCTGCTGAACGATCCCAACGGCTTTATCCAGCACAACGGCGTTTATCATCTGTTTTATCAGTGGAATCCGCTGGGTTGCGATCATCGCAACAAATGCTGGGGACACTGGCAGTCGGCTGATTTGCTGCGTTGGGAGCACCAGCCAATCGCCCTGGCGCCCGGCGCCTGTTACGACAGCCACGGCTGTTACTCCGGCTCGGCGGTGGTGGCGGAAGGCAAAATCACGCTGATCTACACCGGCAACGTGAAATTCCCAGACGGCTCACGCACCGCTTACCAATGCCTGGCACAGGAAAGCGAACGGGGCGAATATCGCAAACTCGGGCCGGTGCTGCCGCTGCCGGAGGGCTACAGCGGTCACGTACGCGATCCGAAAGTGTGGCGTCATCAAAATGACTGGTACATGGTGCTCGGCGCGCGTGACCTGCAGGATCGCGGCAAGGTGCTGCTGTTTCGTTCCAGCGATCTGCGCGACTGGCAAGCGCTGGGAGAGATCGCCGGTTCCGGACTGAACGGCTTAGAGGAATTCGGCTACATGTGGGAGTGCCCGGACCTGTTCTCGTTGGACGGCGACGAGGTGTTGATCTGCTGTCCGCAGGGGCTGACGCCGCAGCCGGAACGCTATCTCAACCGTTATCAGGCCGGTTATCTGCTCGGCAAGCTGGATTACCGGCAGGCGGCCTTCAGCCACGGCGAATTCCGCGAGCTGGACGCCGGCTTCGAGTTCTACGCGCCGCAGACGACGTTGGCGGAAGATGGCCGCCGCCTGCTGTTCGGCTGGATGGGCGTGCCCGAGCAAGATGAAGAAGCCCATCCGACGCGCCGTTACGACTGGATCCACACCATGACCTGCCCGCGCGAACTGTCGCTGCGGCATGGCCGCCTCCACCAGCGCCCGGCGCGCGAGCTGCAACAGCTGCGCGGTGAGCGAGCAGGCTGGCAAGGCCGCGCCGATAACGCCCCCGCCTATGCGCTGGGGGCCGCGGAGCTGCAATTGACGCCGCAGGGCCCGTTCAACGCAACCTTTGGCGACGCGATGACGCTGAACTGGGACGGCGAAAGGCTGCAGCTGACGCGCGCTTCCCTGACCGACGGCCGGCCGGAGCACCGTTACTGGCGCGGCCCGGTCACGCATCTGCAACTGCTGTTCGATCGTTCCAGCGTGGAGATTTTCATCAACCACGGCGAGGCGGTGATGAGCGCACGCTACTTCCCGGCGGGTGAGCCGCAACTGCGGCTGTGCGGGAGCGCGCCGCTGGCGTTGGAATACTGGCCGCTGACGCCATGCATGCTAGAATGACGCATCCTCCGATGACTTCAGATGGCGTCAGTGAAAAAAAATAAACGCATTACCATCAGTGACATCGCCACGCTGGCCGGGGTGTCGAAATCGACCGCCAGCCTGGTGCTGAACGGCCGCAGCAAGGAATACCGGGTGTCCGACGACACCCGCGATCGCATTCTGGCGCTGGCGCACGAACACCATTATCAGCCCAGCATCCACGCCCGCTCTTTGCGCTCCAACCGCAGCCACACGCTGGGGTTAGTGGTGCCGGAGATGACCAACTACGGTTTTGCGGTGATTTCGCGCGAGCTGGAAACGCTGTGCCGCGAAGCCGGGCTGCAGCTGTTGATCGCCTGTACCGATGAAAACCCGGCGCAGGAAATGATGGCGGTGAACAGTCTGGTGCAGCGGCAGGTGGACGGCTTGATTGTCGCCTCCAGCCAGCTAAACGACGCGGAATACCAGAAGATCAATGTCGGACTGCCGGTGGTGCAGATGGACCGTCTGATCGCCGGTTCCGAACTGCCGCTGGTGATCACCGATTCGGTCAACTCGACCGCCGACCTGGTGGAAAAGGTCGCGCGCCAACATCCGGACGAGATCTATTTTCTCGGCGGGCAGCCGCGCATTTCGCCGACCCGCGATCGGCTGGCCGGTTTCCAGCTTGGCCTGCAGCGCGCCGGCATCGAGTGCAAACCGGAATGGATCATCAACGGCAACTATCACCCCAGCTCAGGGTACGAGATGTTCGCTCAGCTGTGCGCACAGCTGGGGCGGCCGCCCAAAGCGCTGTTTACCGCCGCCTGCGGCCTGTTGGAAGGGGTATTGCGTTATCTGACTCAACATCAGCTGATGGAGAGCGACATCCACCTGTGCAGCTTCGACGATCACTACCTGTTCGACTGCATGACGCTGAAGATCGATACGGTCGCACAGGACTGCCGGGCGTTGGCGCAACATAGCTTCGACCAAGTCACCGCACTGATCGACGAGCGGCCGCTGGAACAGAACGCGCTTTATCTGCCGGGCCGTATCCGCTGGCGCCATGCCGGTTCCCGGGCTTTGTTGGCCGAAGAGTGATATCTCTGAACCAGTAAAAAAGGGCGCCGAAGCGCCCTTTTCTGTTTCATCAGCCCGCTATTTGGCGGCGCCTTCCATGCCCACCAGCCCCACTTTCAGGTAGCCGGCTTTACGCAGGGTGTCCATCACGCTCATCAGCGTTTCATAGTCCACGCTCTTGTCCGCCTGGAAGAAGATGGTGGTTTCTTTGTTAGCCTGGGTGCGTTGATCCAGCACCGAAGTCAACTGATCGGCATTCACCGGCTGATCGCCGACGTAGAGCTGTTTGTCGGCCTTCACCGACAGGAACACCGGTTTTTCCGGCCGCGGCTGCGGCTTGGCGGAGGAGGCCGGCAGATCGACGCGGATATCTACCGTTGCCAGCGGCGCGGCCACCATAAAGATGATCAACAGCACCAACATGACGTCGATAAACGGCGTTACGTTGATTTCATGCAGTTCGCCGCTGTCGTCCAGATCTTCATTTAAGCGCATCGCCATGACTCACCCCGCCCGCAGTTGATGTGCGTGCTGTGAGCGCTTGGCTTCCGCCGTCGCGGCCAGATCCAAATCACGGCCCTGCAGCAGCAGGACCTGCGCCGCTACGTCGCCCACCTGCGCGCGATGGCCGCTGATGACGCGAGCGAAGATGTTGTAGATAACGACGGCAGGGATCGCCGCGACCAGACCCAGTGCGGTCGCCAACAGCGCTTCCGCGATGCCCGGCGCTACGACCGCCAGGTTGGTGGTCTGCGAATGGGCGATGCCGATGAAGCTGTTCATGATGCCCCACACGGTGCCGAACAGGCCGACGAACGGCGAGATGGCACCGATGGTGGCGAGGAAGCCGTTGCCGCGGCCCATGTTGCGGCTGTAGGCCGCCACGCGGCGCTCGAGGCGGAAGCCGGTGCGCTCTTTGATGCCGTTGTTGTCGTTGGATTCCGCAGACAACTCCAGCTCATTTTGCGCGTCGTTCAGCAATACCGCGCTGACGCTCTCCGGACCGAAGTTTTGCGCCAGTTCGGAGGCTTCATCCAGCGAGCGCGCTTCGGCCAGCGCCAGCTGTTCGCGGCGCAGACGGCGCTTGGCGCGCAGCAGTTCGCTGCCTTTGGAGAACAGAATGGTCCAGGTCACGATCGAGGCCAGCACCAGGCCGATCATTACCGCTTTCACCACCGCGTCGGCGTGCTGGTACATGCCCCAAACGGACAGGTCCATGCCGCGGGTTTCCGGTGGCTGGATCGTTGGCGCCGGGTTCACCGGCGTGATGCTCTCCGGCGCGGCGGCTGCAGCAGGTGCAGGCGCGGTGGTCGGCGCAACGCTTTCGGCAACGGCCGGATTGCTCGCCGGCGCGGCCTGCGCGCTGCCGGCCAGCCCTACGACCAGCACCATAGATGCCATCAGGCTGCGGCCGAAGGCCTTGCCCCACTGCGCCCGGCCCTGGCCGAACGATCCTTGATTTAAATTCTTGCCAGCCGTTTTCACGCTGTGCCTCCACCCGTTACCGATCAAAATTAAGGAATAATTCAGCGTGCGATCATATCAAACCAACCGGGGATTGATAGTAGTTCTCATTATTATTTACCAAATAAACGAGAAAATTTTAGCCAGCATCGCCACAAAGCGCCAATCTGTGTCCGTTCACCGCCAAATACCCCTTTTATAGGGTGATTTCGTTACTTTTCTTCCACAACGACGCAACAACGCCACGCTGCCGAACGGCGTCTTGACCGATGAATGGGCTTCTCTCTCGCACCACGGCAGAAGGATGAGGCGAGAAATGCACGCCCGACAGACAATTATAGCCGTTTCTATATCTGGAAGTTAAAACGTCTGGATGGCCATATTAACTCATGTTAACGTAAGGGCTATCGTAAACGGGCACGTGCAGAGCAACCAGAGGTGAGCCAGGTACCATGACGTCAAAACATATCGAAACCGCGCTGATCGGCGCCGGCCGCGGCAAACGCTACACCCAGGGCTCCGTCAATCCCGTCACGCAACGCGCCTCTTCTTTGGTCTTCGACTCCGTCGCTGCCAAAAAACACGCCACCGCGCAACGCGCCCACGGCGAGCTGTTTTACGGCCGACGCGGCACCCTGACCCACTTCGCCCTGCAGGATGCGATGGTGGAGCTGGAGGGCGGCGCCGGCTGCGTGCTGTACCCCTGCGGCGCGGCGGCGGTGGCCAATGCGATCCTGTCGTTCGTCGGCGCCGGCGATCACCTGCTGGTCACCGGCTCTGCGTACGAGCCGACCCAGGATTTCTGCACCCATATCCTCGGCCGCATGAACGTCAGCACCACCTATTTCGATCCTCTGATCGGCGCCGACATCGCCAAACTGATCCAGCCCAATACCCGCGTGGTGTTCCTGGAATCCCCCGGCTCCATCACCCTGGAAGTGCAAGATATTCCGGCGATGGTGCAAGCCATTCGCGCCGTGGCGCCGGACGTGGTGATCATGATAGACAACACCTGGGCGGCGGGGGTGCTGTTCAAGGCGCTGGATTTCGACATCGACATTTCTATTCAGGCCGGCACCAAATACCTGATCGGCCATTCCGATTACATGCTTGGCACCGCCGTCGCCAACGCGCGCTGTTGGGATCAACTGCGCGAGTACTCCTATCTGATGGGGCAGATGGTGGATGCCGACACCGCCTACATGGCGAGCCGCGGCCTGCGTACCCTGAGCGTGCGCCTGAAGCAGCACGAACGCAGCAGCATCGAGGTCGCCAACTGGCTGGCGGCGCGACCGGAGGTGGCGAGGGTCAATCATCCGGCCCTGCCGAGCTGCAAGGGCCACGAGTTCTACCGCCGCGACTTCAGCGGCTGCAACGGGCTGTTCTCTTTCGTGCTGAAGGAACGGCTGGACGATACGCAGTTGGCCGCTTACCTGGATAACTTCAGCCACTTCAGCATGGCCTACTCCTGGGGCGGCTTCGAGTCGCTGATCCTGGCCAACCAGCCGGAAGAACTGGAAGCGATCCGTCCGGCGGGCGGCGTCGATTTTTCCGGCACGCTGGTGCGGTTGCATATCGGCCTGGAGAACGTCGAAGACCTGATCGCCGATCTGGCGGCCGGCTTCGATCGCCTCAACGGCGTGCGCTAAGGCGGATTCCGATAATTTTCTTCGTCTCGTTTAATGTCGGCTTAAGCTATTAGCGGTACACTAACCGGGTAACTGTCAGATACGGTACCCGCCGCATCCTGGAGAACGTGACCCCGGGCGCAACCGGCATGCAACAGGACATAAAATGGATGTATTACGAGAGATTATTCATGCGCTTTGGCAGCAGGACTTTATCGCCCTCGCCGATCCAAGCATAATTTGGGTGGTTTACGCCGTACTTTTCACCACTCTGTTTTTGGAAAACGGACTGCTGCCCGCCTCCTTCCTTCCCGGTGACAGCCTGCTGCTGCTGTCGGGCGCGCTGATCGCCAAAGGCGTGATGGGCTTTGCCCCCACTCTGCTGATTCTGACCGCCGCCGCCGGCCTCGGCTGCTGGCTGAGCTATATCCAGGGCCGCTGGCTGGGCCACACCGGCCTGGTGAAGAGCTGGCTGCTGCAACTGCCGGCACAGTACCACCAGCGCGCGCACAACCTGTTCAACCGCCACGGGCTGACGGCGCTGCTGATCGGCCGCTTCCTCGGTTTCGTGCGCACCCTGCTGCCGACCATGGCCGGCATTTCCGGGCTCAACAGCTCTCGTTTCCAGGTGTTCAACTGGCTGAGCGCGGCGATCTGGGTCTGCGCGCTGGTCGGCCTCGGCTACGCGTTCAGCCAAATCCCTCTGGTGAAACGCTACGAAAGCCAGGTGATGACCGGCCTGATGCTGCTGCCGCTGCTGCTGCTGTTTGTCGGCCTGCTGGGCGCCATGCTGGTGATCTGGCGTAAAAAACGCGCCGCCTCTTCCTGAATCGGGCGCGCTACAGCGCCTTCTCGACCAACGCCAGACTGGCAGGCAGTTTGCTCACCAGCGTATCCACCGCCAGCCGCACCTTCAGCGGCAGGTGAGGCGTGTGCGGCCACACCGCATGCGCTTCAAAGGCGGCGCCCGGCCGATCGCGCAGCAAGCGCACCAGTGCCCCGCTCAACAACTGCTCACGCACCAGCCAGCACGGCAGCCAGGCGATGCCGAAACCCGCCGTCGCCGCATCCGCAATCGCCTGCAGGTCGTCCATTTGCAGCCGGTTATTCGGCATCACCTCCTGCGGCTTGCCGTCGCTATCCAATACCAGCCAGCTGCGCCGTGCGCCGGCGCGCATATAGGTCACCGCCTCATGCTGCGCCAGTTGCTCGATGCTGTGCGGTTCGCCGCACCGCTGCAGATAGGCCGGCGAGGCGCACAGCGTCATACGGTGATCGCCGATGCGGCGCGCCACCAAGCCGCTGCTGTTGGCCAGCGTGCCGTTGCGGATCGCCATATCGAAGCCGTCCTCAATCAGATCCACCACCCGATCGCTGAACGACAGCTCCAACTCCAACCCAGGATGCTCGCGCGTCAGTTCGGTCAGCAGCGGCGCAATGCACATGCGGCCAAACAGCACCGGCATCGACACCCGCAGCCGACCGCTGACCTGCCGCTTGCCCGACTCCAGCAGCGTTTCCGCGCCACGGATCTCCTCCAGCGCCCGCAGGCAGCGCTCGTAGAACAGCGCACCGTCGTCGGTCAGGCTCTGGCTGCGCGTGGTGCGATGAAACAGCCGCACCCCCAGCCGCTGCTCCAACCGGGCGATAGTTTTGCCGACCGCCGAACGCGAAAGATGCAGCCGACTGGCCGCCATTGCAAAACTGCCCGCCTCCACGGCGGTAACGAATACCGAAATACCGCTCAACCGATCGCTCATGATTTGTCGCTCTGAAAGAAACAATCTGCGGAAATCTTATCGCCACTGGCGAACCTTCATCAACGATATTATCGGCAGGTCTGTTAATCGCTGACTTTGGAGAACATCATGACCAATACAATGCAACGCTGGACGATGAGCGCCCTGGGGCGTGAGCACCTGCAGCTGAGCGCAAGCGCCATCCCACAGCCGGGGCCGCACGAAATCAGAGTGAAAGTGAAGGCTATCTCACTCAATTACCGTGACAAACTGATGATAGGAAGCGGCATGGGGCTCACGCTGCCGCAGCCGTTCACGCCCGCCTCGGACATGGCCGGCGAGGTCGATGCCATCGGCCCCGGCGTCAGCCGCTTTCAGCCCGGCGCGCGCGTCATTTCCACCTTCAGCCCCGGTTGGCTCGACGGCGAGCAAAAACCCTACGGCGATGCGCGCCGGGTGCCTTACCACACCCTCGGCGGTTTTTATCAGGGCGTGCTGGCGGAATACGTGATTTTGCATGAAGACTGGCTGGTAGCGGCGCCGGCGTCGCTGGACGACGTCCAGGCCAGCACCCTGCCGTGCGCCGGGCTGACCGCCTGGTACGCACTGGTGGAACAAGGCAAACTGCATGCCGGCGATACGGTGCTGGTGCAAGGCACCGGCGGCGTGGCGCTGTTCGCGCTGCAGATCGCCAAAGCCCACGGCGCGGAGGTCTATGTCACCTCCGGCAGCGATGAAAAGCTGGCGCGAGCCCTGGCATTGGGCGCCAATCATGGCATCAACCGGCTGGACGGCGATTGGGTGGAGGCGATTTATGCGCTGACGCAGGATCGCGGCATCGACCATGTGATCGACACCGTCGGCGGCACCAACCTCGGCAACTCGGTGCGCGCCGTGGCGGTGGGAGGACGCATCTCGGTAATCGGCATCCTGGAAGGCAACGAGATTTCCGCTCCCGCCGGCCCACTGCTATTAAAATCCGCAGTGATTCAGGGCATCGGCGTCGGCCACCGCCGCGCGCTGGAAGACCTGGTGCGCGCCGTGGACGCCGTCAACCTGCAGCCGGTGATCGACCAGGTATACCGCTTCGATCAGCTGTCGCAGGCGTTGGATCACCTCGATCGCGGGCCATTCGGCAAGATCGTCTTAACCCCATAAACACGGCTCAGCCCTCCAGCAGCAGCGGGTTGGCCTCGCGCAGCCGGGCGACTTCATCGCTCGGCGTCATGCCGAACAGCCGTTTGAACTCGCGGCTGAACTGCGACGCGCTTTCGTAGCCGACGCGGATCGCCGCCGTGCTGGCCTTCAGACCGTCATGAACCATCAACAGGCGCGCCTTATGCAGCCGGTACGACTTCACGTACTGCAGCGGCGAAGTGTTGGTCACCGCCTTGAAGTTGTGATGGAACGCCGAGACGCTCATGTTGACCTCGCTGGCCAACTGCTCGACGTTGATGCTGTCGGCATACTGATGTTCGATACGCCGCAGTGCCTTGGCGATCTGGCTGAAGTGGGTATGCCGATTGACCAACTCCTGCAGCGACGCGCCGCAGGCGCCGCACAGCACATAATAGAGAATCTCCCGTACGATCTGCGGCCCAAGCACCCGGGCGTCGAGCGGATTGGCCATCACGTCCAGCAGACGCTCGGTGGCGCACAGCAACTCTTCCGTCATTTCCGCCAGGTTCACCCCGTTGCTCTCCGCCCGCGGTTGCATCAGGTAGTCGTCATCGCCGATGTCGATCAGCAAGTCCTGCAGCATTTGGGTATCGATATTGATCGCCAACCCAACCAGCGGCAGTTCCGGGCTGGCGAAGGTTTCGCATTCAAACGGCAGCGGCACCGTCATCAGCAGGTAGTTGCGCGGATCGTATTGGAACTTCTTATTGCCGCAATAACCGACCTTGTGCCCCTGAAAAACGATGACGATCCCCGGTTCATACATCACCGGCTGACGCGGGCTGTGGCGATCGACATACAAAATCTTCACCCGCGGCACCGGCGACGGCGTGTAGCCGTTGCCGCTGGCGATAGCCATCGCCTGGCGTGCCATACGGCTGCGCAGCGCATCGATTTCAATCACGGAAACACCCTCTTACAGTCAGAACGATTCGGCATAAATCATAATTTAAAACCCGCCATTTCTACAGTGACTTGTAGGAATAGGCAAGAACCAAACAGGAATGTGCATTGTGCGTTGCCGCCAGGTTGCTGACAATACGGGCCAGAAATCTTTGCGCCACTTTGGCGCCCGCCTGACAGAAAGAGAGAAATCATCCATGCAAAACTTCATTCTGCATACCCCAACCAAAATCCTGTTCGGCAAGGACCAAATTGCCGAAGTGGCCGGCCAGATCCCGGCGGACGCACGCATCCTGATCACCTACGGTGGCGGCAGCGTGAAGAAAAATGGCGTGCTTGACCAGGTGTATAGCGCGCTGGCCGGCCGCGACGTGCGGGAGTTCTCCGGCATCGAGCCGAACCCGACTTACGAAACGCTGATGAAAGCGGTCGAGGTGGTGAAGGCGGAAAATATCGATTTCCTGCTGGCGGTCGGCGGCGGTTCGGTGGTTGACGGCACCAAATTCATCGCCGCCGCGGCCCGTTATACCGCCAACGGCGACGCCTGGCATATCCTGCAGACCGTCGGCAGCCACATCGCCGACGCGGTGCCAATGGGCTGCGTGCTGACGCTGCCGGCCACTGGCTCCGAATCCAACAGCGGCGCGGTGATCACCCGTAAAAGCAGCGGCGACAAGCAGCACTTCTTCTCGCCGCTGGTGCAGCCTCGCTTCGCCGTGCTGGATCCGGTGGTGACCTACTCGCTGCCGCCGCGCCAGATCGCCAATGGCGTGGTCGACGCCTTCGTGCACACCCTGGAGCAGTATCTGACCTACCCGGTCGACGCCAAGGTGCAGGATCGCTTCGCCGAAGGCCTGCTGCTGACCCTGCTGGAAGACGGCCCGCGCGCGCTGGCCGAACCGGAAAACTATGCGGTGCGCGCCAACGTGATGTGGAGCGCCACCATGGCGCTGAACGGCCTGATCGGCGCCGGGGTGCCGCAGGACTGGGCAACCCACATGCTGGGCCACGAGCTGACCGCCATGCACGATCTCGACCACGCGCAAACGCTGGCCATCGTGCTGCCGGCGCTGCTGCACGAGAAGAAAGCGCAGAAGCGCGCAAAACTGCTGCAGTACGCTGACCGCGTTTGGGGCCTGCGCGAAGGCAGCGAAGACAGCCGCATCGACGGCGCCATCGCCGCCACCCGCGCCTTCTTCGAGCAGATGGGCGTGCCGACCCGCATGGCGGATTATCAGCTCGACGGCAGCAGCATTCCGGCGCTGCTCGACAAGCTGCATCAGCACGGCATGACCGCCCTGGGCGAGCATCAGGACATCACCCTGGACGTCAGCCGCCGCATTTATGAAGCGGCGCGTTAATCGCAAAACGGCGATTTTTTGCTAGGCTTTAGTCTCCGCCAGCCATTTTTCGCCGCATCCGGCGCCCGGCCGATCACCGGGCGCAGTCGGGCGCTTCAGCGCCGCCGATCGTTTCGCACCACCCGTCTTACCGCTCATTCGCAGGGAGAGCGGGGAGAAAATCGCCCTCCCGCCACCGCTGAAATTAGGCTGGCAAACCCGGCAACCGCCCACTTTGCCAACTAGAATTTATCTATAGCCGTTTCGGTGCCGCAGGCGCCGCAATCCGTACACAAGGAGATGCGCATGACAACGCAACAACCCATCATCAAACTCCACGATGGTAATCTGATGCCGCAGTTGGGTCTCGGCGTTTGGCAGGCGAGTATTGAAGAGACCACCCGCGCGGTGAGCAAAGCGCTGGAGATCGGCTACCGCTCCATCGACACCGCCGCGATCTACAAGAACGAGGAAGGCGTCGGCGCCGCGCTGCAGTCCAGCGCGCTGCCGCGCAGCGACCTGTTCATCACCACCAAGTTGTGGAACGACGATCAGGGCGATCCGCTGGCGGCGCTGGAAACCAGCCTGGAGAAGCTAAAACTGGACTATGTGGATCTGTACCTGATCCACTGGCCGCGCCCGCAGCAGGATCAATACGTCTCCGCCTGGCGCGAACTGATCAACCTGCGCGATCAAGGCCTGGTGAAAAGCATCGGCGTATGCAACTTCCATACGCCGCACCTGCAGCGCCTGCTGGATGAAACCAACGTGGCGCCGGTGGTCAACCAGATAGAGCTGCACCCGCTGCTGCAACAGCGCCAGCTGCGCGCCTGGAACGCCACGCACCACATCGCCACCGAATCCTGGAGCCCGCTGGCGCAGGGCGGTGAAGGGGTGTTCGACCAGCCGCTGATCAAGGCGCTGGCCGAAAAATACGAGAAAACCCCGGCGCAGATCGTGGTGCGCTGGCACCTGGACAGCGGCCTTATCGTGATCCCGAAATCGGTCACGCCGTCGCGCATCCGCGAAAACTTCGAGGTGTTTGATTTCAAACTCGATAAGGACGAACTGGGCGAGATCGCCAAGCTGGACGTCGGCAACCGCCTGGGGCCGGATCCGGATACCCTGTAATTCCTCCCCAAGCCCTCTCCCGCCGGAGGGGGCTTTTCCTTTCCGCACATTGCTCCCTTGCGCCGCCTGACGTTATGATGACGACGCCGGAGGCTCCGCCCGCCGGTTAATACCGTTAAAAAACAGACAAGCACGGAGCACCATGAAATTCTCTTTCTCACACGGGTCACGGCTGGGCATGCTTTGCATCATGCTGGTGCTGGCGGGTTGCGCCGGCAAGAAACAGCGCGTCAGCTACGATCGCCACGCCTTCGACAGCGCCATTAAAGACGCCGCCAGCGAATACGGCGTAGACGCCAAGCTGATCACCGCCATGATCCAGGTGGAGTCCGGCTTCAACCCTTCCGCAGTGAGCAGATCCAATGCGATCGGCCTGATGCAGCTGAAAGCCGATACCGCCGGCTGCGATGCCTATCGCTACAAAGGCAAACGCGGCTGCCCGGACGACGATGACCTGCGGGATCCCGACACCAATATCGATCTTGGCGCCGCCTATCTGGCCACCTTGCAAAAACAACAGCTTAAAGGGATCGCCAATCCCGTCACGCTGCGCTACGCCACCATCATCGCCTACGTCAACGGCACCGGCGCGCTGCTGCGCACCTTCTCCAGCAACCGTCAGCAGGCCATCGCGATGATCAACAACCTGTCGCCGGAGGCCTTTAACTGGCACGTGCGCAAATACCATCCCGCGCCGCAGGCGCCGCGCCATTTGATGAAAGTGGAAGCCGCCTACGAGCAGCTGTGACGCTCAAAAGTAAAAAGGAGAACCCGGGGGTTCTCCTTTTTGTTTACGCACGCGGTGCGGCCGTTACGGCTTGGCTTTGCGAATCGGTTTGCGCGGCGGCCGGTTGGATGGCGTGCGCTGCCGATTGATATCGGTATGTTTGGTCAGCGCCGGCCGGGTATGGCGCTGCAGCCGTTTCGCTTCGCGCTGCTCGTCGATGCTCGGCGCCGGCACCAGACAATCGCGGCGGCTGCCGATCAGGTGCTTCAGGCCCATCTCTTCCAGCGCGGCGCGGATCAGCGCCCAGTTGGCCGGATCGTGGTAACGCAGCAGCGCCTTATGCAGGCGGCGCTGGCGATCGCCGCGCGGCACCACCACGTCTTCACTCTTGTACCCCACCTTGCTCAGCGGGTTTTTGCCGCTGTAATACATGGTTGTGGAGTTGGCCATCGGCGAAGGATAGAAGTTCTGCACCTGATCGAGGCGGAAACGGTTCTTCTTCAGCCACAGCGCCAGGTTCACCATGTCTTCATCACGGGTGCCCGGGTGCGACGAGATAAAGTATGGGATCAGATACTGCTCTTTGCCCGCCAGCTTCGAATAGTGATCAAACAGCTGCTTGAAGCGATCGTAGCTGCCCATGCCCGGTTTCATCATCTTCGACAGCGGGCCTTCTTCGGTGTGCTCCGGCGCGATCTTCAGGTAGCCGCCGACGTGGTGGGTCGCCAGTTCCTTGATATAGCGCGGATCTTCCACCGCCAGATCGTAACGTACCCCGGAGGCGATCAGGATCTTCTTGATGCCCTCCAGCGAACGCGCGCGGCGGTAAAGCTTGATGGTCGGCTCGTGGTTGGTATCCATATAGGTGCAGATCTCCGGATACACGCACGAGGCGCGGCGGCAGGTCTGCTCAGCGCGCGGGTTGGTACAACGCAGCATATACATGTTGGCGGTCGGGCCGCCCAGATCGGAGATCACACCGGTAAAGCCCGGCACCTTGTCACGGATCTCTTCGATTTCGCGAACGATCGAATCTTCCGAACGGCTCTGGATGATGCGCCCTTCGTGCTCGGTGATCGAACAGAACGAACAGCCGCCGTAGCAGCCGCGCATGATGTTCACCGAGAAACGGATCATGTCATAGGCCGGAATGCGATCCTGGCCGTAGGACGGGTGCGGTACGCGTTGATAAGGCAGGGCGAAGACGCTGTCCATCTCCGGCGTGGTCAGCGGGATCGCCGGCGGGTTGATCCACACGTAGCGATCGCCGTGTTTTTGCATCAGCGCGCGGGCGCAGCCTGGGTTGGTTTCATGGTGCAAAATACGCGAGGTGTGCGCATACAGCACCTTGTCGCCCTTCACTTTCTCGAAGGACGGCAGCAGCACGTAGGTCTTCTCCCACGGCTTCGGTTTGGCGGCGCGCACGGTGACAGGTTTGGCTTCCGGCTCTTTCGGCTTGGCGCCGTCGGCGCACGGCAGATCCTCGCCGTACGGGTTCGGGATAGGTTCGATGCGGCCCGGCTTGTCGAGGCAGGTGGAATCCACACCGCTCCAACCCGGCAGCGCTTCTTTGCGCATCACCGCAGTATTGCGGATATCGTGGATATCGCCGATCTTCTCACCGGCGGCCAGACGGTGCGCCACTTCCACCAGCGGACGCTCGCCGTTGCCGTAGATCAGCATGTCGGCTTTGGAGTCCACCAGCACCGAGCGGCGCACGGTATCAGACCAGTAATCGTAGTGGGCGATGCGACGCAGACTGGCTTCAATGCCGCCCAGCACGATCGGCACGTCTTTATAGGCTTCTTTGCAGCGCTGGCTGTAGACCAGGGTGGCGCGATCCGGCCGCTTGCCGCCGACGTTGCCGGCGGTATAGGCATCGTCGTGGCGCAGTTTGCGATCGGCGGTGTAGCGGTTGATCATCGAGTCCATGTTACCGGCGGTGATGCCGAAGAACAGGTTCGGTTTCCCCAACCGCATGAAGTCTTCTTTATTGCTCCAGTCCGGCTGCGCGATGATGCCGACGCGAAAGCCCTGCGCTTCCAGCATGCGGCCAATGATCGCCATGCCGAAGCTTGGGTGATCGACGTAGGCGTCGCCGCTGATGATGATCACGTCGCAGCTGTCCCAGCCCAGTTGATCCATCTCTGCCCGCGACATCGGTAAAAACGGCGCGGTGCCAAAACATTCGGCCCAATAAGGCTTATAGGAAAACAGTTCACGATCGGGTTGGATCAGGCTGGTGGTGCTCATTCTGCTGCTCTTTTTACAGGTTAATTAATCGCCGGGCGGCGATTATACGCACTAGTGGCAAAAAGAGCATGGTTATTTCGCTAACCGTTCACTTCGAATTCATAAACGTCGCTGCGGCACAAGATATCGCTGAACTCCAGCGCCTCACCCTGAGCGTTGCGGCTGGTTTGAATGATGTGCAACAACGGCGCGCCGCACGGCACGTTGAGCAGTTCGGCGACCTCGTCGCTGCAGGACACCGCCTTCAACAAAAAGTGTTTATCTTCAGGCACGATGCCGCGCGATTGCCATAACGCATACAGCGAATGCTCCAGCTGCGCCGGTTCGGGCAAGAAGCGCGGTGGTATATAGGTGGTTTCCAGCGAGACCGGGCTGCCGTTCAGCAAGCGTAACCGCCGCAGTTTGATCACTTCATCCCCCTCCGCCAGCCCCAACGCCGCCGCGGCCTTGGCCGGCGCGCCGACTCGGGTGCGCAGCAACCATCGATTGCTGACGCGGCTGCCATGACGCAGCGCCTGAGCGGTGAAACCGCTGTCCTTATCGAGGGAATAGCCGATGCGCATCGCCACGCGGGTGCCAACGCCCTGCTGCCGCGAAATCAGCCCCTTCTCCTCCAGCAGCTTCATCGCCTTGCTGACGGTGACACGCGACAGCGCCAAACCTTCCGCCATCTGCCGTTCCGGCGGCAGAAATGCCTCCGCCGCCAACACCTGCTGCCTGATCGCGGTTTCTATCGCCGTCGCCAGCTGAATATAACGCGGCGCTACCGCCCCCTGGGCCAGATGGCCACGCAGCCAGGCCATAAAATCCGTCATTCGCCCGCCCTCTTACCTATGCCATTTGTCTGGATTTCGTTTTTTATCCTATCGCCGATCCGGCGATAGGCCCCTCACCTTAACTAAAATATCGCTAATGTTTTCAGAGTGGCATCACAATTTTTGCCTAATGGACTTTCATTGGATCTAGATCGCGCGTAATCTGTGCTTATTGATGTTGATACATCAATCGCACCAACACCAGGGACCCACTTTAAAAACAATAAAAAACCCGCTGCCAGCCCTAAAGGATACCCTTGATGGCCGGTAGCGGGCCTATACTGTCAGCACAAACGGCCGAGAATAAGCAACGTAGCTAATGGATAGCCTGCTCACTGCTCATCGCCGCATCACAGGATCCCCTCGCGGTGGGCGAACCGGATCGATGTCGGCAAATAGAAACGTTCCCGCTTCGCCAAACCCCGCTGCAGACCCACTCTTTGACTACACTCATTGGCGCCGTGCGGCCGACGTGCCTCACCCGATAAGGCGGATACCGCCCTCATTTTGACAGACCCGGCGGCATCAGCCGCTACACACTGCGCGGAATCGGCGTCCTCACCGACAACGAGATAGCCGGCCTCAACCGCGCCAACGGAATCGATTTTCAGTCAACTGCGGCGGCCCTCGCGGCCCTGCGCAACAGGGATCATTTGCTATGACCGATATCAATCGCAATGAAGCATGGAAGGTAGAAAGCACCGGTATCGACCGGGTGCCGGACGCGGAACAGACCGGTAAGCCCATCGAGCTGTTTTGGATCTGGTCGGCGGCCAATATCGGTATTCTCGGCGTGGTGTACGGCGCCATCATCGTCGGCTTCGGCTTATCCTTTCTGCAATCGGTACTCGCCGCGCTGCTCGGCGTCGCCAGCTTCGTGCTGGTCGGCCTCACCAGCTTCGCCGGCAAGCGTGGGCGCACCTCTACGCTGACGCTCTCGCGGGTGATTTTCGGGCTGAAGGGCAACGTAGCGCCCACCCTGTTCAGTTGGATCAACCTGATGGGCTGGGAAGCGGTCAACGTGATCACCGGCACCCTGACGCTGGCGGCACTGTTCGAGGCCTTCGGACTGGGAACCAGCCACCTGCTGACCGCGCTCAGTCTGCTGCTGTTCGGCGGGCTCACTGTCGTCGTCAGCCTGCTGGGGCAAAATACCGTGGTCTGGATGCAAAGCTGGTTCAGCCGCATCTTCGGCACCATGACGCTGATTGTGGTGCTCTATATCCTGTTCAATACCGAGTGGAGCCAGGTGCTGGCGCTGCCATCCGGCAGCTGGCTAACCGGTTTCCTGCCGGCAGTATCGGTGATCGCCGCCGGCACCGGCATCAGCTGGGCAATCGCCGGCGCCGATTACAGCCGCTATCAAAGCCCGAGCTCGTCGAGCAAAGGCATTTTCGCCGCGGTGATGGGCGGTGCCTGTTTGCCGCTGATGCTGCTGATGCTGGCCGGTATTCTGCTTTCCGTACAGCTCCCCGATCTGGCCAGCGCCGCCAACCCCATCGCGCTGATAGGCTCGGTGCTGCCCGCCTGGATGGCCATCCCTTATCTGCTGGCCGCCACCGCCGGCATCGTCACCATCGCGGTGCTCAGCCTGTATTCCGCCAGCCTTAACCTGCTGACCATCGGCGTGCAGGTCAAACAGTGGCTGGCGGTATCGATCGACGCCGTGGTGGTGCTGGGCATCGCCCTGTATGTCCTGTTCATCTCCGGCGATTTCATGGGGCCGTTCATCTCCTTCCTGGTGTTCTGCGGGGTGTTCCTGGCGGCCTGGGAGGCGATTTTCCTGCTCGATTACCTGTGCCTGCGCCGCCACCACGGGTATGATGGCAACGCTTTGTACGGCCTGCATGGCCAGAACCGCGGCGTGCGCAAAGCCCCGCTGTTCTGCTGGTTCCTCGGCGCCCTGTGCGGCCTGCTGGTCACCAAAACCGGTTTTATCGACGGCCCGCTGGCCAAAGGCTTGTTCGCCGACTCCAGCCTGGGGCTGTTTGTGTCGTTTGCGGTTAGTCTGATCGCTTACGGTCTGTACCTGGCCCAACGCAGAGAACATCAATGAATGAGTGGGAAGCTGTAACACCTGTCCTGGTGATGGGGGGCGCGGTCGGCGATCTGGTGATGACGCTGCCCCGCCTGCCGACCAGCGGCGAAGATATCGAAGCCCAGCCGCAGGCGCGGCAAATCGGCGGCTGCGCGTTCAACGTAGCGCGCGCGCTGACGCGCCTTGAAGTGCCGGTGATCAACGGTATGCCGGTCGGCAACGGCGAATGGGGCGCGGCTGCCGAAGCCGCCATGGGCGAACTGGGGCTGGAGGTGCTGTTGCGCCACGGCCAGATGGACAACGGCTGGTGCCTGGCGCTGGTGGAACCGGACGGCGAACGCACCTTTATCACGGTTTCCGGTTGCGAAAGCCAATGGAATAAAGCGCAGCTGGCGACCCTGCCGCTGACGGAACACACGCTGATCTACGCCAGCGGCTACGAGCTGGCCGGTGAAAACGGCGAAGCGCTGCGCGAGTGGCTGACGCGCATGCCGTTCGACCAACCGCGCCTGATCGATCCCGGCCCGCGCGTCGCCCAGCTCAGCGAAGATTTCTTCGCCATGCTCAGCGACAGCCACACCCTGCTGACGCTTAACCGCGACGAAGTGGCCACGCTGTGCGGCGCCGGCGACGCCGTGGAGGCCGCACAGCGCTATGCCGCCGCGCGTAATCTGACGCTGATTTGCCGCCTGGATCGCGACGGCGCATGGATCTGCGACGGCCGTACGCCGCCGCTGCACGTTCCGGCCTATCCGGTAGAGGTCGTTGACACCATCGGCGCGGGCGATGCCCACTGCGCCGGTTTGCTGGCGGGCCTGTCCGCCGGCTGGCCGCTGCCGCAGGCGGTCGATCTGGCCAACCGGGTCGCCGCTTGCGTGGTGGCCAGCCTCGGGGCCGCCAATCCGCCGGACCAGCAGCAGCTGCAGCAGCGCTTCCCGCAGGCCTGACGTTTCAGGGCGCAGCAAAGCCGCGCCCTCTGCCTCACTGCGCCGCCGCCGCGTTCTCCTGCGGCAGGTGGCGATAGTTGAAGCTCAACGCGAACACAATCCCCAGCACCAGCGTATACAGCGCAAACACCAGCCAGATGCTCTGCCAGTCTTTCACGCCGTCATGGCTGAAGAAGTCCACCACCTCACCGCTGGCGAGCGCCCCCAGATAGGCGCCCAAACCGTTCACCATGGTCATGAACAGCCCCTGCGCGCTGGCGCGGATGCGGTGATCGGCCTCCTTCTCGACGAAGATGGCGCCGGAGATATTAAAGAAGTCGAACGCACAGCCGTAGACAATCATCGACAGCAACAGCAGCACGAAACCAAAGCCGACCGGCGTGCCGTACGCCAGGAATAGAAAGCGCAGCGTCCAGGCCGCCATGCTGATCAGCATCACCTGCTTGATGCCGTAACGGCGCAGGAAGAAGGGAATCGTGAGGATAAAGAACACTTCGGAGATCTGCGACAGCGACAGCAGCACCGCCGGATACCGGACGCTGAGGCTGTCCTGATACAGCGGATTGAGCGACAGATCGTGCAGGAACGGGTTGCCGAAGGTATTGGTTATCTGCAGCGCCGCCCCAAGCAACATGGCGAACAGGAAAAACAGCGCCATGCGCCGCTGGCGGAACAGCACCAGCGTATCCAGCCCCAGCACGCTCACCCAGCTCTTTGACTCGGCCGCGCGGTTGGTCGGGCAACGCGGCAGCGTCAGCGAATAAGCGGACAGCAGCAGCGACGCCGCAGAAGCCAGGTACAGCTGCAGATTGCTGAGCTCGATGCGGCTGAAACCGACCAGCCACATCGCCAGAATGAACCCCACGGTGCCGTACACCCGCACCGGCGGAAAGTCCTTCACTGTGTCAAAGCCGTGCTTCTCGAGGCAAAAATAGGAAATGGCGTTGGAGAGCGCGATGGTCGGCATATAGACCATGGCGTTGAACAGCATCACCCAGAACATCAACATCGGTTGCTCAACCTGCGCCGCGCAGTACAGCGCCAGCGCCCCGAGCAGGTGGCAAAGCGCATACAGATAGTTGGCCTTCATCCACCGATCGGCAATGATGCCCGCCAGCCCCGGCATGATCAGCGCAGCGATGCCTTTGGCGCTGTAAACCATCCCCACCTGCATGCCGCTGAAATGCAGCGTGTTGATCATGTAGGAGCCCAGCGTGACCAGCCAGGCCCCCCAGATAAAGAACTGCAGGAAAATCATGACTTTTAATCGTGTTTTTATCGCCATCGCCATCACCTTGTTATTATGCTTTCAACGATGATTGATGCAGCAGGCCCCCTGCAGCCCGCCGCCGATTTGCTTGCGCTATTACAGCGTTTTGAACAGCTCGCGTATCAGGCGCATGAAATCGTCCGCCGCCAGCGCCGCGCAGTTGAGCGTTTGTTCATGGGAAAGCGGCGTATCCGACAGCCCTTCGGCGTAGTTGGTCATCGCGGATACCACCAGCACCTTGAGGCCGCAGTGGCGCGCCGTCAGGACTTCCGGCACGATCGACATCCCCACCACGTCGCAGCCCAGGGTCTGCATCATGCGGATCTCCGCCGGCGTTTCGAAATTCGGCCCGGTGTAGGCGGCGAATACCCCTTCCGCCAGCGGAATGCCCGCGCTTTCGGCCACCGCCGCCAGCTGGGCGCGCAGATCGCGATCGTAGGCGTTCGCCAGGCTAAAGAAGCGCGGCCCGAAGCGCTCGTCGTTGGCGCCGACCAGCGGCGATTCCGGCATGAAGTTGATATGATCGGTAATGGCCACCAGGCTGCCCGGCGCCACCGAGCGGCGCAGCGAACCGGCGGCGTTGGTCGCCAGCAGGAATTCGCAGCCCAGCAGTTTGAAGGTGCGCACCGCGGTGGTCATCACCTGCATGCCGCGCCCTTCATAGAAATGACCGCGTCCTTTCATGCACAATACCGGCACGCCCTCCAGCTTGCCGGCGACCAGCTGCCCGGCATGGCCGGCGACGCCGCTCACCGGAAAGCCCGGCAGCTCCGCGTAATCGAGGGTGACGGTTTCGGTCATCACCTCCGCCAGGGCGCCGAGCCCGGAGCCGAGAATCAAGGCCGCTTTCGGCTGGAAACCCGGCAGGCGTGCGCGGACGACATCGGCGCAGGTAAAAGCATCTTCTTGATTAAACATCGTATTCTCTCTTTCAGCGGGGGATAATAAGCCCCATAGTAGAGAGCGAGGCGCGGCCGAGACCAATACATTCTTGGCGGCCGATTTATTCCATTTACCTATAAGTTGAGCTGCGTCACAAGGAGGCGATACCCCGGATGAACCCGCCCCAAGCCCTGCCCGATCCCGGCCGGATTAACTTCCGCCTGCTGCACTATTTCCGCGTGGTGGCGGAAGAGATGAACTTCACCCAGGCGGCGCGGCGGCTGAATATGTCACAGCCGCCGCTCAGCAAGCACATCAAAGAGCTGGAGAGTCAGCTTGGCGTCGTGCTGTTCAAACGCACCACCCGCTCCATGACGCTGACGCCGGCCGGCCGCACGCTGCTGCGCAACGTCGAGCGGCTGCTGGATCAGGCCGACAGCGCATTGCATCAGGTGCAACAGATGGGGCGTGGCGAAGGCGGCCACATGGTGGTCGGCATGGTCGGCACCTCGGCCTGGGGCGGCCTGATCGCGGCGCTGCGGCGGTTCAGCGAGCGGAGCGCCGGCGTCACCTGGTCGTTGAACGAGCTGACGCCCAGCCAGCAAATCGCCGCGCTGCAAAAGCGGCATATCGACATCGGGGTCTGGCGAGAGGCGCAGCAGCAGACGCTGCCGGGGTTAACCTGCCAACGGTTGGCAAGCGAGAGCATCGCCGTGGTGCTGCCGCTCGATCATCCGCTGGCGCGGCAGGAAAACATCCCGCTGGCGGCGCTGCAGAACGACAGCTTCATCGTGCTGCCGCCGCATGAGGCCAGCCTGGGGCTGTATCTGCACAATCTGTGTCTGCAGCAGGGATTTTTGCCGGACGTCGCTTATCAGGTCAACGAACCGCAGACCCTGCTGGCGCTGGTGGCGGAAGGCTGCGGCATCACGCTGCTGCCGGACAGCTACGGCCGCATCCCGTGGCCCGGCGTACGCTTTTGCTCGCTGCAACAGGCGCCGCCGGCGGATTTATACGCGGTGTATCGCACCGACAGCGTCACGCCGGTGGTGCAGGCCTTCCTGGAAATGCTGCGGGCGCCGTAAGCGGCCCACAGCGCAGATTACATCGTCGGCTGCACCATCAGCTGGCCGGCGGTGCCGCGATCGGCCATCTCCAGCGTCTGGCTGTAATACAGGAACGGGAAGTGTTCGGAGGTAGGTTGGTTGAAATACACCAGCAGCTCGACGTCGCCATCGACCCAGACGGTGTCCTTCCAGCCGCGATCTTCCGCCATCGGCTGCGCGCCGTTGACGCGTTTGATCAGGAACTGCACGCCCTGAATATGGAACGCCTGCGGCGTATCCGCGTGAATGTTCCAGCGTTCCCAGGTGCCTTGCTGCGCCTGTACGTCGATGCGGTTCATGTCCCAAATCGCGCCGTTGATGCCGACGCCGCCGTCGCCCAGGCGGAAATCGCGGGTGCGGCTGGCGCTGCCGTCCAACAGCTGATCCGCCAGCAGGCGCATCGGCAGGTTGTCGGTCACCAGCGGCAGCAGGCCGGTCGGGCGCAGCGTCAGCACCTGGGTGGACACCAGAATGCTCGACGGCTCGAACAGGCCGCGCAGGCGATCCATGATGCCCGCCGCTTCACCGGCGGTGATGGTCACCTCGTCGCCCTTCGACATGTCGATCAGCACTTCCCGGCGTTCGCCAGGCGCCAACGACAGCTGCTGCACCGCGACCGGCGCAGGCAGGAAGCCCTGATCGCTGGCAATCACGTTGAACGGCCGCCCGTCGCTGAGCTGCAGGGTATAGCGGCGCGCGTTGGAGGCGTTAAGCAGGCGCAGACGCACCCAGCCGCGCGACACGTCGACATACGGGTTTTGCACGCCGTTGACCAACAGCGTATCGCCGACGAAACCGTCCTGCGACGGTGCATCGTATTGCGGTGTGCCGAAGTTATCGAAGCGTTTGTCCTGAATGATCAGCGGGAAATCGTCGACGCCGTAGTGGTTGGGCAGCGGCAGCGCTTTGCTGACGGCATCTTCCACCAGCCACAGCCCGGCCAGCCCGTTGTAAACGTGCGGCGCCATACGGTTCGGCGTGTTGGCGTGGTACCAGCAGGTGGCCGCCGCCTGACGAATGGGCAGCACCGGCGACCAGTCGACGTTAGGCGACATCATGCGCGGCGCGCCGCCCATCAGCGTGCCTGGCACCTGCAGACCGCTGACGGTCATCGCTACCGGCTCCTGCAGGCGGTTGCTGTAGATCAGTTTGACGTCGTCACCGCTGTAAACCCGCACCGTCGGCCCCAGGTACATGCCGTTGATGCCCCACACCGCCGCTTTACGGTTATCCATAAACGCCCAATGGGCGCGCTGCAAGGTCAGGAACAGCGGCTGACCGCGGCGAGACTCCAGCAGCGGGGGAATGGGTAACGGGGTTTGCGTTCCGCTCGCCTCAGCCCTCAGCGGCACGGCGCCCGCGCACAGCGCCAGGCCCGATGCCTGTAAAAACTGACGTCGACTGAGTGACATATTTTCTCCATGAAAAGCAATAACTAAACCGTGTGCAAAACCCAAACGCCCGCCAATCAAGATTAGCAGGCGTTCAGGCGTTAACGGCGCTGAACGCCAATTAAAACCCTATTCTTTGAAGCCGGTAGACTCTTATTTTTTGGCGGCGTTGCGCTGGGCGACTTCGGCGTCCAATTCGGCGATTTTCGCCTCCATCAGCTCGCGGCAATGGGCCGCCAGCTCGCGCACGTTTTCTTTGCCGTATTTGCTGGTATCCACCGGCGCCAACATCTCGACGATCACATGACCGTTATTCCAGCGATTAAGATTTATATTACCGCTGGTGGTGGATACGCAGATCGGCACAATCGGCACGCCGGCGGCGATGGCCGCGTGGAAGGCGCCGGTTTTAAACGGCATCAGCCCACGACCGCGGCTGCGGGTCCCTTCCGGGAACATCCAGATCGAAATGTCTTTCTTTTTGAACTGCTCCGCCACCTGGGCGATGGTGCCGTGCGCCTTGGCGCGATTATCACGATCTATCAGCAGATTACCGGTCAGCCAATACAGCGGGCCGAAAAACGGGATCCACACCAGACTTTTTTTACCGACGGTCACGGTGCGCGGCTGCACGATATTGGAGGCCGTCACCATGTCGTAGTTATTTTGGTGGTTGGCGATATAGATGCAGTTGCCATTGTTGGCCGCATCGGCCGGCACGCGGGTTTCAACCTTGATGCCGAACAGCGTCGACAGGCGGCCGAAAAGATGGCCGAAGGTCGCCACATGGCGAGGGTTGCGCGGGCTGAACAAGCAATAAACAGAACCGAAAATACACACCAGAATACAGAAAAGAGTGGCGAGAACGGCACGCAAAATCAATAACATAACAACCTCATTAGCACACTGCCAACGCAGTTTACTTCGCTGCGCAGATTCCTTTACTCATTATTTGCCGGCCAGGCGGTAAGCACGCCGATGTCGCCTGCATTTCTCGCTATTTTCCTGCCAGGCGGCAGTACGCACAATAATTTTATGCGCAGAAATGTTAACTATTTGGAAAATAAACGCCAGCAAAAATAAATAAGGCGGCCACAGCTCGCTGCGACCGCCCGTTAACGCCGGCGCCAACGCTTACTCTTCGCTGTCGCCACCCGACGCCCGCACCGGCGCATCCACTTCGACGCGATCGATGCGCTGCAGGCCGCGCGGCAGTTGGGTGCCCTTGCGGCCGCGTTCCGCACGGAACTTCTGCAGATCTTCCGGACGCAGCGTCAGCTTGCGTTTGCCGACGTGCAGCGTGACGGACGCCTGCGGCGGCAGCACGAACAGCCAGGCCAGCTTGTCTTCACCGGCGGCGGCCTGCGCCGCCGGAATGGAGACGATCTTGTTGCCCTTGCCCTTCGACAGCTGCGGCAGATCGGCGACCGGGAACATCAGCATGCGCCCGGCGGCGGTGATCGACAGCAGCATATCGTCTGCGCCGTGGATCTCCATCGGCGGCAGCGCTCTGGCGTTGTCCGGCAGCGTGATCATCACCTTGCCGGCGCGGTTGCGCGCCACCAGATCGTTGAAGGTGCAAACGAAACCGTAACCGGCGTCGGAGGCCATCAGCAGTTTTTGATCGTCGGCCGCCATCAGCACCTGCTCAATGGTGGCGCCCGGCGGCGGCGTCAGCTTGCCGGTCAACGGCTCGCCCTGCCCGCGCGCCGAAGGCAGCGTCATCGGATCGAGCGCATAGCTGCGCCCGGTAGAGTCGATAAACACCACCGGCTGGTTGCTCTTGCCGCGCGCCGCGCCGCGGAAGCTGTCGCCGGCCTTGTAGCTCAACCCTGCCGGATCGATGTCGTGGCCCTTGGCGCTGCGCACCCAGCCCATTTCCGACAGCACGATGGTCACCGGCTCGGACGGCACGAAGTCGTGCTCGCTCATCGCCTTGGCTTCCGCGCGCTCGGTCAGCGGCGAACGGCGATCGTCGCCGTAGGTTTGCGCGTCGGCCTGGATCTCTTTCTTAATCAGCGTATTCAGCTTGCGCTCGGACGCCAGCAGCGCCTGCAGTTGATCGCGCTCTTTCGCCAGCTCGTCCTGCTCACCGCGGATTTTGACCTCTTCCAGCTTGGCCAGGTGACGCAATTTCAGCTCGAGGATCGCTTCCGCCTGGGTATCGGAGATGCCGAAACGCTGCATCAGCACCGGCTTCGGCTCATCCTCGCTGCGGATGATGTGGATCACCTCGTCGATATTGAGGAACGCCACCAGCAAACCTTCGAGGATATGCAAACGCTTGAGCACCTTCTCGAGGCGGTAGTTCAGGCGGCGGCGCACCGTATCGCGACGGTAGGCCAACCATTCGGTGAGGATCTCCACCAGCCCTTTCACCTGCGGGCGGTTGTCCAGACCGATCATGTTCATGTTGATGCGGTAGCTGCGTTCCAGATCGGTGGTGGCGAACAGGTGATTCATCACCTGCTCCAGATCGATGCGGTTGGAACGCGGCACGATCACCAGACGCGTCGGGTTTTCGTGGTCGGATTCATCGCGCAGATCCTCGACCATCGGCAGCTTCTTGGCGCGCATCTGGCTGGCGATCTGCTCCAGCACCTTGGCGCCGGAGACCTGATGCGGCAAGGCGGTGATCACCGCGCTGCCGTCCTCTTTCTTCCACACGGCGCGCATGCGCACCGAGCCGCGGCCGCTCTGGTAAATTTTGCGAATTTCATCGCGCGGGGTAATGATCTCGGCTTCGGTCGGGAAGTCCGGCCCCTGCACGAACTCGAGCAGGTCATCGAGCGAGGCGCCCGGCTTGTCGAGCAGCGCCACTGCCGCAGCGGCGACTTCGCGCACGTTGTGCGGCGGAATGTCGGTCGCCATGCCGACCGCGATGCCGGTGGTGCCATTCAGCAGGATGTTCGGCAGACGCGCCGGCAGCATCTTCGGCTCTTGCAGCGTGCCGTCAAAGTTCGGGATCCAGTCGACCGTGCCCTGGCCCAGTTCGGCCAGCAAGACCTCGGCGTATTTGGACAGGCGCGATTCGGTATAACGCATCGCCGCGAACGACTTGGGATCGTCCGGCGCACCCCAGTTCCCCTGGCCGTCCACCAGCGGATAGCGATACGAGAACGGCTGCGCCATCAGCACCATGGCTTCATAACACGCGCTGTCGCCGTGCGGGTGATACTTACCCAGCACGTCGCCCACGGTGCGGGCGGATTTCTTGAATTTGGCGCTGTTGGTCAGCCCCAGCTCAGACATGGCGTAGATGATGCGGCGTTGTACCGGCTTCAAACCGTCGCCAATGTACGGCAACGCCCGATCCATGATGACGTACATGGAATAGTTCAGATAGGCGTTTTCAGTGAATGTGTGCAGCGGTAAACGCTCTACACCGTCATGAGTCAGATCACTCATTACTCAATTATCCTCAGACCGTGGCTTGGCAATCCCTTGGACGACAAAAGGCATCGCTTGTCGATTCTGCCCGCGATAGTAACCCATCTGCGGGGTAGCTGTCACAGTTGGCGCAAGGATCGCCGGCGACGGCCGATTGCGCGATGCGGTTTATGCAAAATTTAGCTACCTGGCGGCCTCTTTATTGACTGGCAGTCAACACTGTTGTGCGCTGGATCGCATTTTTACTTGCCTGACTCACGATTACACTCGTCACCAGCGAGATGGTTTCCGCCTTTTCCGCGGGAAGCATGCCATATCTTAACACTGACGGGAGCCGCGAAAGATGAGCAATATCCTGATTATCAACGCTAAAAAACAATTCGGCCATTCCAACGGCGAACTCAACCAAACCCTGAGCGACGTGGCGGAAAGCTTCCTGCGCGATCTGCAGCACAATGTGCAGGTCACCGTGGTCGACGACGGCTATGACATCGAAGCCGAAGTACAGAAATACCTGTGGGCCGACGCGGTCATCTATCAGATGCCGGGCTGGTGGATGGGCGAACCTTGGATCCTGAAAAAATACATCGATGAAGTGTTCACCGCCGGTCACGGCAGCCTGTATGCCAACGACGGTCGCTCTCGTTCTGACGAAAGCAAAAAATATGGCTCCGGCGGCCTGATCCAGGGCAAAAAATACCTGCTGAGCCTGACCTGGAACGCCCCGATGGAGGCCTTCACCGATCCCGATCAGTTCTTCCACGGCGTCGGCGTCGACGGCGTTTACCTGCACTTCCACAAGGCCAACCAGTTCCTGGGAATGGAAGCGCTGCCGACCTTTATCTGCAATAACGTGATAAAACAACCGGATATCGAAGCGGACATCGCACGTTATCGCGAGCATTTGGCGAAAATTTTTGCTTAACTGACGCAGAACATTCTCATCAACGAGGCAGACATGATCACCGTAATCGCAGAAATCAAAGTGAAACCCGGCCACCGCGCCACCGTACTGCAAGCCATTGAAAAACTGGTGCCGCGGGTGCTGGCGGAAGACGGCTGCGGCGAATATACGCCGATGGTCGACAGCAATACCCAGGCCCCCTGGCAGAAACGGTCGCCGGATTCGGTGTTCATGCTGGAGAAATGGGAAAGCATGGCGCATCTGGAAAAACACCTGGCCATTGAGCACATGCTCAAACACCGCGAGACTATCAAGGACAGCGTGCTGGACACCGAGATCTACATCCTGGAAAACGCCCTGTAAGCTCCGCCTTATAACGTCTGCGCGTCGATGTGCGCGCTGACGTAGTCAAGAAAACAGGTGATGCGCGCCGCCAATTGCGTATTGCGGTAATACACCGCGTTGATCGGCTGGCGCACGTCCAGCGTCTCCTGCTCCAGCAACGTCACCAACTTGCCGGCTTCCCGATCGCGACGGGTCATAAAGTCTGCCAGCTGTACGATCCCCTCGCCCTGCAGCGCCAATTGCCGCAGCGTTTCACCGCTGGACGCAGAGATCGTCGGCGTGATGGCGAAATGCGGCGCCTGGCGATAGCGCAACGGCCACTGGTTCAGCGACTCCGGCTGGGTAAAACCGAGCAGACAATGCCGATGCAACTCCTCCACGCTCTGCGGCGTGCCGTGCTGCTGCAGATAAGCCGGGCTGGCGAGGATGCGCAGCCGGCTGGCTCCCAGCGCGCGCGCATGAATGGTCGAATCACGCAACGCCCCGATGCGAATGGCAATATCCGTGCGTTTTTCCAGCAGATCGATAATCAGGTTGTCGGTGTTCAGCTCGAGCGAAATTTGCGGATAACGTTCTCTGAATCCCGCCACCAGCGGCACGATGACGTGCTCCATAAAAGGTGCGGCCGCATTGATCCGCAGCCGCCCGGCGGGCATTTGCCGGCGCACCGCCATTTGCTCTTCGGCATTTTCCACCGAGCTGATGATCGTACGCGCATGGTTCAGGAAACTCAGCCCCTCTTCGGTCAGCTCCAAACGACGCGTCGTGCGGCGCATCAGGGTGGTATCGAGCTTATTCTCCAGGCGGCTGAGCGCGCGGCTGATGCCGGATGTTGTCTGGCCGAGCCGATCGGCGGCGGCGGTGATAGAACCGCTGTCGACCACCGAGGTGAACGCCAGCAATTCTTCGAGCGTGATCTTCATGCATTCCGGCCCAGGTTATCGGGCGCCGCATGAACGCCCTGCGGGAAAGCCGGCCCGGCGTTTCGCCGGGCCAGGGTCAGGCTCAGACCGCCAATTCGGCCATGTCGCCCTTGTCTTGCAGCCAGTTGCGGCGATCTTCCGAACGCTTCTTGGCCAACAGCATGTCCATCACCGCCAGCGTCTGATCGACGTCATCTTCCGCCACCGTCAGTTGCACCAGACGGCGGGTGTTCGGATCGAGGGTGGTTTCGCGCAGCTGCAGCGGGTTCATCTCGCCCAGCCCTTTAAAGCGCTGCACATTCGGCTTGCCCTTCTTGCGCTTCAGCTGTTCCAGCACGCCGGCTTTCTCTTCTTCATCCAGCGCGTAGAACACTTCTTTACCGAGATCGATGCGATACAGCGGCGGCATGGCCACATAAACGTGCCCGCCTTTCACCAGCGAACGGAAGTGGCGCACGAACAGCGCGCACAGCAGCGTAGCAATGTGCAGGCCGTCGGAGTCCGCATCCGCCAGGATGCAGATTTTGCCGTAGCGCAACTGGCTGAGATCTTCGCTGTCCGGATCGATGCCGATCGCCACGGAAATGTCATGCACTTCCTGCGAGGCCAGCACTTCGTCCGAGGAGACTTCCCAGGTATTCAGGATCTTGCCCTTCAGCGGCATGATCGCCTGATATTCACGATCGCGCGCCTGCTTGGCCGATCCGCCCGCCGAATCCCCTTCCACCAGGAACAGTTCGGTCATGGCCAGATCCTGCGAGGTGCAGTCCGCCAGCTTGCCCGGCAGCGCCGGCCCGCTGGTCAGCTTCTTGCGCACCACTTTCTTGGCGGCGCGTAGACGGCGCTGGGCGCTGGAGATCGCCAGCTCGGCCAGCTGTTCCGCCGCCTGAACGTTCTGGTTCAGCCACAGGCTGAAGGCATCTTTCACCACGCCGGAAACGAAGGCCGCGCACTGACGCGAGGAGAGACGCTCTTTGGTCTGCCCGGCGAACTGCGGATCCTGCATCTTCACCGACAGCACGTAGGCGCAGCGATCCCAGATATCCTCCGCCGACAGCTTCACGCCGCGCGGCAGAATATTGCGGAATTCGCAGAACTCGCGCATCGCGTCCAGCAACCCCTGACGCAGGCCGTTGACGTGGGTGCCGCCCTGCATGGTCGGGATCAGGTTGACGTAGCTTTCGGTCAGCAGCTCGCCGCCTTCCGGCAGCCACAGCAGCGCCCAGTCCACCGCTTCGGTGTCACCGGCGAAGTTGCCGACGAACGGCGCTTCCGGCAGGGTGATCAGGCCGTTAACCGCTTCCATCAGGTAGTCGGTCAGGCCGTCCTGGTAGCACCAGCGCTGCTCGGTGTTGTTCACCTTATCGATGAAATAGATCTCGACGCCGGGGCACAGCACCGCTTTGGCTTTCAGCAGGTGAGTCAGGCGCGATACCGAGAAACGCGGGCTGTCGAAGAACTGTTCGTCGGGCCAGAAGTGCACGCTGGTGCCGGTGTTGCGTTTGCCGCAGGTGCCGGTCACCGTCAGATCTTGCACTTTGTCGCCGTTTTCGAAGGCGATGCTGTAAACGTTGCCGTCGCGGCGCACGTTGACTTCCACCCGCTTCGACAGGGCGTTGACCACCGAGATGCCCACGCCGTGCAGGCCGCCGGAGAACTGGTAGTTTTTATTCGAGAATTTACCGCCGGCGTGCAGCCGGCACAGGATCAACTCAACCGCCGGCACGCCCTCTTCCGGGTGGATGTCCACCGGCATGCCGCGGCCGTCGTCGATCACTTCCAGCGACTGATCGGCGTGCAGGATCACGTCGATGCGCTTGGCGTGGCCGGCCAACGCTTCGTCGACGCTGTTATCGATCACCTCTTGGCCGAGGTGGTTTGGGCGCGTCGTGTCGGTATACATGCCGGGACGACGGCGCACTGGTTCTAGACCGCTGAGTACTTCAATGGCATCAGCGTTATAGCTGGATTGAGTCATCGTTGATTATTTTTTCGTGGTTAAAGGGAGGTGCCGGAACGGCCCGTCAGACCGCGTTTAGCCCTAAAAAATCCACAATCTGGGGGAAGTAGTGCTCGAAACCGACGAAGGCGTGGTTTCCACCCGACTCCACCGTTTGCCGACACGCGGTGTAATACGCCACTGCCTGGCCGTAATCGAGAATTTCATCGCCCGTTTGCTGCAGCAGCCAGATTAAATCCGGCGACTCCAAAGGATCGATCTGCATCACTTTCAGATCGTAAACGTGCCGAGACTCTAACACATATTGCTGGCCGGTGTAGGGGTTCTCGTTGGCGCCGAGGTAGTCGACCAGCAGCTCAAACGGCTTGACCGCCGGGTTGACCACCACCGCCGGCAGGGAAAAACACTGCGACAGCCAGGTGGCGTAATAGCCGCCCAGCGATGAGCCGACCAGCCCGAGCGTTTGCCCGGCGCGTTCCAGCACCAGATTTTCCAGCATCTCGGCGGCCTCCGCCGGAAAGGCCGGCAGCTGCGGCACCAACATCTCGATATCGGGATGGTGTTCGGCCAGCCAGGCCTTGAAGGCCACCGCCTTGGCCGACTGCGGCGAGCTGTTGAAACCGTGCAGGTAGAGCAGTGTCGAAGGCATCAGTATCCATCCGAGTCCATATCGGGGCGGAAGTCGTCGTTTTCCAGGCGGAACACCTGCGTCTCGACGCGACCGTCCGGCAGCAGATCGAGGTAGCGCCAGCCGGGGGAAACGTCGTCAATGGTGAAGTTCGTGCAGTGCGGCTTGAATTGCACGCAGGTAGACGGCGTCGCTAACAGGCGCCGCCCCTGCCATTCCAGATCCAGATCCTGGTGAATGTGCCCGCACACCACGGTATTCACTTTCGGATAACGCAGCAGGATCGCGCCCAGCATATGCGGGTTGCGCAGGCTGTGCTGATCGAGCCAGGTGCAACCGGACGGCAGCGGATGATGGTGCAGCAGCAACAGCGTATAGCGCTCGGGGTGAGCCTGCAGGCAGCGCTCCATCCACTCCAGCTGGTATTCGCTCAACTCGCCATGCGGCACGCCGAACACCTGGCTGTCCAGCATCAGCACCTGCCAGTTATCGCCCAGCAGCACCTGTTTGGAAGGCGCGATGCCCGCGGCGGCCAATGCGTCGACCATCGCCGGTTGAAAATCGTGGTTGCCCGGCAGCCACACGCAGGGGGCAGGCAGTTGCGCGATGCCGGCGGCGAAGTGGCGGTACGCCTCTTGCGAATGATCCTGCGCCAAATCTCCCGTGGCGACGATCAAATCGACGTCGCGGCGCTGCGCCTGGATGGCGTCCAGCACCGCGTGATAGCTGCGATAGGTATTGATGCCGAGCAACGTCTCGTGTTCGCCGGCAAAAAGGTGGGTATCTGTTATTTGTAGAATCCTGACCGCGGCCCCACTCGCCACGGGCAGTTTAAACAGGCTTTCCAAATGGTGTCCTTTGTTATTTCAGTCTGTCTAACAAACCGGAACCGCCATCGCTCCATGCGCCAAACAGTAGCGCAGCCAATCAGCAAGAAACTGGTTAATTTGATGCTTTTCGTCGCGTTGATGCAACTTTTTATTAGGATAATCATAACGCGCTTTAAAGCGGTAGATCTGCTGACTGGAACACACTTCCGCAACCATGGCGTCATGGTACAACCGCACCGTCATCGCGGGCAGGCTCCAGTAGCTGACCGCCGGAAAGATCTGCTCAATCTCCACCAGCGACGTGTAACGCGTGGACTCAACGATGGTCAAACGATAGCCGGCGCCGTTCACCTGATAAGTCACCGTTTCGCCCGCTTCGTCGTTGCGCGGCAGCAAGCGGCGCAATTGCGCGAAGTTGGTTTCGCACAATCTCATCATTTCGGGGAAATCAGGGGTATAGCGCTGTTTCATTAGTTGGCCCACTCTTTTCTCAACGATTCATGGTGCAACGCCAGCCATTGCAATGCAATCACTGATGCGGCGTTATCGATCGCGCCTTCCTCAACCCAGCGGTAAGCCTGTTCGCGGCTGACCACATGAACGCGGATATCTTCATGTTCTTCCGCCAGGCCGTGGATGCCCTCGGCGGTGCCGGCGTCCACTTCGCCGACCATGATCGACAAACGTTCGCTGGTGCCGCCGGGGCTGGCCAGATAGCTCAGCACCGGTTTGCAGCGCCCGACCACCACGCCGGCCTCTTCCTGCGCTTCGCGGCGGCACACGTCCTCGACGCTTTCACCGGTTTCGATCATACCCGCCACCATTTCCAGCAGCCAGGGCGAATTACTGGTATCGACCGCGGCGATGCGCAGTTGTTCAATCAGCACAACCTCGTCGCGCACCGGATCGTAGGGCAGCAGCACCGCCGCATGGCCGCGTTCGAAAATTTCACGCGTGATTTCAGGGCTCATTTCGCCATTGAACAACCGATGGCGAAACCGGTATAAATTGAGTGAAAAAAAACCACGGTACAGCGTCTCGCGTGCAATAATTTCTACATCTTTTTTATCGAAAGTAACGGGCGACGGCTGCGAACGGTTCATGCGCGAATTCTCCTGCTTGAGTATGCCGATAAAATAAACGGTTTTGATGACAGAAACAGCGGGACTCTCCGCCGCGGCTTTATGTTAGGCTGTTTTTCGCCGCCGAATGCGGCACGTTTGTGCGCTCGCAGGTAATAGCGGGAAACAATCCGGATTGTCAGCCATAATATCAGCTGCAGTCGGCCCGGGCAGTACGCCAAGGTAAATGGGCGGTCTGAAAGGTAAAAGTTACGTGAGATGGCACATTCAGCCACCTGATGCGTACCTCAGACTCTGCTAGAATCGGCAACTATTTCGTCTATCGTCAGCGCTAACATAGCAATATTGCTGCACAACAAGGAATGCAAATGAAGAAACTGCTCCCCCTTCTTATCGGACTGAGCCTGGGCGGCTTCAGTGCAATGAGCCAGGCAGAGAACCTGCTGCAGGTCTACAAACAGGCCAGGGAAAGTAACCCGGATCTGCGCAAAAGTGCAGCTGACCGCGACGCCGCATTCGAAAAGATCAATGAAGCGCGCAGCCCGTTGCTGCCGCAGCTCGGTTTGACCGCAGGTTACGATTACACCAACGGTTATCGTGACAGCAATGGCGTTAACAGCAACGTCACCAGCGGTTCGTTGGCACTGACGCAAACTATTTTCGACATGTCGAAATGGCGCCAGCTGACGCTGCAGGAAAAGACCGCCGGCATCTCCGACGTCACCTTCCAGACAGCGGAACAGCAGCTTATTCTCAACACGGCGACCGCTTACTTCAACGTGCTGAAAGCGATCGATACGCTGTCCTATACTCAGGCGCAGAAAGACGCGGTGTATCGCACGCTGGATCAAACCACCCAGCGCTTCAACGTGGGCCTGGTGGCGATCACCGACGTGCAGAACGCCCGCTCGAACTATGACACCGTGCTGGCGGCGGAAGTCTCCGCCCGCAACGATCTGGACAACGCGCTGGAAACGCTGCGTCAGGTCACCGGCACCTTCTACCCCGAACTGGCCTCGCTGAACACCGATCGCTTCAGCACCCAGCGCCCGGAAGCGGTGAACAACCTGCTGAAAGAAGCGGAAGCGCGCAACCTGAGCCTGCTGTCCGCCCGTCTGAGCCAGGATCTGGCGCGCGAGCAAATCCGCGCAGCCCAAACCGGCTATATGCCGACGATTGACGTCAGCGCGTCAACCGGCATCAGCAATACCAAATACAACGGCTCCAATACCGGTGGCGCGAATGCCGCACGCTACAGCGACTCCGATGCGGGCCAAAATAAGGTCGGCATCAGCTTCAACCTGCCGCTGTACAGCGGCGGCGCGACCAATTCGCAGGTGAAACAAGCGCAGTACGGCTTCGTCGGCGCCAGCGAGCAGTTGGAAAGCTCACACCGCAGCGTGGTGCAGACCGTTCGTTCGTCGTTCAACAACGTTAACGCTTCGATCAGCAGCATCAACGCCTACAAACAGGCGGTGATCTCCGCGCAAAGCTCCCTGGACGCGATGGAAGCCGGTTATCAGGTCGGTACCCGCACCATCGTCGACGTGCTGGACGCCACCACCACGCTGTATAACGCCAAACGTCAGCTGTCCGACGCGCGTTATACCTATCTGATCAACCAGCTGAACATCAAGTCGGCGCTCGGCACGCTGAACCAGAACGATCTGCTGCTGCTGAACGGCGCGTTGGGCAAGCCGGTATCGACCGCGCCTGACGCCGTCGCACCGCAAAACCGCGCGCAGGACGCCTATGCAGACGGCTATCAGGACAATGCGCCGATGCAACAGACTGCGGCGCCGGTACCGGCGGCCACTCGCGCATCCGCGCCGGCCGTTACCACCAGCCAACCGGCTCGCCACAGCGGCAACCCATTCCGCAACTGATGTCCGCACGCTGACAAACACGGGGTCCGGCCTGCGCCGCGCCCCGTTTTTTTTGCCTCGATTTCGCCACTTCTGCCCGCCGCCTCACAGCCGCCGCTGCGCCAGGTGATATCATCGTCACTCTCGTTTTCGCAGTTGGATGAGGTTCGATGGACAACGATTCACGTTGGCAGCAACTGATTAACGACGGCGAACTGCCGCCGCCGCTGCGCCCGACGCCGGCGGTGTATGCCTCCTGGCTGCGTTGCCGCAGCCTGATGCAGCCTGATGTCTGGCAAGCGCCGCACCGCGCGCAGGGCGCCACCTTCGAATCGATTTGCCGCCGCAAGAACGATCTGCTGACGCTCGGCCAGGCGGCGCTGGAAGACGCCTGCGAATACATGGAGCCGCGGCGTTGCCTGCTGATGATCCTCGACGAGAGCGGCTGCATGCTGTGGCGCTGCGGCGACGCCCAAACCTGGGAGACTCTGCAGCAACTGGGATTCGCCCCCGGCGCTTACTGGGCCGAGGGACAGATCGGCACCAATGCCCCGGCGCTGGCGGCGGCGGAAGGCCACCCGGTGCGGGTGAGCGGTGAAGAACACGTGCGCCGGGCGCTGCACGGCTGGTCGTTCTGCGCCACGCCGGTCTACGACAACAGCGGCCGCCAGCGCGGCTCGATCGCCCTGGGTTGCCTGCTGGCCGACAGCGCCGCCGGCGATCTGTCGCTGACGCTGGCCATCGCCCGCGAAATAGGCAACTCGCTGAACGCCGACGGCCTGCTGGCGGAATCCAACCGCCATCTGAATCAGCTTTACGGGCTGCTGGACGGCGTGGACGACGGCGTGATGGCCTGGGATCATCGCGGCTACCTGCAATACATCAACCAGCGCGCCGCCGCCCTGCTAAAGCTGGACGAGCAGCAGAGCCAGGGCAAACCGCTGGCGCAGTTGCTGACGCTGCCCGCTCTGCTCAAGCGCGCCATCGCCGATCGGCAACCGCTGCAACACGTCGAAGTCACCTTCGAAAGCCAGCGGCAATTTATCGCCGCCTTGCTGACGCTCAAGCCGATTTTCGACGGCGATCGCTGCAGTTTCATCGCCCTGCTTCACCCGCTCGAACGGCTGCGTCAGTATGTCAGCAGCCAGCTGGGGCGCGTCAGCCACAGCTTCGAGCAGATGCCCTCCGCCTCGCTGGAGATGCGGCGGCTGATCCGTTACGGCCAGCAGGCGGCCAAAGGCCAGCATCCGATCCTGCTGCGCGGGGAGGAAGGCGTCGGCAAAGAGCTACTCAGCCAGGCCATCCACAACGCCGGCGAACGCGCCGCCGGGCCGTATATCGCCCTCAACTGCCAACTGCTGCCGCAGGCGCAGGGGCTGCGTGAGCTGCTGGGCAGCGACGCCAGCGAAGAAGAGGCGGGCCAGCTCAGCAAATTCGAATTGGCCAACGGCGGTACGCTGTACCTCGAACAGATCGAATACCTGCCGGCGGAGATGCAGTCGGCGTTGCTGCAGGTGCTGAAAACCGGCGTGGTGATCCGCCTCAATTCCAGCCGGGTGATCCCGGTCGATGTGCGGGTGATCGCTGGCAGCGCCGCCGACCTGCCGCTGCTGGTGCAGCAAAACCGCTTCCGACGCCAGCTGTTCTACAGCCTGCAGGCGTTCGAGATCCAGATCCCACCGCTGCGTCAGCGGCTGAGCGACATCCCGCTGCTGGTCAAACACCATCTGCGCACGCTGGAGCAGCATTTTCAGTGCCGCTTTCGGGTGGATGACGAAGTGATGGCCCAGCTGGCGCTCTACCTGTGGCCGGGCAACGATTTGGAACTGAAAGGGGTGGTGGAGCGCGCGGCGATGATCTGCCACGGTCACCACATCCAGCTGGCGGATCTGCCGGCGCACCTGCTCGGCCAGCCGTCGCTGCTGGAAAGCGATCCGCAGCCCGGCGCGCCGCTGTTGACGCTGACGGACATGGAGCGCCAGGCGATCCTGCGCGCGGCGACCGTCAGCCGCGGCCAGCTGACGGAAATGGCGCAGCTGCTGGGCATAGGCCGCACCACGCTGTGGCGGAAGATCAAACAGCACGGGATCGACATCCGCCAGTTCAAGCTGCGCGCCTAGTGGCTGAGCTGCAACACCCCGCGCGCGGCGTCCAGCATCGCCTTCTGCCCGCTGCGGGTTTTGCTCAGGCAATCCTGCATGCCGACCACCATCGGAATGCCCATCGCCTTCGCCAAAATGGCGCTGTGCGACAGGGCATTGCCGCCACTCAGACAGATGCCGAGCACCAGCCGCCTGTCGAGCATCACCACCTCCGAAGGCATCAGTTCGTCCATCACCAATATTGACGGTTCTGTCAGCGCAATAACCGGCAGCGGCAGCCCCTGCAGATGGCACAGCGTGCGGCGCAGCATGTCGCGCACGTCCAGTTCGCGCGCCCGCATGTAGTCGTCATCCAGCTCGCGGTACTCTTCGGCGATCGCCTCCAGCACCTGTCGCCAGGCCTGCTCGGCGCTGCACAGCTGTTGCGCGATGCGGGTGTAAGCCGCCTGCTGCAGATCCGGATCGTCCAGCAGCATGCTGTGGGCGCCGAAGATCGCCGCCTGCGGCTTGCCGATCAGCGTGCCGGTGCGTTCCGCCAGCCGGTTCAGATCGCTCAGCGTATGCTGTAGCGCCTCCCGCAGGCGTTGCTGTTCGCCCAATACCTCGTCCGCGCCGATGCGCCGCTCGGACGTGGGTGGCCAGAAGCTGTAAGCCTGGAACACCGGCCCGCTGGTGACGCTTTCCGCCACCGGAATACCGTGCAGCGAAGGCTGCTGCCGCTCGGAGACCGTCTCGCCAAAATGCTGCTCCGCCAACGCTTTGAACGCCGCCAGCGCCTCGTCCGCCTGCGCGCCGTCGGCGAGCAAACGGATGGTGTCGCCGTGACGCACCTGCAGCAGCGCCAGCTGATTGAGGCTGCGCGGATCGACGCACTGCCCCTGCTTTTCCAGCACCAGCTCGGCCTTGAACGGCGCCAGCGTCTCGACCAGCCGCGCCGCCGGGCGCGCATGCAACCCGTGCGGATTCTGCACCGTCCAGGTTGCGCTTTTGCCCTGCGCCAGCGGCAAGGCCACGGTTTTCGCCGTAGGTGAAGCCTCGCCCAGCTGTGCCTGTTTGCCCTGCAGCGCCCCCTGCGCCTCCGCTACCACCTGCTCCAGTGAGGCGCCGGAGTTGGCGGCAACCACCGCCGCCAGCGTGCCTTCAACCAGCGGCGCCGCACACAGCCGCACTTTGGCGGCCAGATCCGGGTCCAGCAGATCGAGCGCGGTTTCGGCACTGAGCAGCGCGCTGCCCAGATCCATCAGCACCAGAACGCCATCGCCGTCGGCGACCGCTTCGATCGCCTCCATCACTTTGACCGCGTCGGTGCCGATCGGGTGCTGCTCGTCATCCACGCCCGCCGCCAGCGCCAGTTTGCAGCCGTCGCCGCGCATCATCTGCCGCGCCAACTGCTCAACGCCGCGCGCCAGCAACGCGCTGTGCGAAACCACCACGATATTAATCATCTCGCCTCCTGCTAACTGCCGGCGACCTCGGCCAGCGTTTTCATCATCAACATCACCGAAGTGGCGCCGGGATCCTGGTGGCCGATGCTGCGCTCGCCCAGGTAACTGGCCCGCCCCTTGCGCGCCTGCATGGTGATGGTGCTCTCCACCGCCCGCTCGGCGCTGTCGGCGGCGCGCTGCAGCGCCTCCGCCACGCTCAGGTTCTGCTGCGCGGACTGGCCGAGGCTTTCCACCACCGGCCACCAGACGTCGCACATGGTCTTGTCGCCCGGCTCCGCTTTGCCGCGCATCACCACGCCTTCAACCCCTTCCTGCATCACCTGATGCAGCTCCGTCAGATCCAGGCTTTGCTTGGCGTTCGCCGCCTGCGCCGCGCGGATGAAGAAGGTGCCGAACAGCGGACCGCTGGCGCCCCCCACGCTCGACAGCAGCGTCATGCCGGTGTTTTTCAGGATAAAACCGATGTCTTTGTCCGCCACCGACGGCAGTTTTTCCACCACCTTATTGAAACCGCGATTCATGTTCAAACCGTGGTCGGCATCACCGATCTCGGTGTCCAACTGGGTCAGAAAATCGCGTTCCCGGCTGAACACCTCGCCGCAACGCATCAGCCAATCGACAACCTGTTGTTTGGTCAACGCCATGATTCCTCCTCAGCAACCCCAACGCAGCGCAGGCGTTTTCACCGGCGCATCCCACAAGGACAACAGCTCGTCGTCCACGTTCAACAACGTGATGGATACCCCCTGCATATCCAGCGAGGTGCAATAAGAACCCACCAGGTTGCGTTCAATGATGATGCCCGCCTCGGCACAGCGCTCCGCCAGCCGATGGTACACGCCATACAACTCAGACAATGGCGTAGCGCCCAGATTGTTGACCAGCGCGATCACCCGATCGCCGCGCGTCAACGGCTGCTTGGTCTGCATCTCGTCGCGCCACTCGCCCTGCTGACGATCCCAGACGCGGATCGCGCGCTGATAGTGGCCGTGGTCGATCAACGTATGGAACATGTCGTCCACCGCTGCGTTGAGCGTGGTGAACGGGCGGCGCGCAATGCCTGGCTCGCCGTGAATGCCGACGCCGAACTCCATTTCGTTCTCCGCCAGGGTGAACGACGGCTTGCCGGCGGCCGGTACGGTACAGGCGCCCAGCGCGATGCCGATCGAATGCCCGTGGTTGTTGATGCGATGCCCCAACGTCACCACGCTGTCCAGATCGTCGCCGCGCGCTGCGGCGGCGCCCAACAGTTTCTCCATCAGCACGGTGTTGGCCACCCCGCGCCGCCCGGCGGTAAACAGGCTGTCTTTGACCGCCACGTCGTCATCCACCAGCACCGTCGCCACCGCGACGCCGCTGTCGTGCAGCAGCTCGGTGGCGGTTTCGAAGTTGAGCACGTCGCCGGTGTAGTTCTTGATCAGCAGCAGCACCCCGGCGCCGCCGTCGATCGCTTGACCGCACTCGTACATTTTATCCGGCGTCGGCGAGGTGAAAATCTCGCCCGGACAGGCGCCGTCGAGCATCCCTTCACCGACGAAGCCGCAGTGCATCGGCTCATGGCCGCTGCCGCCGCCGGACAGGATCGCCACTTTGCCCGCCACCGGCGCGTCGGCGCGGGTCACGAACACCGGATCCGCGTGCACCAGCAACTCGGGGTGAGCCTCCGCCAGCCCCTGCAACTGCTCTTCCAACACCGACTCGATCTGATTAATCAGTTTTTTCACGATGGTTTCCTCTGTAAGAACAGGGGCGCGGCGCACCGCGCCCCAACGGTATCAATGACGCTGCAACCAGGCGGCGCCCAGCCTGTCCGCCGTCAGGATCGCCGCCTGCACCCCGGCAGGGGTGACCTTGAACGGCATGTTGTGAATGGTTTCACCCGCGGCGCAGCTGGCCTCGGCCACCGCCATCATCTTCGCCGTCGCATCGCCGGTGACGCCCATCTGCGCCAGCGTGATCGGCAGGCCGATGTCATGACAAAACGCCAGCACGGTTTCAATCTGCGCCATCGGGCTGTTCTGCAGCACCAGTTGCGCCAGGGTGCCGAACGCCACTTTCTCGCCGTGGTACAGGTGGTGACACTCCTCCAGCACGGTGAAACCGTTGTGAATGGCATGCGCCGCCGCCAGCCCGCTGCTCTCGAAGCCGATGCCGCTCAGATACGTATTGGCCTCAATGATGCGTTCCACCGCTTCCGTCACCACGCCGGCCTCGACCGCCAGTTTGGCTTTTACCCCTTCGGCCAGCAGGGTGTCGTAGCACAGCCGCGCCAGGCTGAGCGCCGCCAGCGTCGATTTGCCGCCGGCCATGCTGGTAGCCTGCGCGTCGAAGCAGGCCTGGGCTTCGAAATAGGTGGAGAGCGCGTCGCCCATGCCGGCTACCAGCAGGCGCACCGGCGCTTTGGCGATGATGGCGCTGTCCATCACTACCATGTCCGGGTTGCGCGGGTAGATCAGGTATTCAGCGAATTCGCCCTGTTCGGTGTAGATAACCGACAGCGCGCTGGTCGGCGCATCGGTGGAGGCGATGGTGGGAATGAGCACCACCGGCAGCCGTTGGTAGTGGGCGACGGCCTTGGCGGTGTCGAGCGTCTTGCCGCCGCCGACGCCGATCACCCCGCGGCAGCCGTGGGTCTGCAGCTCGCGGCCAAGGCGGTCTATCTCTTTACGGCAGCACTCGCCGTTGAAGCGGGCCGCATGATGTTTCACGCCGTGCTGCTGCAGGCTGCCCATCAGGGTGTCGCCCGCCAGCTGCATCACAAAGTCGTCAGCGATCACGAAATAATGGTCGGCGAGGGATTTGGCGTATTCGCCGACGGCGGACAGCGCATTGGCGCCCTGAATGTATTTGCCTGGTGACTGGATGATTCTCAACATAACCGGATCCTTGTAGGGAGTTGGCGATGGTAACGTTCAGATATCAGGTGATGACGCGCCGGCTTCGCCGCCGGCTTGTTGTTGTGCTTCGACTATGAGCGCCTGTCGCCCGCCTGGCGAGTCACGCGATTTTTGTTCCATTATGGAACATCATCATAGCGACAACGTTTCATGATGAAACGCTAAGCGCGTTTTTTCGCCGCGAAAGCGAACTGACGCACACCCCAACGTATAACTGCGTAAAGAGTGGATTCTGCGGGCGTTTCAGCTTTAATTTTGACCATGTTTCCCCTATCCTTAGCGCCACTACTGGGAAAGGGCGAAAACAGCCCGCATGATGGGATTGATAACGATGAAACGGACAAAAAACATCAACCAAGAGACGTTCCGCAAATCCTGGCGCAGCTACCGTGTCGCGCCCGTGGCTTTGGCGATCGGCGCCGTCTTTATGCTGGCCGGCTGCGAGAAGAGCGATGAAACGGTCTCCCTGTATCAGAATGCCGATGACTGTTCGCGCGCCAATCCTTCGATGAGCGAGCAGTGCACCACCTCCTACAACAATGCCCTGAAAGAAGCGGCGAAAACCGCGCCGAAATACGCCACTCGCGAAGACTGCGCCGCCGAGTTCGGCGAAGCGCAGTGTACCCAGGCTCCGGCACAGGCCGGCATGGCGGCGGAATCACAAAGCAGCGGCAGCTTCTGGATGCCGCTGATGGCGGGCTACATGATGGGCCGCCTGATGGGCGGTTCCGGCTTCGCGCAGCAGCCGCTGTTCACCTCCAAGAATGCCGCCAGCCCGGCGAACGGCAAGTTTGTCGACGCCAGCGGCAAGAGCTACGGCCCGGCCACCGCCGGCGGCCGCACCATGACGGTGCCGAAAACAGCCATGGCGCCGAAGCCTGCGGTCACCAATACCGTTACCCGCGGCGGTTTCGGCGAGACCGTGGCCAAGCAGACCAGCATGCAGCGCAGCAGCGCCACCTCCAACTCCGGCTCTCGCAGCATGGGCGGTTGATGCATGAAACGTATTGCTATTACTGAGCGCCCGGACTGGCGTGAAAAAGCAACCGAGTTCGGTTTTCGTTTCCACACCATGTACGGCGAGCCGTACTGGTGTGAAGACGCCTATTACCAGTTCACGCTGGCGCAGATTGAAGAGATCGAAAGCGCCACCGCCGAGCTGCATCAGATGTGCCTGCAGGTGGTGGAGAAAGTGGTCGGCAGCGACGAGCTGATGGCCAAGTTCTGCATCCCGAAACACACCTGGGAGTTCGTGCGCAGCTCCTGGCGCACCAACCAGCCGTCGCTGTATTCGCGTCTCGATCTGGCCTACGACGGCGTCAACCCGCCGAAGCTGCTGGAGAACAACGCCGATACGCCGACCTCGCTGTATGAAGCGGCCTTCTTCCAGTGGCTGTGGCTGGAAGATCAGATCAATGCCGGCAAGCTGGATCCGCAATCGGATCAGTACAACAGCCTGCAGGAGAAGCTGATCGAGCGTTTCGCCGAGCTGAAAGCGCATCACGGCTTCGGCCTGCTGCACCTGGCCTGCTGCCAGGACAGCGAAGAAGATCGCGGCACGGTGCAATATCTGCAGGACTGCGCGCAGGAAGCCGGTCTGCCGACCGAGTTCCTGTTCATGGAAGAGATTGGCCTTGGCGAGAAAGGTCAATTCACCGATCTGCAGGATCAGGTGATCGGCAACCTGTTCAAGCTCTATCCGTGGGAATTCATGCTGCGCGAGATGTTCTCCACCAAGCTGGAAGACGCCGGCGTGCGCTGGCTGGAGCCGGCCTGGAAAAGCATCATCTCCAACAAGGCGCTGCTGCCGCTGCTGTGGGAAATGTTCCCGAACCACCCTAACCTGCTGCCGGCTTATTTCGCGCAAGACGATCATCCGCCGATGGATCATTACGTCACCAAACCGCTGTTCTCGCGCGAAGGCGCCAATATCCAGATCGTCGAAAACGGTCAGGAAGTGGCGCGCGTCGATGGGCCGTACGGTGAAGAAGGCATGATCGTGCAACAGTTCCATCCGCTGCCGAAGTTCGAAGACAGCTACACGCTGATCGGCAGCTGGCTGGTGAACGATCAACCCTGCGGCATCGGCCTGCGCGAAGATCGCGAACTGATCACGCAGGATCTGTCGCGCTTCTATCCGCACACCATCCTCGGCTGATCGCCCCGCTGAAGGTAAAAACGCCAGTCTCTGACTGGCGTTTTTTCTTTAGCCCACCTGCACCGACAGCATGCTAAGCGCCCCCATTTCGATACCGTCGATCGGCACGCTGATGGCCTCTTTTCCATCCCAGCTGCCGAGCACATACAGCAACGGCAGATAGTGTTCCGGCGTCGGATTCGACAGCGCCGCCCCCTCATGGCGCATGAAATCCACCAGCGGATGGTTATCGCCCCGATAACGCAGGTTATCCCGGACAAAGTTATTGAATGACTCCGCCCACGGGTAGGCGCTGGTATCGCCCTGCCATTTCACCATGCGCAGGTTGTGCACCACGTTGCCGCTGGCGACGATCATCACGCCCTCGTCCCGCAGCGCGGCGAGTTTGCGGCCCAGCTCATAGTGATAGGCCGCCGGCTGCGTGCCGTCGAGGCTAAGCTGCACCACCGGAATGTCAGCATCGGGATACATCTTGATCAGGACACCCCAGGTGCCGTGATCCAATCCCCACTCGCCGAGATCCGCCGTTACCGGCACCGGCGCCAGAATTTGCTGCAGCTGCGCGGCCAGCGCGGGAGAGCCCGGCGCCGGATAGCGGGTATCAAACAGCGCCTGCGGGAACCCGCCAAAGTCGTGAATGGTTTTGGGTTTTTCCATCGCGGTGACCGCAGTGCCGCGGGTATACCAATGCGCGGAAACCGCCACGATCGCCTTCGGGCGCGGCAATGACTCACCCAACGCACGCCATGCCCGGGTGTAACGGTTGTCTTCCAGCACGTTCATCGGGCTACCGTGGCCAAGAAACAGTGCCGGCATACGAGAGGTGTTCATAGAGGGATCCTTAGTTCAAATTGTGCTATGCCGCTACATTACGCGCTTTGCCGCACCAACACAGCCGGATAACCGTGATGAAGATATTCAATAAATTTGAATTAAAAAGCGCAAAAATGCACCGGCCAACAGAAAGTTAAAAAACACATACTTTTCAATTAATTAATAAATTCCGTGAATACCATGGCATTACTGCCACACAGATCTAATTTGTGAACAATTTATGTATTTTTTGTTAACACATTCGATACACTCCTCTGTCAGTCGACAGGGTGTTGGCAGCCCGTCGGCGCTACGGGAATCACGTCTCACCAAGGAGGAATTCATGTTCAGACTCACCCGCCTGACGCTTTCCATATTCTTACTCGCCGGCTGGACGGCAAGCACCGGCGCGGCGGACAACGCGCAGCTGACGCAGCGCGAAGATCCTTACTTCCTTCAGGCGCAAACTCAGCTGCAACAGCGGCTGAAGCAAACGCCAAACACCAACCGCGCCAAAAACGTCATTCTGGTCGTCGGTGACGGCATGGGGTTTTCCACCGTGACCGCCGCCCGCATTTTTGAAGGGCAGCAGCGCGGCGTGGATGGCGAATCCAACGTGCTGGCCTGGGAAGCGTTCCCCTATCTGGCGGCGGCCAAAACCTACTCCGCCGACGCCCAAATCACCGACTCTGCGCCCAGCGCGGTAGCGATGACCACCGGCGTCAAAACCATCAACGATCTGATGGGCCTCAACCATACGGCTACCCTCAACAACTGCGAGGATCAGCAAACCAAGGCCGTCACCACGCTGTGGGAGATGGCCGCAACGCTCGGCATGTCCACCGGCGCCGTGACGACCGCGACCATTACCCACGCCACGCCGGGCGCCACCTATGCCCATATCGCCAATCGCGACTGGGAATCTGACGCCAAAATGCCGGCGGATGCCCTGGCCGCAGGCTGCCGCGACATCGCGCGCCAGCTGGTGGAAATGAAGTACGGCAACGGCCTGAACGTAGCGATGGGCGGCGGGCGCGCCAACTTTCTGCCCGACAGCGTGAGCGATCCGGAATATCCCGGCAAGAAAGGCGCCAGAAAGGACGGCCGCGACCTGACGCAGGCCTGGCTGCAACGCTACGGCGAGCGTGGGCAATACGTCTGGAATCAGGCGCAGTTCGACAAAATCGATCCGACCAAAGTCGACCACCTGTTGGCCCTGTTCGAACCGTCGCACATGAACTTCGAGCACGATCGGCGGCAAGACGCGGCGGGAGAGCCTTCGCTGGCGGAAATGACCGGCAAGGCCATCGATATTCTGTCCAGGAATCCCGAAGGCTACCTGCTGTTGGTGGAGGGCGGGCGCGTCGATCACGGCAGCCATAACGGCAATGCCTACCGCACGCTGAGCGACGCGGTCGCGCTGAACGAAGCGGTGAAAACCATTGTCGACAAGGTCAATCTGGACGACACGCTGGTGATCGTGACCGGCGATCACAGCCACACGCTGACCATCGCCGGCTATGCCAAGCGCGGCAATCCTATCCTCGGCATTTCCGTCGGCGTCGACGGCAAACCGCGGCTGGGCAGCGACGGCAAGCCCTACACCACCGTCGGCTTCGCCAACGGCCCCGGCGGCGCGATCCCGCTGACCGAGCGCCCGGCATTAACCATGGAACAGGCCACCGCGCCCGACTTTATTCAGCCGGCGCTGGTGCCGCTGAAAAGCGAGACGCACGGCGGGGAAGATCTCGGCATCTACGCCATCGGCCCCTGGGCCCATCTGTTCCAGGGCACGGTGGAGGAGAACTACACCTTCCATGTGATGAATTACGCCAGCCGCATCGGCGAACGCCTGTCAAAACGCTAGCCACAAAAAAAGCCGCTTTACGCGGCTTTTTTATCGTTGAAAGCGGCCGGCGATCAGCTGGCTTTTTTCTCGTGCGCCTGGCGGTAGGCCACCAGATCTTCGATGGTCAGCACCACCATGTCGTGCTGTTTGGCGAAGGTAATCACTTCCGGCGCATGCGCCATGCTGCCATCGTCGTTGGTCAGTTCACACAGCACGCCGGCGGGTTTGAAACCGGCCATGGAAACCAGATCGATGGTCGCTTCGGTGTGGCCGCGGCGGCTCAGCACGCCGCCCGGCTGCGCGCGCAGCGGGAACACGTGGCCCGGACGGTTCAGGTCGCTCGGCTTGGCGCTGTCTGCCACCGCCGCACGGATGGTGGTCAGGCGATCGGAAGCGGAAACCCCGGTGGTCACGCCCTGCGCCGCTTCGATGGTCACGGTGAAGGCGGTCTGGAACTGGCTGGAGTTGTTGGTCACCATCATCGGCAGCTCAAGCTGCTGACGGCGTTCTTCGGTGATGCACAGGCACACGATGCCGCTGCCGTGGCGAATGGTCAGCGCCATCTGCTCAACGGTCATGGTTTCCGCGGCGAAGATCATGTCACCTTCATTTTCACGGTTTTCATCATCGAGCACCATTACGCCGCGCCCGTTGCGCAGTGCGTCGATCGCGCGTTCAACGCGTTCTGTTGGCGTGCCGAAGTCTGAAAGTAGCGTCTGATTCATGGTAAAAAACCTCATTAAAAATTATGGATTACCAGAACCAGGGCGATCTTGAGGAGTAGCTAGCAATAGCTAAAAAAATAACGCAAGCGGGCGCATGCCCGGCAGATACCGTTACTCTCTCCCATCCGGACTATAACCGTCGGCCCCGGAATTACACCGGATCTGCTGACCTCTAACCGGCCTTTACAGGCTGGCTGAGCGCTCGCGGGCTTTCACCGTAGAAGGTGATTTACCGCCGGTGGGGACTTTCACCCCGCCCTGAGAATAAGCAAGATGACTATAACGCTAATGGGTAGACGGGGCAATTGGCAAAAGCACAATTCGGCCACGTGCGGCGAATGCGCTTAATGGTTTATCCGGCGGGCAACTCGCATTACACTAAGCGGCAGCTATTAAACTCTGAAAGGGATACGCCATGATTGACCCGAAAAAAATCGAACAAATCGCACGCCAGGTTCATGAGTCCATGCCTAAAGGCGTTCGTGAATTCGGGGAAGACGTTGAGAAAAAAATCCGTCAGGTGCTGCAGTCGCAGCTGACCCGTCTGGATTTGGTTAACCGCGAAGAGTTCGACGTGCAGACTCAGGTGCTGTTGCGCACCCGCGAAAAGCTGGCGCTGTTGGAACAGCGCATGGCCGAGCTGGAAAGCAAGCTGAGCGCGGCGCCGGCCGCCAAGCAGGAAGACGAATAATTCCCGCCAAGGGCGCGCACCGCGCGCCCTTGTTCTTTAGATTGCCCGGCGTTAGCCGCGCCCGTCTTTGATCGCTTTGATGATGTTGGTGGTCGACAGGCCGTCTTCAAAGTTCAGCACTTTGACATCGCCGCCGTTGGCCCACACTTCCGCACTGCCGGCAATCTCTTCCGGTTTGTAATCGCCGCCTTTCACCAGCAGATCCGGCAAGATGTCGGCGATCAAGCGCTGCGGCGTGTCTTCTTCGAACGGCACCACCCAATCCACCGCTTCCAGCGCGCCCAGCACGATCATGCGGTTCTCCAGCGCGTTGACCGGGCGTTTCTCCCCTTTCAGACGCTTGGTCGAGGCGTCGCTGTTCACCGCCACGATCAGGCGATCGCCCAGCTTGCGGGCGTTGGCCAGATAGGAGACGTGGCCGGCATGCAGAATGTCGAAGATGCCGTTGGTCATCACCACTTTCTCGCCGCGCTGACGCGCCTGCGCCACGGCGTTTTTCAACTGTGCTTCGGTCATCACGCCAAAGCCGGTCTCGGCGCGGCCGCGCACCGCGTTTTCCAGCTCGATCGGCGACACGGTGGACGTGCCGAGCTTGCCCACCACCACGCCGGCGGCGGCATTGGCCAGGAAACAGGACTCTTCCAGCGAGTTGCCGGCGGCCAGCGAGGCGGCCAATACGCCGATCACGGTGTCGCCGGCGCCGGTCACATCGAACACTTCCTGCGCCTGGGTCGGCAAGTGCAGCGGCTCAACGCCCGGCTGCAGCAGCGTCATGCCGTGTTCGGAACGGGTAACCAGCAGCGCCGACAGCTCGAAATCCGCTACCAGCTTCATGCCGCGTTCCACCAGTTCCGCTTCATCCTTACAGTGGCCCACCACCGCTTCGAACTCGGACAGGTTCGGCGTCAGCAGCGTCGCGCCGCGATAGCGCTCGAAATCGGATCCTTTCGGATCGATCAGCACCGGCACCTTGGCGGCGCGCGCCAGTTGGATCATGCCCTGCACCTGGCTGAGCGCGCCCTTGGCGTAATCGGACAGCACCAGCGCGCCGATCTGCGGCAGCGCCTGCTGAATGCGCTCCAGCATCGGCTGCGGATCAACGTTGGAGAAGCCTTCTTCGAAGTCGAGACGGATCAGTTGCTGGTTGCGCGACAGTACGCGCAGCTTGGTAATGGTCGGATGGGTCGGCACCGAGACGAAGTCGCAGCGCACGTTGACTTCATTCAGCTTGGCGCTCAGCGCCCGCGCCGCATCGTCGATGCCGGTCAGGCCCACCAGACGGGAAGTGGCGCCCAGCGAAGCGATGTTCATCGCCACGTTAGCCGCGCCGCCGGGACGCTCTTCGATGGTATCGACCTTGACCACCGGCACCGGGGCTTCCGGTGAAATGCGGCTGGTCGGCCCATACCAATAGCGATCCAACATGACGTCACCGACCACCAGCACACCGGCGCGGCGAAAATCAGGCAGCGTAACTTTCATCCGATAACTCCAAAAAAGAACAAAATTTTAGTGGCGCAGATATTACCACAGACCGCCGGAATACCCGCAAAAAGGTATTAATCCAGCCATTTGGCCCAGCTGGCGCGCACCTGCTCGCGCTCGGCGGCAAACAGCTCGCTGCCGACCTTGCCGGAATGTTCCTGCAGCGCCAGGTGGTGGATCTCGTCGCGCATGGTGACATAGGCCTGGGTCAGCGCACGCGCCTCCTCTTCCGGCATGATGTCGTAATTGGCCATCAGCTCGAAGATACGCACGTTGTCCGACCAACGCGTTAGCCGCGGTTCACCCGGCGCATAGCGTAAGACCAGATATTGGGCGATAAATTCGATGTCGGTAATGCCGCCCTCATCGGTTTTGATATCAAACAGATCGCGCTGCTTGTTGCCGAGATGGTTGCGCATCTTTTCGCGCATCTCGCGCACTTCACGCTTCAGCCCCTGCGCATCGCGCGTTTTGCACAGGATCTCGCGCCGGATCGCGTCGAACTGCTGATGCAGCGCCGGATCGCCGTGCACGATGCGCGCGCGCACCAGGGCCTGATGCTCCCAGGTCCAGGCTTCGTTTTGCTGGTAGTCGGCGAATGCCTCGACGGTGCTGACCAACATCCCCGCCGCGCCGGAAGGCCGCAAGCGCGCGTCCACCTCATACAGAATGCCGGAAGAAGTGCGGGTGCTGAACAGATGCATCACCCGCTGCGCCAGCCGCAGATAGAACTGACGGCCGTCGATGCAGCGATCGCCGTCGGTCATCACCTCCGGCGGGCAATCCAACAGGAACACCAGATCGAGATCGGAACTGTACCCGAGCTCCCAGCCGCCCAGCTTGCCGTAGCCGATCACCGCAAAGCCGCGCCCTTCGCGCTCCTGCAGATGGGTGGGCTGGCCGTAGCGCGCCACCATATCGCTCCAGGCCTGCTGCACCACCGCGTCGATGATCGCCTCCGCCAGATAAGTCAGGTGATCGCTCACTTTCATCACCGGCAGCGCGCCGGCGATATCCGCCGCCGCGATGCGCAACTGCTGCGCCTGTTTGAACTGGCGCAGCGCCTCCAGCTTTTGCTCTTCGTCGTCTTCCGGCACCCGCAGCAGATACTGCCGCAGCTCGCTGCGGTAAGCGTCCAGCGCCACCGGCTGATACAGCGTGGCTGGATCCAGCAGTTCGTCCAGCAACAGCGGGTAACGCGACAGCTGGTTGGCGACCATCGGCGACGCGGCGCACAGGCGGATCAGATGGCTGAGCGCCGCATGGTACTCCACCAGCAGCTCGAGGTAGGTAGTACGGGTGACGATGCTGAGCAGCAGCTGCGCCAGCCGCACCAGCGCAGTCGGCGCGTCCTGCCGCGGGCATACCTCCGCCAGCAGGCGCGGCATCAGCTGATCGAGCACGTCGCGGCCGCGCGGGCCGATGGTGCGTTTGTCTACGTCGTGGCGGAAATCGGCGATGGTGCGCAGCATCTGTCGGCGCCCCTCTTCATCGAGGTGCGGCGTCAGCGGCGCCAGCTCGTTCTCCTCCAGCGCGTCCTGCCACAGGCTGTGGTAGTGCTGATAGTCGGGATCTTCGCCGACATCCGGGCTATCGTCGCCGATCAGGTCGTCGAACACCGCACGCACCGCCTGCATGTGCGCGTCCAGCGCCGCCATCAGCGCCGGCCAATCCGCCAACCCCATGCCGTAGGCCAACCGCGCCTGATCGAGCGCCTCCTGCGGCAGCGTCTGGGTTTGCTGATCGCCAATCGCCTGCAGCAAGTTCTCCAGCCGCCGCAGGAACAGGTAGGCGGCGCTCAGCGCCCGCACCTGCTCGCTTTCCAGCAGCCCCAGCTCACCCACCGCCTGCAACGTCGGCAACAGCGAACGCCCCTGCAACGCCGGTTCACGGCCGCCGCGGATCAGCTGGAATACCTGAGTGATGAATTCAATTTCGCGAATGCCGCCGGCGCCCAGCTTGATGTTGTCCTTCAGGCCGCGCCGCCGCACTTCGCGGGCGATCATGCCCTTCATGTTGCGCAAAGATTGGATGACGCTGAAATCGATGTAGCGGCGGAACACGAACGGCCGCAGCGTTTTGCGCAGCTCCTGGCTGTAGACGTCTTCCGCCCCGCCCATCAGGCGCGCCTTCACCATCGCATAGCGCTCCCAGTCGCGCCCCTGTTCCTGGTAGTAATCCTCCAGCGCCGCAAAGCTCATCACCAACGGGCCGCTGTCGCCGAACGGCCGCAGCCGCATGTCCACGCGATAGACGAAGCCATCGATGGTCTGTTGATCCAGCGCCTTGATCAGCCGCTGGCCGAGGCGGGTGAAGAACTGGGCGTTATCCAGCTCGCGCCGCCCGCCCTGGGTTTGACCATTTTCCGGGTAAGCGAAGATCAGATCGATGTCCGACGAGAAGTTCAGTTCGCCGCCGCCCAGCTTGCCCATGCCGAGGACCAGCAGCGGCTGCGGTTCGCCGTCGGCATTGCACGGCGTGCCCCACTCGCGGCAACAGGTTTGGTACAGCCAGTCGCGCGCGCTGACGATCAGCGTCTCCGCCAGCCCGCTCAGCTGCAGCAACGTTTCTTCGGTCGAACACAGCCCCTGCGCCTGCGCCCAGGCGATGCGCACCAGCGTTTCGCGGCGAAACAGACGCAGCGTGCGCATCAGTTGCGCCTCATCGCGCACCTCTTCCAGCTCGTCCTGCAACCAGGCGGCGTAGTGTTGCCACTCGCCGGGCACCGGCGGCTGTTCGCGCAGCGTCGCCAACCAAGCCGGCTGGGCGAGCAGCGCGCCGCTGACGAAGTCGCTCGACGCCAGCACCCACTGCTCTTGCTCGCTAAAGGCGCAGTCCGCGCCGTGAACTTCCTGAAAACGCTGCACAACCTGCTGTGCCTGAGCCTGTAACGCGGCTGAAAGTGGCGACATAGTGTTTGACCCGTTCTGCGGCCCACGGCTGGCGGGCCGGCTGGATTAACGAAGCGCGCCGTTTAACCAGAATGGCGCATGCGATAAGGCCTGTTTGCGGCTGGCTTCATACCAGCCCTGGCGGCGCTCGCTCAGCGCCGCCTGCAGCTCGCGCCAGGCCTCGATATAAGGCCCGGTCTGCTCGTCGGGGTAAGCGCCCGACAGCAGGACCAGCGCCGAAATCTGACGCGTCAGGCGCGGCAATTGTTCCTGATATTCATCTTCGTTCAGCGTACGGCTGAAGGCCTCTTTCAGCTCCGCGCCGCTGCGCCCCAGCATGATGTCGCTGAAGCGTTTGAAAGAACCGTCCAGCTTGGCCTGCGCTTTGGCGTCGATAAACGGCCGCCAGGCGCCGCTCACCAGCCATGATGTGAGCGCCAACTTACATTGCAGGTAGACCGCGCTGTAACACAGGATCTCCGGTTGCGCGGTTTTGTCCGCCAACAGCGGTTCGAGCTCGGTCAGGCGGGCGCGCAGATCGGCACTGGCCTTGCGCGGCACCAGGCCGCCGAAGATCACCAGTGCCTGGCGGATCGTGCCAACCGCCTCAATCACCGAAGCGCGCGCCTGCGCGTCGCCGCGCAGCCACAGCTCTTCATGGTACTGCCAGTGGCTGAGCGCCAGCTCGAAGGCGGCGATCATCCCCTGCTCCACGGTCGCCTTCGCCGCCGGCTTCAGCACCCGCAGCGGGCGCACCTCACGCGGCGGATTGCCCTGCGCCAGGTGGTAACCGCGCGCCGCCTTGCTCAGGCTGCCCTGACGCAGCCCGTCGTGCGCCGCCAGCTCACCGGCCAACGCCAGCAGATCGGCGGTATTGCCTTTCAGCAGTTCCAGTTCTATCTCGCTCAAGGCTTCGCTGAGGCCACCAGCACGCACTTCTCCCTGATCCAGGCCAATCTCTATCTCGCTTTGGCCGTAAGTAACCACCCACTTCTCACGCACGAAATCCGTACGGAACAGCGGTTGCAACGCCTGCTGCAGCGCCGCGATATCGCAATCCTGCGGCCAGATGTCGGCAGGAAACTGCGCCAACGCCAGCTGCGGCTCGGCGATAGCGACATTGTATTCCGGGCGCTGGTGCAGGCCGCCCACCACTTTACCGGCGGTTTTAATGGTCATCTCATAGCGATCGTCGAAACCGCGAATGCGCAGCCCCATGTCGTGACTGCGCAGGAAGTTGTCGGCCGTTTCGAAGTAAATGTTGGTCAGCTTTTGCGGCGCGGAATGCTGATGCGGCCAGGCGGCGAGCCAGTGTGGCAGAGCGGCCACCGCTTGCGGCGCGGCGATGAATTTCAGTTCAATTTCAACGGTCATAATTCTTTAACACCAATAAGTTACGCATTCGCGTCGGTTTCAGCGCGGCGCGCTCGGCCCGCCGTATGCTGCCCACTGACGCACAGTTGCCGTTATCTTACCGCGATTCCCGGCGCCTTAACCCTGCTAACTGTAGAAAAAACCTGTTACGTTATAAAACGCTGCGCAACTCACAGAATCAGCCACAGTAAGATAGTTCTCATTCCGGTTTTGGCGTTGCGTCGTCAGACTGAACCCTCTACTATCGTTCCATAAATTCACCCAGAAACGATGAACTAATGCAGAAATTACGCCTGATTTTCCTTGCCGCGCTGAGCTTCAGCATCACTTGGGCCGCACATGCCGAAGATAAACGCTATATCTCCGATGAGTTAAGCACTTACGTCCATAGCGGCCCAGGTAATCAGTACCGTATTGTCGGCACTCTGAACGCCGGTGAAGAAGTGACACTGCTGAGCGTCAACGACAGCACCAACTACGGCCAGATCCGCGATCCGAAAGGCCGCACCACCTGGATCCCGCTCGACCAACTCAGCCAGACGCCAAGCCTGCGCACCCGCGTGCCGGAGCTGGAACAGCAGGTGAAAACCCTGACCGACAAGCTCGCCAACATCGACAACACCTGGAACCAGCGCACGGCGGAAATGCAGGAAAAAGTCGCAGGCAGCGACAGCACCATCAGCAGCCTGCAGAAGGAAAACCAGGATCTGAAAAACCAGCTGGTGGTCGCGCAGAAGAAGGTCAACGCCGTTAACCTGCAGCTCGACGACAAGCAGCGCACCATTATCCTGCAGTGGTTCATGTACGGCGGCGGCGTCGCCGGCGTCGGTTTGCTGCTGGGCCTGCTGTTGCCGCACCTGATCCCGCGTCGCAAGAACAACAATCGCTGGATGAACTGATCTCAGTATCGTTCAGTTTGAGTTTGGGCGCCTGCGGGCGCCTTTTTCATTGGCGCCGACATCCCGCGGCTAATTCATGTAATCTGATAGACAGAGCCTTACACGATATTCAGGAGTCAACAGTGCAGATTTATCTGGTCGGCGGCGCCGTTCGCGACAGCCTGCTCAACATTCCGGTGGTCGATCATGATTGGGTGGTGGTGGGCGCCACGCCAGCGGAGCTGCTGGCATTGGGCTACCAGCAGGTCGGCAAAGATTTTCCGGTGTTCCTCAATCCCGATACCCACGAGGAGTACGCGCTGGCGCGCACCGAGCGCAAATCCGGCCAGGGGTACACCGGTTTTACCTGCTATGCCGCGCCGGACGTCACGCTGGAAGAAGATCTGCTGCGGCGCGATCTGACCCTCAACGCCATCGCTCGTTCCGCCGAAGGGGAACTGATTGACCCCTACGGCGGCGTGGCCGATCTGCAGGCGCGCGTGCTGCGCCACGTTTCCGACGCGTTCGGCGAAGATCCGCTGCGCGTGCTGCGCGTGGCACGATTCAATGCTCGCTTCGCCCATCTGGGTTTTCGCATCGCCGACGAAACGCTGGCCCTGATGCGCCAAATGGCGCACAGCGGTGAACTGGCCGCGCTGACCGCCGAACGCGTCTGGAAGGAAACCGAAAAGGCGCTGCAAAGCCAGAGCCCGCAGGTCTATTTTCAGGTGCTGCGCGACTGCGATGCGCTGGCGGTGCTGTTCCCGGAAATCGACGCGCTGTTCGGCGTGCCTGCTCCCGCCAAATGGCACCCGGAGATCGACACCGGCGTGCATACGCTGATGGCGCTGGCGATGGCCGCCCGCCTCACTCCCGAGGTGGACGTGCGCTTCGCCACCCTGTGTCATGACCTCGGCAAAGGGTTGACGCCAAAAGAGTTCTGGCCGCATCACCACGGCCACGGCCCGGCGGGCGTGCGGCTGGTCGAAGCGCTATGCCAGCGGCTGCGGGTGCCCAATCCGGTGCGCGATCTGAGCAAGCTGGTGGCCGAGTACCATGATTTGATCCACACCGTGAACAAGCTGCGGCCGGAGACCCTGCTGAAGCTGTTCGACGCCATCGACGTCTGGCGCAAGCCCCAAAGGCTGGAGCAGATGATCCTGACCAGCGAAGCGGACGCGCGCGGCCGCACCGGCTTTGAGGAGAATCCTTATCCGCAGGGCGACTATCTGCGCCAGGCGTATCAGGTGGCGAACGCGGTATCTATTAAAGAGGTGGTAGCCAGCGGGCTGCAGGGCACCGCGATCCGCGATGAGCTCAAACGCCGTCGCCAGCAGGCGCTGGCCGAGTGGAAGCTCAACCAAACCATCCTCAACGATCAGGCATAAAAAAACCCCGCAGAGCGGGGTTTTTTCTTGCCATCGGGCTTACAGGAATACCATGTAAACCACGGCCGCCACGATAAAGCGGTAGATAGCGAACGGCACGAACGAGATGCGTTTGATCAGCGACAGGAAGGTCTTGATCGCAATCAGCGCCACCACGAAGGCGGTGACGAAACCGACGGCGAACATCGGCAGATCGCCCCAGGTCAAGAAGTGCAGGCTCTTGTACAGATCCAGACCGCTGGCGCCAATCATCATCGGCACCGCCAGGATGAAGGAGAACTCGGACGCCGCATAGCGGTTTACGCCCACCAGCATACCGCCGGCGATAGTGGACCCCGAACGGGAGAAACCCGGCCACAGCGCCAGGCACTGGAAGCAGCCGATCATGAACGCCTGGCGGTAGGTGATGTCATCCAGCCCTTCCGCTCTCGGCTTCTTCGGCTTCAGCCATTCCGCCGCCAGCAACAGCAGGCCGCCGACGACCAACGCGTACATCACGTTTTTCGGCGCGAACAGCGATTTAATCACATCGTGGAATACCAGACCCAGCACCACCGCCGGGATCATCGCCAGCAGGATATGCCCCAGCTTCAGTTGGCCGCTGGTTTTGCCCTCGTGCTCCACTGGCTTGCCGCCGAAATGGATGCCGATCAGGCCGAACAACCGGCGCCAGAACATCACCACCACGGCCAGGATAGACCCCAGTTGGATGATGACTTCAAAGGTTTTGGCTTTGTCGCCGGTAAAACCCAGCCACTCGCCAACGATAATCATATGCCCGGTGGAAGACACCGGCAGAAATTCGGTTAACCCTTCGACAACCCCAAGAACAAACGCAATAAACAGTGAATGCATGTCAGCCATGTGCTTCGCTCACCCCATAAAATAACGGCCATCACATAAAAAAGCGGCAGTGCTTAAAAGACAATGCCGCTAAAACAATTCTCAGGATTAAGACCAGCCTAACGGTCTTTCGTTGCAAGCAGATGACATAAAATCATGCGGGACGAGTGCCGCGCTCAATGATCACGCCGACCCGATTGGCATGTGCTACAGCGCCCGGTTTGCTGACCTTAATACGGACCCACGGGGAATTGAAGCGTTGAAGCAAAATTTCGGATATTTCCTCCGCCACGCGCTCCACCAGCGCGAACCGGTTCGACTCCACGTGATGGATCACGGCGTCGCTGACATCGGCATAGCTCAGACAGTCAGTTACATCGTCGCTGGCGGCGGCCGGCCGGTTATCCCAGCCCATTTCGATATCGAACACCAGCTTCTGACGAATGCCCTGTTCCCACTCATAAACGCCAATGGTGGTAATTACGGTAAGCTCTTCAATAAATACGATATCCATCACGTCATTCTCTGTTTTTGGCCTTGCCGGATACCACTTCCAGCGGAATGTGCGTATTATCCATAGATGTTGCGAGTAAAACGACCATTATTAAACGGAACCGCGTTATGAGTGCTACCGCGCTTGGCATGATTATCTTCGCGTATCTGTGCGGCTCGATTTCCAGCGCGATCCTGGTTTGCCGGATCGCCAGGCTGCCGGATCCGCGTGAACATGGCTCAGGAAACCCCGGGGCGACCAACGTCCTGCGCATCGGCGGCCAGCTGGCGGCGGCGGCGGTGCTGGTGTTCGATATTCTGAAAGGGATGCTGCCGGTCTGGCTGGCCTACAAACTCGATGTGCCGCCGCTATATCTGGGCCTGACGGCGATCGCCGCCTGTCTTGGGCACATCTATCCGGTGTTCTTCCACTTCCGCGGCGGTAAAGGCGTGGCGACGGCGTTTGGCGCCATCGCACCTATCGGCTGGGATCTGACCGGCCTGATGACCGGCACCTGGCTGTTGACGGTGCTGCTCAGCGGCTACTCTTCGCTCGGCGCCATCGTCAGCGCGTTGATCGCCCCGTTCTACGTCTGGTGGTTCAAACCGCAGTTCACCTTCCCGGTAGCGATGCTCTCCTGCCTGATCCTGATGCGGCATCACGACAATATTCAGCGCCTGTGGCGCGGCCAGGAAGGCAAGATCTGGGGCAAGTTCCGCAAGAAGAAAAACGACGCGGATAACGGCGACCAGCCGAGAGAGGAATAACAGAAGGGCCGGATAATCCGGCCCTTTGCTTTATACCGCAGGCAGTTCCGCCAGCGGCCAGCGCGGCCGCACGGAAACGCTCAGCTCCGGGTTGGCGCCGCTCTTCAGGCGCACCATGCCGGCATAGGCGATCATCGCGCCGTTGTCGGTGCAAAATTCCGGGCGGGCATAGAACACCTCCCCGCCGCGTTTCTGCATCATCTCCGCCAGTTTGGCGCGCAGCGTGCGGTTGGCGCTCACGCCGCCGGCCATCACCAGGCGTTTGAAGCCGGTCTGCTCCAGCGCGCGTTTGCATTTTATCGCCAGCGTATCCACCACCGCATCCTCGAAGGCACGGGCGATGTCGGCACGCGTCTGATCGTCGTTGCCGTTGGAGCGAATGGTGTTGGCTGCAAAGGTTTTCAGCCCGGAGAAACTGAAGTCCAGCCCCGGACGATCGGTCATCGGCCGCGGGAAGGTGAAACGCCCCGCCGTGCCCTGCTGCGCCATCTTCGACAGCATCGGCCCGCCGGGGTAATCCAGGCCGAGCAGCTTGGCGGTTTTGTCGAACGCTTCACCGGCCGCGTCGTCGATCGACTCGCCCAGCAGCTCATACTCACCGATGCCGGTGACGCTGATAAGCTGGGTGTGGCCGCCGGAGACCAACAGCGCGACGAACGGAAACGCCGGCGGGTTGTCTTCCAGCATCGGCGCCAGCAAGTGGCCTTCCATATGGTGCACCGGCACTGCCGGCACGTTCCAGGCGAACGCCAGCGCGCGCCCCACGGTTGCGCCGACCAGCAGCGCCCCCACCAGGCCCGGCCCGGCGGTGTAAGCCACGCCGTCGATATCGGCCGGGGTCAGGTTGGCCTCTTTCAGCGCCGCCTGAATCAGCGGCACGGTTTTGCGCACGTGATCGCGGGAGGCCAGTTCCGGCACTACGCCGCCGTAGTCGGCGTGCAGCTTCACCTGGCTGTATAATTGGTTGGCCAACAAACCGGTTTGATCGTCATACACTGCAATTCCGGTTTCATCGCAGGACGTTTCTATACCCAGTACTCGCATTACATTTCCCATCATTCACGTGCGGCCGCCAGTCTACCACATTCCGCCGCATTTACCGCCGGTGCGGCGCATCTTGTCACCGGCTTGCGCCTATGTCGATGATTCATCCAGAAAATGCCTGAGCGATTAAACACGAGCATTTTTTTCTGATTAGTCTATAATCAGCGCCCGGTGCAAAATTGCGCACGTTGCGGCAGAGCGACGCGGGTTTCAATTTGCTGTGATGCTTTACAAAGCAGCATCCATTGGAGTAAAATTCCGCACCATTTTGAAAAGGCTGGCGCTTGGCCAGCAACAAACCGAATTTTATTGAGGTGAGAGGCACATGCCGGTAATTAAAGTACGTGAAAACGAGCCATTTGACGTTGCTCTGCGTCGTTTCAAACGCTCTTGCGAAAAAGCAGGTGTTTTAGCTGAAGTTCGTCGTCGTGAGTTTTATGAAAAACCAACTACCGAACGTAAACGCGCTAAAGCTTCTGCTGTGAAACGTCACGCGAAGAAACTGGCTCGCGAAAACGCACGCCGCACTCGTCTGTATTAATTCTTCGGGGGCAACCCCACCGCGTGAATTTCTGATTTTCAAAATCGCGCAGACCGAGTAGTTGCATACGAAGGCCGTGCTTTCCGAAAGGAATGCGCGGCTTGTTCTCGTTTATAGGCTAATGAAGTAAGGGCTTATGGCTGGACGAATTCCGCGCGTATTTATCAATGACTTGCTGGCTCGCACCGACATCGTCGATTTGATCGACGCCCGCGTGAAGCTCAAGAAGCAAGGCAAGAACTATCACGCGTGCTGTCCGTTCCACCACGAAAAGACGCCTTCCTTTACCGTTAATGGCGAAAAGCAGTTTTATCACTGTTTTGGGTGTGGTGCGCACGGCAACGCCGTCGACTTTTTGATGAATTACGACCGACTCGAGTTTGTCGAAACCATCGAAGAACTGGCGACCATGCACGGGCTGGAAGTGCCTTACGAAGCGGGCACCGGGCCAACCCAGATCGAACGCCATCAGCGCCAGAGCCTGTACCAACTGATGGAACAGCTCAGCGCGTTCTATCAACAGTCACTGCAGCAGTCCTCCGGGGCGCCGGCGCGCAACTATTTGCAGCAGCGCGGGTTAAGTGACGACGTTATTCGCCATTTCGCCATCGGCTTCGCGCCGGCGGGATGGGACAACGCCCTGAAGCGTTTCGGCCGCGACGCCGACTCGCGCCGCGCATTGAACGATGCCGGCATGCTGGTGACTAACGATCAGGGGCGTTCGTACGACCGTTTCCGCGAACGGGTGATGTTCCCCATCCGCGACAAGCGTGGGCGCGTGATCGCCTTCGGCGGCCGCGTGCTGGGCGACGGTATGCCGAAGTACCTGAACTCGCCGGAAACCGAAGTTTTCCATAAGGGCCGCCAGCTGTACGGCCTGTATGAAGCACAGCAGAACCACCCTACCCTGCAGCGGCTGCTGGTAGTGGAAGGGTATATGGACGTGGTGGCGTTGGCGCAATTCGGCATCGACTATGCCGTCGCCTCGCTCGGCACCTCGACGACGGCGGAACACATTCAGCTGTTGTTCCGCGCCACCGACAACGTCGTCTGCTGTTACGACGGCGACCGCGCCGGCCGCGAAGCGGCCTGGCGGGCGCTGGAAACCGCGCTGCCGTACCTGAATGACGGGCGCCAGCTGCGGTTCATGTTTTTGCCCGACGGCGAAGATCCGGACACGCTGGTGCGCAAGGAAGGCAAAGAAGCCTTCGAACAGCGAATGGAGCAGGCGCAGCCGCTGTCCACGTTCCTGTTCGAAAGCCTGCTGCCGCAGGTGGATCTGAGCAGCCCGGACGGGCGCGCCAAGCTGAGCACGCTGGCGCTGCCGCTGATTACTCAGGTGCCGGGCGAAACGTTGCGCTTGTACCTGCGCCAGGAGCTCGGCAACAAGCTGGGGCTGCTGGACGACAGCCAGCTCGACAAGCTGATGCCCAAGCAGGCTGAAAATGCGAATCCTTATCAGGCGCCCCAGCTAAAACGCACAACCATGCGTATACTGATAGGGTTACTGGTGCAAAATCCGCAGTTGGCTACACTTATCCCTTCGCTGGAAGGGTTGGAGCAGACCAAACAGGCGGGATTACCGCTGTTCGTCGAACTGGTGCAGACCTGTTTGGCGCAGCCGGGCCTGACGACCGGGCAATTGCTGGAGCTGTATCGCGACAACAAATTCAGCCAGCAGCTTGAAACCTTGGCGACCTGGAACCATATGATCGTTGAGGACATGGTCGAGCAGACCTTTTTGGATACGTTGGCCAGCCTGTACGACTCGGTGCTCGAGCAACGGCTGGAAACGCTGATCGCCCAGGCCAGAACGCGCGGCCTGAGCGCGGAGGAACGTGAAGAAGTCCGTTCTCTCAACCAGGTTTTAGCGAAGAAAAACTGAATACCAAACGGCTTAAGTGCCGATAATTGCGAGGGCAGAGCCCTGCACAGTGCCGCCATAGTGGGCCGCGGCGATAACGAAAACGCCCCAAATGCTATTGTTGGCGGTTTCGCCGACCGACACCAACCTAAATACTCTGAAGTGTGGATACCGTCTTATGGAGCAAAACCCGCAGTCACAGCTGAAGCTACTTGTCACCCGTGGTAAGGAGCAAGGCTATCTGACCTATGCTGAGGTCAATGACCATCTGCCGGAAGATATCGTCGACTCCGATCAGATCGAAGACATCATCCAGATGATTAACGACATGGGCATCCAGGTGATGGAAGAAGCACCGGACGCCGATGACCTGCTGCTCGCCGAAAACTCGAACAGCACGGACGAAGATGCGGAAGAAGCCGCCGCACAGGTTCTGTCCAGCGTGGAATCCGAAATCGGCCGCACCACCGACCCGGTGCGCATGTACATGCGCGAAATGGGTACCGTCGAACTGCTGACGCGCGAAGGCGAAATCGACATCGCCAAGCGCATCGAAGACGGCATCAACCAGGTACAGTGCTCGGTTGCCGAATACCCGGAAGCCATCACCTACCTGCTTGAGCAGTACGATCGCGTCGAAGCGGGTGAAGCGCGCCTGTCCGATCTGATCACCGGCTTCGTCGATCCTAACGCGGAAGAGGACATCGCCCCAACCGCCACTCACATCGGTTCTGAACTGTCGAGCGAAGAGCAAGACGATGACGAAGAAGATGAAGACGACGAAGACGACGACACCGAAGACGACAACAGCATCGATCCTGAGCTGGCGCGTCAGAAGTTCGCCGAGCTGCGCGATCAGTATGAAGCGACCCGCCTGGTGATCAAGAAAAACGGCCGCAGCCACGCCAGCGCCGCGGACGAGATCCTGAAGCTGTCTGAAGTGTTCAAGCAGTTCCGCCTGGTGCCGAAACAGTTCGACTTCCTGGTCAACAGCATGCGCACCATGATGGACCGCGTTCGCACCCAGGAACGCATCATCATGAAGCTGTGCGTTGAACAGTGCAAAATGCCGAAGAAAAACTTCGTCACCCTGTTCGCCGGCAACGAAACCAGCGATTCCTGGTTCGAAGCGGCGCTGGCGATGGCCAAGCCATGGTCGGAAAAGCTGAAAGACGTTGCTGAAGACGTGCAGCGCAGCCTGCAGAAACTGCGTCAGATCGAAGAAGAAACCGGCCTGACCATCGAGCAGGTCAAAGACATCAACCGTCGCATGTCGATCGGTGAAGCGAAAGCCCGCCGCGCGAAGAAAGAGATGGTTGAGGCCAACCTGCGTCTGGTTATTTCTATCGCCAAGAAATACACCAACCGGGGCCTGCAGTTCCTGGATCTGATCCAGGAAGGCAACATCGGCCTGATGAAAGCGGTAGACAAGTTCGAATACCGCCGCGGCTACAAGTTCTCGACGTACGCCACCTGGTGGATCCGTCAGGCTATCACCCGCTCCATCGCCGACCAGGCACGCACCATCCGTATTCCGGTGCATATGATTGAGACCATCAACAAGCTCAACCGTATTTCGCGCCAGATGCTGCAAGAGATGGGCCGCGAGCCGACGCCGGAAGAGCTGGCCGAGCGCATGCTGATGCCGGAAGACAAGATCCGCAAAGTGCTGAAGATCGCCAAAGAGCCAATCTCGATGGAAACGCCGATCGGCGACGACGAAGATTCGCATCTGGGCGACTTCATCGAGGATACCACCCTCGAGCTGCCGCTGGACTCCGCGACCTCGGAAAGCCTGCGTTCCGCCACCCACGACGTGCTGGCCGGCCTGACCGCGCGCGAAGCGAAAGTGCTGCGCATGCGTTTCGGCATCGACATGAACACCGACCACACGCTGGAAGAGGTTGGCAAGCAGTTTGACGTTACCCGTGAGCGTATTCGTCAGATCGAAGCCAAGGCGCTGCGCAAGCTGCGTCACCCAAGCCGCTCCGAAGTGCTGCGCAGCTTCCTGGACGACTAAGTCCGGCTGCCGCACCAAAAACAAAAACCCCGGCCTGCCGGGGTTTTTTTATGCCCTGAATACGCCCCGCCGCCTCATTGCAGCGCCAGGAACAGCTCGCGATAGCTGGCGGTAAGCTGCTCCAGCGTGGCGCGGTTCAATCCGCTGGGGTTAGGCAATACCCACACCTCGGTTTCCCCCAGCATCAGCGCCTGCTTGCCCCAGGGCGCGTTTTTCACCCCGAAGGCGGTGGTGAACGCCTGCTTGCCCAAAATCGCCAGCGCGCGCGGCTGATAGCGCAGGATTTTCTCTTGCAATACCTCACCGCCGCTGCGCAGCTCGTCGCGCGACAGCTCGCTGGCCGCCACCGTCGGGCGCGCCACCAGGGCGGTAATGCCACAGCCGTTATCCTTCAGCTGCTGCCACTGCTCCGGCGCCAGCTGGCGCTCGGTAAAGCCGGCCTGATGGATCACCTTCCAGAAGCGATTGCTGCCGTTGGCGAAAGGGTAGCCCTGATGGGCGGAAGAAAGGCCGGGGTTGATGCCGCAAAACACCACCCGCAGGTTAGGCGCCAGAAGTTCCATGAGTGTCGTGAGTCCATTACAGGGATTTACTGCGGTTATCGCAAAATCCGCCAGCAATTACAACAGGCTAGAACTGTGCAGAAAAGCAACATACGGGCGGGTAACTGTAGACCGCCGCTTAAGGATTCCCTATAATCTCGCGGCTTGGCCCCTTAGCTCAGTGGTTAGAGCAGGCGACTCATAATCGCTTGGTCGTTGGTTCAAACCCAACAGGGGCCACCAAATTTTTGCTTTAAAATCATATAATTAAGCCACTCCTCAGGGTGGCTTTTTTATTTATCGATTGTTCGTTGCCCCCTTTTTGTCCCCCCGAAAAACAACTCGCCCCCTTTATCCTATTTGGCGCGACCTAATTCAGGCATAAAAAAACCCGCATTTTGCGGGCTTGTATCTCTGAGTTGGTCACATCCACATAACCTGTTGCTGTCCTTCCACACTGGCGCCGACCGGATGCGGCGGCACTGCATCAACCCGGCCCGGCGTCATTATCGCGCATTGGTAGGTCTCCATCGTTTTAAACGTGTGGCCACAGTTAATATTTTGGCACTGGTGATAACGTTCTTTCGTTTGTTGACTCAAATAACGGCTGGTGCGGGCATGGGCCGCTGTTCTGCAAAGCGGGCAATGAAACATGATTAATTCCTCGTCACTGGCTCAATTGCCGCGATAATACCGCTCGCGATCCAAAAAAGAAGTTTCTTTAAGTGAATTTACAATTCCCATCAAGAAACATCATAAGTAACCTCCGACAGCAAAACCTCAAACTCCAGCGCCGTCGTAAAGCCGCTATTGCTGAGACTGTGCGTGACTTTGCTCACTATCCAGTCTTGCGCATCGATCGCCGCTTTAAACCCGCTGACGCGTACCGGCGTTTCCGGCGTGATGTTGGCACGCCCCATGGCAAGCGACAGCGAGAACTCAGCCACACCGCGCTGAAGCTTTTCCCACTTTGCCTGTGCTGCCCGCATCGCGGCGGCCTTGGTGGCGTAAATTTTGGTGATCGCAAACACGTTATCGTCAGCCCCCACCAGATAATCGCCTTTCGCTGCCTCCGCCGGTTTCCCCGGTTTTTTACTGCTACCCGGTTTCGCCTTCGGGTGTTGCAGCGCGCGCAAATGCTGCTCTTTTGGCTTGCGCTGCAGCTTCACTTTCTTCGGCTTCGGCTGTTTTGTGTTGAGCCAGCTCGCCGTAACGCCGGTGTAGGCATCCCGATCGGCAATGCTGAAACTGTGCTGATCGCCATCCTGCCGGGTGATGGTATACACCGGCAATGGCTTCCCGCCTACCGTGGCGCCGTTCCCCGGTCGCAACAACAGCAGAGCGCCATTTTTCACCGCCGCCACCGCGCCGTTGAGCGTTGCGAGTCGGGTAATAAATGCCGCGTCCGTCTCCTGCGTCTGGTCGATATGGCTGATTTTGATGGTGCCCAGACCGGCGGCCAGCGAGGCTTTCAGCTTATTGCGCGCAGCCACCTTCTGCACAATGTCGCCCAGGGTGGTGTCGTGGTAGGACTCATCGCGCCGGGTGTTCAGCGAACCGCGAAAATCCGCACTACGCGCGCGAATAGTCAACGTGTCCGGCGCGCCCCGGTGTTCGACCTCATCGACCGTAAACTGGCCTTTTGGCGTCAATGGCGAGCCTTGCCAGCCGAGCGCCAGCGACAGCACCGCATTGCGCTGAGGCATCGCCATCAGTCCGTCGCTGTCGTCCAGCTCGATGTCGAGCTGGTCGGCCTCAAAGCCCCGGTTATCCGTCAGCGATAGAGAAATCAGCCGCTTGCGGATGTTCTGCGTGATGTCGTTATCCTGCAGCAACAGCGAAAAATCCGGGGCAACTCGCGCCCCTGCTGGCAGGCTTACGCCGGTGATCATGATAACAACCCTCCCATAGCACCGGCGGCCTTCCCGGCCATCTCTCCGGCTTTATCGTACAGTTCCCCGGCCTGCTGGCGCAGATCGCCAAACATCGCCGACAGGGACTCATCGACCCGCTTCAGGTTGAGCGTGAACTCTGTGCGGCGCGGGCTGCCGTCAGCGAAAAACTCGGAATGCGTTTCAGAAATCGACTCGATCACAAACATGCCGTAAATCGTGCCGGTGCCTTCAATCAGCGGCCACGCCCGGCCCTGCTCGGCCATCAGTTGCAGCGTCAGCAGTGACCAGCGGCCGCCGGTGATCTCCGGCAGCAGAACCCCGGACAGCGTGATTTTTTCCTCATCCATCCCCAGAAATTGCGCCGCCGGGCGCAGGCCAACGCGGCCGTTGCTCGGCCAGCGATATTCCGCGTTGCGGCTCATGGATTGATACGGCAGCGTCTGCAGCATAAAAACAAACAGGCCAAGCGTTAACATCATCATGAATCTCCGTAAGTCATGCGGCTACGCGCGGCGGCAGCGTGTTTGCGTCGTTCGGCCTCGAGCTGGCGCGATACTTCTCGCGCAATGGAGGCCGCGTCTTGGCCGGGGGCGCCGTACACCTGAATCGTGATCGGGGCTGGCGCCGTGGCAGGTGCAGCAGCCGGGGCCGACGCCATCACCGGCGTTGACAGCGATAACATCGCCGCCGACAGCGCCGCCGTTTTCCGGCGCCCGGTGACGTTGGCCGGGCCGTTGACAATCTCCGGGCCACGCTCGCCGACGATGCCGAACTGGCCGCGCGGGATGATGCCGCCCTTGTCGAATGCCCCCGCATAGCCCGGCCCCGGCATCAGCTCAGGCGCCGGGCGATTGTATGAAATCGCCGGGTTAACCTCCGCCTCATCGTCGCCAAATTTCATCCAGTCCGGCAGCATATCCGTGAGGCTGGAAAACTTGTCTTTCAGCGCCTGCCAGCGCTCGCTAATGCCGTCAATGACCCCGTTAATCATGTTCATCCCGGCTTCTTTGAACTGCCCCGGCAGCGCTTTAGCCCCATTTACCAGCCCCTCCCATTTGCCATTAAGCCAGCCAGTCAGCCGATCCCATGCCTGAACCGTGGCTGCGCTCAGCGCCAGCCATGCCGCGTTAACACGCTCGCCGATGGTGTCCCAGACGGCGGCGGCACGCTCCGCGATACCGCTCGCAACGCCCCAGATGCCGGTCAGCAGGCCGGGCAATCCGCCCAACAGCTGCAGCGGCAGGCTCAATCCGGCCGCGATCCACTCACCAAACATGCGGCCATAGCGCGCGGCGGTCTGGAGTTCGGCCTGTGAGGATTGCACCGGCTCGATCAGCTTGCCGAACCACTGCCACACGTTGCGCACCATGTTCAGCAGCGGCGTAAATGCGCCTGCCAGCGAGACAAGCGCGGCGCGCATCGGCGCGAAAGCGGCGCTGAAGCCTTCGCCGATGCCCGTCAAAAAGGCGCTGATAGGCTCCCAATATTTACGGATAGTCAACGCCACACCGGCAATCACCGCCGCCGCCGCAACCACCGGCAAGGTGATCACACTGAATGCGGCCGCAATCCCGGCGCCGACGGTGGTAAAGACCGTTCCCAGCAGCCCGGCCCCGGCGATCAACATATTGACCCCGGCCATCACCGGCCATGCAATAAGGCCCAGCGCAGCGAGGCCACCGATCAGGGCCGTAACGCCCGCCGTGACTTTCACCAGCGTGCCGACCAGCTCAGGATTAGCCTTCACCCATGCCCCGGCCTTGGTGAGCCATTCGGTGGCGGAAACCGTGAGTTTGCGCAGCGCTGAATTCTGGCCGTCGAACACCTCAATGCGAACATCTTCCCACGCCGAAAACAGGTTTTTCAGGTCGCCGTCGAGGTTGTCCACCTTCACTCGGGCAATCTGGGCCGTAGCCCCTTTTGACTGGGTGACGGTGCTGTGTTTTTCGCTCAGCTTGCCGTTACCGGCGGCATCAATCAGCTTGATAGCGCCTTTCATCGCCTCTTCGCCGAAAATGACTTTCAGGTATTCGGCCTGCTGCGCGGTGCCGAGCTTGTTGGTTTTAAACGAGCCGTTAATTTTCTTGAGGATGTTCGCGATCGGCAGCATGTTCCCTTTGCCGTCCTTGGTTTTTACGCCCAATTCTGACAACGCATCAGCCGCCTGCCCGACGGGCGCCTGTAACCGCGTAAACATCGCACTGGCCGCCGTACCGGCCATAGACCCCTTGATGCCGTTATCGGCCAACACGCCCAGCAAGGCGGTAGTGTCCTCGATACTGGCCCCGGCAGCCTCGGCGATCGGCGCGACGTACTTCATCGCTTCGCCAAAATCCATCAGGTTGCTGTTCGAGCTGGTGAAACCTTTGGTCATCACGTCCGCGACGCGCTGGATCTCGTCTATCGGCATGTTAAACGCCGATTGCATGTTGGTGATGATGTCGGCCGCGTCGGCGATGTCCAGATCAGAGGCCAGCGCCAGATTTACCGTTGATTCGGTCGATTTCAGAATGGCATCGCCGTTAAAGCCGGATTTTGCCAATACGGATTGCATGCGGGCGACGTCCGTCGGCGAAAACGCAGTGGTGGCGCCAATATCCCGCGCCTGCTGGCGAATGGCGGCCAGTTGCTGGTCATCCTTCGCCAGCCCTAACGTGGCTTGCGTGTCTGACATCTGCCTGTCGAACTGCACCCCCGGCGCAATAAACGCCCCTTCAGCGACCAGCCCGGCGGTAGCGATACCCAGCCCGGCCGCGCTGGTATTACGGACAGCCGCGGTTGCCGATTGCCCGGCACGGTAACGCACGCTGACGCGGTTAACCTGCTCTTGCTTCTTGCTCAGGCGATCCAGCTCGCCGCGCTGGCGGCCCAGCGCTATCGTGGCTTCGCTGGCGCTGGCCTTCAACCGGCGCTGTTCGGCGCTCAGGTTCCGGGTAGCGATGCCGTCAGCGTTGAGCGCGTCACGCTGGCGCTGCACCGACTGGCGCAGGCCGTTGTATTTCGTCTGCAGCTCTGCGGCGGCGCGCTTTGATGCCTCCAGCAAGCGCGCTTGCTGCGCCGTGGGCTTTTCCGTCGCCTTGAACTGGACGGCCAGCGCGGCCGCCTCTTCCTTGGCTTTCTTCAGTGCCTTGCCGGTAACGGCAAGCTGCCCCTGCGCCTTGCGAAACCCGTCAATCCGGGCGCTTTGCGCGTCCAGAGCCTTGAGGGTTTGCTGTGTGGTTTTGATGTCAGCGGCCAGTGATTTACTGGCCTGTTGGATACTCTTTAGCGGGCGGGTGGCTTGGTCTACGGCCTTCAGCAGCACCTGTAGCTGCAGGCTTTTACTCATCGTGATTAACTCCGCTGCGTTGCAGTGCCAAATGGCGCCAGTTCAACAGCTCCGTGAGCGTCATTCCGGCCATTTCAGACGGCGGCCAGTGGAAGATCACCGCGATGTCCGCCATCAGGTCATCAACGCCCAGCCGGGCGTCGGGGATTACGCTGCCGAGTTCGGCGACAAAAAACCGACCACTTTCCCGGCCAGCGCCACCAAATCCGGCAGCTCAAGGCGCGCGCATTCTTCTTTGGTCAGGTTCGGTACGGTCACACGCGGCAGCACAACCAGCAGCGCGTCAACGTCGGCGTTGGCGATCGCCGCCAGCCCGACGCCGCGCAGCGCGCCCGCGTTAGGTTTAATCACCTGCACCTCGGTGATGGTGGTTTCACCGCGCTGGATCGGGGTGTCGAGGGTAACGGTATTTTCGTTTACGTCTTTCATAGTGTTCTCTCAAATCAGGGGGAAAAGGGCCAGCCCTGCGGGCTGGCGCAAAAATTACAGGCCGATCGCCTTGCGATGCTCGGCCAGCCTGTCAACGCCGTTGACCTTTTCGACCATGTTCACGGTATCGACTTCGATCAGCTCTTTGCCGTCCACGGTCAACTTGAAGTAAGTACACTCGGTGGAAACCTTGGTTTCGGTATCCTCGCCCTGCTTGTACTCGCCAAAATCGATTTCTTTGTGGCGGCCACGCATCACCACTTCCACAGCGGACACCTCGCCGGTGTCGTCACGCTGGAAGGAACCGGCAAAGCGCAGCGGCACGGCATCGACGGCGCCCCACTGCTTCAGCACCAGCTCATCAATGCCGCCCATCGACCACTCAACGGCCAGCGCGTCATCGTCCAGCCCCATATCGATGGAGGCCGCGCCGTTCATGCCGCCGCCCCGGTATTTTTCCAGCTTGCGGGTGAGCTTCGGCAGCGTCAGCGAGGACACCACGCCCATATAGCTGTAGCCGTCGTTGAAGAGGTTCAGGTATTTCAGTTTTTTCGGCAGTGCCATGTTCTAACGTCTCCTTTAGCGGTTCACGGATGCCGCAAACGTCGCAAGATAGCGATCGGTGATGCGCTGGCGCAGGGTTAAATCTTCCAGCGGTGGCACCGGCGTGTAGTCGTAATCGATAAACAGCTTGCCCGCCTTCAGGGTTTCCTTGGTGTTGGCGCTTTCGTCGTACCAACAAGTGCCGTCGATAATCAGCCCGGCGGATTTCAGCTCGCGGAATTTCGCGTTGATGCCGTCAATCATGTCGCGCACCAGCGTAGGCGTTACCGGGCGGTCAACGACCCATAGGTGCGCCTCGGCCATGGTATCGGCCAGCACCTGCGCGGTGCGGGTGTAGTTCTCGAACAGGAACAACGGATCATCGGAACAGGTGCGGGAACCCCAGAATTTAAAGCCGTCTTTGCGGATCAACGTGGTGACGCACGCTTGGTTTAACAGGTCGGCATCGGTGCCGGGCGCCTGCAAATCCCAGAACACGCTGGCGGTGATGCCGGTCACACCGTTAACACCGACGTTTGAAAGCGTCTTATGCCAGCCGGTTTCCGTGTCGATTTTGGCACGCAGGCCCAGCGCGCGGGCGGTGGCGTAGGCGATGTCGCTCTGGTTGGCGGTAGTGTTCCAGCTGACAAAATCGGGCCAGATCAGCATCAGCTCTCGCTGGCTGAAATTGTCGCGGTACTTGGTAGCCTCCTGCACGGTTTTACAGCCGTGGGCGCTGATATAACCGAACGCGCGCAACTGCTGGCAAATTCCGGCGAGCGCCGTCGCGACCTCCTGATTATCCAGCCCCGGCACGCCGAGGATGCGCGGCTTAACGCCCAGCTCAGCCTGTGCAGATAACAGCGCTTTCATGCCGGTGTAACGGCCTTCCGCATTCGCGCCGCCGATGATATTGGAGGTGGTTTCCGCCGCGTCTTTGCCGGTGGCAACGCGAACAACCACCGTGACCGGCTTCGCCTGTTCGGCGATCGCCCGCAGCGACGCCGCCAGCGTGCCTTTTTTACCGGCCTTGCCGGAGGCGGCCAGCACGTCGGTGATAAGTACCGGGGTGTCGAGCGGGAAAACCGACGCGTCGGCATCCTCCGCCGTGCAGACCATGCCGACGATCGCCGTCGATACGGTGGAAATAACGCGGGTGCCGTCGTTGATTTCGACGACGCGCACGCCGTGATGATAATCGCCCATTAACTTGCTCCATGGTGAGTAGGTGCAGGCATGATGACGCCCGGCACGCCGGGCCGCACGCGGTGGGTGCTGGAAGGCCGACCAGACAACAGACAGGGCCGGATTGGGGGATTTTGAGGAAATAACGATCGCTCGCGCCGATCAATAACGCTGTATTGATCTATGCAATCAATTGGACGGATTTTAGCCGGGCGGGGTAATGTCGAAAGGTAGATGCGGCAACATCAGGGAATACCGCAAATACAAAAGCCCGCATCGCTGCGGGCTTTTTTCTTAGGCGCCGGGTGCCACCGGCCAGTCAATTTCCGAGGCCGACATATCAAGACGATTCAGCGTCACGCGGTATTTTTTCCAGTCCGCCAACAGCGCTTTTTCTGCCTCGGTCGCCATATCCAAATCAACAGCATCCTGAAGCGGCGCAACAGCCTTACCCGCGATCGCCAGTAATTCATTTTTTTTGGCTTCAGCCCTCGCCATCATTTCTTCGGCAGAATAGGCGCGCTGGCTCACCTTCTTACCGTCAAACACCCACTCACCATTCGCCAGACAGCGCTTTGGCAGCTTCGTAGGGTTCAGCTCAATAACCGATAAGCCAATCGGCCACAACATCGACACATCGCGGTTAATCGCGCAGATAATGCCGCTTTCGTCATAAGCCAGTTTTACGGTGTCCGGCGAAAACAATTTTTGCGCGGCGTACCAGTCAATACCGTTATCATCCTGAAGATAAATCACGTTCTCGCCGAGGAATAACTCTTCCGGCGCGTATCTTTTCAAATTCTTAATGTGTTGCATTTTACACCGTTCCAATTGTTGCCCATGTGCCGTTAATCAGCACCTGAACCGCTGAATAAGCGCCCCAGATTGAGGGGTTGTAGTTCGAGCCGGACATACCCGTATAAACACAGCCCGACGGTAAATCGATGCGCCCGCCGGTATCCGCGATAACCGTGCGCCCGGCCATGCGCACCCCCTGAACCAAATTCTGATACGCCCAGTTCTGTGCATTGTTCTGCGCAGCCGAGATATTTTGATTAAGCCAGTTGCTGAGGTAGCCGCCCCATGCTGCCCCCTGTACGTTTCCGTCAGGGTGCCACGTCGTCCCGCTGGAGGTGGTGATCGCAGGCCATTTACCGCCGATATGAATACCCGACTCAAAAGCGGCGGCGCCGGTTCTGACATCCACAGAGAACGGACGCAGGTTGTTGAATGTGCCGTACTGGTCGTTTTCTTTTGTCAGCAGCAGGTAAAGCCGGTTGCCGTCATTGCGCCAGAATGAACCGAACCTGCCGCCGACCATGCGATAATTATCAATGTGGGTCGATTGGATCTCCGCGCTGGCCTTTAGCGTCCCGGTTAACTGCCCGCCGCTCTTAGCCAGATAGCGGCCATCCGCTTCAGTTTTATTCCACGCATTAACGTCACCGGCCAACAAATTCACGTCAGCGGACAGCGGTTTTCCGTTCACCTTGATGGAGCGCAACGCGTATTTCTGCGCGGCTTGCGCGTCGGTCAGCGCGCCAACATCAGCCGCCGTTGGCTTGTAGTGTGTCGTGTACACCTGCGCCCAAGCCTTAGCCGTCGCCGGATTATCTTCCCGAGGAGAACGTAGCCAAAATTCCGTATTACCCGAGCCGATCGCAAATTGGACATGCCGGTATTTATTGAGTTTGAACGTCATCAAATTACCGAGATTGCCTTTAGTCAGTGGATAGCCGACTGATTTATCGCCGAGCTGTTCAAGCGTGAAACCGTCCGGCCGAGTGATGTCACTGTCAGCATTCGTTGCCTGCAAGCTTTCGCTGGGGAAAACTACGCGCGGCAACGCAAGCGCCCCGGTCATGGTATCGCCCGCCCGTTTCACAAAGCGCCCATCGGCTTCGGTTTTGTTCCATGCGTTGACATCCCCGGCCAACAGATTGACGTCCCCGCTCAACGGTTTACCGTTCACCTTGATAGAACGCAGCGCGTATTTCTGCACGGCCTGCGCATCCGTCAGTGCACCGGTTTCTTGTGCTGTAGGCGGCTTAGCCGTCGTATAAATACGCGGGTTTGCCCCCTGATTAGGCTCAGTTCCCCAATGCAACTCGTTATCCATCCCCAAACCAAGACGCATCAGTGCCTTCCCGGCGACTTGGAAACCGAGAGATAAATTACTCTGCGCTGAAGGGCGGCTCATGACCAACGGCGTATGCTGGCTTCCCTCAATACTCAGTGAATCCCCATCCGTTTCAGCGTTGCCGGGTTTAATAGCCAGTTTTTTAACCGTGCCGCCGGACAGCATCAGAAAACGGCCATCGGCTTCGGTTTTACTCCATGCGCCTACATCGGCGGCCGTCGGTTTGTAATCGGTGGTGTAAATCCGTGACCACACCACCCCATTTTCAGGACGGTTAGAACGGCCAATAAAACCATGTCCCAGCCCCGACACGCTGACATAGCCCGTTGAGGGTGCGGCATCGCAAGGCAGGCTCAGCACCCCGGCGGCAATATTTCCAGCGATCGGCGGCTTGTTCTCAGAGGTCGCATTCAGCCGGTAAATTTGCGCAGTGTTGCAATAAGCGTTATCGAAAGCCCGCGCGCCCGCCCCCAGACCAAACGCGCCGACAGCCATTAGTTGCCCGCCTTCTACCCCGACGTTGCGCGTCGCGGCATCACCCAGCGCCAGATTGCCACGCGCGGCGGCCTTGTCTGGCAAGTCGGACAGATTGGCGGCCTTTTTCATGCTGGCATCGCTGACCGTTTTAAGCGCCTTCGGGGTGCTGGCTTTCGTTTCGTCGGTGCTGGTCGTTGCGCTGCTCAGCTGTACCAGCCCTTTCGCCGTGGTGCTGGCGTCCGGGTGGTTTCGGGTTTTCTCATGCGCGGCGATCGCGTCGGCCACAAAATCCTTGGTCGCCAGCACGGTGTCGCCACCGGCGATCACCTGAATCGCCTCGGTGCTACTGACAATCAGGATCATGCGCAGCGTCTGCGTGCGGCCGCTGCCCTCTTCCAGCTTCGGCTTGTAACTCTCCGCCATGTTGCTGACGGCAATCAGCGTCCCGGCCTCATCATAGAGGCCCATCTCACGCAGCCAGAAGCCGCCGACGTTTGCAGGAATAATCATCTCGGCCAGAATGTGATTTTTCAGCGCTTTATCGATAGTCAGCCCGTTGAGCGCCGCGCGGTATTTCTCGTTGACCAGCTTGGTCTGGGCCGGGTTGGGTGTCGGCAGCGTGCCGTTCCCGTCGCCGACGGCCATAGAGACGATTTTCAACTGCGTGCCGCCCGCGCTGGCGGCGGCAATCTTGGCCGCCCCGGCGGTGGTAATAATCGCTTTGTATTTATTCATGATTTTCTCTTATCCGGGGTAAACGGTAATGACATCGCCATCAATGGCGGCCGCGCCGGTGTAAATCCGGCCGGGGATGTCTTGCAAAATGTTGAGGCCGATCAGGTGGCGGCTCAGGGGCTTGGCGTCGGCGATCAGGCGCTCCATTTCCTGATACATTTCCTCGGTGATGCCGGTTTCCAGCACGCCAATATCCAGCCGGAAGGTGCCGGGCGGATCGGCGCCCTCGGTATGGAACCACTCGATAACGTTAATCAGGTAGCCGAGCGGCTCCACCACGCGGCGCACGGCGCCGATGGTGCCCTTGTGCCGGTGAATGTAGAACGCAGCGGACACCACGCCCCGCTTGACGTCCTCCGGCCACGCCTCATCCCAGCGATCGACAGAGAACGCCCACGCCAGATAGGGCAGCAGATGCACCGGGCAGGTTTTCGGATTCCACAAATCACGTAGGGGAACCGGCACGCGCTCCAGCTCAGCACACGCGGCGGCGGCGGCAACTTCCAGCGGTGAGGAGCCGACAGGCAATAGACGGTTAGTCATCGGCGCGTCCTGGGGTAATGTTCACGCCGGTGCAGTAACCCGCCTGCGTTTTATCCAGCACGATGTCGGTGGCCGGTTGAGCTACTTCAACACGTTCAACACCTTCCACGGTCAGCGCCGCGATAATGCCGGAACGCCGGATACTGCGGCCTAAGCGGCGCATGGTCAGTACATAATTTTGCAAACGTTGTTTGGCCTCCGTGAGGATGGGCGCAACCTCCGGGCCGGGATAGAGAAACAGCGTGGCATCAATGCCATAGCGGGTTATTTTTGCCGCTTGCACGATGACGCGATCGGCGACCGGGCGCACGTCCTCATCATTCAGCGTATCGCGGACAATCTGCAGCAGTTCGGGGCTGGCGGTGCCGTCGCCGTCCCGCGACAACACGGTAACGGTCACGTTAGCCGGTGATGGGCTGATTGCCGTCACATCAGCCACCCGGCCATCGGCCGAGCGTGCGTGAAAACGGTAGGAACCGGCCGATCCCGCCGTGCTCATGCCTTCGAAAGCATCCTGCAGGCGAAGGCGGTAATCTTCATCCGCTTCCATAACTGCCGGTGTCGGCGGAATGGTGCTCTCATCCGCCGGGGCGCTCACCAGTCGCGGCGTGTTGAAGTTGGCGCCGAGCTGGTTGAGGTCTTCGCCGGTGGAATACGCCAGCATCACCGCTTTCGCGGCATCATTGACGCGCTGGCGTAAAATCACCTCGCGGTAGGCGTTTTCCTGCAACAGCTTAACGATCGGCTCCGACTCCAGCGCCAGCGTGCGCGCGACGGCCTCCCGCTGTTCCTCCGGGTAAAGCGAAATCAGCGTCGCCTTACGCTCGGCCAAAATGTCTTCATAATCCAGCACCTCAACGACAATCGGCGCGGGCAGTTGGCTTAAATCGATAGTTGCCATGGTTTCAGCTCACAGGAACAGACAGCGACAGCGCGCCGGGGGCATCGGTGCGAGTGCCGGTGATGTCGATCACCATCTTGCCGTCAAAAGTGGTATTAAAAACGATGCCGGTCAGCTTGACGCGCGGCTCCCACGCCAAAATAGCGCTATAGCAGGCGGCCATAATCTGCAGGCGCAGCGCGTCGTTCTGCGGCTGGTCGAGCAGCTCAGAGAGTAATGAGCCATAAGCCCGGCGCATCGGGCGCGAACCCTGCGGCGTGATCAGGATGTCCGCCACGGACTGGCGAATATGCTCGATGTCCGTCAGCGTGCGGCCGGTGCTTCGGTTCATGCCGATATATTTGGCGCTGTTCATGTTGGTTTCCCCGTTTGGCCGCCGCCGGTCTGGACGCCGCCGTGGGTGTGTGAATCAACAACAACGCCATTCGACGAGAACGAGCCGCCTTTGTGCTCGATGTTCCCGCGCATCTCTCCGCCTTTTTGCACTTCCAGCGTGCCGGTGGTGAGTTTGTTGGTGCAGACCACCTCCGGCGCATCGAGCGTGATTTTGTCAGCCGTAACGATCACCACTTTGGTGCTGGCGGTGATGGACTCCGACGCCTGCACGTCGGCAGTTTTAATACCGGACACGCTCAGCGCGCCGGTTTCCGGTTCGTACTCTATAACCGCGCCATCCGGGAACGCGATATGCAGCGCATCCGCCGACGCAGACGGGGCCGGGAAGTCATCGGAGAAAATGCCGCACAGCACAAAAGCGGTATCGAGTTCGCCACCCAGCGCAAAGATCAGCACCTGCTCGCCGACGGAAGGCGCCGACCAGCTGCGGGTACGCCCGGCGCGGAAATTTAGCCAATTCAGCCAGTCGGTAAGATTGCCGCCGGTTTCGACGCGGCATAGACCGTCGTCGAGGTCTACGACACTCACGGTGCCGATGCGGATCAGGTTGCGCAGCAGGCGCAAAATGTCGTGTTGATTGTTCATGTTGGAAGGATGTCGGGTAACATCATTAGTGACAATTCACTCCCGTTGGAGCATTGAAGGGACAACAAAACGCTTTAGTTTGCAGGACCGTGAAATATGATGTATTAATTCTTACTTTAGATAATGTAGAAACACACAGGAACAACCTCAATGGAAGTGAAATTTTTCACATCAGAAATAACAAGAAAGAAAATAAAGAATATTTATGAAAACATTGAAAAACTGTCACCGGAAAGTGAATTCGAACAAAACAAATTAACATACTTAAAGTTATTACTTTCATCTTTTTTATCAGAGCCAATTGCATGGGATAAAAACACACCCCTTAACACAGAAAAGATCGGTGACAGTTTAGCAAGCACCGAAATAACAAAAGAATTCTCGGAGCAAGACATTGACAATCTTTACTCAGATTGCTTCAGATTTTTTATCGAAAGAGTAATAACAGAGGACGTTCAGCCTACAGGTCATTTCTCAAAAATTAGAGAGTTCACACTAAGTAACAAGGACAAGTTCTCTTCATTAGCAAATCAACAAATCGAATATGCGCTACTAGCGATGCCTATGGATATTGTTCAATATAGATTCAATGGTGAGCACATAAATTTAACCAGACTACTTATAGATAAATACGAGCATCACGAGCAAATGCAAACTGCTTGGGAAAATGAACTAGAACAAAAAGAAAGGAGAGTTAAAGCTTTAAGCGACACATTAGAGAAACAAGAAGATGCATTTAATTTCGTGGGTCTACATAAGGGATTTAGAAAACTCGGTGCCATGAAAAAACTAGAGCTCAGAGCCGCCTCTCGTACAATGAAGACACTAGGATGGGTATCATTAATCCCTATTGCAATAGAGATTATCGTTGTGGTCCGCAACAATGGCACAATGAATTTATCCAATGCACTAGTTTCTGCCATACCGGCAACATCCCTACTGTTGATTCTGATTTATTTTTTTAGAATAGCATTACAGGACTACCGCTCAATAAAAGCACAAATTAATCAAATAGAACTCAGAAAAAGCTTATGCATGTTTATTCAAGGCTATGTAAAATATGCGAAGGAGATGAAAACATCGGATAACAGCACTCTAGATAAATTTGAAAATATAATATTTTCAAATATTGTAATGTCTGATGAGAAACTCCCTTCAACATTTGACGGTTTGGACTCAATAGCATCAATAGTAAAAGAAATAAAAGGAAAGTAAGGGCCCATTTGGCCCCTTATTTACTTATGTGTTTTAAAATGGTCGCCTCTATGATAGTGAGATCATGCTTGCTAAATCCCAGCAACGGACGGGCCTCATATTTTACCGCCTCGCTATGCGGCGTAGGTCGATCGCGCAGGCCGTAATGGTGCACATTGACCATACGCTGAACCTGCCCGACAAACTCGACCACGGCCGCATCGCTGTTACCCTGGGCTTTCAGGTAGCGGGCCGTGCGCAGCTTGGAGAACATCGCCCGATCGCGCAGGCGCTTTGTGCTGCGAAGCCGAGTTTTGCGCGGCGCGTAGGGTGTGCCGTCCGGCGCCTGCTGGCGTTTGATGTGTTGCTGTTGACCGGCGCGCAGGCGCTTTGACACGGCAACGGCCAGCGACTTACGCGACTGCGGCGACAGCTTGGCAATCAGCCCGGCCAGCCGGGTGTCAAAAGGGTTAAGCTCGCTCATGCCATTCACTCACTAATTCACCGTGAACAAAGAGCTGCATCGGCCGAGTCACGTCCTCCGGTAACGGCGGCTCCGGCAGGTGCTTAACGTGCAGTGCGCCGTTCTGTTCGCTGACCACAACACGCTCGGTCAGCTGCAGCGACACGCTGAAGTCGTAAGAGCCGTTGTTGTTGAAGTCACTCGCGAAGGTGATCCCGGTGCGGCGCTTTTCCTCGGTTGCCATGATGTCCGGCTGGTTCTCTCGTAGCCATGCCTGAATCGGCACCATGATTAAATCCAGATCGCCGGTATAGTCCAAAAACAGCAGGTTAAGCGTATAGCGGTACTCATGGGATAGCGAGGCGGCAAGCGTGGCGGCCACATTGCCGCGTTCTACCCGCACTTGCAGATTTTCAGGGTTGCGCTGTAGCCACGGCAGGCAGCTTGTCAGCTCAGCGCGGAGCTGTTGCGGTTTTAACATCGTGTTGTTCCTGACACTGTTTTATCGTTTCGACCTGCACCGCGCAGGCCGCCAAGGCGTTTTCAAGCTGGCGAATATCGGCGCTCAGATCGCCGTTAGTCGCCGGGCGGCTGGCCGGGATTTGGCACGGACTCACTTTCGGACAGCCAACGTAGATAATCCGCGGCGCCGGTGAAGCCGGGGCGCTGGTGCAGCCGGGCAACGTCAGCAGGCAAAGCAGTGTTAAACCAGTCCCGTAATTGCTGATTTTCATTGAGTAACCTCTGTATTTTCTGCTCACGCGTCAGCGCCAGCCGGTGCGCGGCGTTTAGGTCGCCCCTTAACTTTTCCTCTTCCTGCGCCAGCACACCTACCGCCGCCTGCAACGTGTCGATCGCCGCGCGGGTATCGGTCAGCGCCGCCGCTATCCGGCCGTTCTCCTGCCGGGCGCTTTCCAGCCGTTCCCCCAACGAGACAACCTGCCATTTCATCCAACCGGCGACGACCAGCGCCAGCACCAGAAACCAGCCGATCGCGCGGCTCATTGCGCGGCGCCGATCAGGCAGTGGGCCAGCTCCGCCGCCCGACGCCGTTCCAGCCCCGGCGATTTGACGCCGTTGACGAACACCCAGCGCGGCAACTGCTGGCAGGCGTTGCGCCAGTCCTGCCGCTTGATGAAACCGGCCAACGTAGAGCCGCAGGCGGCCGTGACGCCGACGTTAAAGGCAAAGGACACCACCGCGTCATAAACCGGCGGCGGCATCGTGACAGGCATACAGCGGCCTATGCCGCGCTCCACACGATATACGTCGGCAACGAGGTTAACGGCAGCTTGGCGCTCGCTGATAACCGTGCCGGGCTTTACCCCGGCCGTGTGGCCAATGCCGCTTGTCCAGACGCCCGCTTGGCATTGGTAAGGCGATAAGCGGCAACCTTCAAAATCGGCCAGCAGGCGCAACCCGGTCTCAGAGATCTGCAGCGCGCTGAATTGCGGCAACAGCACCGCCAGCGCCAGCACGGCGGCCACGCTGCAGCGTTTAGCGATTGAATTCATCGTAAACCCTCCGGCTAACGCCTAGCTTGTTCAACAGCTGATAGCTTTTGCGGCGGTAGTACCAGTTAACGAGGAACGTTCCGACGCCCACGGCGGCGCCAACCATAAAGGCGATGTCCTGCGGTGAATATTTGCCGATCCACGCGAGGAACATCGCCACCGCGTAGGCTAAAAATGAGGTGATGCGCTCCATGTTTTTAATCCCATAGATTGACGGTTTCACGCTGCGGCGCGGCGGTCACGTCCGGCAGCTCAACCGGGTGGCCGTGGGGCAAAATCGCCCCGGCAGCGGCCAGCCCTTCATTTAGCGAGTAGACCTGCTCAACCACGCCCTGCGTGCGCCCGTAGTAGCGCCAGCAAATCGCGTCAACGGTGTCGCCCTGCAGAGCGTAGACTCTCATCAGAGCAGCCCGATGATGCAGTGGCTACGCTCGGCCACGTTACTGATCGCGTTGCGGGCGTTGCGCCACAGCTCGCCGATCGAGGCTTCAACCACATCAGCCTTGCGGCCGCCGGTGGCGGTGGTGTCGAAACTGCGGTATTGCTCCGAGAGCGTCGCCATGGTCATCGCGCTAACGGCATTGCGGTATTCGCTCACCCGCACGCTTTCGCCGTCGAGCTGTTCGCCCGGCACATCCTCAAGCCGCTGATAGCCGTCGGCCATCTGGTCGCGGCGGAAAGTGAACAGCTCGGCGTTCACCTCCGCGATCGCGCTTTTAATTGCCAGCCGCAGGCGCGGGGCGGTGATGGTGCCTTCAATGCGCATCACGTCGCGCACGTCCGCCGGGTCAATGTCCGGCCAGAAAAAGACGTTTTTAACGATCGGCTCATCCTCCGGGCGCGGTGCTGGCGCGTCCGGGCGTGGCCGTTGGATCACAACGGTGCTCATATGACCTCAGAAAGTTAGGGGGCGGTGGACGACGGCGTTGATGAGGTGAAACCTGTCGCGGCCGTCGTGCCGCCCAGCGCGGGGCGCGTTCTTTTAACCGGCGGTTTTAATCGCCTTTCGTGGGCGCCCGCGTTTAGCCGGAGTTGCGGCAGCTTTACGCGGGCGTGCGGTTGTTTTTTTGGCTACTGGCTTCGGCTTCAACGCGGTTTCGCATTTTTGAGCCTCTTTCTTCACCCCGGCATTGCTATCAAGCTGCATTGCGCGCGTCAGGTGTTCTAATGCCTGCGCATGATCGCCTTTATCTCTGAAGATGAGGCCGGTCACTTTATGCAGCTTGGCTTTCACCACATCCGGCATATCTTCATTCGCGATCATGGCAATAGCCGTTTGCATATCGCTAAGACTCACGGCGCTACCGCTCTTGCGAAGGCGCTCTGCAGACGCTGCAATTTCCTCAGCAAACAGATACGCGGTCGGGCGCTTGTTGTTTGGAGTTTTCAGGCGATGTTTCAACGCATAAGGAGCGATCTGTAATGCGCCCGGAATATCATCCGCATCGAGCTTCCACTGCATGACGGTCATCAAGATGTCATCCTGAGCGCCTCGGCCTTCTGCCAGTACGCCCGCCACCCAAGGTGCATATGCGGGAAGCATTGCGCGCTTGTGTTCGGCTTTCTTCTCTACGGAATAAATCTGTTTTAATTTGGTGCGGTCAGCGGCCAGCCTAACGAGCATTTGCTCATAGACGTTTGCATGGCGCAGCGGATTATCGACCCGCTGCGCAGCCTCCATGGCCGAGACCCGCATCATATGACGCTGTGCGGGACTCACCATGGCTTATGCCTCCGTGTTGCCGTCAGTATCTTTTTGACTGTGATCGGATGCCTCTGGAGCGGCACCGGGTTCCGTTAGCGATTTCATCGCCTTCACCAATTCAGCCGCGAATACATTGGCGATCTTCACTTCCGGTGTGCCTTCCTCTTCAGGCTCCAGAATCTCGATATTCTCGATAAGGCAACCGGCGGAGTAATCTTCGATAACAAAATCGACCTTCACCTGTTCGTAGTTTTCCACCTGATCCAGTTTCGGGTTTTCAACAATGTGGCGGCGGTGTCCATCCTCGTACAGATAGATAGAAATGTTATCCAGCGAAGTGATGAAAATGCTGTTAGCCGGGAAGAACGGCGCTCGCACCGCTTGCAGCTGGCCCATCGTTTTCTGGCTGACAATCAGCTCACCGGCCAATTCTTCACTGTTCGGCTGTAGCTTGTTAATTTTCGGGAAATATTTGTCGGTCAGAATACGGCGCCCACAAATGACAACCAGCTCCGGGTTTTCACGGTGGATTTCGTCGATAAGCGACTCATGCGCATCCATCACAAGCGCATCAAGGTTGGCGTAATGCCCGCCTTTGCCGATCTTGATGGTGTCGGAAATAACGGTGCCGTCTTTGGCAGTTACTTTATCCATCACACGCGCCGGGGCGTCATTACGGTATTTCTGCAACCAGCCGACAGCCACATCCTGCAGGAGCGGGTTCTTTTTCCGATCAGACGTTGGGGCGCGCATAACACCGTTAAAGCCAATCGTGATGTAGTCGAGCGCTTGGCGTTTGATAATCGCATTGCGAATGCGGATCTGGAAATCTTGATAACGCGCCCACAGGTCAAGCTTGTTATATTTCAGGTGATAATCGAAGTTCACCGGCTTACAGAAATAGCGGTACGCATCCATTTTGGTGAAATCTGCGGTTGTTCGCTCAACCCCACTATCCGTGTCGGCGGTGCTGGCAATCGTGCCGTTAACATCCATACCGACTTTTTCTTCAGTCAGCTCGCCAACCGGCACCATATTAATAAGCTGCAGGAACGAGGTTGATTGCTGGATTTTCTCAAATAACTTTTGAGTAACAGACGGTTCAACGTTAAATTTTTTGCCGAGGTCAGCAACGTCAACGCCATTCAGTTCAGCAAGGCGAGACAAGTATTTATTGAATTGCAGGCGAGTTTCGTTACGCATTATTTTTTATTCCTGTTCGAAATTTAAGAAGTATCAGCAGTCGGTCAAATTGGCTTCCGCACCATCACCGCCGGTGGCGTGCGGGCGTCGCGGCTGAGTAAAGTTTTCAGTGCGGTCGAGCGTGTTTTGCAGCGAGGAAAATTTCTCCTGCTCTGTAGCGATTTCACTTTGCAGCCCTGCGATCTGCTGTTCCAACTGCGCAAAACGCGCTTCAACACTTTCGCTATTGCTCTGCACCTGCTCGGCGACAGCCGTCACCGCGTCATGCACATCATTGAATCGCGCATCCTCGCTGGCCTGTTTACGGCTAAACATGCCTTTTACCCGATCGGTTAAGCTGCTCAGCAGGCTGTCGGGGACATCCTCAAACTCGAGTAGCGCCTCAGATGCCACAGAGAACAAATCACCCGGCTCTAATTTTTTACCGGCCAGTGGGTTAGCCTTAGCACGGGCGCAGAATTCCAGATATTCAGTGCCGAGGCTGGCCGGGTCATCCGTCACCGCCAAGCCGATCAGGTAGCATTTGCTGGTATTGGCAAAGTTCGGGCGGATCTCCATGGAGGTGTAAACCTTCTGCATAGCCTTCACCATGCCGACCAGCTCATCCGTTGGGGTCATCTTGGCAAACAGCGCCCATTTGCCATTGAGGATTGAATCGTCTTCAATCTTTTCTGCTTTCAGCTCGACCACATCGCCCAGGCGTTTGAAATCGCCGTTAGGAAACAGCCCTTTGATGTGCTCCAGATTGATACGGCAGCCATAAACACGCGGGTCGAAGCTTTCCGCCATTTCTTGAATGTCGTTGCCGTCAATCACGCGGCCATCGCAGGTGTCGCCTTCAACACCAATGCGAAACCATTTTGAAACTTTCTTTGCCATGTAAGCGGCTCTCCGGTTGTTGGGTTCGGGGCCATCTTGGGGGGAAATGCGAGAAGCCTCAACGCGATGCGGTTGGAAGATCTTAGACACAACAGGGACTTAAGGCGGGCCTCCGTTGCCTTGCGTAGCCTTGCCCTCGAGATTTAAACGAGGGCATATCATGCAAATTCAAACTGACACGACGTTGCTTAGCGATCCGCGCCGACAGGCCGCTTTGCTCTATTGGCAAGGCTTTTCCGTGAAGCAAATCGCCGAAATGCTGAAACAGAAGGCGCCGACGGTGCAGAGCTGGAAACAGCGCGAACGCTGGGACGACATCGCGCCGATTTCTCGCGTCGAAACCAGCATCGAGGCGCGCATTATTCAGCTTGTTCTGAAGACGAAAAAAGAAGGCAGCGACTACAAAGAAATCGACCTGTTAGGGCGGCAAATTGAGCGCCTTGCGCGGGTTAATCGCTATATGACGACCGGCAGCGAAGCCGACTTAAACCCCAACGTGGCAAACCGCAACAAAGGTGAACGTAAAAAGCCCACAAAGAACTTTTTCAGCGATGAGGCGATCGCCAGACTTAAAGAAATTTTCTTTGCGGAATCCTTTGAATATCAGCTCGGCTGGCACAAAGCAGGTTTAAAGCATCGCATCCGGGACATTTTGAAATCACGCCAAATTGGCGCGACATTTTATTTTGCTCGTGAGTCGCTGTTACGCGCTTTAGATACCGGAAATAATCAGATTTTCCTCTCGGCCAGCAAAACGCAGGCTTACGTTTTCCGTGAGTACATTATTCAATTTGCCCGAAAGGTTGACGTTGATCTGACTGGCGATCCCATCGTACTCGGTAATAACAGTGCCAAACTGATTTTCCTTGGCACCAACTCCAACACCGCGCAGAGCCATAACGGCGATTTGCTGGTCGATGAAATTTTCTGGATCCCAAACTTCCAGAAATTGCGCAAGGTCGCCTCCGGTATGGCGTCACAAAGTCACCTCCGCACAACCTATTTTTCCACCCCTTCGACATTGGGACACGGTGCTTTCGCGTTCTGGTCTGGCGAGCTTTTTAACCGTGGGCGAAAACACGCCAGCGAGCGCGTAGAAATCGACATCAGTCACAGCGCGTTAGCCGCTGGCAAATTGTGCCCTGACGGCCAATGGCGGCAGATCGTGACCATCGAGGATGCGCTACGCGGTGGCTGTAACCTTTTCAATCTAGATGTGCTGAAGCAAGAAAACAGCGCCGAAGACTTCCGCAATCTGTTCATGTGTGAATTTGTGGACGATAACGCCTCCGTGTTCCCATTCGAGGAGCTTCAGGATTGCATGGTTGATAGTTTGGTTGAATGGACGGACGTTAACCCCTACGCCGATCGGCCATTCGGTTATCGGCCGGTATGGCTCGGTTATGACCCATCCCATACCGGCGATAGTGCCGGTTGCGTGGTACTGGCGCCGCCCATGGTGGCAGGAGGTAAATTCCGCATCATCGAACGCCACCAATGGAAGGGAATGGACTTTGCCACACAAGCCGAGTCTATCCGTGCGCTGACCCAAAAATATGAAGTCGAATACATCGGCATTGATGCAACCGGCATCGGCCAAGGTGTTTTCCAGCTGGTGCGCACGTTCTACCCGGCCGCACGCGAGATCCGTTACAGCGCTGAAGTAAAAACCGCCATGGTGTTAAAGGCCAAAGACACGATCGGCAGCGGCCGGCTCGAATATGACCTCGCACACACTGACATCACCAAATCGTTTATGGCGATCCGCAAAACCATGACAGCCAGCGGACGCAGCACCACCTATGAAGCCAGCCGAAGCGAGGATGCGAGTCACGCAGACGTTGCTTGGGCAACGATGCACGCGCTGTTAAACGAACCGCTTACCGCCGCTAACGGGCAAGTCTCCACCTCAATTTTGGATTTCAACTTATGAGTAAATGCAGCCGCCGCAAGGTAAAAGAAAATCAGACCGTCGCGCGGGCCGATCAGCAAGTTGAGGCGTTCACCTTTGGGGAACCTTCGCCCGTACTGGATCGGCGCGATATTTTGGATTACACCGAATGCATCGGTAATGGGAAATGGATTGAGCCGCCAATCAGTTTTTCCGGGCTTGCTAAAAGTCTACGGGCCGCCGTGCACCACAGCTCGCCGATTTACGTTAAGCGTAATATTTTGGCGAGCACCTATATCCCGCACCCGTTGCTTTCTCAGCAGGATTTCAGCCGGTTTGTGCTGGACTATCTGGTGTTTGGCAACGCATTTTTAGAAAAGCGAATGAGCGTCAGCGGCAAGCTGCTGAAGCTACAAACCTCACCGGCCAAGTACACGCGCCGAGGGGTTGAGCCGGACGTATATTGGTTTGTACAGTCCTTTGCAGAGCCTCATAGTTTTGCACCTGGCGGAGTCTTTCATCTGTTGGAACCTGATATTAATCAGGAGCTTTATGGCATGCCTGAGTATCTCAGCGCGCTTAACTCGGCGTGGTTGAACGAGTCAGCCACGCTGTTCAGGCGTAAGTATTACCAGAATGGCGCCCATGCGGGTTACATCATGTATGTGACCGACTCGGCGCAGAGTAAAACCGATATTGAAGCCATGCGATCGGCAATGTCGAGTTCAAAAGGACTGGGGAATTTTAAAAACCTCTTTCTCTACGCTCCGAACGGTAAGCCCGACGGCATCAAGATCGTGCCGTTGTCTGAAGTCGCTACAAAAGATGACTTTTTCAATATTAAGAATGCAAGTCGAGATGACTTACTAAGTGCGCATCGTGTACCACCTCAGATGATGGGAATCATTCCCAATAATACTGGCGGTTTCGGTGACGTGGCAAAGGCTGCACAAGTGTTTGTGCGCAATGAGTTAAGGCCATTACAAGAGCGAATGAAAGAATTAAACAACTGGCTTAACGAAGAAATAATTAGATTCTCATCATATGAATTATCATCAAGTTAAGAAGTAACGATTGAAAATTAATAAACACCCTATAGAGAAGGACCTACCAAACCGGTAGTATATATACCCCCCCCACTCCCAGCGCTGCCAGAACGGCAGCGCTTATTTTTTTGGTGATATTTTAACAACAAATTCTTTTATCCCATCCCTTTCAAGCACCTTACTGTCCTTCAAATATTTTATTATATCCCAATCAAAATACGTACAAGCGATAGCAATTAACGTTAATATTTTCAAATCTGTCAAATTAACCAGTATCTCGTAGTAATCATCCTGACCAGCGCCACATTCTTTAATCAACTTCACAATCAAATAAAAGCGGCGAACCACGGAGAAGATGCAATCATCTGCATCAATTTCCTCTAACCAATTCTTTATCTCCTCCTTCTTTACTTGAGCTTCAACCAGAACGACAACACTGTCCTCAATATAAGTTACAGCAGCTCCATTAAAAAACTCCTCAGTACCATTCCCTGATTGTTTTTCAATATCACCAATTTTCAGGCTAAAACGAGAGAAATTAGTATTCTGACACTCCACTAAGTGAAAGAATCTCACTTCGAATTTTTTATACTCCTCTAAACTCTCTTGACGTTTAACTTCGTCGACAAGAGTTGAGTTCGCCTCTCTCTGAAGCTTTATTGAGTTTAACAATAGATATATCGTAATAAATGAGAGTATTGGATTAACAACCCCTCCCAGATAGTCACCGAACTGTCCCCATACATCAGTTTTATTCGATAGATTTCCGTTAATTCCAAAATTCAAATAATAGATCAAACAAACACCTATTATAACTCCAGCGGCTGAGAGAATCACTTTTTTCATACATCATCAACCATGCGAATTAGATACTTAACAACTTCCCCACTCTTCACAACGACCTTATTAACAGTCAATTTCAAGTAGGTATAGTTTTCATGTCTTCCGTTGTTATTATGAAGATTTAAAGAAATCATTCTCTTCTGAACAGCGGGGATGGATTTCAACGGCATGTAAAAACCAAATGCAATAGTATCATCATCTCCTTCAATTACTAAACGCCCGTTGCCTGTCCTAGCATTAAAACGGGTAATAACCGCCTTAATAACCACTTGGCCAGGTTTTACTTTTGATTGTGTTAAGTTAGTTGCAGTCATTGTATCTAGTTTTGCAACACGCTGTTCTCCAGCGGGCTTTTTATAATTTAATTCAACATCAAAGTTCCTTTGGAGATTGATTCGATGCATTCTTACCAATGGTGGACGAATGCGTTCTATTAGATCATCTTCAATATCACCAAGACCTTCAATAATACTTGCAGCTTTTGGTGAAAGTTCTTTTGTTTCAAGATAGAGTGATTGAGAGATAAAATATCCCATTACCTCTGAAAAAACAGAACGAGTCATTTTTTTAAGTTCTGCAACCAATTCTGGCTCATTAACTATCAAATCAAAATTTTGACCATAAGAGCTTTTAAAGCTTTGTTTGAGAACTGCACGAGCGGGATTAACATGAGTGCGTCGTTTTATGATTTTTTTTCTTAGTATAGCCTCTGCCAATATACATGTGACTTCAGCTGTTCCTGAGAGCGTATCAAGCCCGTATTCCATATCAACATCTTGCTCACCACTTTTTATAACTACATCATAACTAACTTTCATATATAATTCCTTTTCATATAAATAGTAACAATACGAAATCAAATGAAATCAAAATACTATTGACATGTTTTACACTAATAAAATTATATATCAAGAAGTCTAGCGCGCAATGCTATCCCCGCCTCGCCTGCCCGCTTCATGTGTCGCTTTTGATGCAGTTGCATGACCCAACGCGATCCGTGTCAGTGCTGGCGCTGCGGGGTTAAACGTAACACCGGATCATCATGCGATTTCATGCATCTAATGCATGCATAGGATATTTAGCTGTATTAGCTCAGACTTGAGCTGACAGCACACAATCAAATCCGACATTCCGCTCCGAGCGAAAAGCTGGTATAGCTGCTCATGATTCGGTTGTTGTGTACAATTAATACTCTACAAGCGAGATAGTGCCATTGACTTTGGAGGTTAGGTCAAAGTCACCTGTCACTTCGAGCACCATAGTAGTTTTTCCAAGAACCTGAGCAGGAAGAGTTGAGTAACGCATCAGTTAGTGTTCGGTTGCTTGGCGATGGTAGCAAAGGCGTCAACAAAGAAAATAAACACAATAAAAACATAAAGTTAAATGAATAACTCTTGGTTTTTTTGTTTTAGTAACGCATATGCGTTACTATGAGTAAGGACGTTACTGAGGTAATGAAATGAAGAATTTGTTAGCTGATGCGCTTAAATACATCGAGTCATCATTTCTGATCGATACGAAAATTTTGAAGGAAATAGATGAATATCTTCCATTTCAGCTAAGTAAGAGCGCTACTTTGTGCATCGTAAGTATCGATAACAGAGAGTTTATGGTTTTGACTGTAGAAGATCCTGAGCTGCTGGTATCTAATAATTTTGTACATCTCAAACGGCTAGAGGCAAAGTCAAAATTATCGTTAATTATAGTGACATCAGAACTAAACCTTGAATTAAAAAACATATCCAAACAACTAAAAAATGGATTAATCATTCCTGGCCGTTATGTTTCAATGCCGTCTCTGATGCTTCAGAGTGAATCGAAAGACGTTCCTTCCGGTCTCTGGGTCGATACCGAAAACAGCTATGGAATCATTCCTTCATACCTATTAACTTACTATCTTTCAGGTTATTTTGATGATGGTTTCAACAGCTTAGATATCTTGGATCTGCTGGGTGTATCAAAAATGGCGTTTTCTCGGGCTGTTAAAGAGCTTTTATCTCATAAATTAATATCTGAAACTTCATACGGACGCAGTTCGCATTTTCGATTCACAGAATCGAGGAAAAGAGTTTGGAACCATTATCGGCGCAGAGTTTCTCCTCTCTCGACAGGATTTGTACCTGTCAGAAATGAAACACTTAAAGCAGCGGAAGTTTTTCTTTCAGGAGAATCTGCTCTGTCAAAGTATACCCTTTTAGGTTCACCATCCAGACCTTTTTTGGGAATGTGTTTGACGGATAAAGACAGATATATGAGGCCTGTAACACCGGCGACTATGAAAGGTGACTATTTCTTTAAAATACTTAACGTTTTGGATGATGCTGAGTACTACCATTCTAATATCGAAAATTTTGCAATGCTTCAAGTTTTTCCTTATCAACCAGCTATTCAAAATGATGCGTTGAACAAAGTATTTCTTCTATTTTCGAGGTTCAATACAACTGATTTGAGGGTGAAGTCATCATATAATGAACTTGAAGATCAGGTGTACTCTAATCTCAAAGATTAATAAAAAAGGAATTTAGTATGGAAGGTAAAGATTTTTTAACAACGTATATGCAGCAATATGCCGATGATTATATTCTCATCGGTGGTAATGCGTGCGTATTAAACTTTGAAAACATTGGCGCTAACTTCAGAGCAACTGTTGATCTGGATATAGTTCTTATAACTGAAAGTACCAATGACCAATTTTACGAGCATTTATGGAATTACATCATCGAACATGGTTATGAGGGAAAAGTATACCGGGGAAGCAATGCAGGAGGTTCAGCCTATCGTTTCATCCAACCTGAAGACAATCGTGTGCCAAACGTGCCTGCTCAAATAGAGCTTTTTTCTAGGAAGCCGGATTACTTCGATGCAGCCCTTGCCAAAAGCCCCCACATTACCCAGATAAGAACAGGTCAAGGGATCTCAAATTTCTCTGCTATTTTACTTGATGATGATGTGTATAAATTTATAAGATCATCAAGAATTCAATTGAAAGGAATTTCAACAGTAAACCTCGAGTGCCTTTTCGGACTTAAGTCAGTTGCATGGCACAGCAATCAAGCCCTCTTTGATGAAAATAAAATCAACGATAGGAATACAGTACTTAAACATCCACAAGACATGATTAGTATTGCGAATGTGATTGAAGAAGCTAAAGAAACTTTATTTCCAGCTCAAATATTTGACAGTTTGCGGCATTCAAGAGAGCGTCTCTTAAGTCAGGATGTTCGTGCAGAATTACAAGCAGCACCGCGCGACATTGATGTTACGATTGATTACATAGATACTTTCGTCAGAAAACAGCAAGTATGATCTGATCCGCATAAATAGCATACTAAAATGTTAAGTAGTGAAATACTTAACACGCTTTTGCAAAGATCCGCATTTGGCACAGAGCTGCCCCGTTAGCTTAGGTTGCGCTCTGTGCTGTGACAATGCCAGCTCAAGTTTGAGCTAATACAATTTTTAGCCCAGATAAAGGTATGTATTGTGCTGATAACGCCCCTCGTCAATCAGCCTGAAAACGTGGCCGGACTGGTGCTTGATGTAGTAATTCGCCTCTTCAGGCGTTAGGTGTGTGCCGAGCCGGTTTGCGGCGTGAATGAAATCAACGGTCTTTATGCGGCGGCCCTTGCCGTTCTCGTTGAAGTTCAGCGCCTCCATAAACGCCCCGGCTAAGTTTAAATCTCGTCTCATACGTCACCTATGGATTAAGAGATCGCGGCAAGCTGCCTGATCACTTCTGCTTTTTCAGGGGCAATGCTGCTTTTCATCTCCCCCGCCAGTTCTGAAATCCATATCAGTGCAATGTCTTTGTCTTTCGCTTGGCTCTCATAACAAACCCCCAGACGGGCGATGAGTTCAATTCTTTCTAAAACAACCACTTCATCCACTGCTTGCACCCTTTCCCTCCGATGCTTAATTACTGTATGCATATACAGTATATGCCTATCGGATTTAATTGCGCAAGAAATTATTGGAAGCCCGCCCAATCGCTAACCGCCGGATAGTGCATTGAAATACCAGCAAATTTGACTTTAGCGCCGCGCGCCAGTGCCTCAAGTTCCCAGCGCGTCGGCTCGATGCCGTGTAGTGCCAGCTCTGAGTAAATTTTGGATACGCGATCGCGCTCGGCAGTGGTCAATCTGGCCGATGCAGCAGGCTCTATACGCTTATATGGGTCAATTCCTCTTTGCTGCCTGTTTATCTGCGGGGCATTTGCCCGTAAACGCGTCATAACAGACCGTGCAACGGTCATGTCATCCCAGTCAATCTGGGTTTCCGGTGCATGTTCCATCACCGCCACGGCCTCTACAGGCCCCCCATCCTGCGCATTTTCAGCGCCACCGCTGCCGACCAACCCACAGTTATTGACAGGACTCCGAGGCGCGCCGGAGGCGCTTTTCAAAGTCAAAGGCTCAACGGCAACGGCTTTCGCGACGATGCGCCATTGCGTGGTGCGGGTTTCATAAACGCGATCGGCGCCGATGTGCGGGGCAAAAATCCCCGCAATTTTCTGCACTTCTTCGTCATAGGCGTTGCGCTCTTCGGCAACCCGGCGGGCTACACGCACAGTCTGATCGTCGCGGGCAACGTTAGGGCCACCCTGCGCCAGAATGTAAGCGGCAAAGTCACCGGCATCAGCAGCAGCGCGCACCGCCTCAACGGTTTCGTCAAACTCATCGGCCAGACTGACAGAGCGGATCTTGCGGCACTCACGCCATGCGCCGCGCGACGGCAGGCCGATAAAGTGGAATTGAGGGATACGCCATGTTGACGCCCACGCGGTGACGGCGGCCGCCGTATCAGTCAACAGCTCGCCGGTTTCATGATCGCGCTCGCCGTCCAGCGCGTAGCCGTCGATGTTTTTTGCAATGTATTTGGCGATATAGCCCGCCGCACCGCCTTTGTTCAGGTGCTTGCAGTCAAAACGGTTTTTGGCGGCGCCGCGCTCGTCCCCATCTTCAGCCATGGCATAACGGCGCATGATGTCGATCACCTGCTGGCGCTGTTTTTTGGAGGTAAACAGCATCATATGCCAGTGCGGCGTCGCATCATGGTGCGGTTCGACAACGCGCACGCCGTAGACCTGCAGGCCCGCATCTTTAAACGCTGTGCGGATTTTGCTAAACAACTTCACAAGATAGCGCTGGCCGTCTTTTGGTGTGTAAGCTTCATCGTCCCACTTGTGGTTAAAATGCACCTTCGGGCTGTTCTTGCCGACGGCGCGCGTCGGGTGATATTTGGATGGGGTGGTGAGGGTGATAAACATCCCTTTATCGCCACGGATAGCGGCGGCCTGCTCAACACCGGCGATCATCGCCATTAACTCCATACGACGAATTTCTGGGTTAGAGATACTTGCCATCACCTTGTCGATGAGGCTGAAGCGTTCGCCGGTTTCGACGTTCTCAAGCTCGCGGCTGTTCAGATAATCAAAATTGGACTGGCGGCGCGCTTTTACATCCCGAATAGCCTGCTTACTGGCATACGACGACGCCCCGCGGTTCACATTACCCAGGGCGATCAGCAACGCCTCGCGCCAGCGCGTGCGCTGGGCCTTCAACTGACGTTCCCACCATTCGGAATTAACCAACCGCTGCAAACTGGCAATCGCTGACCGGGCATCCAGTTTGCCCTTGCGGTATTTGCGCCAGTGCATCGGGGTGATGTTGAAGGCGCGCGCCATACCGGCAATGCGGCCATAAAATTCCGATTGGGTGGCATCTTCGAAAAGCCCGGCATTGTCGCCGCCGTTCTCCGCCACAAACTCATCGCAGTAATCTGCGTAATTCTGCAGAAGCTGACCGGCCACGCGATCGGCAAGGCGGCGTAACTCTTTGTCATCCATGCCGGGCAGAGCTGCGTAGTTATCGACTTCAGCAGAAAACCGCATTGACGCGGCGAGGTTCATCGCGTTCTTGGCGCTCACCGTTTGCAGGCGCGGCCAGATGCGGCGATCGAACTGGAATACCAGCCATTTGTTGGCGTCGTGCAGCCCTTTGCTCTTGAGCAAGTTGGTGTAACGCGTCAGGAACATGGCGCTGAGGAAGCGCGGCAGGCGGCGGATATTGGTTAAAACAGCTTGCCCCTGAGCGTGTTCGTCACGGGTAAGCGGTCTCACCGGCCCGGCAACTGCCGGGCGCGGTTCGTTCCATGGGTAAGCGTAGGTGGTAGCCGCTTGGCTCATTGAACTTTCGCCACCTCACATGCAGCAAAAGCCTCTTGGCACAAATTGCCAATGCGGCCTATCTCCGCGCCCAGTGATGCAATGCTATTAACACTGGAATTACGGACGCTGTGATGAATAAGGCCGTTCACAAGCTGGTTAATCGTAGGGTAATAGCCGATAGCCTCGTAACGCTCTTGACCTTCGCTTTTTCCTGTTTTCCCTACCTTCACCGTATTAAGAATGAATTGCAGGTTATCGCTGGTGATAACAAACTCAGAGCCGATTTTAATTTCCATGTTATTTCCTTAATCGTAGTTTTGGTTTTCTGGTCTGCGTGCAAATTCTGAATCGTTCAAATCAGCCGCAATAAAATGACCTACCAGCAACGCCAGCAGGCTGAACAAAATAGAGAACTCTGTCATTCATTAATTCCTTTGCTGCGCTTACCAGCAGCCATAGCTTTAATAACGCCGAGAGTTGTCAGGCAATCTGAAAGTGCACGGTGTGGAGTTCCCTCAATAGTGACGCCTTGTTGTTCTGCTGCGCATATCAATCTCTGCCACTTATAACCACCGCGCTCATTTTCTTGCCCGTAAAATTCCGCATAGGCCAACATGGCGCAACGTGAATATTCTTCGATAAACGAGCACAAAGCATCGTCACCTAGCCCATGCAAACTGGCTGATTGGATAATCATTCGGGAATCAAAACTAGCGTTGTAAGCCACAAATCCGTATTTAAAAAACAAATTGCCAACAGCGCCATGTACATCTCGCCACGTCGGAGCATTCGCAACCATTTCATTCGTAATATCATGAATAGCTGTAGCCTCAGCAGGAATAGGCTTTGTCGGTTTTATCAACGTATTAAGCATGATGAACCCATTGCGATCGATTAGGCATATTTCAACGATCTCGTCATCGTCACCTAACCCCGTAGTTTCTGTATCGAAAACGAGAAAGTCATCATCTAACCATCGCTGTGCTCTTTGTTGTGGAGTCATCGTATTTACCCTTTAAAATGTTGTGATTTTGTTTCTTGAATTTCTTGGCATGTCACGCAACGCGTAACACCGGAAATGATGGCGCGGCGCGCGGCAGAAATCGGAGCGTCACATTCTTCGCAAACAAAGGCAGAAGGCAGCGCGGAGGATTTGCGAGCATTGGTAATCTGCGCCTCCAATACCAGCGCTTGCCGCTCCTGTTCGTAGTCCATCAAGTCGGCCATTAGTGCAGCTCCTGCGCTTGATGCTCGATGGCTTCAGCCTCTTGGCGCAACAGCTCCACAGCCTCGACCGCTGTTAACCCCTCTTGGGTGATGTGGGCCGCCAGCCTAACCAAACGCGCAGCAGCTACCTGAGATTGGTTTTTACGTTCATCAACACGCGCGCTATCTAACAAATCTTGAAACTCATTTGTTAAGGCAGAAACCGCGCGGCAAGTACCAGCGACAACACCACGCTGAAAGGCATGATTTGCCGAGCTGGTTAAAGTTGGAGTAAGAAGCAAAGATTCTTTCATCGTAAATTCCTTATTTCAGACAAAGCTATGCCCGGCGGGTTAACGCCAGAATTACGCAATGCGGTTAATTAACGTTTAATTCGCAATCATCATCACTGATAAATCGCGGTAAGGTTTTTGATAAATCAATCAGGTCATTCAGCGCCCACACGATTTGTTTACGCTCTGAATAACTCATTTCTGCAAACTTCATTCTTATATGCCGCTCTTTCAGCCCGGCATGAAAACAAACAGTTCTGCGGATATGTTCCGGCGACTTATCAAAAGCCTCTTGCGCCTGATTCCGCTTATGCGGGAACAGCTCACGCTTAATCTGTGAAATGCGCTTAATGCCGATCGCTTTTTGTGTTTCAGTAGCCAACAACATGACAGCCCCAATCAACGGCAAAACAAACGGCGCAGCGATGAAACCGGCTTAGCCGTTGACAGGCCACGCAGTAAGGCCGCCTGATCGTGACATGGGCGCCAGCGCTTTCCGCCCGGCAGTTCAATAAAACCATGTTCAAAATGCCGCGATGGGCTTTGTTGTTTCAGCAGTGGGGCGATAGAAATAACCACGGTGATCACCTCAGCTTAAACCAGCAACAGCGCCCAAGCCGCTGATCACGTCAACGGTGGAGGCTAGCGCCGGGGTGGATTGGATGCGGTTCTGAACGGTCAAGCCGATCAGCGACAAATGGCGGATCGCCGTGTTGACGCTTTCAAGCAGTGCGCTTTTGCGTACCGGCGTTTTGTGGTCACCCTGCACGGCGGCGGCCGCAACGTTGCCAACTGCGGCCGTAGCCTGCAGTGCATACGTTGGAATATTCCCGGCACAAGCCTCATTGACAGGCACGGACGGCATGCAGTTGATTTGTGCCAGCAAGGCATCGAGCAAGCCAGCGTCTTCAGTAGCATCAGTAAGCGCCAATAGCTCCGTACAAGTGAGCTGGTGCGGTTGCTCTGGGTTCAGCTTATTACGCAGTGTCTGTGGCTTAATGCCTGTTACCTCACCCAACTTTACGAGGTTGTGACGAACGGCAAACTGCCGACAGGCGATGTCAAAATGCGGATGTTTGGAAACGTCATAATCAAACATGATTCACCCCAATCTAACAATTAAGATGAATTACGCCTGAAGCGAAATCTTGCATTCACTTAAAGCCTGCACAGTCAATGCAGCCATGTTGATTTCAACGCGAGCGCGAGGTTTGTCACCTTTACCGCGTATAGGCAAACGACCATCTCGAACCATATCGCGAGCCGTTCCCATAGGGGTTCCAGTGATGCGGCAATACTCATCGATAGGCAGATATGGGGTTGTAATGGCAATTGTAATGTTAGGACGCATCGTGCAAACTCCGTTTACGTTCGAACTCGGCAAAGCTCGACAAAATTCACCAATTGAAAACAACGGAGAGGTTACATTTCTTTTTGTTCATCGTCAATATGATGATGCTCATTTTGAAAAGTTAGCACAATACACATGATGAAAATCGACTACGACGCCAACAGCACGCCCGTGCTTGATAGGGTTATTGAAGCCTATGGGTTCAGCTCAAAGCTTATGCTTGCTCAGCATCTAGACATAGCAGCCAGTAGCCTTTCCAACCGTTACCGGCGCGGAGGCTTTCCATTCGATATAGTTGTTCGTTGCATGGCTGAAACTGGTGTAACGTTGGAGTGGCTCGTTACTGGGCAAGGTAGAAAGCACTATTCTGATGAATTGGACATCATCAACTTACAACATAAAAAATTAGCTGACGGTCAGTTGATTGATGCCGGGATGGCGAAACTAGATAAAGTATTTTTCAAGTCTGGATCAGCGCTACCTATCGACCCTGTTTGCATCCAAGATGACAAAGCTCAATACATTGTCGACCGCTCTTTTACTGAAGTTTTCGACGGTGAATGGCTGGTAAGTATTGAAGGAAAAATAAGCATTCGAACGCTGGTTCGTATACCTACAAATCGCGTGAGGGTTGGTGGTGTTGGTATGTCCTTTGACTGCAGTCTAGATGAGATCAGCGTATTAGGCCGAGTAATAATGACAATCTCAAATTAAACGATGTCGATAAAAAAACAGCCAGACGGCAAGTGGCTTTTAGACTTTTACCCCGAAGGTAAACCCAAAGGTAAGAGCAGCAAGCGTATACGCAAAACATTCTCCACCAAGGGAGAGGCCAAAGCCTATCAAAACCACATATTAGAAAACGTTCACGTCAAGCCCTGGCTTGATGGAAAAGAAGATCGCCGCAAACTGAAAGACCTTGTGGTGCAGTGGTTTGATGAGCATGGCGTTACGCTAGATGACGGCGAAAAGCGTAAAGGCGCAATGGAGTTTGCTTGTAAGAGCATGGGTGAACCAACAGCTCATGAATTTAATGCAACAATGTTTTCCATTTATCGTAAGAAGCGTTTATCAGGCGAACTAATGCGGACCAGCCGAGTTGATAAGGTTTCTCCACGTACTGTAAATCTGGAGCTCGCTTACTTTCGTGCCGTATTTAACGAATTGAGACGGCTGGGCCATTGGAAAAATGATAACCCACTAGAGCTGATTCGCCCCTTCAAATCAGAAGAAAGTGAACTTGCATATCTGGATGGCGATGCAATAAAGAGGTTGCTGGATGAATGCCTTAAAAGCCGCAATCCTGATGCTTATCATGTTGCACGTATTTGTCTGGCGACCGGTGCAAGATGGAGTGAAGCCGAAAGTCTAACTAAGCAACAAGTTACTAAATACCGAGTATCTTTCTTTAAAACAAAAGGGAATCGAAACCGAACTGTTCCCATTAGCCAAGAGATCTATGAATCACTGCCATTACAAAAAAAACCAGCACCTATCTTCTCATCATGCTACTCAGCGTTTCGAAAAGCTGTGCAACGTGCAGAAATAGAATTGCCTGATGGACAATTATCCCATGTCCTCCGTCATACTTTCGCTAGTCATTTTATGATGAACGGTGGAAATATATTAGTACTACAGCGTATTCTAGGTCATACAGATATAAAAATGACTATGCGCTATGCTCATTTTTCGCCAGAGCATTTGGGAGAAGCCATTAAATACAACCCTATTGATCACAACAGCCAAGAGAAATGAAAATGAGTTTTTTTAAAAATGAGAAAGCCATGCAAATTTGGCTAGAGGATAAGCTTGACAAAGTAGATGGTCTTATTGAAATTATAGATAACGTTCAAGAAATAATAGATTACACCCCTGAAAATATTTCCGAAGTAAAAATAAAAAAAAGCTATCTACATTGCCTGCAATCACTTTACTTGCATGAGTCATTAACTAAAGATGAAAACATTTCATCAACCAAAGGGGATTCTCTTAGACCTGATATTCTGGCTTACGCACCCGAAACACAGTCCCTTGTGATTATTGAGCTGAAAAACCAAGGGGGAGCAACACGGGAAGCAGGAACGGAACTTTCCGCGTATGCTAGCGAAATTAAAAGTTCTCTGTCTTATCTTTCTGATGGAGATATAGTTAATGTCATAATCTCTCCCTGCTGGCCGCCTTTACTAAAACATCACATTTATAACAACGTATTCTGGCAAGGGAAAAACACTATTTGTTTAGAACCGATTAAAAAAAATAATGAAATACTATTGAAAATAGTAGACATTTCCTTGTTTGTCCAATCGGAACTGCCAGCTAAAATAAGTGAAGAACATTTAGGCGGCTATCATATATGTCTGTATGATGATAGCCAATACCTAAAAGAAAGACCTGAAACTAAGCTACCTCAATATCTCTCACTAATAAAGACAAGTATATCGAGCATGGCCACGACAGGTGAGAAAATGAACACCCACGGCTTTGCGTTCCTCCGAAGCGGAACTTGTTTATCGCCATACTTAATCACACTTGTTAATGCAGCCCCTTTTAAATCAATAGAGAGAATCCTTCACTCAAACAATATTGAGAGCTATGATGATCTTCCTTTAATTGAGCAAAAAATACTAGATGTGTATTTAGAGCATTCTCCTGAAGGTCATGGTTTTAGCTTAGATTCATTATACAACTCTGGAATACATTTACTACAAAATGTATGTTCACCAACACCAGAAGGATTTACATCATGGAGTGAAATGAAAGAAGAAATCATGAGCTCTCACGAAATAATCTACTTTGATTCATGGGGGGTGTTTAAGGAAATAGCTATTTCAAAGCTTTCTGAAAAATATAAAGTTAGAGAGTTTGATATAGATTTGAATAATGTTGATTTGGGATTTGAAGTAATAAACGAGATCATAGATAAAGACTATCAATTCATTGATCCTCAATATCTACATGATTCTTTTTTTCCAGAAAATCATCCTAGTCGCGAAAGAAGTATCTTTTTTGACCAAGATGCAATTGATGAGCTTGATGATGATGAGTCTCTATAGGATCATCAATTCTAGCAATAAGTTTAAAGCAATATCTCCGGGGCTTTTTCTTCTCAGAATGCCCCCTTTCTGCCCCCTCAGAACTCAATACATCAATATTTACCAATAACATCCAATAAATATCTAATTGATTTTATTGATAACATACTGTTTTATAAAGGTGGATCACGGTTCTCATAATCGCTTGGTCGTTGGTTCAAACCCAACAGGGGCCACCAAATTTTAGCTTTAAAATCATATAAAAAAGCCACTTTTCTCGAAGTGGCTTTTTTATTTCGTGCTCACAGTGGCGGCAAAATGGCGGCAGTATGCCGGCACTGTCAGCTATCTTTCCCCTCTTAACCAGCCTATAGCCAGACTCACCAGGAAGCCGGCAAAGAAGATCGCGATAGCCGCAGAGATAGACTTCCACCACTCATCAAACCAGAACAAGGCAACAAATGCCGCTATAGAGAACAGGCCAATGACTATGGATTCAGCCAGGTCAGCAGTTTGCCGGCCAACAAATTTAACGAACTTCACAAGAAAGGATTTTAGCCAGTTCATTGATTTTCTTACTTAACGATAGGAAGCCATCATCACTTGATCATTAGTTAAAATCCAACCGCTGGCTTTTGATTGATCTATCCGCTATCGCTCGCCTCTCACAAGGCTACACAAAGCAATAGTGACAAACACCAGCAACAGGAATATTGCCGCGCTCAGAATTCGTTGCCACCATTCGTCGAACCAGAACAGTGAGCCAAACGCAGCGACAGAAAATATCCCGCCCAAAATCGCTTCCACAAGGTGCGACAATCCTTTACCGAGCTTACTGCCCCAAGACTTTAGATAGCTCATGATTCACACCTTCACAGAACATTTTCGATTTGCTGGTATAGGCAACAAAGGGTTCAAGATACTCCTCCGCCAGAAAGTAGATCATGTCCAAATTTCGTGGCGTGAGCTTATGGTACGTTGAGGGATATTGTTCCCGCAAACGACGCGAAGAAACGGCGGCCTGTTCAATAATTCCTTGTAAAATAATGATGTTTAGCCCAGCAATGGTGACACCTTTGAATACCCATTTGAAAAGTGTGCTGCCGATAACCTTTTTCAAAATATGGTGTGTGATTTGCTGAACCAGAATGAACTGCGTCCCCATACGTCCTGTAAGATAACCCTCTGCATGGTTTAATTTTTGGCTTAGCGCGATTTGTGTTTGCAGATCCATTCGCTGATAGCAGTCACGGATAATCACCACTATCAGCTCACGCAGCGGGGTTTCGATACCATAGCCGGCACGAACGACCTTAATAAATCGTTCCGTTTCAATTTCATTGCGGTGCTTAAGCTCTCGGCCGCCGAGCCCTGCTCCCTGCCACGTCCTACGAGCACTATAGGCAATGCCCCTTGGTAAAGACTCTATTCCCTCAAGAATTCCTTGAGCTACGGCTTTCGCATCCATAACAATCCATTATAAGCACGCTGGCCGTACCCTATACCAACTTCGCCTAAAATATCAACACATCTCTTTCATCCTCTTATAAAGCCCCGCCATAATGGCTTTTTTGTTTCCCGCCGCCGTGCCACACTTCTCTTTCGGCATTCCTGATTTATTCCGACTCATAAGGGCCCCGCATGATCGTCAACTGCGACCACGACAACCTCGACGCCTGGCTGGCGCTGCGCACGGCACTGTGGCCGTCCAGCTCGCCTGAAGAACACCGCGCGGAGATGCGCGAAATATTGGCTTCGCCGCACCACACCGCGTTTATGGCGCGGGGGCTGGACGGCGCTTTCGTTGGCTTTGCCGAGGTCGCGCTGCGCCACGATTACGTCAACGGCTGCGAGTCGTCGCCGGTGGCGTTTCTGGAAGGGATCTATACCGTCGAACACGCCCGCCGCCAGGGCTGGGCCGCGCGATTGATCGCACAGGTGCAGGAATGGGCCAAGCAGCAAGGCTGCAGCGAGCTGGCGTCGGATACCGACATCGCCAATCTGGACTCCCAGCGCCTGCATGCGGCGCTGGGCTTTGCCGAAACGGAACGGGTGGTGTTTTACCGCAAAACGCTGGGCTGATCAGGCAATCTTGCTTTGCCGCTGATGCGCCAGCTGCTCGGCGCGCAGCAGGATCTCCTGCAGATCGTCCTCATCGATATCGAACAGATCCCCCTCCATCAGCGCCTCGTGCAGATCGGCGCGGGTGATGGAAACGGCATCGATCGGCAGATTGGCCGGCTTGGCCTCCGCCGGCGCCAGCGCGTGCGGGTAGCGCCGCCCGGCCAGGTTATTGAACAGAATGGCCAGCGCCGCCAGCAGCACCGAGTTCAGCAGCACCGGGTACAACACGAAGTGGTAGCCCATCTGATGAATGCCGGGGCCGCCGAGGATGGCGGTCAGCGCCACCGCGCCGCCGGGTGGGTGCAGGCAGCGCAGCTTGAACATCAGGCCGATGGCCGCCGCCGCCGCAACGCCGCAGGCCAGGCCCGGATCGGGGATCAGCAGACCGGCGCTCACGCCCACCGTCGCCGCCAGCGCATTGCCGCCGACGATCGACCAAGGCTGCGCCAGCGGGCTGTTCGGCACGCCGAACAGCAGCACCGCCGAAGCGCCCATCGGCGCGATAAACCACAGGTTCACCTCGCCCAAAATAAAGTGGCTGATCCAGCCGGCGAGCATCAGCCCCAAACCGGCGCCAACGCTGGAAATCAGCATCTCTCGTTTGCCCACCGCCAGCGGGTGCGGCCACAGGCGCGCGCATCCCACTTTCACTCGTTCTATCCACTGCGTCTTCATGTTACCCAATACGGCTCAATTCACGTGTTGGCAACAAATATATCACATCATCCTGAAGGAGCTCACGGCGCCGTAAACCGCGCCGCCCAAGAACTTTTAGGCTAACAGACTGATTTTTAGCCTCCCCTCGACAATGATGAATGTTCCCCCCTTAACCCCGAGGAACCGCCGATGTCTCAACCGATCACCGAGCTTTATACCGACAGTGAATTTTTCAGCCCGTACGCCATGTCCGCCTTTGTCGTGCTGACGGAAAAAGGCATTCCGTTCACCGTGAAGCCGGTGGATCTGGCGAAAGAAGAGAACAAAGAGGCAGCCTACGCGGCGCTATCGCTCACCCGCCGGGTGCCGACGTTGGCGATCGGCGAGTTCCAGCTCTCGGAGTCTTCGGCGATCGCCGAATACCTGGAAGACATCCACCCGGCTCACGCCGTGTACCCGCGCGACGTGAAGCTGCGCGCCAAGGCGCGCGAGATCCAGGCCTGGTTGCGCAGCGATCTGCTGCCGATCCGCGCCGAGCGCTCGACCGAAGTGGTGTTCAACAATGGCAAGTTCCCGCCGCTGTCCGAAGCCGCGCAGGAAGCCGCGCGCAAGCTGATCGCCGCCGTGGAAAAGCTGTTGAGCCACGGGCAGGACAATCTGTTCAGGGAGTGGTGCATCGCCGACACCGATCTGGCGCTGATGCTCAACCGGCTGGTAATGCACGGCGATGCGGTGCCGGAGCGCGTGCGCCACTATGCGCACAAGCAGTGGCAGCGCCCGTCGGTGCAGGCCTGGCTGGCGTTGTCGGAAAAACGGCGCGCCTGAGGAAAAAAATCGGCGGCCACGACGCCGCCGTTCTCAATGCCGAGAAACAACATCACTGCTTGAGGGAAGGCAAATCACCATCCAGAGGGCAGATAGCCTAACAATGAAGCGATGGCGTACACCGCGCTGGCCAGGTACAGCAACACAATGCTGATCTGCAGCAGCGGGTGCGTGATCCAGTTGCACTGCCAGCGCGGGGTCTGGTCGCCATGTTTGCGCGCGCCGCGCAGGATCAGCATCGGCATGATCGACAGGATCACCCCGCTGAACACCCCGGCGAAGTAGAGCGCGTTGACGAACGACACCAGCCCGCTGTAGGCCAGCGCGAACGGCGGCACCACCACCAGCAGCAGCACGCCGAAGCGGCGCAGCGGCAGCTCGTCGTTGCCCAGCCGGAACTTGTCGAAAATATTGGTCAGGAAGCTGCCGCCCAACCCCCAGTACGAGGTCAGCATCGCGCACAGCGCGAAGATGTTGGCGGAGAAGAACGCCCACTGCCCCAGCGCCTGACCCCAGGAAATGGTGGCCACATCGGAGATGTCATCCAGCCCGCTGAGCGCGATCACCGACATCGGCACCGCCGCCAGCAAAATGAAGGTCACGACCATGCCGACGATGATCGCCTTCGGCAGTTGCTCGGGCTTGTCGGCAAAGCCGCGCGCCATCTCCGGCACGATGTACTGCGCCGAGAAGCAGAACACCACCACGTTGAATACCGGCACCATATAGCGCCAGTCGCCGTCCAGCAGGTTGCGCATCTGGGTGGTGTCTTTCAGCAGCGTCGCTGCCACCAGCGCGGTCAACATCACCACCATGCCGATGCTGATGAACTTCTCGCCGCGGCCGATCGCTTTCAAACCGAGATAGAGCACGCCGGCGGCGGGTACGAAAAACAGCAGGCTGCCCAGCGCCGGCGAGATGCCGAACAGCGATTGCAGCAGCTTGCCGCTGCCGGTCATGTAGGCGGTAAGCGCCCCGACGCTGTTGACGCACACCGAAGCGAACATCAGCCAGGCGCCCAGGCCGCCGACGTAGCGCTTCGCCAGCCCGCTCAGCTGCAGATGCGCGCGGGTGCGCAGCGTGGATTCGGCAACGTACAGCATGGTGATGGTGGTCAGGCTCCCCACCAGCACCAGCCAGAACAGCAGCGGCAGGAAACCCGCCTTGCTGGAGGCATAGGCGATGGAGAGCACGCCGGCGCCGATGTTGGTGCCGACGATCATCGCCACCCCTTCGAGGAAACTTAACGATTTGGCGGGTGCAGGTGCTCGCACCCCGGCGGCAAGCGCCGGAGAAACAGAGATATTATCAGACATGCATCATCCTTTATCGCCCGGCGACGCTGGCCGCCGGGATGGGTTAACGTCCTGACGCTCAACGGCTCACATCGATACACAGGTATTTCAGCTCCAGATATTCTTCTATCCCGTAGCGCGATCCTTCACGCCCGAGCCCTGACTGTTTCACGCCGCCGAACGGCGCCACTTCGTTGGAAATCAGCCCGGTGTTGATGCCGACCATGCCGTACTCCAGCGCTTCCGGCACTCGCCACTGGCGCGCAGCGTTCTGCGTGAACAGATAGGCGGCCAGACCGAATTCGGTGTCGTTGGCCATGGCGATGGCTTCCGCCTCGTCATGGAAACGGAACAGCGGCGCCACCGGCCCGAAGGTCTCTTCTTTGGCGAAGCGCATCTTCTGCGTCACGCCGGTTACCACCGTCGGCTGGAAGAAGGTGCCGCCCAGCGCGTGCGGCTGGCCGCCGGTGGCGATCTGCGCCCCTTTGATCAGCGCGTCGTCGATGTGGCTCTGCACCTTCGCCACCGCATCGCTGTCGATCAGCGGCCCCTGAGTGGTGCCTTCCTGGCTGCCGTCGCCGACTTTCAACTGCTCGACCGCCGCCACCAGCTTCTCCGCCAGCCGCTCGTAGATGCCGTCCTGCACGTAGATGCGGTTGGCGCACACGCAGGTCTGGCCGCTGTTGCGGAACTTGGAAGCCATGATGCCCGCCACCGCCGCGTCCAGATTGGCGTCGTCGAACACGATAACCGGCGCATTACCGCCCAGTTCCAGCGACAGTTTCTTGATGCTCGGCGCGCACTGCGCCATCAGGATGCGGCCGACCTCGGTCGAGCCGGTAAAGCTCAGCTTGCGCACCACCGGGCTGTCGCACAACACCTTGCCCACCTGCGCCGCTTCCCCAGTCACCACCTGCAACACGCCGGCGGGAATGCCGGCGTCCTGCGCCAGCTTGGCCAACGCCAGCGCGGTCAGCGGCGTTTGCTCGGCCGGTTTGACGATGATGGCGCAACCGGCCGCCAGCGCCGGCGCCACCTTGCGGGTGATCATCGCCGCCGGGAAGTTCCACGGGGTGATGGCCGCGCACACGCCGATCGGCTGCTTCACCACCACCAGGCGCTGCGAAGCCTGAGGCGCCTGCAATACCGCGCCGTCCACCCGCTTGGCCTCTTCGGCGAACCAGGTGATGAACGACGCGGCGTAGGTCACTTCGCCGCGCGCTTCCGCCAGCGATTTGCCCTGCTCGGCGGTCATCAGCTGCGCCAGATCTTCCTGCGCGGCCAGCACCTTATCAGCCCAGGCCAACAGCAGCGCGGAACGCTGCTTGGCGGTCAGCTGTTTCCAGTCGTTTTGCGCCCGCTGCGCCGCCGCGATCGCCTGCTGGGTTTCCTCTTCGCTGACCAGCGGAATGCTGGCCAGTTCGGCGCCGGTGGCCGGGTTGATCACCGCTTCGCGCTTGCCGCTCAGGGCGTCGCACCATTCGCCGTTGATCAGACACTGGCTGCGCAACAGCTCGGGATTGTTCAATTTCATGCCGTTCGCTCCTTAGTGGGCCAGCGCGCGGGACAGGATGCCCATCGCCTTGGTGAACTGATCGTCCGGGATAGTCAGTGGGTAGAGGAAGCGGATCACGTTGCCGTTCACGCCGCAGCTCAGCAGCAGCAGCCCTTCCTCCATCGCCTTCTGCTGCACCTGACGGGTGATATCGGCTGAAGGTTTACCGGTAGCCGGATCGTTGAACTCCACCGCCACCATCGACCCCTGCGCGCGCACATCGGCGATCGCCGGGCTGGTTTTGCGCGCCTGCTGGAGCACTTCCACCAGGTGCTGACCCAAGCGCTGAGCGCGCTGGCACAGTTGCTCCTCTTCAATCACGTCCAGCACCGCGTGCGCGGCGGCCACCGCCAGCGGGTTACCGGCGTAGGTGCCGCCCAGCCCACCCGGCGCCGGCGCGTCCATCACCTCGGCGCGGCCCGCCACCGCCGACAGCGGCATGCCGCCCGCCAGGCTTTTCGCCATGGTGATCAAATCGGGCTTAACGCTGTAGTGTTCCATGGCGAACAGCTTGCCGGTACGGGCGAAGCCGGTCTGCACTTCGTCGGCGATCAGCAGAATGCCGTGCTGGTCGCACAGCGCGCGCAGCGCCTGCATGAAATCGGCCGGCGCCACGTTGAAGCCGCCCTCGCCCTGCACCGGCTCCAGCACGATCGCCGCCACCTGCTTGGGATCGATATCCGCTTTAAACAGGCGGTCCAGGCTGTTCATCGCGTCTTCGGTGGTCACGCCGTACAGCGCGTTCGGGTACTGGCCGTGGAACACCGAGCCGGGGAATGGGCCAAAGCCCAGTTTGTAAGGCGCCACTTTGCCGGTCAGCGCCATGGTCATGTAGGTGCGGCCGTGGAAACCGCCGCCGAAGGTGATCAACCCCGGGCGGCCGGTGTAAGCGCGGGCGATCTTCACCGCGTTTTCCACCGCTTCCGCGCCGGTGGTGAAGAAGGCGGTTTTACACGGACCGGCGATCGGCGCGCGCTGGTTGATGCGCTCCGCCAGCGAGACATAGCTTTCGTAAGGAACGATCTGATAGGCGGTGTGAGTGAAGGCCTGCAACTGCTTTTCAATCGCGGCGATCACCTTCGGGTGACGGTGGCCGGTGTTCAGCACGGCAATCCCCGAGGCGAAGTCGATCACTTCTTTGCCTTCCACATCCCACAGCGTGGCGTTCTCTGCGCGCTCGGCGTAAAAACCACACATCACGCCCACTCCGCGCGGGGTGGCGTCCTGACGGCGTTGGTTCAATTCTGCGTTTTTCATGCTGTTCTCTCCGGTCGGTGCCAGTTACACGTTTCGTTCACATTCGTGAAACAATGCCGTTTATTTACACAGGATGTGGCCCTATAATCGAGTGCCAGTTACGAATAATTGAGGGATCCAATTGCGCTCATTGAGTGGTGATCTGTTGCTGCAGCGCCTCGGCGAACAGCCTGATGACAAGCTGCACAAGCGGCTTTACAACGCGATCCGCACCAGCATTCTCGACGGCAGTCTGCCGCCCTCCAGCCGCCTGCCCGCCTCGCGCGACCTGGCGCAGGAGCTCAGCCTGTCCCGCAACACCGTGTTAACCGTTTATGAACAACTGCTGGCGGAAGGCTACGTGTCGGCGCGCGCCGGCAGCGGCACCTTCGTCGCCGACACGGTGCCGGACAGCTGCCTGTCCACCGGCGGCGCCCCGGCGGACGGCAGCGGGCAACCGCGGCGCGTCGAACTGTCGGAGCGCGGCGCTACGCTGCTGCACCACGCCAGCGCCAGCCCCAAACAGTGGGGGGCATTCATTCCCGGCGTGCCCGACGTCAACGCCTTTCCTCATCAGCTGTTCAGCAAGATCCAGGCGCGCCTCAGCCGCCGCCCGGCGCCGCAGCGGCTGACCTACAGCAATCAGGGCGGCAGCCCGGAGCTGCAGCATGCGTTGGTGGAGTATTTGCGGGTGGCGCGCTCGGTACGCTGCTCGCCGGAACAGATCCTGATCACCGAGGGCATCCATCAGGCGATCGATCTGGTGACGCGCATGTTGTGCAATCCGGGGGATGACGCCTGGATCGAAGAGCCGGGCTATTGGGGGATCCGCAATATCCTGCGCATCAATGCGCTGAACATCTGCCCGCTGGCGGTAGACGAGGCCGGGCTGGTGCCGCCGGAGCAGCCGACCAACCCACCGCGGCTGATCTTCGTCACCCCGTCGCACCAGTATCCGCTCGGCTCGGTGATGAGCCTGGCGCGCCGCCAACGGCTGCTGGCGCTGGCGCGCAACGCCGGCGCTTGGATCGTCGAGGACGACTACGACAGCGAATTCCGTTTTTCCGGCCAGCCGATCCCGGCGTTGCAAGGGCTGGAAGCCGACGCGCCGGTGATCTATATCGGCACCTTCAGCAAAACGCTCTACCCGGCGCTGCGCCTCGGCTATGTGGTGTTGCCGCCGCCGCTGGTGCAGGCGCTGAAAACCGCCCATGCCGAGCTGTACCGCGGCGGGCACCTGCTGATCCAAAGCGCGCTGGCGGAGTTTATTCAGGCGGGGCACTACACGGCGCATATCCGCCGCATGCGGTTGCTGTATGCCCGGCGGCGCGCCTTCCTGACCGGGTTGATCGAACAACATCTCGGCAAGCAGGCGCTCAGCGAATTCAACAGCAACGCCGGCTTGCACCTGATCCTCAACCTGCCGGACGAGGCCGACGACGTGGCGATCGCCGCCGCCGCCGGCGCGCGCGGGGTGCTGGTGCGGCCGCTGTCGCGCTACTATATGCAGCCCAACCGCCGGCGCGGCCTGCTGATGGGCTTTGCCTGCGTGCCGGAAGAGCAAATGGCCGCCGCCTTCACCCAGCTGCTGGCGTGCATCAACGCCCCGCACTAGGTCAGATCGCCGCCCGCCTGCCTCACCAGGCCTGAAGCCGCCAGCCGTCCGCTTGCCTGTTCAGGCGGTGCGTCGGCCTCAGCGCCTGCAGGAAGTCTTCGTCGTGCGACACCACCAGCATCGCGCCGGGGAAATCCGCCAGCGCGGTTTCGATCGCCAGCGACGACGCCAGATCCAGGTGGTTGGTCGGCTCGTCGAGCAACAGCAGCTGCGCCGGTTGTCGCCGCCACAGCGCGCAGGCCAGCGCCGCCTTCAAGCGTTCACCGCCGCTCAGCGAGCCCAGCGGTAACGCGATGCGATCCGCGCCAAGCTGCAGCTGCGCCAGCCGGGTGCGCAGCGCCCCTTCCGCCAGCGGCGAATCCTGTAGCCCCAGATGTTCCATCACCGACAGGCCCGGATCGAGCTGCGACAGGGTTTGATCGAGGTAGGCCGTCGACAGCGGGCAATGACAATGGCCGGAAAGCGCCGCCAGCTGCCCGAGAAGGGTCTTCAGTAAGGTGGATTTTCCGCAGCCGTTGGGGCCGGTCAACGCCACGCGCATCGGGCCGTCGATCCGCAAATCCAGCGGCGGCGCGCTGACGAACGGCAGTTGCAGCCGCTCGAGCACCAGCACCTGCTTGTTCGCGTTCACTTCACTGCCCGGCAGCGCCAGCAACACCGGCGGTTCCTCCTCCACCCGCTGATAGGCTTCACGCACCGCCGCATCGAGGCTGTCGCGCCGATCCTGATGCTGTTTGCGCAGCGTGCCTAGGCTCTCCTTCGCCGCCGACTTGTAGGCCACCCGTTCGAAAGAGGCGATATTCAGCGTATCGACGACGCGCAGCGTTTGCGCCGAGCGCCGCTGGCTCATGTCGTGCTCTTTCTGTTGGCGAGCGCGGGTGCGGCGGCGCTCCTCGCGCGCATGCTCCAGATCGGCGCGCGCCGCCTGCTGCTCCGTATCGCGCTGGCGCCGGTAGTCCTCATAGTTGCCGCCGTAGCTGCGCAGCGCGCCGGGCGTCAGTTCGACGATGCGCTCCATGCGCCCCAGCAGCTGCCGGTCATGGCTGGCGATCAACAGCCCGCCCCGCCACTGATCCAGCTGCTGATACAGCCAGGCGCGGCCAGCGCTGTCGAGGTGGTTGGTCGGTTCGTCCAGCAGCAGAAAATCCGCCTCGCCGAGCAAGGCGCCGCACAGCGACGCGCGCATCCGCTCGCCGCCGCTCAGCGAACTGGCGGATCGCAACGGATCGAAGGCCGGCAACCCGGCGGCGGCAAAGGCGTTTTGCAGACGATCGTGAAGATCCCAGCGCCCTTCCAGACGATCGATATCGTCCGTCAACGGCCGCCCCTGCTCGAGACGCGCCAGCGCGGCGAACACCTCACCGTAGCCCAGCAGCTGCGCCAGCGTAGTGTGCGGCGCGATCTCCGGCTGCTGCGCAACGTAAGCTACTGCGGCATGAGATTCAACGTGTCCATTGCCCGGCAGATCCAATCCGGCGATCAGGCGCAGCAGCTGGGTTTTGCCAACGCCGTTGCGCCCCACCAGGCCGCAGCGCGACCGATCAAAAGCGAGATCCAGCGGGCCGAACAGCGTTTCGCCGTCAGCAAATTGGCAGGTCAGTTGATGTAAAACGAAATAAGGGGACTGCACTAAATGAGCCATAAGCACTCCTGAATGAGATCAAAACATCCCCACAGGGCGCGAGAGCGCACGGCGTGGGACCAGATATCAACAGGCGTGGTTGTTCATTTTCGGTTATGGCTCCGCAGAGAGAAGGAATTTGCAACGCGTAAAGGCTAACCGATCTTTTGTTCGTTATGCAAACAGAGTCTGAGATTCATGACATCTATCACATTCGGCGCAACGCAGATTCCCAAGCGGCGCGACAACGGCTAGATTTATCTCATCCGACCACTTGTGTTCACATAATTATAACAACGGGCCCCGATTTCACCCGATGGAGAGTGCAATGAGCAATTACCCTCACCTGCTGGCGCCGCTGGATCTCGGCTTCACCACCCTGAAAAACCGGGTGCTGATGGGATCGATGCATACCGGCCTGGAAGAGCTGCCCGACGGCCCGCAGCGCCTGGCCGCGTTCTATGCCGAGCGCGCCGCCGCCGGCGTGGCGCTGATCGTCACCGGCGGCATTGCCCCGAACGAACAGGGCGTAGTGTTTCGCGGCGGTTCGCTCCTCAACAGCGAGGCGCAATTGCCTCACCACCGACCGGTGACCGAGGCCGTCCACCGGGCGGGCGGCAAAATTGCGCTGCAGATCCTGCACACCGGCCGCTACAGCTATCAACCCAAACTGGTGGCCCCTTCCGCGCTGCAGGCGCCGATCAACCCGTTTACGCCGAGCGCGCTCAGCGAAGCGGAGATTGCGCAAACCATCGCCGATTTCGCCCGCTGTGCGGCGCTGGCGCAGCAGGCCGGCTACGACGGCGTTGAGGTGATGGGATCCGAGGGCTATCTGATCAACCAATTCTTGACGACGCGCACCAACCAGCGCGACGACCAATGGGGCGGCAGCTTCACCAATCGCATGCGCTTCGCCGTCGAGACCGTCAGGGCGGTGCGCCAGGCGGTGGGCCCGGAATTCATTCTGATCTACCGGCTATCGATGCTCGACCTGGTGGAAGACGGCTCCAGCTGGCAAGAGATCGAACAGCTGGCGCTGGCAGTCGAACAGGCGGGCGCCACCATTATCAATACCGGCATCGGCTGGCACGAAGCGCGTATTCCGACCATCGCCACCATGGTGCCGCGCGCCGGATTCAGCTGGGTGACCCGCAAGCTGATGGGCAAGGTCAGCATCCCGCTGATCACCACCAACCGCATCAACGATCCGGCGGTGGCCGAGCAGGTGCTGGCGGACGGCTGCGCCGATATGGTGTCGATGGCGCGCCCGTTCCTCGCCGACGCCGCCTTTGTGCAAAAAGCCGCCGAAGGGCGCGCCGACGAGATCAATACCTGCATCGGTTGCAACCAGGCCTGTCTCGACCAGATCTTTGAAGGCAAGCTGACTTCCTGTCTGGTCAACCCGCGCGCCTGCCGCGAAACCGAAATGCCGCTGACGATGGCGGAAAAACCGAAAAAACTGGCGGTGGTCGGCGCCGGCCCTGCCGGGCTGGCCTTCGCCACCACCGCCGCCAGCCGCGGCCATCAGGTGACGCTGTTCGACGCCGCCGAGCAGATCGGCGGCCAGTTCAACATCGCCAAGCAGATCCCCGGCAAGGAAGAATTCCATGAAACGCTGCGTTACTTCCGCCGCCAGCTGGCGCTGCGTGAAGTGACGGTCAGGCTGGGCGCCAAGGTCGAAGCGGCGGATTTAAGCGAATTCGATGAAGTGATCCTCGCCTGCGGCATCGTGCCGCGCACCCCGGACATCCCCGGCATCGGGCACGCCAAGGTGCTGAGCTATCTGGACGTGCTGCGCGATAAAAAACCGGTCGGCCAGCGGGTGGCGATCGTCGGCGCCGGCGGCATCGGCTTCGATACCGCCGAGTACCTCAGCCAGCACGGCGTGTCCAGCAGCCTGGATCAGGCGGAATTCAACCGCGAATGGGGCATCGATGGCCGCCTTGAACAGCGCGGCGGGCTGGCGGCGCAAGGCCCGCAGGCGCCGCGCGCCGCCCGGCAAATCTACCTGTTGCAGCGCAAAACCAGCAAAGTGGGCGAAGGCCTGGGCAAAACCACCGGTTGGATCCACCGCGCCAGCCTGGCGATGCGCGGCGTGAAGATGCTCAACAGCGTCAGCTATCGACTGATCGACGACGAAGGGCTGCACATCACCCGCGCCGAGCAAGACAGCTGCCTACCGGTGGACACGGTGGTCATTTGCGCCGGGCAGGAACCGCGCCGCGAACTGCAGCAACCACTGCTGGCGATGGGGAAAACTGTGCACCTGATCGGCGGCGCCGACGTGGCCGCCGAGCTGGACGCCCGCCGCGCGATCGATCAGGGTACGCGGTTGGCGATGGCGCTGTAAAAAAGGGGCGCCCGGCGCCCCTGATATTGATGACAAACCTCATCCCCATGCCGGGTTGGCAGAGAGCAGCGAATAGAGAACAAGGAAAATCAATTTATTGATTTTCGGCTGATATCCACAAAGGGGGAAAAACCACGCTTTTTCCCCCTTTGTCTACAGCCTGAGGGGCGCCCGGCGCCCCTTGTTATTCACGCTCAGCGACGCGCGCCGGATTTCACCGCTCTCAAGATCACGAACTTCTTGTTCGAGGCCACCAGCGTGCAGTTGCCGAACAGGCGCTTGAGCTTCTGATGGTAGTCGAGGTGACGGTTGCCGACGATGCGCAGTTCACCGCCCACCTGCAGGCAGCGCTTGGCGTCGCAGAACATCTGCCAGGCGGTGTGATCGGTAATGGCGTGTTGCTGGTGGAACGGCGGGTTGCACAGCACCGCCTGCACGCTTTCACGCTCAATGCCTGCCAGCGCGTTGTTCACCTCAAACTGACAGCGGTCCAGCTCTTGCGGCAGGTTGTGCTCCACGTTCAGCTCGCTGGAGGCCACCGCCATGTAGGATTCATCGACGAAAGTCACCTGCGCGTCCGGATTCTGCGCCAGCGCCGTCAGGCCAATCACGCCGTTGCCGCAGCCCAGATCGACGATATGGCCGTTCAGGCCGCGCGGCAGATGCTCCATAAACAGGCGCGCGCCGATATCCAGGCTGCCGCGCGAGAAGACGTTGGCGTGGTTATGGATCAGCCAATCGGTGCCGTCCAGCGTCCAGTTGGTGGTTTCCGCCGCCGCCGGCGGGACGATGTCCGCCGCCTGGCAGAAAATCAGGCGCGCCTTCTTCCACGCCAGGCTGGTGCGCGTCGGGCCCAGCACCTTTTCAAACAGCTGCATCGTCGAGGTATGCACGTCGCGGGCTTTGGCGCCGGCGACGATCAGCGTGTCTTCGGTCACGACGTGGCGCAGCGCGCGCAGCTGCTGTTCCAGCAGCGCCAGCGCTTTCGGCACGCGAATCAGCACCACCGCCGGCGCCGCCGGCAGCTCGGCCAGGCTGTCCAACAGCGTGACCTGCTCAGGATCCAGACCGTTGAGCTTGAGGTTGTGACGCGTCGCCAGCTGGCTCATGTACGAGTCGCTGACGCTGTAAGGACGATGCGCGTGCAGCGCGCAGGCCAGGGTGCCGAAGTTATCGTTGAAAATCAGCACCGGGCGGCCACCGATATCTACGTTTTCAAGCTGTTGCAGCAGATATTCGTCCGCCGCTTCCCACGCCTGCAGCTGGGTGGATTCTTCCTGTTGGGGATAACGCTCCAGCTCAAGTTGCTGTGTTCCCAGATCGAGTTGGCTCATTGCCCCTCCTGACTGATAAAATTTGGGCTGTTTATCCCCTAAAAACGCCCGTCAGTAAAATGTTTTTTCGGATAAATTGCGTATTGCGCCGCGTATCTGAAAACCCGCGTCCCTTTTCTCCTTTAACAACATTAACCTTTCCCTCCCAAGCACCCATGTCGACGTTTTTTTAACCTGACGGGGTGTAACTTTAAATGTTACACTGCCAGTCCCTATGGAAGGGGGAAAGCATGATTAAATCTTTCCGCGATCGCTATCTGGAGCAGTTCTATCTGGAAGGCAGGCGCAGCCGTCTTATCCCCGGCGCGCTCGAGCGGCAGTTGGCCAGAAAGCTCGATATGTTAGCCGCCGCGCAGCAAGAGCGTGATTTGCATCACCCCACGGGTAACTATTACAAGCGGCTATCCGGGCCATTTCAGGGATGGTCAAGTCTGCGCGTCAATATGCACTGGCGGCTGATGTTCCAGTGGCGGCATGATGCCGCTGAAAAAATTTACCTCGATCCTCACCAAGATACCTGAACGAGGGGGAACCTATGTTGGAAACCACGACTCGCGAACCCACCACGGTGGGGGAAGTGCTGCAGGAAGAGTATTTAACGCCGTTGGGCATCGGCCAGGAAGAACTGGCGAAGGTACTGGGCGTCACCCGTGCCACTGTTAACCGCCTGTGCAACGGGCATCGACGCATGAGCGTTGCCGAGGCCAACCTGTTTGCCGACCTGTTCGAAACGACCGCCGACTTTTGGCTAAACCTGCAGGCGGCACACGATCGCTGGGAAGCCAGACAGGCCGATGCGCAACGTGTGCGGCTGCGGCCAATCAAAGAAATACTGGGACGCAATATCACTCATGCATGACATCGAACTCGCCTACCTGCAAGGCTACCCAACGCATCTGCAAAGCCAGGTGCAACAACTGATCCATCAAAACCGGCTGGGTGACGTGCTGCTGCAGCGCTATCCGCAGGTGCATGACTGCACCACCGACAAGTCGCTGTATCAGTTTACCGTCGATCTGAAAAACCAGTATCTGCGCAACGCCCAGCCGCTGAGCAAGGTGGCCTACGACAGCAAGATCCACGTCATGAAGCACGCGCTGGGCCTGCACACCGCCATCTCGCGCGTGCAGGGCGGCAAGCTGAAAGCCAAGGCGGAAATTCGCGTGGCGACGGTGTTCAAGGTCGCGCCCGAACCGTTCCTGCGCATGATCGTGGTGCATGAGCTGGCGCACCTGAAAGAGAAAGATCACAACAAGGCGTTCTACAGCCTGTGTTGCCATATGGAGCCGGATTACCACCAGTTGGAGTTCGATACCCGGCTGTATCTGACGCACCTTTCGCTGTTCGGCGAGCTGTATGCATAGCGAATGAGGGCGTGATAATCTGCGGTTTTAAGCCTGGACCGGAGCTCGCCATGATTCGCTTTGCCGTCGTCGGCACCAACTGGATTACGGAACGTTTTATCGATGCCGCCCATGAAAGCGGCAAACTCAAGCTGAGCGCCGTGTATTCACGCTCGCTGGAGCAGGCGCAGGCGTTTGGCGCCAACTATCAGGTCACGCAGTTTTTCGACTCGCTCGAGGCAATGGCCCAGTCCGATGCCATAGACGCGGTGTATATCGCCAGCCCCAATTCCCTGCACTGCCCGCAATCGCTGCTGTTCCTGCGCCATAAAAAGCACGTGATCTGCGAAAAACCGCTGGCCTCCAACCAGCGCGAAGCGGAACAGCTGGTAGCCTGCGCGCGGGAAAACCAGGTGGTGCTGTTCGAGGCATTCAAAAGCGCCTATCTGCCGAATTTTCTGGCGCTGCAACAGGCATTGCCGAACGTCGGCCGGTTACGCAAAGCCTTTATCAACTACTGCCAATACTCTTCGCGCTATCCGCGCTACCTGGCCGGCGAGAACCCCAACACCTTTAACCCACAGTTCTCCAACGGCTCAATCATGGATATCGGCTACTACTGCCTGGCCAGCGCGGTAGCGCTGTTCGGCGCGCCGCAGTCGGTGCTCGCCAGCGCCACACTGCTCGATACCGGCGTTGACGCCCACGGCACCGTCTGCCTGAACTACGGTGATTTCGACGTCACGCTTTCCCATTCCAAGGTCAGCGACTCGGCGATCCCCAGCGAGATCCAGGGGGAGGAAGGCACGCTGATTATCGACAAGATTTCCGAGTGCCAGGGCGTGGCGCTGACGCCGCGCGGCGGCAACCGCCAGGATCTGAGCCAGCCGCAGCACATCAACACCATGCTGTATGAGGCGCTGGCCTTCGCCGAGCTGGTTGAGCAGCATCAGGTGGAACATCCGGGACTGGAGAATTCGCTGATCGTCGCCCGCCTGCTGACCGATATCCGCCGCCAGACCGGCGTTGTCTTCCCCGCCGACGGAGAATGAGATGAAACCGCTGCTCGTGATGCAAACCGGCGACGCGCCGCAGGCCATTCGTCAGGAATTGGCCAACTTTGAAGGCATGTTCCTGCAACAGGGCAATATCGACGCCGAACGCGCGCACATCGTGCACCTGCCCGCCGGCGAACGGCCGTTGCCGCCTGCCGCCTATTGCGGCGTAGTCATCACCGGCTCGCCGGCGATGGTGACCGAACGGCTGCCGTGGAGCGAGGAAGCCGCCGAGTGGCTGCGCCAGGCGATGGCGATCAAACTGCCGCTGTTCGGCGTCTGCTACGGCCACCAGCTGTTGGCCTACGCGCTCGGCGGCGAAGTGGGCTACCACCCGCAGGGCATGGAGGTGGGTACGCTGGAGATCGAACTGCTGCCCGCCGCAGCCGACGATCGGCGGCTCACCCTGCTGCCGCCGCGCTTCAAGGCCAACCTGATCCACTCGCAGAGCGTACTGACGCCGCCCGCCGGCGCGCAGACGCTGGCGCGTTCGCAGCAGGACGCGCACCAGATCCTGCGCTATGGCGATCACGCCCTGACCACCCAGTTCCACCCGGAATTCAACGGCGCGGTGATGAGCCAGTATCTGCAGTGGCTCGGCGAGCTGCATCCCGAGCAGCAGGCCCGCTACCAACAGCAACAACAACAGGTTAGCGACACGCCATTCAGCCGCCTGCTGCTGCAGGGATTCGTCGTCAGCCTCGGCGCGCAAAAAGCGATGGCCGGTTAACGCGATTCACGTTGACCGCCGACACATTTTGCATTACTTTCTGCTCTGCAAAGGGGAGTAACTTCATTGCCGGTCAATCGTCATTACGATGCGCAAGCATCCGGTTACCGGGCAACCTGATGTCAAAGGTGTAACCACCTTCATCAACGTTGTAAGTGAGACCTTGCCGGAAGGCGAGGTTTGCTTGCAGCGTTCACAGAGCGGCTGGCGTCTTCCGACGTTGGCCGTTTTTGTTTTTGAAGGATACCTCTGATGATGAATTCCGTTGGCACACCGTGGTTATGGGGCAGCTTTGCCGCCGTCATAGTCGTGATGCTCGCAATCGACCTCCTGTTGCAGGGCCGTAAAGGCGCGCACACCATGACTATGAAGCAGGCCGCCAGCTGGTCGCTGGTGTGGGTCAGCCTCTCCCTGCTGTTCAACCTCGGTTTCTGGTACTACCTGAATGAAACCGCCGGGCGCGCCGTCGCCGATACCCAGGCGCTGGCCTTCCTGACCGGCTACCTGATCGAAAAAGCGCTGGCGGTGGATAATGTGTTCGTCTGGCTGATGCTGTTCAGCTACTTCGCCGTGCCGGCCAACCTGCAACGGCGGGTGCTGATCTACGGCGTGCTGGGGGCGATCGTGCTGCGTACCATCATGATCTTCGCCGGCAGCTGGCTGGTCAGCCAGTTCCAGTGGCTGCTGTATCTGTTCGGCGCTTTCCTGCTGTTCACCGGTATAAAAATGGCGCTGGCGAAGGAAGATGACTCGGCGATCGGCGACAAACCGCTGGTGAAATGGCTGCGCAGTCGCTTGCGCATGACCGACAGCCTGGAAGGCGAGCGTTTCTTCGTGCGCCGCAACGGCATTCTGTTCGCCACCCCGCTGGTGCTGGTGCTGATCCTGGTGGAACTGAGCGACGTGATTTTCGCGGTGGACAGCATTCCGGCGATCTTCGCCGTGACCACCGATCCGTTCATCGTCCTGACCTCCAACCTGTTCGCCATCATGGGCCTGCGCGCCATGTACTTCCTGCTGGCCAACGTGGCGGAACGGTTCTCGATGCTGAAATACGGCCTGTCGGTGATCCTGGTATTTATCGGCATCAAGATGCTGATTATCGACTTCTTCCACATCCCGATCGGCGTTTCGCTCGGCGTGGTGGCGGGCATCCTGACGCTCACCTTGCTGATCAACGCCTGGGTCAATCACCGCAACGATCGCCTGGCGAAGAAATAACCATAATCTGTTATCCGGGGCGCTAGTCGCCCCGTGATTGTTTGGCAATTCCCCCAAAACGCCAAACGTTATTGCGATCACACAAATGTAACCAGTATGTTATCAAGTGTTGATCCGCGCTCAGAATTTCACCCTCGCCTCTTTCCAACATCATTCGATTGCTGAATACTGATTCGGCAAACACACTTAGTTACAGAATCATATAAAGCTGCCCGGCGTCGTTCCCGCCGCGGCGGCCAGATAACATCAGGAAGAAAGCACTATGCAAAAACTACTACAAAAGATCACGCAGGGCAGCCTGGTCAAACAAATCATGGTCGGCCTGGTGGCCGGCATTCTGGTGGCGCTGGTTTCACCGGCGGCGGCAGCGGCGGTTGGCCTGCTCGGCACCCTGTTCGTCGGCGCGCTGAAAGCGGTGGCGCCGGTGCTGGTGCTGATTCTGGTCATGGCCTCGATCGCCAACCATAAACAGGGGCAGAAGACCAACATTCGCCCGATCCTGTTCCTCTACCTGCTGGGCACCTTTGCCGCCGCACTGGTGGCGGTGGTCGTCAGCTTTATCTTCCCTTCCACGCTGGCGCTGACCACCGGCGCGACGGACATTACCCCGCCGGGCGGCATTGTGGAGGTGATGAAGGGTCTGTTGATGAGCGTGGTGGCCAACCCGTTCCATGCGCTGATTAACGCCAACTACATCGGCATTCTGGCGTGGGCCGTCGGGCTGGGGCTGGCGCTGCGCCACGCTTCCGAAACCACCAAGGGGCTGATCAACGACATGTCCCATGCGGTCACGCTGGTGGTGCGCGCGGTGATCCGCTGTGCGCCGCTCGGCATCTTCGGCCTAGTGGCCTCCACGCTGGCGGAAACCGGCTTCGGCGCGCTGTGGGGCTATGCGCAACTGCTGATGGTGTTAATCGGCTGCATGCTGCTGGTAGCGCTGGTGCTCAACCCGTTGATCGTTTACTGGAAGATCCGCCGCAACCCGTATCCGCTGGTGTTCGCCTGCCTGCGCGAGAGCGGCGTGACCGCCTTCTTCACCCGCAGCTCCGCCGCCAACATCCCGGTGAATATGGAGCTGTGCAAGAAGCTGAACCTGAATGAGGACACCTACTCGGTTTCCATCCCGCTGGGCGCCACCATCAACATGGCCGGCGCGGCGATCACCATCACCGTGTTGACGCTGGCGGCGGTAAACACGCTGGGCATCGCGGTGGACGTCCCGACCGCCCTGCTGCTGAGCGTGGTGGCCGCCCTGTGCGCCTGCGGCGCCTCCGGCGTGGCCGGCGGTTCGCTGCTGCTGATCCCGCTGGCGTGCAACATGTTCGGCATTCCGAATGACGTGGCAATGCAGGTGGTGGCGGTCGGCTTTATCATCGGCGTACTGCAGGATTCGGCGGAAACCGCCCTCAACTCCTCCACCGACGTGCTGTTCACCGCCGCGGCCTGCCAGGCGGAAGACCAGCGGCTGGCGAACGAAGACCCGCTGAAGGTGCGTTAATCGCGCGTTGCTTCATAAAAAGGCGCTCCTTCGAGCGCCTTTTTTGTCAGCTTTACAGCGTCACCCCGCTTTTAAAGATCGCCAGCTCGCGAAAGTCGTTGGCTTCATTGCGCGCCGGGCGGCCGTTGGCGATCTCGACAATCAGATCGATGAAGCGGCTGAGCAACGTCTCCATCGCCACGCCGTGGATCAGGCTGCCGGCGTCAAAATCGATCCAGTGCGGTTTCTTCGCCGCCAGCTCGCTGTTGGTCGCCAGCTTCACCGTCGGCACAAAGCCGCCGTACGGCGTGCCGCGCCCGGTGCTGAACAGCACCATATGACAGCCGGCGCCGGCCAGCGCGCTGGTCGCCACCGCGTCGTTGCCCGGCGCGCTGAGCAGATTCAGCCCCGGCACGCGCAGCCGCTCGCCGTATTTCAACACGTCCACCACCTGGCTTAGCCCCGCCTTTTGGGTGCAGCCAAGCGACTTCTCCTCCAGCGTGGTGATGCCACCGGCCTTGTTGCCCGGCGACGGATTCTCATAAATCGGCTGCTGATGGGCAATGAAATAGCGTTTGAAATCGTTGATCATGTCGACGGTTTTGCCGAAGGTCTCCCCATCGCGACAGCGGCTCATCAGAATGCGCTCGGCGCCGAACATCTCCGGCACTTCGGTCAGCACCGTGGTGCCGCCGTTGGCGATCGCATAATCGGAGAACCGCCCCAGCAGCGGGTTGGCGGTGATACCCGACAATCCGTCCGAACCGCCGCACTCCAGGCCGAACTTCAGCTCGCTCAGGCGGCCCGGCTCGCGGCGATCGTGGCGCATCTCCCGGTACAGCTCGTGCAACAGCGCCAGCCCGGCTTCCACTTCGTCGTCCTGTTGTTGGCACACCATAAAGCGCAGCCGCCGCTCGTCCTCTATCCCCAACGTGGCGCGAAAGGCATCCACCTGATTGTTCTCGCAACCCAGCCCGATCACCAGCACCGCGCCGGCGTTGGGATGACGCGCCAGATTTTGCAGCATGATGCGAGTATTGGCATGATCCTGCCCAAGCTGCGAGCAGCCGAACGGATGGCTGAACAGGTGAACGCCGTCGATCCCGTCCGCCTGCGTTTGCTGCAAAAAGCGCTGTTGGATCTGACGGGCGATGCCGTTGACGCAGCCGACGGTCGGCACGATCCACAGCTCGTTGCGGATCCCCACTTCGCCGCCGGCCCGGCGGTACAGCTGCACCTCGCGATCCGCCGCCTGCGGCGGCAACGTCGGGAACTGCGGCTGGTAACGGTAGCTGTCCAGATCGCTCAGGTTGGTTTTGACGTTTTGCGAATGAATGTGCTCCCCAGGCGCAATGGCCGCGAGCGCATGGCCGATCGGCTGGCCGTATTTGATGATGTCTTCGCCTTCGGCGATTGGGCCGAGCGCAAATTTGTGCCCGCGCGCCACCGGCTGCGCCAGTTGGATGACCGCGCCTTCCAGCTCAACGCACTCTCCGGCAGCCAGATCGCGCAGCGCCACCGCCACGTTATCCTGCTCATGAATCTTTATCGTACTTTGCATAAACCGGTCCCGGATAACGGCTACGCCAGTTCAATGGCGAAATAGTCTTTGGCGTTGTCGAAGCAGATGTTTTTCACCATCTCGCCCAGCAGCGCGATATCCGCCGGCGCTTCGCCGTCCGCCACCCAACGACCGATCATCTGGCAAAGGATGCGGCGGAAGTATTCATGGCGCGTATACGACAGGAAGCTGCGACTGTCGGTCAGCATGCCGACGAAGCGGCTCAGCAGCCCGAGCTGCGCCAGCTGCGTCATTTGGCGCTGCATGCCGTCCTTCTGATCGTTGAACCACCAGCCGGAGCCGAACTGCATCTTGCCCGGCGTGCCTTCCCCCTGGAAATTGCCGATCATGGTGCCGATTACTTCGTTATCGCGCGGGTTGAGGCAGTAGAGAATGGTTTTCGGCAGGCCCCCCTGCCGCGCCTGGGCATCCAGCAGCCGCGACAGCGGTTCCGCCAGCGGCCGATCGTTGATCGAGTCGAAGCCGATATCCGGCCCGACGGCGGCCAGCATGCGGCTGTTGTTATTGCGCAGCGCGCCGATGTGATACTGCTGCACCCAGCCGCGGCGCCGGTATTCGCCGGCCAGGAACAGCAGCACCGCGCTTTTGAACTGGGCGCTCTGTTCCGGCGTCGGCAGCTCGCCGTTCAGGCGGCGCAGCAGGATCGCATCCAACGTCGCTTCATCGGCCTCGCCGAACACCACCACGTCCAGCGCATGATCGGCCACCTTGCAACCGTGGGCGGCGAAGTGATCCATGCGCTTGTACAGCGCGTCGCACAGCGTGCTGAAGCGGCCGATGGCGGTGTCCGCCGCCGCCTCCAACTGCCGCAGATAGTCGTTGAAGCCGGGCGCATCGATGGTGAAAGCCTTGTCCGGCCGCCAGCTCGGCAATACCTTGATATCGAAGCCACGATCGTCGGCGATCGCCCGATGGTGGCGCAGATCGTCGATCGGATCGTCGGTGGTGCCGACCATTTTCACGTTCATCTGTCGCATGATGCCGCGCGCGCGAAACGCATCCTGCGCCAATAGCGCATTGCCGCGCTGCCAGATCTCATCCGCCGTGGCCGGCGACAGCAGCGTGCCGGTGATGCCGAACGGCCGACGCAGCTCCAGATGCGTCCAGTGATAGAGCGGGTTGCCGATGGTGTGCGGCACCGTGGCGGCCCAGGCGTCGAATTTCTCGCGATCGCCCGCATCGCCGGTGCATAGCCGCTCCGCCACGCCGTTAGTGCGCATCGCCCGCCATTTATAGTGATCGCCCCGCAGCCAGATATCGTACAGGTTGCTGAAGCGGGTGTTCTCCGCGATCTGCTGTGGCGGCAAATGGCAGTGATAATCGAAAATCGGCTGTGGCGCCGCATAGTCGTGATACAAGCGCCGGGCAAATTCGTTGTCCAGCAGGAAATCTTCGCTCAAAAACGTCGCCATCTCGGGCTCCTTACTTGCCGTGCGGCACGGGGTCGAATCACAAAAGTTATCACACCAATTCTCACAAGCGTCCAGCAAATTTTTCCCATGAGCTGCTGATTTAAGGTCCTTCAATCCCTTTTTCGCTCAATTTTACGGCAAATGTGCGGCGTAAACGCACTATTTCACCGGCGACAGTATCGCTCAGGCGAATAATTCCTTTTGTGATATCACTCAACTTTTAAACCTGTATGACAGGTTATTGTCTCGCCAGCCGCATCGACGGCCACACCTTAAAACGGGGAGACATTTCGGATGCGTAAAATTAAAGGGTTACGCTGGTACATGATCGGACTGGTGACCATCGGCACCGTGCTGGGCTACCTGACCCGCAACGCCATCGCCGTCGCGGCGCCGACGCTGGAAGATACGCTGCACATCACCACCCAACAGTATTCCTATATCGTCGCCGCCTATTCCGCCTGCTACACCGTGATGCAACCGGTGGCGGGCTATGTGCTGGACGTGCTGGGCACCAAGGTCGGTTACGCCATGTTCGCCATTCTGTGGGCGCTATTCTGTATGGGCACCGCGCTGGCCAACAGTTGGGGCGGCCTGGCGCTGGCGCGCGGCGCGGTCGGCATGGCCGAGGCGGCGATGATCCCCGCCGGGCTGAAGGCCAGCAGCGAGTGGTTTCCGGCCAAAGAGCGTTCGATCGCCGTCGGCTATTTCAACGTGGGTTCGTCGATCGGCGGCATGATCGCCCCGCCGCTGGTGGTGTGGGCCATCGTGGCGCACAGCTGGGAGATGGCGTTCATCATCACCGGCGTGCTGAGCCTGATCTGGGCCATCTGCTGGCTGCTGTTCTACAAACACCCAAAAGATCAGAAGAAACTGAGCCAGGAAGAGCGCCGTTACATCCTCGAAGGCCAGGAGGCGCAGCACCAAACCTCTAACGCCAAAAAGATGTCCGCCTGGCAGATCGTGCGCAACCGCCAGTTCTGGGGCATCGCGCTGCCGCGCTTTCTGGCGGAGCCGGCCTGGGGCACCTTCAACGCCTGGATCCCGCTGTTCATGTTCAAGGCCTACGGTTTTAACCTGAAAGAGATTGCCATGTTCGCCTGGATGCCGATGCTGTTCGCCGATCTCGGCTGCATCGTAGGCGGCTACCTGCCGCCGCTGTTCCAGAAGTATTTCAAGGTCAATCTGATCGTCTCTCGCAAGCTGGTGGTGACGATGGGGGCGGTGTTGATGATCGGCCCCGGCATGATTGGCCTGTTCACCAGCCCTTACGCGGCTATCGCGCTGTTATGCGTCGGCGGCTTCGCCCATCAGGCGCTGTCCGGCGCGCTGATCACCCTCTCTTCCGACGTGTTCGGCCGCAATGAGGTGGCGACCGCCAACGGCCTGACCGGCATGGCAGCCTGGACCGCCAGCACGCTGTTCGCGCTGGTGGTCGGCGCCCTGGCGGACACTCTCGGCTTCAGCCCGCTGTTCGCCGCGCTGTCGGTCTTCGATATTCTCGGCGCCATCGTCATCTGGACGGTGCTGCAAAACCGCCCGGCCGCCGAAGCGCAGCCGGCCGCACTGCAGCCGTCTCCGGCGCGCAGCTGATCCCGCCGCCCGGCCGTCACGCCGGGCCTTCTGCTCCTCTGGCAGCGGTGCCGAATAAGTGGTATAACAAATCCGATGGCCACGCGCCCCTTCCCACCGCACCGTATAGAGCATTCACTATGGAATTCACTGAAACCAGACGCCTGTATCAGCAACTGGCCGCCGAGCTTAAACAACGCATCGAAAGCGGCCGCTACCCGGTGGGCGACAAGCTGCCGGCCGAGCGATACATCGCCGAAGAGATGAATGTCAGCCGCACCGTGGTGCGCGAAGCGATCATCATGCTGGAAGTGGAAGGCTATGTGGACGTGCGCAAGGGATCCGGGATCCACGTGGTGTCCAACCAGCAAAAACACCTGGTGGTGCCGGGCGACAGCATCGAGTTCGCCACCGCCGGCCCGTTTGAGCTGCTGCAGGCGCGCCAGCTGATCGAAAGCAACATCGCCGAATTCGCCGCCACCCAGGTGACCAAGCAAGATATCGTGCAGCTGATGGAGATCCAGGAGCACGCCCGCAAAGAGGATCGCTTTCGCGACTCGCAGTGGGATCTGAAGTTCCACGTGCAGGTGGCGCTGGCCACCCAGAACACCGCCATGGCCACCATCGTGGAAAAAATGTGGGTGCAGCGGGTCAACAACCCTTACTGGAAGAAACTGCACGAACATATCGACGAACGTTCGATCGCCAGCTGGTGCGACGATCACGATCAGATCCTCAAGGCGCTGATGCGCAAAGATCCTTACGCCGCCAAACTGGCGATGTGGCAGCATCTGGAAAACACCAAGCAGATGCTGTTCAACGCCACCAGCGACGATTTCGAATACAATGCCGACCGCTATCTGTTCGCCGAGAATCCGGTGGTGCATCTGGATGGCGTGAGCCACGAACCGAAATAGCCACGGCGGTCAAAAACCGTCGGCTTATGTCAGGTAATGTAAAATCCGCTGAATCGATGCCGGAACCGCCGTTTGCCGTGTACTATTTCACCGTCGGCAACGTAGATTTCCCTGTTGCCAATCGTGCTATTTTGGTAGAGTTAGCCCACTTTTTTACCCATTGCTGCGGGGGCGGGACGCGAATAAATGCGCTGGTTGTTTGCCATGCTGATTGCTGTTTTTTGCTGGACCGGTTCGGTCTCCGGCCAACAGCTATGCGTGGCGTCACCCAAGCCAACCCCCAGCGCGCTGAGCAGCCTGCCGCTGCTGGCGGAGCCGGCGCTTTCCCCCTATGATCATGTGTATCGGGCACCGGCCGAAGCGCGCCGCAAAGCCCCCGGCAAGTTGCCGCTGCTGCTGCCCAGAGCGCACTCTTTCCCCGGTTCGCTGCTCGCATCCTCCCTGCCGGCGCCGGTCTATACCTTGGCCGCAGAGCCGGGCTACCGAATTCGCTTCCCCCGCCAGGACACTCCGGCTCCCAACCGGCTTGCCCAGGTCGACTGGATGCTGGACGCCTCCAGGCAACAGAGTCGGCAGGCCGGCTGGAAAGAAAGCAACATGCAGTACCGTGGCACGCTGACTTACCACCTATGACCGGTGTCGCACCGCTAAAAACCTTAAAGCAACGCCGTTTCATCGTTATCAGCATTCAGGATCGCCGCGCGCTTTCAGCCCACGCCCGTTCCGCCGCTGAGATAAAAATAAACAATGACGTTTTAGGAACACCGGATGGACATCATTAAAGAACTGATACATGCCCTGTGGCAGCAGGATTTTGAGACGCTGGCGAACCCTTCGTTGGTGTGGACCCTCTACATCCTGCTGTTCATGATTCTGTTTTTGGAAAACGGCCTGCTGCCGGCCGCTTTCCTGCCGGGTGACAGCCTGCTGATCCTGGTCGGCGTGCTGATCGCCAAAGGCACCATGGGTTTCCCGCTGACCATCGTTATCCTGACCGTCGCCGCCAGCCTGGGGTGCTGGGTCAGCTATATACAGGGCCGATGGCTCGGCAATACGCGAACGGTGCAAGGCTGGCTTTCGCACCTGCCGGCCCACTACCATCAACGCGCTCACAACCTGTTCCACCGCCACGGGCTTTCCGCCCTGCTGGTCGGCCGCTTCCTGGCCTTCGTGCGCACCCTGCTGCCGACCATCGCCGGCCTGTCCGGCCTGAGCAACGCGCGCTTCCAGTTCTTCAACTGGATGAGCGGCCTGCTGTGGGTCTTGATCCTGACAACGCTGGGCTTCGCGCTGGGCAAAACCCCGGTGTTTCGCAAGTATGAAGATCAGCTGATGTTCTGCCTGATGATGTTGCCGCTGGTATTGTTGGTGGTCGGGTTGATCGGCTCGTTGATCGTGCTGTGGCGCAAGAAACGCGCCAGCGGCCAGAACCCGGGGAAAGGGGCGTGACAGCAAAGCGCCCGCGCTGGCAATACGTCCTGATGATCGCGCTCGCCCTGCTGGCGTTGGCGACGCTGTTGGTGCCCTGCATGGTGCGCACCGAGAGCGAGCTGCGCATTCGCGCCAGCCAGCAAGGGCTGTCGCTGCCCGACGGTTTTTACGTCTACCAGCGCCTGGATGAGCGCGGCATCCGCATCAAAAGCATCACGCCGGAAGGCGATGGCCTGGTGATCCGTCTGGATTCGCCGGAGCAGCAGTTGCTGGCGCGCGAAGCGCTGCAAACCATCCTGCCGCCCGGTTACCACATCGCGTTGAGCGAGTCCCCCGTGCCGTCGCATTGGGTACGCGAATTTGCGCGTTCCCCACTCAATCTGGGATAATCCCCCTTCATATGAAGGGGTTTCCTTTCATTGCATTATTTTCATTTTCATTCGCACCGATTAGCTCAAGAATCAATCAGTCAGCACCGAGTCACGGCTGATTCTTTGGGGGCGCGCCGGTTTCATGACTATGCTGAAGGGTAACTTCAGCCGGCGATGAACGCCCTCCTCTCGCGCTGCCGCCTTTGGCAGTCAGGAAAGCGGATGCCTGTTCAGGCATCCCATGAAAAGGAACTGAAAGATGAAATTACGCCATTCACTGTTACTGCTGTTGCCACTCTGCACGCTGCCGGCCCTCGCTTCGGCCGCTGAGGGCGGCTGCGCCGCCAAAGCGCAAGACATCCAGCAGCAAATCGACTATGCCACCCAGCACGGCAACACCCACCGCGTGGACGGGCTGAAAAAAGCGCTGAGCGAAGTGCAGACTCACTGTACCGAAGCCGGCCTGCAGGCCGAACGCCAGAAAAATATCGCGGAGAAACAGCGCAAGGTCGACGAGCGCCGGCAGGAGCTGAAAGAAGCGCAGCAAACCGGCAAGCTGGACAAGGTCGCCAAGAAGCAGCAAAAGCTGGCGGAAGCGCAGGCTGAGCTGAAACGCGCCCAGGCGGAATAATTTTTTTACACCAGCGGATTTATCGATGAGAGCCCCATCACACGGGATTTCTTAAGCATATGGAATTGATGTCTGGTGTTATCTGCTGGCCATCACCCCTTTGCTCCGGCGAAAAAATCCGCTATGTTAAAAGTCTGTCGAAATAAACGTTAAGGAATAATCACATGGCACACGATTCAAATGCAGAAAACTTACGCGCTGAACTGAAGTCCTTAGCCGATACGCTGGAGGAAGTGCTGAACTCCTCTACCGACAAGCCGAAAGCCGAGCTGGAGAAGCTGCGCTCGAAGGCGGAAGGCGCGCTGAAAGAGACCCGCGCTCGCCTGAGCGACGCCGGTGACAAGCTGGCTTCGCAAACCAAGCAGATCGCCGGCCAGGCCGACGACTATGTGCGCGACAACCCGTGGACCGGCATCGGCATCGGCGCGGCGGTCGGCGTGGTGTTGGGCGTGCTGCTCGCGCGTCGTTAATCATGGCTGAACAACCGCAAGTGCGCGCGCAGGGCCCCGCTAAAGGGGTCCTGGATATCGGTCAGCGCATCATCACGATCCTGGTCGGCATGGTGGAAACCCGTGTCCGGCTGGCGGTGGTCGAGCTGGAAGAGGAGAAAGCCAACCTCATTCAGCTGCTGATCATGGCCGGTATGACGCTGCTGTTTACCGCCTTCGGTTTGATGAGCCTGCTGATCCTGATCTTCTGGGCCATCGATCCGGTCTATCGGCTGATGGCGCTGGGTGCCACGACCGGCGTGCTGCTGTTCCTGGCCGTGGTCGGCACCATTTGGACGCTGGTCAAGGCCCGTCGCACCACGCTGCTCGGCGCCACGCGCAAGCAACTGGAACTCGATCGTGCCGAACTGGAGCGCGAGCCATGAGCCGCCGCCGCTATCTGGAATGGAAAAAAGAGAGGCTGATTCGCCAGATCCAGCAACAGCGTCTGGATCTGGCCGAACACAAGTCTTTATGGCTGGAAAAAACCGAACGCATCGACCGCGGCTGGCAGACGGTGTTTGGCCTGCGCCGCTATCTGGTGCTCGGTTCCAGCGTCATGGCGCTGTACGGCATCCGCCACCCCAGCAAGATGATCCGCTGGTCGCGCCGCGCTTTCGGCGCCTGGAGCGCTATCCGCCTGTTTAAAAAGACCTTCTCCGCCAAGTAAGCCCCGCGCTTTTCCTTCAAACATCCTGTTGCTCCGCCCTCGTTTCCCCCCTAAAACAGCGCTGCTTATCCCGAGGGCCGGGCAACCTGCTGACAAGCGTCAGTTTATTAGCACGCTAAAGATTCAGATTTTTTGAAAAATTACGACAGTTTTACTTGCTAACAACCTGAGCACTTCCCGCTTAACATTCACTCCATCAATTCGAGACGGAGCGGACAGGGTAAGAGACCCGCTACGCCGCCCGTTGATATGACTACCGCCGAACAGGCACACAAAAACACGTTGGAGTAGATGATGAAAAAATTAGAAGATACAGGTTTGTTGGTTGCTCGTATTCTGATGCCAATCCTGTTTATCGTGGCAGGCTACGGCAAAATGGGTGACGCTTATGCCGGTACCCAACAGTACATGCAATCGATGGGCGTGCCTGGCTTCTTGCTGCCACTGACCATCCTGCTGGAATTTGGCGGCGGTCTGGCGATCCTGTTCGGCTTCCTGACCCGCACCGTGGCGCTGTTCACTGCCGGTTTCACCATTCTGACCGCGCTGCTGTTCCACACTGACTTTGCACAAGGCGTAAACCAGCTGATGTTCATGAAAAACCTGACCATCGCCGGCGGCTTCATCGTGTTGGCGGTCGCAGGCCCTGGCGGCTTTAGCATCGACCGTCTTCTGAACAAGAAATGGTAATCTAAACTGTCATTCAGGGCCCGGCATGCCGGGCCCTGTCGCTTTTCACTCGGACACCAAGGAGACTCCCATGGGACAACTCGTCGATGGCGTTTGGCAAGACATCTGGTATGACACCAAATCTACCGGCGGCCGTTTCAAACGTTCAACCGCTCAGTTTCGCAATTGGGTGACTGCCGACGGTCAGCCGGGCGAACACGGCGCGGGCGGCTTCCAGGCCGAAGCGGGCCGTTATCACCTGTACGTTTCTCTCGCCTGCCCCTGGGCGCACCGCACGCTGCTGATGCGCAAACTGAAAGGGCTGGAGCAGATCATTCCGGTCTCGGTGGTGCACCCGCTGATGCTGGAAAACGGCTGGACCTTCGGCCAGGATTTTCCTGAAACCACCGGCGATCCGCTGTATCACGCCGACTTCCTGTACCAGATCTACCTGCGGGCCGATCCGCACTACAGCGGGCGCGTGACCGTGCCGGTGCTGTGGGATAAACAGCGGCAAACCATCGTCAGCAACGAATCCGCCGACATCATCCGCATGTTCAACAGCGCGTTTGACGGCGTGGGTGCCCGCGCGGGCGATTACTATCCGGCCGAACTGCGCGGCAAAATCGATGAGCTGAACGGTTGGATTTACGATCAAGTGAACAACGGCGTGTACAAGGCCGGTTTCGCCACCAGCCAGGAAGCGTATGACGAAGCGGTCAACGGGGTCTTCAGCGCGCTCGAACGCCTGGAGCAGATCCTGGGGCAGCACCGCTACCTGACCGGCGATCGGCTGACCGAGGCCGACCTGCGTCTGTGGACCACGCTGGTGCGCTTCGATCCGGTGTACGTCACCCACTTCAAGTGCGACAAACACCGCATCAGCGACTACCTGAACCTGTACGGTTTCCTGCGCGACATCTACCAGATGCCGGGCATCGCCGAGACGGTCAGCCTGCCGCACATTCGCAACCACTACTACCGCAGCCACGCCACCATCAACCCGCACGGCATCATTTCCATCGGGCCGGCGCAGGATCTGGACGAGCCGCACGGCCGCGACCAGCGCTTCGGCTAAGGCAAAAAAATCCCCTTGCCGCCCGGCAAGGGGATATCATCCAACCGGCGTTAACGCTGTGCGAACAGGCGCGGAATTTCGCGCAGGAACCAGGCCTTCGCCTCCCCCATGCTGTCGCGCCGCCAGGCCATGATGATATCGGCTTCGCGGCTGTATTCCGGCCCCACCACGCGCAGCCGCCCGGCTTCGATATCTTTCTCCACCATCGGGTACGGCATGGTCGCCACCCCCAGCCCGGCCAGCAGCGCCAGGCGTTTGTCTTCGATGGTGCTCACCGTCAGGCGCTGTTGTTTATCCAGCAGCTGTACGGTCAACACCGGGCGCTCGCGGGCGGTATCCGCCACCGCGATGCCGCGGTACTTCACGCGGGTCACCTCAGACAACGGCTCCGGCTCCTGGTGGATCGGGTGATCCGGCGCGGCGACATAAACGCTCATCACCTTGTACAGTTTGCGGGTGTTGATCTCCGACGACGCGCGGAAGTGCATGTCCGGCGCGATCACGATGTCGGCGCGCCCCTGCTCCAGCCGCTCCCAGGCGCCCGCCAGCACCTCGGTGAAAATCGACACCTGGGTGTTGGCCTTCAGCGCCAGCTTGTCCACCAGCGGAAACAGCAGGCTCGGCGGCGACAGCGCTTCGCTGACGATGGTCAGGTGGGTTTCCCAACCGCGCGCCAGCGCTTCGGCGTCGGTGGTCAGCTTGTCGGCCGCTTCCAGCAGCACCCGCCCGCGCTCCAGCAACATGCGCCCCACGTTGGTGAACTTGGTGCGGTGGCCCGAACGGTCGAACAGCACCACGTCCAATTCTTCTTCCAATTTTTGCATGGTGTAGCTGAGCGCCGACGGCACCCGGCCCAATTCGTCGGCGGCCGCGGCGAAGCTGCCGCGCCGGTCGATCGCGTCCATCACTCTCAGCGCCTCAAGCGTGAGCGCCCGATCTCTGGCCATCACATCCCTCTGTCAGGAAATTTGAATATGCCGACCAGATTAACTGGCTAACAATCCGACGTCCAGATGCTTACCATTTGGATAATGAATTTAGAGAGCCGATTGCCATGATCACATGCAGAACAGCACAACAATGCGGGCAAGCTGACTTTGGTTGGCTGCAGGCTCGCTACACCTTTTCCTTTGGTCACTACTTCGATCCCAAACTGATGGGCTACGCGTCGCTGCGGGTGCTGAATCAGGAGGTGCTGGCGCCGGGCGCGTCGTTCCAGCCGCGCACCTATCCCAGCGTGGATATCCTGAACCTGATCCTGCAGGGCGAGGCGGAATACCGCGACAGCGACGGCAACACCGCGCGCGCCAAAGCCGGTGAAGCGCTGCTGCTGGCCACCCAGCCGAGCCTGAGCTACAGCGAACAGAACGTCAGCAGCGATACGCCGCTGACTCGCCTGCAGCTGTGGCTGGACGCCTGCCCGGAACGCAACAACGAGCGGGTGCAGCGCCTGACGCTGCCGGCGGCGGGCAACCTGCTGCTGGCCTCGCCGGACGGCGCGCAGGGCAGCCTGCAGCTGCGCCAGCAGGTTTGGATCCACCATCTCGATCTGCAGCCGGGCGAAGAACAAACGCTGACGATTAACGGGCCGCGCGCCTATTTGCAGTCGATTCACGGCACCATCGCCGCCACCGGCGAGCGCCACGAAGAACAACGCCTGACCTGCGGCGACGGCGCCTTCGTGCGTGAGGAAAATCGCCTGACGATCCGCGCCGAGACGCCGCTGCGCGCGCTGCTGATTGACCTGCCGGTGTAAGCCGGCCGGAAAACGAAAAACCCCGCGCAACTGGCGTTGCGCGGGGTTTTCTTTTGTCGAGGGAGTTGACCGGTAAGCCGGGTTCTGTCGTGGACAGTCATTCCTCTAGGCCAGCAATCGCTCACTGGCTCAAGCAGCCTACCCGGGTTCAGTACGGGCCGTACCTTATGAACCCCTATTTGGCCTTGCTCCGGGTGGAGTTTACCGTGCCGCGGACTGTTACCAGCCGCGCGGTGCGCTCTTACCGCACCCTTTCACCCTTACCTGATCCCGCTTGCGCGGGCCATCGGCGGTTTGCTCTCTGTTGCACTAGTCGTAGGCTTGCGCCTCCCAGGCGTTACCTGGCACCCTGCCCTATGGAGCCCGGACTTTCCTCCCCTCCATCTGTCTCCCCGAAGAGGACGGCAATGAAGCGGCGACTGTCTGGTCAACTCCGGCGCGGATAGTAGCGTCGCGGCGGCGGCAGGTCAACCGCTTTACGGCTGTTGTTGCTCCAGCGCGTGCTTATACAGCGCATTTTTCTTCACGCCGTGGATTTCCGCCGCCAGCGCCGCCGCCTTTTTCAGCGGCAGCTCTTTTTGCAGCAGCGCCAGCGTGCGCAGCGCCTCAAGCGGCAGCGCATCCTCCTGCGCCTTGTGGCCTTCGACGATCAGCACCATCTCACCGCGGCGGCGCACTTCATCTTCCTGCACCCACGCCAGCAGCTCGCCCACCGGCGCGCCATGGATGGATTCCCAGGTTTTGGTCAGCTCGCGCGCCAGCACCACATAGCGCTGCGGGCCCCAGACGGTGACCATGTCCTGCAGGCTTTCCAGCAGGCGGTGGGTGGATTCGTAGAAAATCAGCGTGCGCGGTTCCTCCGCCAGCGCCATCAGCGTATCCTTGCGCCCCTTGGTTTTCGCCGGCAGAAAACCTTCGTAGCAAAAACGATCGGAAGCGACGCCCGCAGCGCACAGCGCGGTAGTGGCGGCGCAGGCGCCCGGCAGCGGCACCACGCGAATGCCGGCCTCGCGGCAGCGGCGCACCAGGTGATAACCGGGATCGTTGATCAGCGGCGTGCCGGCGTCGGACACCAGCGCGATGCTCTGGCCTTCCTGCAGTTTCGCCAGCAGCTGATCGGCCTTTTGCTGTTCGTTGTGGTCGTGCAGCGCGAACAGACGCGCGTTGATCGCAAAGTGTTGCAGCAGCAATCCGGTATGGCGCGTGTCTTCCGCCGCGATCAGATCAACGCTTTTCAGTACCTCTAACGCGCGGTGGGTAATATCGCCCAGATTGCCGATGGGGGTGGGCACCACATACAGCGTTGATGCAGAAATGACTGATTGTTGGTGTTGATTCATTGTTTCATCCGGGTTGCCGATTTAATATTGAGCATCTTGAAAAAAACATCACTGGATACAGTATGCTTTCCTCAACATTCGTTCGTACCAAAGCAGGGCGTTCCAAGCCTGTCCGACTGACCGCAGTCATCGCCGCCGCCCTTTTCCTGGCAGGCTGTCCAAGTCGGGCCCCGCAAACGCCGCCCGCCAATATACAGGACGAAGCGAGCGCCAGCTCCGATTACTACCTGCAGCAGTTGCAGCAAAGCAGCGATGATAACAAGGCTGACTGGCAATTACTTGCTATTCGCGCATTGCTGCGTGAAGGAAAACTGCCGCAGGCCGGCGACCAGTTGAACCAGCTGCCGAAAAACCTTAGCGGCGCGCAGCAGACCGAACGCCAATTGCTGACCGCCGAACTGCAGATCGCCAACAAGAGCTACGTCAGCGCCCGCAGCACGCTGGGCCACCTGGACAGCGGTGCGCTGTCGCCGAATCAGAAGGTGCGCTACTACCAGGCGCAGATCGCCGCCAATCAGGGCAAAGCGTCGCTGCCGCTGATCCGCGCCTATATCGCTCAGGAGCCGCTGCTGACCGGCAAGGCGCACCAGGACAACCTGGATCAAACCTGGCAGGCGCTGCTGCAGCTGACGCCGCAGGAGATGAACAGCCTGGTGATCAACGCCGACGAGAACGTGCTGCAAGGCTGGCTGGATCTGCTGCGCGTTTATCAGGACAACAAGCAGGATCCCGATCTGCTGAAGGCCGGTATCAAAGACTGGCAGAACCGTTATCCGAAGAACCCGGCGGCCAAAACGCTGCCGGCTCGCCTGAATCAGGTGCTGAACTTCACCCAGGCCTCCACCTCGAAAATCGCCCTGCTGCTGCCGTTGAACGGCCAGGCGAAAGTGTTCGCCGACGCCATCCAGCAAGGCTTCGAAGCGGCGAAAAACGGCGGTTCCATGCCGGCGCCGCAGCCTCAAGCCGCGCAACCGGCCGGCACGCCGGCTCAAACGGCGCCTGCCGATCAGGCCGCTACGGGTGACATCAACGCCAACGGCGCGGTCAGCCCTTCGGCCCAAGAGAGCCAGCCTGCCGTCACCGCCGCGCAACCCGCTGCGCCGTCCAGCGCGCCGATAACGCCGCTGCAGGCCGCCAACGCGCAGGTCAAAGTGTACGACACCACCAGCCAGCCGCTGGCCGCCTTGCTGAGCCAGGCGCAGCAGGATGGCGCCACCCTTGTGGTCGGCCCACTGCTGAAAGAGAACGTCGATCAGTTGTCCGCCAGCACCACCACGCTGAACGTGCTGGCGCTTAACCAGCCGGAAACGCCGAAGGACAACCTGAACATCTGTTACTTCGCCCTGTCGCCGGAAGATGAAGCCCGCGACGCCGCCCGCCACATCTGGGAACAGCAGAAGCGTCAACCGCTGCTGCTGGTGCCGCGCGGCGCCTTCGGCGATCGCGTCGCCAGGGCCTTTAACCAGGAATGGCAGAAGCAAGGCGGGCAAACCGTGCTGCGCCAGGACATCGGCTCCGCCGGCGAGCTGCGCCAGATGGTGAACAGCGGCGGCATCCGCATGACCGGTACGCCGATGTCGAGCGCCCCGGCGCCGCAGAGCGTCACCATCGCCGGGCTGACCATTCCTGCGCCGCCGAGCGACGTGCCCGCCGCCACCGGCGGCAGCATCGACGCGGTGTACATCGTCGCCACGCAGTCTCAGCTGACGCTGATCAAACCGATGATCGACATGGCCACCAGCTCGCGCGGCAAGCCGGCGATGTACGCCAGCTCGCGCAGCTACCAGGCCGGCGCCGGCCCGGACTTCCGTCTGGAAATGGAAGGCCTGCAGTTCAGCGATATTCCGCTGCTGGCCGGCTCAAACCCTCAGCTGCTGCAGCAGGCCAGCGCGCGTTTCCGCAACGACTACTCGCTGGTGCGCCTGTATGCGATGGGGATGGATGCCTGGACATTGGCCAACCACTTTGCTGAAATGCGCCAGCTGCCGGGCTTCCAGGTTTCCGGCACCACCGGTACGCTGAGCGCGTCGCCAAACTGCGTGATCAACCGTAAGCTGCCTTGGCTGCAATACCGTCAGGGTACGGTCGTTCCAGTCTCTTGAACCCACGCGCCTCAGGGGCGGGCTATGAGTTACTGGCCCGCCGTCACCTGGAACACGCCGGGCTCACCTTCTGCGCCGCCAATGTCGCGGTGCGCGGCGGTGAGCTCGACCTCATCATGCGCGACGGCACCACCTGGGTGTTCGTCGAAGTGCGCTACCGCCGCAACGACGCCTTCGGCGGCGCGGCCGCCAGCGTCACCTTTCGCAAACAACAGCGGTTGCTGCACGCCGCCGCCGTCTGGCTGGCAGGGCGCGGAGCCAGTTTTGACACATCATCTTGCCGTTTTGATGTTTTGGCCATTACCGGTAGCCAGTTAGAATGGATACCCAACGCCTTCAATGCGGATTAATCGGGGTTTTGCGGCGCAGACCGGCCCTTTGACTTAGTGGATTAATACAACGTGCTGGATAGAATTAAAGTCTGTTTCACCGAAAGCATCCAAACCCAGATCGCGGCGGCGGAAGCACTGCCGGACGCCATTTCCCGCGCTGCGATGACGCTGGTTCAATCCTTACTCAACGGCAACAAAATCCTGTGCTGCGGCAACGGCACCTCGGCCGCCAACGCGCAGCACTTCGCCGCCAGCATGATCAACCGTTTTGAAACCGAGCGCCCCAGCCTGCCGGCCATCGCTCTCAACGCCGACAACGTGGTGCTGACGGCAATCAGCAACGATCGGCTGCACGACGAAGTGTACGCCAAGCAGGTGCGTGCGCTCGGGCACACCGGCGACGTGCTGCTGGCGATTTCCACCCGCGGCAATAGCCGTGATATTGTGAAAGCGGTCGAGGCGGCCGTGACGCGCGATATGACCATCGTCGCACTTACCGGCTACGACGGCGGCGAGCTGGCCGGGCTGCTCGGCCAGCAGGATGTCGAAATCCGCATCCCGTCGCACCGCAGCTCGCGCATTCAGGAAATGCATATGCTGACCGTAAACTGCCTGTGCGACCTGATAGACAATACGTTATTCCCCCACCAGGACGATTAAGGAACTGAGATGAAGCTAAAAGCCACATTTGCAGTGCTGTCCAGCGCCCTGCTGTTGCAAGGCTGTATCGCCGGCGTCGTCGTCGGCAGTGCGGCCGTCGCCACCAAAACCGCCACCGATCCGCGCAGCGTAGGGACCCAGGTGGATGACGGCACGCTGGAAGCCAGAGTCGAAAGCGCCCTGAGCAAAGACCAGCAGTTGAAGAAAGATGCCCGGGTGGTCGCCACCGCCTATCAGGGCAAGGTGCTGTTGACCGGCCAGTCGCCTAACGCCGATCTCACCGCGCGCGCCAAGCAGATCGCCATGGGCGTGGAAGGCACGACCGAAGTGTATAACGAAATCCGTCAGGGCACGCCGGTCAGCCTGAGCACCGCATCCTCCGACACCTGGATCACCACCAAGGTGCGTTCGCAGCTGCTCACCAGCGATACGGTGAAATCGTCCAACGTGAAGGTCACCACCGAAAACGGCGAAGTGTTCTTGCTGGGCCTGGTCACGCAGCAGGAAGGGCAGTCGGCGGCGCAGATCGCCAGCCAGGTCAGCGGCGTGAAGCACGTCACTACCGCCTTTACCTACGTGAAATAATCCGCCTGGCGGGAGCGGCACCGTGCCGTTCCCGCCCGTTTAATCCAGCTTGTTCTCGCGTAAAAACGCTTCCCCGCCCAGTTGCCGCATCTGCCGCATGATCCACTGTTGACGCTGCACCACATAGCCGGACGGCGCATCGGCCCTGAAGCGATGCGGATTCGGCAATACCGCCGCCAGCAGCGCCGCTTCGGCCGCGCTCAGGCGCTTGGCCGGCTTATGGAAAAAGCGCTGTGAAGCCTCTTCCACGCCGAACACCCCATCGCCGAACTCGACGATGTTCAGGTACACCGTCAGAATGCGCCGCTTGGTCCACACCAATTCGATGCCGGACGTCAGCCCGGCCTCCAATCCTTTGCGCAGCCAGCTGCGGCCATCCCACAAAAACAGGTTCTTGGCGGTTTGCTGCGACAGCGTGGACGCGCCACGGATGCGCGTCGGGCGCTTCTCATTGTGGCTGAGCGCCTTTTCAATGGCCGCCACGTCGAAGCCCCAATGGTCTGGAAACTTCTGATCTTCCGCCGCCATCACCGCCAGCGCCATTTGCGGCGAGATGTCGTCCATCGACACCCAGTCCGAATGGGCGACATAGCCGAAGTCGCCGCTCAACCAGGCGCTGACCTGCCGTTCCACCATCACGGCGGAAAACGGCACCGGCAGGAAGGCGAAGAGCACAATGCCCAACGCCCACAGGCCGATAATCGCGATGACGCCGCGCTTCAGCCAATACCACGGGCGCAGCCGCCGCCATCCGACGAGCGATTTTCTCATTCAGCCAGTTCCAGCACCCGCGCCACCAGCTTATCGATGCCCAGGGCCGCCTGCGCGATAGACGGCGCCAGCATATAGGCCGGCGTGGTCACGATCTTATGTTCGCTGTCCACCACGATGTCGTCCACCGGGCAAATCACCGGTTCGCCGCCCATGGCGTCAATCACTTCCCCCAGATCCGGATCGTTGCCAATGGTCAGCCGCGCTTGTTGATCCAGCAGCTTCGGTAACAGCGCCGGCGCGATGCACATCAGGCCAATTGGTTTGTTGGCCTTATGCATCTCGCGCGTCAGGCGCGCCAAATCTTCATCGACCCAACATTCCGCGCCGGCTTCGGCGAAATTGCTGAGGTTCTTGGCGGCGCCAAAGCCGCCGGGCACGATCAGCGCATCCAGCTGCGCGGCCTCCGCCAGCGCCAGCGGCTGCACCGCACCGCGGGCAATGCGCGCCGATTCAATCAGAACATTGCGCGACTCCGCCATCTCCTCACCAGATAAGTGATTAATAACATGGCGTTGTGGTTTATCAGGCGCCAAGCACACCGCCTGGGCGCCGGCACGATCCAACGCCAGCAGCGTCAGCACCGCTTCATGGATCTCCGTACCGTCATAAACGCCGCTGCCGCTGAGGACTACACCCACCTTTTTCATCACTCTTACTCCTGTCGCTGCTGTCAACTGGTTCGTGCTCGGAGTTGACAAACACTAATCTACATCACACATTTTAATGAATCTTCTAACAAGAGCGCTTACATTTGCTATGTTGTTGGCTGTATGATGTTTAGGAATTCGCAACAACCTGCTCGACCAGAACACTGAAACCAATACGCAGGTTCACAATTTCCCTGGTGTTGGCGCAATATTCGCGCACCCCGGCTTAGGTCGGGGTCATTTTTTTTCAGCGTTCTCAACCCAAGCCCGCAGTACCTGCACGTCGTTGCGCCACTCTTGTTTCAGCTCATCCACCCAATCCTGCACGTTATCCCACCAGGCCGGCAGCGTCGGCGTTTGAATCTGCTGCGCCAGCTGCTGCAGATGGCGCAGACCGACCGAACCGGCGGCGCCCTTGATCTTATGCCCTTCCTCAGTGATGCCTTTCTGATCGCGCGCCGTCATGTTGGAGTCCAGCACCGCCAGATAGCCCGGCATCATCTGTTCGAACATCTCCAGACTTTGGTGGATCAGCTGCGGGCCAACCAGATCCATGTACTGTTCCAGCATCGCGGTATCGAGTAACGACTCATTAATCTGCATCGCCTTGTGCTCCGTTTTCTTTGAAGTGTGAGAAGGTTGATGATCCCAATAGTGTTTGATGACCTTGGTCAGCGCCGGCACCGACAGCGGCTTGCTCAGCACATCGTCCATGCCCGCCTCGAGATACTCTTTTTTGTCTTTCAGCACGTTGGCGGTCAGGGCCACCAGCGGCGGCAGCGCCTGCCCGGCATAGCGCTCGCGCAGCGCCCGGGCGATGTCCAGCCCGGTCATATCCGGCAGTTGGATGTCCAGCAGCACCAGATCGAACTCGTCCGGATCGAACATCGCCAGCGCGTCGTGGCCGTTCATCGCCACGTCGACGCTGTTGCCCAGCTTCTCCAGCACCGAGCGCGCCACGATCACGTTCAGTTCGATATCCTCCACCAGCAGGATGTGCAGCGCCGGCAACGGCAGCGCCTCTTCCTCCGGCGCCGCGCTGACGGCTTCCTGCACCGCCGGCGCCTTGATGGTTAAGGTAAAGCAAGAACCGTGCCCTTGTTCACTGCGCACGGTGATGTCGCCGCCCATGCTCTGCGCCAGCCGCTTGGAGACCGCCAGCCCGATGCCGGTGCCGGTGGCCGGGCGGCCGCCGCGCTGATCTTTCACCTGGTAATACATGGCGAAGATTTTGTCCTGCTCGTCCTGCGGGATGCCCATGCCCGAGTCTTCCACCTCGAACACCAGCTTCTCCTGCGCCTCGCGCCGTACGCGCACCACAATTTGCCCCTGCTGGGTAAATTTCACCGCGTTGCCGATCAGATTCCACAGGATCTGCCGCAGGCGGGTGCCGTCGGTCAGGATCTGCTGCGGCAGCGGCGTCTGCGGCTCCATGACGAACTGCAGCCCTTTCGGCTGCGCCAGCAGGCCCGAGAGGTTCTCCAAATCCGCCAGGAAACCGGTGAAGTCCACCGGCTGGTTGTCGAGCTGCACCTTGCGCCGCTCGAGCTTATCCATTTCGATAATGTCGTTGAAGATATTGCCGAGGGTGATGGCGCTGACGTGGATGGTCTTCAGGTATTTCAGCTGCTCGTCGTTCAGCTCGGTATCGAGCAGAATGCGGCTCAGGCCGACGATGCCGTTAAGCGGCGTACGCAGCTCGTGGCTGATGGTGGAGATAAAGGTAGTCTTCTCCCTGCTGGCGTTCTCCAGCGCGTCCTGGTAGCGCTTACGCTCGGTAATATCGCGGCCGAAACCCATCAGCCCGTGGCGTTTGCCCACCCGGTCGTAAAACGGCACCTTGCGCAGCTCGAAACAGGCCTTGCGGCCATCGGGATACACCAGCCACTGTTCGTAGGTCAGCGAGACGTTGTGGCGGAACACCTTCTCGTCGGTCTCAATGACCTTTTCGGCGATCTCCTGGCCGTAGACGTCGAACGGCGTCAGGCCAATCAGCTGCTTCTCGCTTTTGCCGGTCAGCAGCTCCATCGCGCGGTTGCAGCCGGAAAACTCTTTGTCTTCGTTGCGGTAGTAGACCAGATCCGGCGAGGCATCGAGGAAGGAACGCAGCAGCGCCGATTGCTGGCCCAGCTCAATCTGCGCCTGCTCGCGCTGCTCCATCTCTTCCGTCAGCTTTTCCATCACCTGCAGGCGCTCTTCTTCCGCTTTGATACGGTCGGCGATCTCCTGATTCAGCTGGCTGATATTGTCTTTGAGCTGCTGATTGAGCTCCAGATCGCGGTGGCGCATCTCTTCCAGCTTGTCCACCAGCCGCGCCAGCCGTTGGCGCGACTCTTCCAACTGTTCCACCACCACCGAGAGAAAATAGACCGCCCACGGGGTGATCAACAGGCCGAAGAAGATCGAACGCACCACGTCGATGCTTTCCACTTCGCCGCGCAGCAGCATGGTCACCGCCATCTGCACCACCATCGCCAGCACCACCAGCGCCGAGGCCAGCAGCAGCGAGAAGCGCACCAACCCCAGTTTCACCATTAAATCAACGTAGTACTGGGCCAACACCCGGATTTGCTTCATAGCGGCTCCCATCAGACACAATCTTTTGAATCATACCGTAAAACAGCGGTGAGATAAGGCGGCAAACGCCGAAGTGTGGCAAAGATTGCACTTCAGAGCGGCATGCCAGGGCGGTAGCGCCACTTTTCATCCAGCGCGCTGCCCTGCCCGCCGTGCCGTTGCAGATAAGCGCCGACCGCCTGCATGCCGCTCCAGCGGTTTTCGCTCCACAGCGGCGCCAGCAGCGTCGGCCGGCGGGCGCTGGCGGAAAGGCGGTGGTACACCACGTCCCCCGGCGTATGGCGGATCATCTCCCCGGCGCTGGCGGCGTAATCCTCCAGCGCCAGTTCGGGCAACCGCCCGGCCTGCCACGCCCGCGCCAGGGTGCTGCCGGTGACGACGTGCAGCGGGTGCAGCTTGATGCCGTCGACGCCGGTCTCCGTCACCTGCTGCAGCGTGAGCAGATGATCGCGCTGGGTTTCTCCCGGCAGCCCGACGATCAGATGGCAGCACACCTTCAGCCCGCGCTGCCGGGCCAGCCGCGCAGTCTGCTGATAACAGCGAAAATCATGGCCGCGGTTGATGCGCTTCAGTGTTTTATCGTGCGCCGTCTGCAGCCCCAGCTCCAGCCACACCTCATAGCCTTGCTCGCGGTATCCCGTCAGCAGATCCAGCGCGGCGGCCGGCACGCAGTCCGGCCGGGTACCGACGCACAGGCCGACCATGGCGCTCTGCGCCAACGCCTGCCGATACATCGCCTCCAGCCGTTCAACCTCCGCATAGGTGCTGGTATAGGCCTGGAAATAGGCCAGATAGCGCCGCGCCCGATCGACCCGCGCGGCCTGCTGCGCCAGCTGTTCGGCGATGCTCTGCCGCTGCATCGCCTCATCGGCGAACGAGGCGACGTTGCAGAACGTACAGCCGCCGCGCCCCAACGTGCCGTCGCGGTTAGGGCAGCCGAATCCGCCGTGCAGCGTGAGTTTATGGATCTTTTCGCCATAGCGGCGCTGGAGATCCGCGCCAAACATATTGACTAATTGCGGCAACTGCATAATCTTGGTGGTTCTCTGTGTTCAAAGCCGCGATGCTAATAAGAAACGGCTTTTCCCGCGATGACAGAGATCAACGCTTTCCCCGCAAGGCGCTATCAGGCATAACTATTCATCATAAATGCAAATCAATTCACTATAATTCTGATGAATTATTCTAATCGTCACGCAACCGTTAACGGCAATATGACAACACGGTGAAAAATAGTCATAAACATCAGCCAAGCAATATCTTATAGAATAAAATTCTGGCATTACCCCTCGCACTAGCATGGTGCAGAGATTAAGGGGTTGCACTATAGTGAGACAGCTCACACTTCTGAGTGGATCGGCGTTGCCCCATGATAGTGCAAAAATGCATTAAAACGCTTACTTTTCAAATAAATAAACACCATCAATTCGATAAGAATCTATCTTAAGCCCACATTTGACCTGCGAATTCTTTCTCGCTAAGTTGGAAGTCCGCTGGAAGCTTTCTGGACGGGCAAACGTCTCGTCATATTTATGCAGTAATTGAAGACTCCCTCTTAAAACAAGTCCTATACCACTTGTGAGACCGTCACGAGAGGCCATTGATGGAGGGCGGAAAAGCAGATTGGCGGGGTTAACTTGCTGATTGGACTTCTGCCTGAAATTGGGAAGCCCCCTCGCAGTAGGTTGTGAGAGTCACGCAGAGCCTGGGGAGGTTCACGATATGTTGTACGATAAATCCCAAGAGAGGGACAACTGTGGTTTCGGCCTGATCGCCCACATAGAAGGCGAACCTAGCCACAAGGTGGTGCGCACCGCCATTCACGCGCTGGCCCGCATGCAGCACCGCGGCGCGATCCTCGCCGACGGCAAGACCGGCGACGGCTGCGGCCTGTTGCTGCAAAAACCCGATCGCTTTTTCCGCATGGTGGCGGAAGAGCGCGGCTGGCGTTTGGCCAAAAACTACGCCGTCGGCATGATGTTCCTCAGCCAGAATGAAGAGGAAGCGCGCCTCAGCCGCCGCATCGTGGAAGAAGAGCTGCAAAACGAAACGCTGTCGATCGTCGGCTGGCGCGAAGTGCCGACCAACCCGGACGTGCTGGGTGAAATCGCCCTCTCCTCCCTGCCGCGCATCGAGCAAATCTTCGTTAACGCCCCGGCCGGCTGGCGCCCGCGCGATATGGAACGCCGCCTGTTCGTGGCGCGCCGCCGCATCGAGAAACGGGTGCAGGATGACAGTTTCTACGTCTGCAGCTTCTCCAACCTGGTGACGATCTATAAAGGCCTGTGCATGCCTGCGGATCTGCCGCGCTTCTATCTCGATCTGGCGGACCTGCGCCTGGAATCGGCCATTTGCCTGTTCCACCAGCGCTTTTCCACCAACACCGTGCCGCGCTGGCCGCTGGCTCAGCCGTTCCGCTACCTGGCGCACAACGGCGAAATCAACACCATCACCGGCAACCGCCAGTGGGCGCGCGCCCGTACCTATAAATTCCAAACGCCGCTGATCCCGGATCTGCAGGCCGCCGCGCCGTTCGTCAACGAAACCGGCTCCGACTCCAGCTCGCTGGACAACATGCTGGAGCTGCTGCTGGCGGGCGGGATGGATCTCATCCGCGCCATGCGCTTGCTGGTGCCGCCGGCCTGGCAGAACAACCCGGACATGGACGGCGATCTGCGCGCCTTCTTCGACTTCAACTCGATGCACATGGAGCCGTGGGACGGCCCGGCCGGCATCGTGATGTCCGACGGCCGCTACGCCGCCTGTAACCTCGATCGCAACGGCCTGCGCCCGGCGCGCTATGTGATCACCAAAGACAAGCTGATCACCTGCGCCTCCGAAGTCGGCATCTGGGATTACCAGCCGGATGAAGTGGTGGAAAAAGGCCGCGTCGGCCCCGGCGAGCTGATGGTGATCGACACCCGCAGCGGCCGCATCCTGCACTCGGCGGAAACCGACAACGATCTGAAAAGCCGCCATCCGTATAAAGAGTGGATGGAGAAAAACGTCAAACGCCTGGTGCCGTTCGAAGATCTGCCGGACGACCAGGTCGGCAGCCGCGAGCTCGACGACGCGCAGCTCGAAACCTACCAGAAACAGTTCGGCTACAGCAGTGAAGAGCTGGATCAGGTGATCCGCGTGCTGGGCGAAATTGGCCAGGAAGCCACCGGCTCGATGGGCGACGATACCCCGTTCGCCGTGCTTTCCAGCCGGCCGCGCATCGTTTACGACTACTTCCGCCAGCAGTTCGCGCAGGTCACCAACCCGCCGATCGATCCGCTGCGCGAAGCGCACGTCATGTCGCTGGCCACCAGCATCGGCCGTGAAATGAACGTGTTCTGCGAAGCCGAAGGCCAGGCGCACCGCCTGAGCTTCAAATCGCCGATCCTGCTGTACTCCGATTTCAAACAGCTCACCACGCTGGAAGGCGAATATTATCGCGCCGAGACGCTCGATCTGACCTTCGACCCGCAACAGCAGGATCTGGAGCAGACCATTCGCGCCCTGTGCGACGAAGCGGAACGCAAGGTGCGCGAAGGCGCGGTGCTGTTGGTGCTGTCCGACCGCGCCATCGCGCCCGGCCGCCTGCCGGTACCGGCCCCGATGGCCGTTGGCGCCGTGCAAACCCGGTTGGTAGAGAAAAGCCTGCGCTGCGACGCCAACCTGATCGTTGAAACCGCCAGCGCCCGCGATCCGCACCACTTCGCCGTGCTGCTCGGCTTCGGCGCGACCGCCATCTACCCGTATCTGGCCTATGAAACCCTGGCCAAGCTGGTGGACAGCCAGGCGATCGACAAGAAATACCGCGACGTGATGCTGAACTACCGCAACGGCATCAACAAAGGCCTGTACAAGATCATGTCCAAGATGGGCATTTCGACCATCGCCTCTTACCGCTGTTCCAAACTGTTCGAAGCGGTCGGCCTGCACCGCGATCTGGCGGATCTGTGCTTCCAGGGCGTGGTCAGCCGCATCGGCGGCGCCAGCTTCAGCGACTTCCAGCAGGATCTGCAGAACCTCTCCAAGCGCGCCTGGCTGAAACGCAAACCGCTGGAGCAAGGCGGCCTGCTGAAGTTCGTGCACGGCGGCGAATACCATGCTTACAACCCGGACGTGGTGAACTCGCTGCAAAAAGCGGTGCACAGCGGCGAGTACAGCGACTACCAGGCCTACGCCAAGCTGGTGAACGAGCGGCCGGTCGCCATGCTGCGCGATCTGCTGGCCATCACGCCGAAAGGCGAACCGATCCCGGTCGATCAGGTTGAACCGGCGGAGTCGCTGTTCAAACGCTTCGACACGGCAGCGATGTCGATCGGCGCACTGAGCCCGGAAGCGCACGAGTCGCTGGCGATCGCCATGAACGGCCTCGGCGGCTTCTCCAACTCCGGCGAAGGCGGCGAAGATCCGGCGCGCTACCGCACCAACAAGGTGTCGCGCATCAAACAGGTGGCCTCCGGCCGCTTCGGCGTCACGCCGGCCTACCTGGTGAACGCCGACGTGATCCAGATTAAGGTGGCGCAAGGCGCCAAACCGGGCGAAGGCGGCCAGCTGCCGGGTGACAAAGTCACCCCGTACATTGCCAGACTGCGTTACTCGGTGCCGGGCGTGACGTTGATCTCCCCGCCGCCGCACCACGACATCTACTCGATCGAAGATCTGGCGCAGCTGATCTTCGACCTGAAGCAGGTCAACCCGAAGGCGGTGATCTCGGTGAAACTGGTGTCCGAGCCGGGCGTTGGCACCATCGCCACCGGCGTGGCGAAAGCCTATGCCGATCTGATCACCATCGCCGGTTACGACGGCGGCACCGGCGCCAGCCCGCTGTCCTCGGTGAAATATGCCGGCTGCCCATGGGAACTGGGCCTGGTGGAAACCCAGCAGGCGCTGGTGGCCAACGGCCTGCGCCACAAGATCCGCCTGCAGGTGGACGGCGGCCTGAAAACCGGCGTGGACATCGTCAAAGCGGCGATCCTGGGCGCGGAAAGCTTCGGCTTCGGCACCGGGCCGATGGTGGCGCTGGGCTGCAAATACCTGCGCATCTGCCACCTCAACAACTGCGCGACCGGCGTTGCGACTCAGGACGACAAGCTGCGCCGCGATCACTACCACGGCCTGCCGGAACGCGTGACGAATTACTTCCAGTTTATCGCGCGTGAGACCCGCGAGATCATGGCCCAGCTGGGCGTGAGCCAGCTGGTGGATCTGATCGGCCGCACCGAGTTCCTGACCGAGCTGGACGGCATTTCCGCCAAGCAGAACAAGCTGGATCTGTCGCCGTTGCTGACAACCGCCACGCCGCATCCGGGCAAAGCGGTGTACTGTACCGAAAGCAGCAACCCGGCGTTCGACAAGGGTCTGCTGAACAAAGAGTTGCTGGCGCAGGCGCAGCCGTACATCGAAGCGAAGCAAGGTAAAACCTTCTACTTCGACATTCGCAACACCGACCGCTCCGTGGGCGCCATGCTGTCCGGCGCGATCGCCAACGTGCACGGCGATCAGGGGATGGCAGGCGATCCGATCAAGGCGCACTTCTCCGGCACCGCCGGGCAGAGCTTCGGCGTCTGGAACGCCGGCGGCGTCGAGCTGACCCTGACCGGCGACGCCAACGACTATGTCGGCAAAGGCATGGCCGGCGGCAGCATCGCGGTGCGCCCGCCGATCGGTTCCGCCTTCCGCAGCCATGAAGCCAGCATCGTCGGCAACACCTGCCTGTACGGCGCCACCGGTGGCAAGCTGTTCGCCGCCGGCCGCGCGGGCGAACGTTTCGCGGTGCGCAACTCCGGCGCCATCACCGTGGTGGAAGGCATCGGCGACAACGGCTGCGAATACATGACCGGCGGCATCGTCTGCGTGCTGGGTAAAACCGGCATCAACTTCGGCGCCGGCATGACCGGCGGCTTCGCCTACGTGCTGGACGAAGACGGCGAGTTCCGCAAGCGCGTGAACCCGGAGCTGGTGGAAGTGCTGGATGTCGATCAGCTGGCGATCCATGAGGAGCACCTGCGCGGCCTGATCACCGAACACGTGCAGGCGACCGGCTCTTCCCGCGCGGAAGAGATCCTGGCCAACTGGCCGGAGTGGGCGCCGAAGTTCGCCCTGGTCAAACCGAAGTCCAGCGATGTCAAAGCGCTGTTGGGTCACCGTAGCCGTTCCGCAGCCGAGCTGCGGGTGCAGGCGCAGTAAGAGGTAGGTCATTAATGAGCCAGAACGTTTATCAATTTATCGACCTGCAGCGTGTTGATCCGCCAAAGAAACCGCTGAAGATCCGCAAAATCGAGTTCGTCGAGATCTATGAACCGTTTTCGGAAACCCAGGCCAAGGCCCAGGCGGACCGCTGTCTGTCCTGCGGCAACCCGTACTGCGAGTGGAAGTGCCCGGTGCACAACTACATCCCGAACTGGCTGAAACTGGCCAACGAAGGCCGCATCATGGAAGCGGCGGACCTGGCGCATCAGACCAACAGCCTGCCGGAAGTGTGCGGCCGCGTATGCCCGCAGGATCGCCTGTGCGAAGGCTCCTGCACCCTGAACGACGAGTTCGGTGCGGTCACCATCGGCAATATCGAGCGCTACATCAGCGATAAGGCCATCGAAATGGGCTGGAAGCCGGACATGTCGCACGTGCAGCCGACCGGCAAACGCGTGGCGATCGTCGGTGCCGGCCCCGCCGGGCTGGCCTGCGCCGACGTGCTGACCCGCAATGGCGTCAAGGCGGTCGTATACGATCGTCATCCGGAGATCGGCGGCCTGCTGACCTTCGGCATCCCGGCTTTCAAGCTGGAAAAGGAAGTGATGGTCAAACGCCGCGGCATCTTCAGCGAGATGGGCATCGAGTTCCAGTTGAACACCGAAGTGGGTAAAGACGTCAGCATGGAGACCTTACTGAGCGAGTACGATGCGGTGTTCCTCGGCGTCGGCACCTATCAGTCGATGCGCGGCGGCCTGGAGAATGAGGAGGCGCAGGGCGTGTACGACGCGCTGCCGTTCCTGATCGCCAACACCAAGCAGCTGATGGGGTATGAAACCGAGCAGCACGAGCCTTACGTCAGCATGGAAGGCAAACGGGTGGTGGTGCTGGGCGGCGGCGATACCGCCATGGACTGCGTGCGTACCTCGGTGCGTCAGGGCGCAACGCAGGTCATCTGCGCCTACCGCCGCGACGAAGCCAACATGCCGGGCTCCAAGCGCGAAGTGAAGAACGCCCGGGAAGAAGGGGTGGACTTCCAGTTCAACCTGCAGCCGCTGAGCATCGAACTGAACAGCGCCGGCCGCGTGGCCGGAGTGAAAATGGTGCGCACTCAGCTGGGCGCGCCGGATGCCAACGGCCGTCAGACGGCGGAGCAGGTGCCTGGTTCCGAACACGTGATCGACGCGGACGCGGTGGTGATGGCGTTCGGCTTCCGCCCGCACCGCATGGACTGGCTGGCGGCGCACGACGTGCAGCTGGATAAACAGGGCCGCATCCTGGCGCCGGAAGGCAGCGACAACGCGTTCCAGACCAGCAACCCGAAAATCTTCGCCGGTGGTGACGCAGTGCGCGGATCTGACCTGGTAGTGACGGCGATCGCCGAAGGCCGCAAAGCGGCAGACGGCATCATGAACTACCTGGAAGTGTAAACCTTCCGTACCATCAGAGGCCCGGCATATTGCCGGGCCTCTGTTTTTAGCCTGCCACGCTTTGTAACAACCTCCCCGCTCCTCACCGCCTCAACGCGCTATAGTATTGAGTTAGCACCATTGCGGGGCGCGGCTGCGCCTGACACCGAGATAAGGATAGCGAACATGAAATGCTCCATTTCCCTGTTGGCCGGCGCGCTGCTGGCCGTCAATTTCAGCGCTTCAGCCATGGCGCTGGATTCGCAGGAGGTTGGTTACAATATCGAAGCGCGCGGCGCACGGCCGGTCGTGGCGCAGTTGGGCAAGGCCGGGCAGTTCGGCGCCGTGGAAAACAGCATCAGGCTGGGGGACGACAGCTGGATTGCCCTGGCGCCCAAGTTGGCCGGCGGCGGCAATGCCGGCTTTACCGCCGGCATCAAATCGGCCCTCTCCGCAGCCCTGATCTACAATCCGGCGGCGGTGTTGCAGGCGCTCAACAAAGGCAACGATCTGCCGCTCAATGACATTTGCACCGCCCCGCCGGAAGTGCAAGGCGATACCGCCATCAGCAGTTTCCGTGAGCGTGCAACCCATGCCCTGTCTACCGTACGCGTAGGCGATCTCAGCGCGCCGCGCGACGCCTGCATTGCCGCGTTGAAAGGCTGACCCGCGTCTGCCGGGCAAAAAAAAAGCACCCCCATGGGGTGCTTTTTCGTTTGTTCTCACGGGGTTATTTCACCACGCGCAGCGCCGGGCGGCCACCGCGCGGCGGCTGCGGCGGTTCGTCATCCGGGCCGTTGTCTTCCGCGGTATCCGGGCGATCGCCGTCGATCACTGACATCAGGGTTTCCGAAGGGATCGTCTCATTGTCCAGACCTTCGAACACGCCTTCGCTCTCGTCGTAGGCGGCTTCCGGTTCGAACATCGTGCCGGCGCCGTTTTCACGCGCATAGATCGCCAGCACGGCGGCCATCGGCACCGAAACCTGACGCGGCACGCCGCCGAAGCGCGCGTTGAACTGCACGTCTTCGTTACCCAACGCCAGGTTGCCTACCGCGCGCGGCGCGATATTCAGCACGATCTGGCCATCGCGCGCGAACTCCATCGGCACCTGCACGTCCGGGCGAGTCACGTCGACCACCAGGTGCGGCGTCAGTTGGTTATCCAGCAGCCAGTCGTAGAACGCCCGCAGCAGATACGGGCGACGCGGCGTCATCTGAGACATGTCCATCGCGCTTAGCCCCGGGTCTGCAGGCGCATTTCACGCTCGGCTTCGGTCAGGGAAGCCAGGAAGGCGTCGCGTTCGAAGACGCGGGTCATGTAGCCTTTCAGCTCTTTGGAACCGGCACCGCTCAATTCGATGCCCAGCTGCGGCAGACGCCACAACAACGGCGCCAGGTAGCAATCCACCAGGCTGAACTCTTCGCTCATGAAATACGGCGCCTGACCGAAGATAGGCGCGATCGCCAGCAACTCTTCGCGCAGTTGGCGACGGGCGGATTCCGCTTCCTGGCCGCTGCTCTTCTCGATCTTGTCCATCAGCGAGTACCAGTTCTTCTCGATGCGCAGCATCATCAGACGGCTCTCACCACGGGCAACCGGGTAAACCGGCATCAGCGGCGGGTGCGGGAAACGCTCATCCAGATATTCCATGATGATGCGGGATTCATACAGGGTCAGTTCGCGATCGACCAGCGTAGGCACCGTCTGGTAAGGGTTGAGGTCAATCAGATCTTGCGGCAGGTTATCCATTTCGACCTGCTCGATCTCGACGCTGACACCTTTCTCCGCCAGTACGATACGTACTTGATGGCTAAAAATGTCGGTCGGGCCAGAGAACAGCGTCATTACCGAACGTTTGTTGGCAGCGACAGCCATGAAAACCTCCAAGTTATCTAGAAAATACTGCGAATAGCCAACTGACAGGCTGCTATCCTGAATAATCTTGCCGCAGGCCGGCAGCACGCAGCGCGACCCGAGCCCATAAAAAACCGGCCCAGGAGGTCAACTGCACGGCGAACAGGCGCAAAAGTGGATGATAGTTTACCAGATTCTGCTTGTTTTGTGGGGGCGGTGCGGCGAATTCATGTTGAATTGTCTGATATGCCACAGATTTTAGTCGGGGACGGCGGATTTCAGGCGTAAAAAAACCCGGTGAAGCACCGGGTTTTTTGCGTAAATCGCACTGCCGAAGCAGCGAAAATTAACGCTTGGAGAACTGCGGACGACGACGTGCTTTACGCAGACCGACTTTCTTACGTTCAACCTGACGAGCGTCACGGGTGACGAAGCCAGCTTTACGCAGTTCAGAACGCAGAGTCTCATCGTATTCCATCAGTGCACGGGTGATACCGTGACGGATAGCGCCAGCTTGACCGGAGATACCACCACCTTTAACGGTGATGTACAGGTCCAGTTTGCCAACCATGTCGACCAGTTCCAGCGGCTGACGAACTACCATGCGGGCAGTTTCGCGACCGAAGTACTGTTCCAGGCTGCGCTGGTTGATAACGATGTTACCGTTGCCCGGCTTGATGAAGACGCGAGCGGCGGAGCTTTTGCGGCGACCAGTGCCGTAGTATTGATTTTCAGCCATTGCCATTAATCCCGATTAAATGTCCAGAACTTGCGGTTGCTGTGCCGCGTGATTGTGCTCGGTGCCCGCGTAAACTTTCAGTTTACGGAACATAGCACGACCCAGCGGGCCCTTTGGCAGCATGCCTTTAACCGCGATTTCAATCACGCGCTCAGGACGGCGGGCAATCATCTCTTCAAAGGTCGCTTGCTTGATACCACCGATGTGGCCGGTGTGGTGGTAGTACACTTTGTCTGTACGCTTGTTGCCGGTTACAGCAACTTTGTCAGCGTTCAGAACGATGATGTAATCACCGGTATCCACGTGCGGGGTGTATTCCGCTTTATGCTTGCCGCGCAGGCGACGAGCCAGTTCAGTAGCGAGACGGCCTAAAGTTTTACCATCTGCATCAACAACGTACCAGTCGCGTTTTACGGTTTCTGGTTTAGCTGTAAAAGTTTTCATTAGAAAGCTTACCCAATAATTAGTTACACGTTGGTGAACACCCAAACGCTCGAAAACAGTTGAGGCTCACACGACCATACAAGTCCAGCAAACCTACCCCTTCGAATAGCCATTGCCGGCACTATAAAGTTTTTGGGAAAAAAAACTTTGTTGTAACGTGGGGTCGCAAGATTATAGAGAAGTCGCTCACAAAGATCGAACGGTTTTTGAATGGAAAATAAATTTATCGCCGGCGGCGGACAACCGGCGATAGGCCCGGCGGGCTCAGGGCAGATGCGGCAGCTTGAGGTACTCTTCGCTCTGCATTTCCTGCAGGCGCGACAGGCAGCGCTGGAATTCAAATTTCAGCTGCACCCCCTGATAGATCTCGAACATCGACGCTTCGGCGCCGATCACCAGCTTGATATGACGCTCGTAAAATTCATCCACCAGCGCCAGGAAACGGCGCGCGGTATTCTCTTTCAGCGGCCCCATCACCTGCACATTATACAGGATCACGCTGTGATACAGCCGCGACAGCGCGATGTAGTCCAGCTGGCTGCGCGCCTCTTCGCACAGCGTGTGGAAATCCACCGCCAGCACGCCGTCCACCGAACGGATCGCCTGCAGCGGCCGATGGTTGATCTGCAGCACCGGCGCCTCCTCCCCCGCCTTGCCCGCCAGCTTGACGAACATCCGATCCAGCGCCTCACGCGTCTGGTCGCTCAGCGGTGTCAGGTAGAGGTGCGCCTGGGTCAGGGTGCGCAGACGATAGTCGATGCCGGCGTCGACGTTCATTACGTCGCAGTACTCGTTGATCAGATCGATGGCCGGCAGGAAACGCGCCCGCTGCAGACCGTTGCGGTACAGATCGTCCGGCGGGATGTTCGACGTGGCCACCAGCGTGATGCCGCGCGCGAACAACGCCTGCAGCAGCGTGGCCAGCAGCATGGCGTCGGTGATGTCGGAGACGAAGAATTCGTCGAAGCATAATACGTCGGTCTCGGCCTTAAAGCCGTCGGCGACGATTTCCAGCGGGTTTTCCCGCCCCTGCAACTCGGTCAGCTCTTCATGCACCCGCAGCATGAAGCGGTGGAAGTGCAGACGCATTTTGCGATCGCCCGGCAAACTGTGGAAGAACATATCCATCAACCAGGTTTTGCCGCGCCCGACGCCGCCCCACATATACAGCCCCTGCACCGGGCGCTGCGGCGCCGTGTCGCCGCCCTTGCCCAGCAAGCGGCTGAGCTTGCCGCGCAGCCCGCCGGCAGGCGCGTTCGCCGCCGGCTTTTGCCGCAGAGCCTGATAAATGCGATCCAGTTGAGTGACAGCCCGGCGTTGAACCTCATCGGCCTGATATTCCCCCGCATCCAGCGCCTGCTGGTAGCGAGATAACGGTGATAGTGCCTGCATCTGTTCGATGTTCCCTAAGAACGCTTAGAAATTATTTAGCCAACGTTGGCGGCAAGTTGATGCCGATTCGCACCGTTATCGCCACAAATGCCCGCTGCGGGCGCCGCTGAAAACCCTGTAAAAATTAGGTGGAAGCGCATCAGGATTCCACTCGGACAAGGTTAACGGTTATAGTGGATATTATTAAGTGAAAAATCCCTGCGGAACAACGAAGTCAAAATAGGAGTCATCATGACCTGGGAGTATGCGCTGATTGGTTTGGTCGTCGGTATCGTGATTGGTGCGGTGGCGATGCGTTTTGGCAACCGTAAATTACGTCAACAACAAGTCCTGCAGAACGAGCTGGACAAGAGCAAAACCGAGCTGGAAGAGTACCGTCAGGAGCTAGTCGGCCACTTTGCCCGCAGCGCCGAGCTGCTGGACAACATGGCGCGCGATTATCGCCAGCTGTATCAGCACATGGCGAAAAGCTCCAACAACCTGCTGCCGGATCTGCCGATGCAGGAGAACCCGTTCCGCTATCGCCTGACCGAAGCGGAAGCGGACAACGATCAGGCGCCGGTGGAAATGCCGCGCGACTATTCTGAAGGGGCCTCCGGCCTGCTGCGCGGTCAAAGCGCACGCCGCGACTGATATTCCTTCTTCGCCCGCGGGGCCTCCCGCGGGTTTAATCCTGTTTGTGCCATATTGACCTTCCTTCGCATTACCTTTACTGAACTTTGCACGCAAATTCACGGTCTTACCCTTCACTATGACAAGGCGATTGCCTTATCATCAAATTTTCATCGGCAGGTATTGAGAGAGTTATCATCAATGAAGAAAAAGTCGTTAATTCTTAGTGCATTGGCAATGAGCCTCGGTCTGGCGCTCAGCGCCGCACCGGCGGCCAACGCGGCCCTGCCCGTCGCCGTGCAGGGGCAGCCGCTGCCGAGCCTGGCGCCGATGCTGGAAAAAGTCTTGCCCGCCGTCGTGAGCGTGCATGTCGCCGGCACCCAGGTGCAGCGTCAACAGTTGCCGGAAGAGTTCAGACGCTTCTTCGGCCCCAACTTCCCCGGCCAACAGCAGAGCTCCCGCCCGTTTGAAGGGCTGGGTTCCGGCGTGATCATCGACGCCGCCAAGGGCTACGTGCTGACCAACAACCACGTCATCAACAACGCCGATAAAATCCGCGTGCAGTTGAACGACGGTCGCGAGCTGGACGCCAAGCTGGTCGGGCGCGATGAACAGTCCGACATCGCCCTGCTGCAGCTCAGCGATACCAAAAACCTGACCGCCATCAAGATGGCCGATTCCGACCAGCTGCGCGTCGGCGACTTCGCCGTGGCGGTCGGCAACCCGTTCGGCCTGGGCCAAACCGCCACCTCCGGCATCATCTCAGCGCTGGGCCGCACCGGCCTGAATCTGGAAGGGCTGGAAAACTTCATTCAGACCGACGCCTCCATCAACCGCGGCAACTCCGGGGGCGCGCTGGTTAACCTGAACGGCGAACTGATCGGCATCAATACCGCCATTCTGGCGCCGAGCGGCGGCAACGTCGGCATCGGCTTCGCCATTCCGAGCAATATGGCGCAGAACCTGAGCCAGCAGCTGATCGAATTCGGCGAAGTGAAACGCGGCCTGCTTGGCATCAAGGGCAGTGAAATGACCCCGGACATGGCCAAAGCCTTCAACACCGACGCGCAGCGCGGCGCCTTCGTCAGCGAAGTGTTGCCGAAATCCGCCGCCGCCAAGGCCGGCATCAAAGCCGGGGATATTCTGGTTTCCGTCGACGGCAAACCGGTGAACAGCTTTGCCGAACTGCGCGCCAAGGTCGGCACCACCGCACCGGGCAAAACGCTCAAGGTAGGCCTGCTGCGCGACGGTAAACCGCAGGAAGTCTCGGTCACGCTGGACAACAGCGAGAGCGCCTCGACCAACGCCGAAACGCTGTCGCCGGCGCTGCAGGGGGTATCCCTCAGCAACGGCGCGCTGCCGAGCGGCGACAAGGGCGTGAAGGTGGAGAACGTGGATAAAGGCTCGACGGCGGCGCAAATCGGCCTGCAAAAAGGCGACGTGATCATCGGCGTCAACCGCCAGCGCGTGGACAGTATCACCGCGTTGCGCAAGGTGCTGGAAGCCAAGCCACCGGTGATGGCGCTCAATATCGTGCGCGGTAACGAAACCATTTATCTGCTGCTGCGTTAATTTGTGCAAAAACCGGGCTCGGTGACATACTGCGCCCGGTTAACTCATGCTATCCTCCGAACATCGTTCACCACACCACGAAAACTCCATGTTTGCTAAGCTCTTGCGTTCTGTCGTTATCGGTCTCATCGTTGCCGGCCTGCTGTTGGCCGCCCTGCCCATGCTGCGCTCTTCCAACGGCCTGTTTGCAGAGAAAACCGAGAACACCAGCGACGAAACGCCGGTGAGCTACAACAAGGCGGTGCGCCGCGCCGCCCCTGCCGTGGTGAACATCTACAACCGTAACCTGAACGGCGCCGCCAACGTGCTGTCGCTCGGTTCCGGCGTGATCATGAACGAACGCGGCTATATCATCACCAACCGCCACGTGATCAAAGACGCTCAGCAGATCACCGTGGTGTTGCAGGATGGCCGCCGCTATGAAGCGCTGCTGGTCGGCTCCGACGGCCTGACCGACCTGGCGGTGCTGAAGATCGATCCCGGCAACCTGCCGGTGATCCCGACCAATAAAAATCGCGTTGCCCACGTCGGCGACGTGGTGCTGGCGATCGGCAACCCCTATAACCTGGGGCAAACCGTGACTCAGGGTATCCTCAGCGCTACCGGGCGCATCAGTATGAGCACCACTGGCCGGCAGACGTTCCTGCAGACCGACGCCTCAATCAACCGCGGCAACTCCGGCGGCGCGCTGGTCAACTCGCTGGGTGAGCTGATCGGTATCAACACCCTGACCTATGACAAAATCACCGACGGCGAAACGCCGGAAGGACTGGGCTTTGCGATCCCGATCGAACTGGCTACCAAGATCATGGACAAGCTGATCCGCGACGGCCGCGTTATCCGCGGCTATTTCGGCATTCAGGGCAAGGAGATCATTCCGCTGCGCCCCTCCAATTCCGGCATCGATCGCCTGCAGGGCATCATCGTGACCGAAATTACGCCTAACGGCCCGGCGAGCAACGCCGGTTTCCAGATCAACGACATCATCATCAACGTGGATAACAAACCGGCGGTATCCGTGCTGGAAACCATGGACCAGGTGGCGGAGATCAGGCCGGGCACCGAGATACCGGTTATCGTGCTGCGCGACGGCAAACGCATTACGTTGAAAATGACGGTGGGTGAATTCCCGGAAGACAGCAATTAGCCCTCTTATCGCACACGCGCCGCTTTAGCCCCACTCAAAGAGCGGCGCCCCTCACCACGTTCCTGATTTACCCCGCCAATTCTTATTACTTTACGAATCTAATAGGCTTCATTTCCTTGTTGGCGCCCTAATTTATAGCCCGCAATTATAATTCAAAGCAAAAACATATTACATTCATCTCATTAAATAAATAATTAACAATAATAAAATCTTAAAAAATCAGAAAATTCCAAATTAAAAGAAAAATAATCAAAAAGCATTGCGATTAAAAAATCGAAAACCAATAATATCAAGGGTAAATTCTAGCAATACACATGAAATAGATTAAGCATCTATTCATTTTTTATATGGAATTCATTTCGTGAATAACATAATTAATATCATTACCTCCCGTTTTCATTGCGTATTAGTGAAGTTTATTCACGTAGCACAGCAAACTTTTTTTTATTTTCAAACGCCAGCAAACCTCCTGTTCGTGCTGTTCACGCCCTTAGCCACGTCAGCCGCATTACCAAATGCAGGGCAAGTCATGAGAGATCTCGAAGAGACTCGCCTGAATATTCCTGCCCCGGTAGAGGTAAAGCCCTCTCCACCCGAAGACGCCCCCATTACGCCCGCAGCGGAGAATTCACCAACTTTGTTGGTAAGCAGTTTCTTTCTTAACGGGAACAAGAGTATTTCCTCAGCCAAACTCTTGCCTTTGATTGCAGAGTTTCAAGGGCGTAAATTAACGGTAGCGCAATTAAAAATGGCCGTTCAGAGAATAACCATTTACTATCGAAACAAAGGTTATTTCCTGGCCAGCGCTTACCTGCCCCGGCAAGAGATTGTCGATGGCCAAATTCGTATTGATATTGTTGAAGGTCGCTACGGAAACATTACTCTAAATAATAAAGCTCCAGTCAGAGACGAGATATTGCGCTGGCAGCTATCCCATGTCCGCAGTGGCATGGCCATCACAGATTCTCAGCTAGAGCGAAATCTTTTATTGCTAAACGATATTCCCGGGATATTGATCAACAGCACTTTGCTACCGGGTTCTCAGCCCGGCACCACGGATTGGCAGATCAAAGCTACGCCAGGAAAACGAGTGGATGGCATCTTGCAAGCGGATAACTTTGGCGATGCCTACACCGGAGAATATCGCGGCATGGCGACACTCGGCCTTAACAGCCCGTTGCGCTTGGGCGATCGCCTTGAGCTGCGGCTACTGAGCAGCGATAAACACCAACGCTATTACCGCATGGCATACCAGCTCCCCGTCACGCCTTGGTCGACACGCGTTGGTGTTGCGCACTCTTACATGAATTATCGCTTAGGCAAAGATTTCAGCGAGCTGCAAGCCCACGGCAACGCCGCCATCAGCAGCGCCTTCGTTACCCAGCCCCTGCTGCGCAGCCGCCTCCTGAACGTCAACGCACAGCTGCAATTCGATCACAAGACGCTTCGCGACGATATCGATCTCTTCGAAAACCGTAGCCGCAAGCGTATCGGTTTGTGGACGATGGGCGTCGACGTCAATGCCCAGGATCGCCTGTTTGGCGGGGGGCAAAGCGTGGCATCGCTGTCTTACAGCCTCGGCAATCTGCACATTGAAGCCCCCTCAGCTCGCCGCTGGGACGGACGAACCGCAAAGACCGAAGGGCAGTTCAGCAAACTGGCGCTTAGCGCGGTCAGGCTGCAAAACCTGAGCGGTGACTTCCAGCTGTATGCCCAACTCAACGCGCAATGGGCTCCAGGCAATCTGGACTCCTCTGAAAAATTCAGCACGGGCGGCCCCTATGCCGTAAGGGCTTACGCGCCGGGCAGCGGCAACGGCGACCTGGGTTGGCAAGCCAGCATGGAGCTGCGCTACGCCCTCAGACCCGGCTGGCAACTTGGCACCTTTATCGACCAGGGGCAAGCGCGCCTCAACAAACACCCCTGGACGCCGGAAAAGAATAACGTGCACCTGTCCGCCGCCGGTTCAACGCTCGTCTGGGGAGGCGAAAATCATCAGGTCGCCTTGACGGCAGCCTGGCCGCTGGCTGCTTCCGGCCCTGGCAGCGCTCAGGATAAATCACCAAGAGTTTGGCTACAGGCGGCCCGCTATTTCTAGCCGCCTGATGCTGAAAACCCGCCGCTGGAAAGCGGCAGACACAACAAAAAGGAAATAAGCGATGAACAAGATCTATGCATTGGTCTGGAACCCGGTTCGGGAGTGCTGGGACGTAGTCAACGAACACTGCAGCCGCCGCGGCAAAGGCAGCAGCAAGCGCCGCCTGGCGGCAGCACTTTCTCTGCTGAGCTTGCTGCCGTTGGAACAGGCGCTCGCCCTGCCCAGCGGGCAAAATATCGTCTCCGGCAAGGGCGACATCACCACCAACGGTCCTGATATGACCATCAATCAGCACAGCGAAAAATTAATCACCCAATGGGATAGTTTCAACGTGGGTGGCAACGAGAGCGTGACGTTCCGTCAGCCAGGCGATACATCCGTGGCGCTCAACCGTGTCATCGGCGTGAACGGCAGTGACATTCAGGGCAAAATCAACGCCAACGGCAAAGTGTTTATCGTCAACCCGAATGGGGTGATATTTGGCAAAAATGCGCAGGTCAACGTCGGGGGGCTGGTGGCTTCAACTCGCGATATCAGTAATGCCGACTTCCTGGCGGGAAAAAACCGTTTCGTCGGCAGTTCGCAAGCGGAAGTTATTAACGAAGGCCGGCTACAAGCGGCTGACGCAGGCAGCATTGCACTACTGGGCGCACGGGTGAATAACCAGGGTGTCATTCAAGCCAACATGGGTACCGTCGCACTGGGTGCGGGTGACGATATTACGTTGAACTTCGATGGCAACAAACTGCTTAATCTGCAGATCGATGCAGCAGCGCTCAATGCGTTAGCGCAAAACGGTGGCGTCCTGCGCGCCGATGGCGGCCAGGTGTTGATGAGCGCCAAGGCTGCGGGCGATGCGCTGAGAACCGTCGTAAACAATCAGGGCGTCATCCTGGCAGATACCGTGCGCGAGCAAGCCGGCCGCATCGTGCTGGACGGCGGCGACAATGGCCTCGTTAACGTTGGCGGCACCCTGAGCGCGACGGCCAACGCCGGCAACGGCGGCTTTCTTGAAACCAAAGGCGCGCAAGTGGTCGTACAGCCAACGGCCAAAATTAGTACTCGTTCACTCAACGGTAAAACCGGTAGTTGGAAGCTGGCCTCCGCCGACGTTAATGTGAAGGACGGCGGCACGCTCAATGCCCAAACTCTGGAGCAAACTTTAGAAAACAGCAACGTAGAACTGGTCAGCACCAAAGGCGATGTCAGCGTTTCTCAACAAGTCCGCTGGCAGAATGCCAACAAACTGTCGCTGACGGCCGAGCAGGCCGGCATCAAGATCAACGCTCCGCTCAAAGCGACCGGCGCAGGCGGGAGTTTGGCGTTGAATCATAAAACAGGCTACACCCTGAACAATGATGCGGCGGTCACCCTGTCCGGCGCCAACGCTTCGTTCAGCGTCAACGGTGAAAATTATCGGGTAATACAGACGCTGTCACAGTTGCTGGATGTCAACAAAGACCTGAACGCCCGTTATGTGCTGGGGAATGCCATTACCGGTAACAGCCGTATCAATGCCATCGGCGGCGATTACGCGTTTAACGGTATCTTTGAAGGATTGGGCAACATGATTCAGGGGCTGGAGATCAGCAACAATGGCCCTTATCTCGGTTTGTTCAACTCGTCCACCGGCTCGATCAGCAACCTGAAACTGGATTCGCTGTCATTCACACCGACACAATTCACGCAATACACCGGGGCACTGACCGGGCTCAATTTCGGGACCGTTTCCAACGTTCATGCGACACGCATCAACATTCATGGCGGTGGCGACATCGGCGGTTTGGTCGGCATCAACTTAGGCAAAGTGCTTGGTTCCTCGGCCTCCGGCAAGGTAACCGGTACCGCCAGCTACAGCAATCTCGGTGGCTTGGTTGGTTTTAACCTGGGTACAGTTCAGGATAGTCGGGCAAAGGTCGATGTATTGAGTGTCGCCGGCACTTCGCATAACAAAATCGGTGGCTTGGTGGGTGACAATAGCGGCCACATCATTGGCTCGTCAAGTGAAGGGACCGTGAGTGCCTCAGGCGAGCAAATGGAAATCGGCGGGCTGGCTGGCACCAACAACGGCACCATCGCCCATTCGGTTGCCAACACAACGGTCTCAGGCAAACGCAACAGCTATATAGGCGGTCTGGTCGGCACAAACAGCGGCAAGATCGACAACGCAACAGCCAATGGTTCCGTCACCGGCGAGGAAACATACGCCATAGGTGGCCTGGTCGGCCAAAATAACGGCGTTCTGAATGCCGTGTGGGCGACTGGCAAAGTCGTTGACAATAAAGGGCGGCACATCGGCGGCCTGATCGGCATTAACGATAAAAACGCGCGTGTACAAAATGCGCATGCCAAAAACACAGTCATTGGTGGCGATAATGCCAACATCGGCGGACTGATTGGTGATAACTACGGTAATCTGACGGACGTCAGTGCGGAAACTGAAGTCTATGCCGGTAAAAATAGCCTGGCGGGCGGGCTGATCGGTAACAACAATAAAGCCTCCGTCACCAACGCCAAAGCGCAGGGATCCGTTAACGGCCTGGACGGCAGCTTCCTTGGCGGCTTAATCGGCCTGAACAACGGCGGAACGCTTAAAGCCGTCACCGCCAATACCCAAGTGCGTGGAGGCAACGGCTCTTACGCCGGTGGACTGGTCGGCCTGAACCGCAACGGTTCCATCACGCAAACCGAAGCCTTCGGCTCGGTGAGCGCGGCGGCCAACAGCCGGGTCGGTGGCCTGGTTGGCAGCAACGAACAAGGCTACGTGAGTGATTCAACGGCAAACGTCACGGTCTCCGGCGGCAACGCCAGCTATGTTGGCGGTGTGGCTGGTTACAACAAAGGAACGCTGACCCGGGTCAACGCCCAGGGTAATGTCCATGGTGCTGCCGGCAGCGACGTTGGAGGCATTGTCGGCTTAAACGATGTGGCCAGCCTCATTGAGCATGCCAGCGCGACCGGTGACGTAAGCGGTGAGGTTCGCAGTGCCGTGGGCGGCGTGGTCGGCAGAAACGGCGGCACCGTCAAGAACGTGGTTGCATCAGGAAAAGTGAACAGCGTTGGCATCTCCCAGCGAGGGGGATTGATCGGCATTAACGTCGGCCACCTGTACAATTCCACCTTCACGGGCACAATAGCGCCGTCATCAATGGACGGACAATGGGTCGGCAGTCTGATTGGTTCGCAATTCGGGGGAGACGTGCGTAATAACAACGCATCAGGATCGTCTGAAGATCAACCTCTCTTCGGCCGCGCCTTGAGCAAACTCACCCAGTAATTGTCCTCACAAAAACGGCTTCCTTCAGGAAGCCGTTTTTACACCGTTAACAGCAGGGCAACTTACTCGCCTTTCACGCGCTCGATGTTCGCACCCAGCGCGCGCAGCTTGTCTTCAATACGCTCATAGCCGCGATCGATGTGGTAGATGCGATCGACGACGGTCACGCCGTCGGCGATGCAGCCGGCGATCACCAGGCTGGCGGAAGCGCGCAGATCGGTCGCCATCACCTGAGCGCCGGACAGCTGTTCAACGCCATGGCAGATCACGGTGTTGCTCTCGATCTCCGCGTGTGCGCCCATGCGGATCAATTCCGGCACGTGCATGAAGCGGTTTTCGAAGATGGTTTCGGTGATAACGCCAGTGCCTTCCGCCACCAGGTTCAGCAGGCTGAACTGGGCCTGCATGTCGGTCGGGAAGCCCGGATGTGGCGCGGTGCGTACGGTGACCGCTTTCGGGCGCTTGCCGTGCATGTCCAGGCTGATCCAGTCTTCGCCCACTTCGATATCGGCACCGGCTTCGCGCAGCTTGGCCAGCACCGCATCCAGCGTGTCCGGACGGGTGTTGCGGCACATCACTTTGCCGCCGGAAACCGCGGCGGCGATCAGGAAGGTGCCGGTCTCGATGCGGTCTGGCAGCACGCGATACACGCCGCCGCCCAGACGCTCGACGCCCTCGATGGTGATCTTGTCGCTGCCGGCGCCGCTGATCTTCGCGCCCAGCGTGTTGAGGAAGTTGGCGGTATCGACAATTTCCGGCTCACGCGCGGCGTTTTCAATAACGGTGGTGCCGGTCGCCAGGGTCGCGGCGCTCATGATGGTCACGGTCGCGCCCACGCTCACCTTGTCCATGACGATATGCGCACCCTTCAGGCGGCCCTCGACGGACGCCTTGACGTAGCCTTCTTCCAGCTTGATCTCGGCACCCAACTGCTCCAGGCCGGTGATGTGCAGATCGACCGGACGCGCGCCAATCGCGCAGCCGCCCGGCAGGGAAACCTGACCGCGGCCGAAACGCGCCACCAGCGGCCCCAGCGCCCAAATGGAAGCGCGCATGGTTTTCACCAGATCGTAAGGGGCGCAAAACTCGTTCACGCCGCTGGCGTCCACGAAGACCGAACCGTTGCGCTCAATCTTGGTACCCAACTGGTTGAGTAGTTTAATGGTGGTGTCGATGTCCTTCAGCTTGGGGACATTCTGCAGCTCGACCGGCTCTTCCGCCAACAGGGCGGCGAACAGGATCGGCAGGGCGGCGTTTTTGGCCCCGGAAATAGACACTTCACCGCTCAGGCGGGTCCGACCCTGCACACGAAATTTATCCATCTGACTACTCTCTGTTATCTAATCTGAAGCTGCCCGCCCGGCAGGGCAAACAGCCTTAAAATCCGTTGAGTTTGCGGTCTCGCTGCCACTCTTCAGGGGTGTACGCCTTAATAGACAAGGCATGAATGCGGTTGTCCGCAATGTATTCCATCAGCGGTGCGTAAACCGTCTGCTGTTTTTTGACGCGGCTCATGCCGGCGAACAGTTCACCGACCACGATCGCCTGAAAATGGCTACCGTCGCCCGTCACATGTACTTCATCCAGTGCCAATGCCTGCATCAGCACGTCTTTAATCTCGTTGGTTTCCATAGTATCCAGTTCTGCCGCTAAAGGATCATAAACAGCCTAGTATCTTAGTGGAATACGATGTTTTCTTAAACTAAAGAAAAAGCCCCTGCATAACAGGGGCTTTGTATCGTTTTACCACGCAAGAGCGGCCTAAAACGCCGCTAACCGGCGGTATCGACAGGCATTATCGCCTGCAGGTTATAGAGCGCGATCAGCGTTTTCAGGCGCTCGGTAGCGCCGAAAATTTTCAGCGCTACGCCGCGTTGGCGCTGCTCTTCCTGCAGATGCAGCAACAGCGCCAGCCCGGCGGAGTCCACGCGCTGCAGTTGCGCCACGTCGATCGCGGTTTTATCCGCCATCAGCGCGGCGCGCTGCCGCCACAGCGGCTGCAGCGTTTCCCGGTCCAGTTCACCGCGCAGGATCAGCGTCTGCCGCTCTGATTCGAAGCTGAGCGCTGCCGACATCAGTTTTTCTTGTCCAGCGTGATAGGCTGCGCGGCGGCGGCCTGCAGCTGCTTGGTCAGGCCGTCGATGCCCTGAGTACGCAGCGTAGACGCCCACTCATTTTGCTTGGTGGTGATCATGCTGACGCCTTCGGCGATCATGTCATACGCCTGCCAGTAGCCGGTTTTGCTGTTCTTGCGCCATTGGAAATCCAGACGCACCGGCGGGCGGCCGCCGTTGTCGATGATGGTGACGCGAATAGCCACGATGTCGGCATTGCCCAGCGGCTGTTCAGGCGCGATCTGGTAAGTCTGGCCGTGATACATCGCCAGCGCCTGGCCGTAAGCCTGCTCCAGGTAAGCCTGGAAGGCGGTGAAGTAAGCTTCGCGCTGCGCAGGCGTTGCCTCTTTGTAGTAACGCCCCAGCACCAGCGCGCCGGCGTATTTCACCTGCACGAACGGCATCAGTTCCTGATGCACGATGGCTCGCAGGTAGTTCGGGTCCTGCTTGATCTTCGGCTGTTCGTTCTTCAAACGGCTGAAAGTCTTCTGCGCCGCTTCTTGCATCATGCTGTAGGGATTGGTTTGGTCGGCTGCGCTCGCCAGCGGTGCAACCACCAGCAGAGCCACCATCAGTAAACGTTTAAACATGCAGGTATCCTCTCTTAATGATTTGGAACAGCGGGTTGCGGTGCGGCGCCGGCAGCCGGCTCAGCGGCCGCGTCTCCCGATTTGGCGCTGTCCTGACCGCCGCTTTTATACAGGAACTGGCCGATCAGGTCTTCCAGAACCATGGCTGATTTGGTGTCCTGAATGGTGCCGCCATCTTTCAGGATGGTGGTGCCCATATCAGGATCTTCGAAACCCACGTTAAGCGCCAGATATTGCTCGCCCAGCAGGCCGGAGGTGCGGATCGCCAGCGAACTGGTATCCGGGATTTGGTCGTACTTTTTCTGGATATCCAGCGCCACGCGCGGCGTGTAGGTTTTCGAATCGAGTTCGATGTCCGCCACGCGGCCGATCACCACGCCGCCAATCTTCACCGGCGAACGCGGTTTCAGGCCGCCGATGTTGTCGAACGTCGCGTAAATGCGGTAGGTCGGCTCGCTGCCGATCGATTTAAGGTTCGCCACCTGCAGGCAGATAAACACGATGGCGCACAGCGCGATCAGCATAAATGCCCCAACCCAGATTTCACTCTTCTTCGTTTGCATCGAATCAATTCCCAAACATCAGTGCGGTCAGCACGAAATCCAATCCCAACACCGCCAGTGACGAATGCACCACGGTACGCGTCGTCGCCCGGCTAATCCCTTCAGAGGTAGGCACGGCGTCGTACCCATTGAAAATGGCAATCCAGGTTACGGTAATGGCGAACACCACGCTTTTGATCAGGCAGTTGAGCAGATCTTTTTTCCACTCCACGGCGCCCTGCATCGCCGACCAGAAGAAGCCGCTGTCGATGCCCTTCCAGTCCACGCCGACCACCGAACCGCCCCAAATGCCGATCGCCACGAAGATGATGGTCAGCAGCGGCATGCTGATAAGCCCGGCCCAGAAGCGCGGCGCCACGATGCGCCGCAGCGGATCAACCGCCATCATTTCCAGGCTGGAGATCTGCTCCGTCGCCTTCATCAGGCCGATTTCCGCCGTGAGCGCGGAACCGGCGCGGCCGGCGAACAGCAGCGCGGTCACCACCGGCCCCAGCTCGCGCAGCAACGACAGCGCCACCATCATGCCGAGGCTGGCTTCAGCGCTGTAGGTGGTAAGCACGATATACCCCTGCAGGCCCAGCACCATGCCGATAAACAGCCCGGAAACCATGATGATCAGCAGCGACTGCACGCCGACGCTGTAAAGCTGTTTCAACAACAGCGGCCACTGCTTGCCGGGTTCCGGCCGGCCAATCAATGCGTTGAACAGCATCAACCCGGCGCGGCCGAAGCTGGCGCTGGTGTTGATGCCACTGCGCCCCAGAGACGCTAACGCTCTTAATAACATGAGCTTATTTACTCCCTAAGCCTAGCAGTTCAGTCTGATAATCCCCGGCCGGATAGCGGAACGGCACCGGTCCATCCGCTATACCATCCAGGAACTGGCGCACGCGCGCATCAGGATTGTTCTGCAATTGCTGCGTGGTGCCTTCGGCAATCACCCGGTGATCGGCCACGATATAGGCGTAGTCGGCGATGCTCAGCACCTCCGGCACGTCGTGCGACACCACGATGCAGGTAATGCCCAGCGCATGGTTCAGCTCGTCGATCAGCTTGACCAGCACCCCCATGGTGATCGGATCCTGGCCAACGAAGGGTTCGTCGAACATGATCATCTCAGGGTCCAGCGCGATCGCGCGCGCCAACGCCGCCCGGCGCGACATGCCGCCCGAAAGCTCATTGGGCATCAGCTGGGCCGCGCCGCGCAGCCCCACCGCTTCCAGCTTCATCAGTACCGTGCTGCGCAACAAAGGCTCCGGCAGATTGCTGTGCTCGCGCAGCGGGTAGGCCACGTTTTCGAATACGGTCAAATCGGTAAACAGCGCGCCAGACTGGAACAGCATGCTCATTTTTTTGCGCGCGTCGTATAACTGACGGCGGGACAACGCGGGAATGTTGTCGCCGTCGAACCAAATCTCCCCGCTGTCCGGCGCCAGCTGGCCGCCTATCAGGCGCAGCAGCGTGGTTTTGCCGATGCCCGATGGCCCCATGATCGCCGTGACCTTACCGCGAGGCACCGTCAGGTTGATGTCTTCAAATATCCGTCGGTCGCCGCGCGAGAAGCTCATGTCGCGCACTTCGACCAAATTATCTGCCTTTTGGAGCATGTTAATGGACCCTTTACGACTCATCTTTTGCTGAATCTACCCGTGATGTTAAAGCAATGGGCGCAATCCGTCTCATCTTTACAAAAACTTACTGCCATTTCGCAACCAATGGTGCCATTGGTTTTACTTTTCCGCGCCACCCGGTCAAAATTGGCGCCATAACGAAAAAAAACGAAACTGTTCAACTATTAGCCGGGGAAAACCGTTGCTGCGGCTTAAACGCGCGCAACGGAGGGCAAGCAATACCGCCGCATTGACGGCTTTAACCAACGAACCGGGATAATACCCGACAAAGGACCCTGCATGTTTCTCGCGATAGCATTATTAATCGTTGGTTTATTTCTACTGGTGTACGGTGCAGACCGCTTAGTTTATGGTGCTGCCGTGATTTCCCGCTCGCTCGGCGTACCGCCGCTGATCATCGGCATGACCATCGTCGGCATCGGCACCTCGCTGCCGGAGCTGATCGTGTCCACCACCGCCGCGCTGAACGGGCAGATAGATATGGCCGTTGGCAACGTATTAGGTTCCAACATCACCAACATTTTATTGATTCTGGGCGTGGCGGCGCTGATTCACCCGCTGGCCGCGCGCTCTGAGATACTGCGGCGCGAACTGCCGCTGATGTTAGCGGTCACAATATTATGCGGTTTCGTGTTGATGGACGGCACCCTGAGCAGGCTGGACGGCGTGCTGCTGCTGGCCGCCGCCGCCGGCTTCATCCTGCTGATGCTGAAAATCGCCCGGCTGGCGCAGCGCGAGGGCAGCGACAGCCTGACCATGGAGCAGATCGCCGAGCTGCCGCAGGACAGCAGCAATACCGTGGCGGTGCTGTGGCTGGTGCTGGCGTTTATCATTCTGCCGCTCTCTTCCAGAATGGTGGTCGATAACGCGACGGTGATCGCACACTATTTCGGTCTGAGCGAACTGGTGGTCGGTTTGACCATTATCGCCATCGGTACCAGCCTGCCCGAACTGGCCACCTCCATCGCCGGGGCGCTCAAGGGCGAGGATGATATGGCGATTGGCAATATCATCGGCTCCAATATTTTCAACACGGTGATCGTGCTGGGCGTACCCGCCCTGCTGTCGCCGGGCAGCGTAGACACCGCCGCCTTCCAGCGCGATTACTGGGTGATGCTGGCGGCCAGCGTGCTGCTGAGCGTGCTGTGCATCGGCCGCAAACATCGCATCGGCCACCTGGCGGGCGCGCTGTTATTATGCGGCTTTATTGCGTATCTTGCGGTGCTGTTCTTTAACCCTTTCAGTACTTTCGGCTAAACCGACGGGAATGAGTATGTCGAACATTGAGTTGCAACCGGGCTTCGATTTTCAACAGGCCGGCAAAGAAGTGCTTCAGATAGAGCGTGAAGGGCTGGCTCAGCTCGACAGCTACATCAACGCAGACTTCACCCGCGCCTGCGAAACCATCGCCGCCTGCGGCGGCAAAGTGGTGGTGATGGGCATGGGCAAATCCGGCCACATCGGCTGCAAGATCGCCGCGACCTTCGCCAGCACCGGCACGCCCTCATTCTTCGTTCATCCGGCGGAGGCCAGCCATGGCGATTTGGGCATGGTCACCCCGCAGGACATCGTGCTCGCCATCTCCAACTCCGGCGAGTCCAGCGAGATCCTGGCGCTGATCCCGGTGTTGAAACGCCAACAGATCACCCTCATCTGTATGACTAACAATCCGGAAAGCTCGATGGGTAAAGCGGCAGATATCCACCTGTGCATCAAGGTGCCGCAGGAAGCCTGCCCGCTGGGGCTGGCGCCGACCACCAGCACCACCGCCACGCTGGTGATGGGCGATGCGCTGGCCGTCGCGCTGCTGAAAGCGCGCGGTTTCACGCCGGAAGATTTCGCGCTGTCGCATCCGGGCGGCGCACTCGGCCGCAAGCTGCTGCTGCGGGTTAGCGATATCATGCACAGCGGCGACGAAATGCCCCACGTCAGCGCCGACGCCTCATTGCGCGACGCGCTGCTGGAAATTACCCGCAAAAATCTGGGTCTGACGGTGATCTGCGACGATCTGATGAAAATCGCCGGCATCTTTACCGATGGCGACCTGCGCCGGGTGTTCGATATGGGCATCAACCTGCACGAAGCCAAGATCGCCGATGTCATGACGCCGGGCGGCGTGCGGGTGCGCCCCAACCTCCTGGCGGTCGATGCATTGAACCTGATGCAACAACGCCACATCACCGCGCTGCTGGTTGCCGATGGCGACCAGTTGCTGGGTGTGGTACATATGCATGACATGCTGCGCGCCGGCGTCGTTTAATTAAGGAATAGAACGGAATGGGTATGGTAGAAACCTGCTACGGGCCGGTAGAACAAGAGGTTATGGCGCGTGCCGGGAACATCCGCCTGTTGATTTGCGACGTTGACGGCGTGCTGTCGGACGGCCTGATCTTCATGGGCAACAACGGTGAAGAACTGAAGGCGTTCAACGTGCGCGACGGCTACGGCATCCGCTGCTTGAAAACCTCAGACATCGAGGTGGCGATCATCACCGGGCGCTCCGCCAAGCTGCTGGAGGACCGCGCGCAGACGCTCGGCATCACCCATCTGTATCAGGGGCAGTCCGATAAGCTTTTGGCCTTCCGCGAACTGTTGGATAAACTGTCGTTAACGGCGGATCAGGTCGCCTATATCGGCGATGACCTGATCGACTGGCCGGTGATGGCGCAGGTCGGCCTGGCGGTCGCGGTGGCGGACGCCCATCCGCTGCTGACGCCGCGCGCCCACTACGTCACCCGCATTGCCGGCGGCCGCGGCGCGGTACGCGAACTGTGCGACATCATTCTTTTGGCTCAAAATAAGCTGGAGGACGCCAAAGGGCTGTCGATATGAGTAAAACCAAACTGTGGATCACCATCCTGTTGACGGTGATCGTTCTGGCGCTGATCGGCTGGAACATGACGGACTTCAGCGACGACACGGCCCCTGGCCCGGTCAACGATCAGGATCCGACCTACCAGAGCCAGCACACGGTCACCGTGGTGTACAACCCGGCCGGCAAGCTGAATTACAAACTGGTGGCGGAAGACGCGAAGTATTACACCGCCGGCGAGCTGAGCTGGTTCACCCAGCCGGTGATGACGCTGTTCGATGAGAATGCGGTGGCCACCTGGTCAGTTCGCGCCGATCGCGCCAAACTGACTAAAGACCGAATGCTGTATCTGTATGGTCACGTCGAGGTGAACAGCCTGACCACCACCTCGCAGCTGGAAAAAATTAAGACGGACAACGCTCAGGTAAACCTGGTCACCCAGGACGTCACCTCCGATGACGAAGTCACGCTTTACGGGACCAATTTTACCTCTAACGGCATGAAAATGCGTGGGAACCTGCGGACCAAAACCGCTGAGCTGATTGATAAGGTTAAGACCAACTATGAAATTCAGAACCAAAAACCAACTCCGTAACCTGTTGCTCGGCAGCTTAGTTTTGGCCGCCAGCGCCCCCGCTCTGGCGCTGAAATCCGACTCCAGCCAGCCGGTCAGCATCGACTCGCTCAAGCAGTCGTTGGACATGCAAAGCAACGTCAGCACCTTCACCGACAACGTGGTGATCAAACAGGGCACCATCGATATTCGCGCCGACAAGGTGGTGGTCACCCGCCCGGGCGGAGATCAGAATAAGACCTATATTGAAGCGTTCGGCAACCCGGTAACCTTCTACCAGATGCAGGACAGCGGCAAGCCGGTCAAAGGCCACGCGCAGAAAGTGCGTTACGACGTGGCGACCCAGCTGGTGACCCTGACGGGCAACGCCTATCTGGAGCAGCTCGACAGCAACGTGAAAGGCGATCGCATCACCTATCTGGTGCAACAGCAGCAAATGCAGGCGTTTAGCGATAAAGGCAAACGCGTGACAACGGTTCTGGTACCGTCGCAGTTGCAAGACAAAAACGAGCAAAAAAAGAGTAACTAATCACTTATGGCAACACTCATCGCAGAAAACCTGGCGAAAGCCTACAAGGGCCGTAAAGTTGTCGAAGACGTCAGCCTGAAAGTGAAATCCGGCGAGATCGTCGGCCTGCTCGGCCCGAACGGTGCAGGTAAAACCACCACCTTCTACATGGTGGTCGGCATCGTGCCGCGCGACGCCGGGCGCATCGTGATCGACGAAGAAGACATCAGCCTGCTGCCGCTGCACGCCCGCGCGCGCCGCGGCATCGGTTACCTGCCGCAGGAAGCGTCGATCTTCCGCCGTCTGAGCGTGTACGACAACCTGATGGCGGTGCTGGAGATCCGTCCCGACCTCACCAGCGAACAGCGCGAAGACCGTGCCAAGGAGCTGATGGAAGAGTTCCATATCTCCCATCTGCGCGACAGCCTTGGCCAGGCGTTGTCCGGCGGTGAACGCCGCCGCGTCGAAATCGCCCGCGCGCTGGCGGCCAACCCGAAATTCATTCTGCTGGACGAACCCTTCGCCGGGGTGGATCCGATTTCCGTTATCGACATCAAAAAAATCATCGAGCACCTGCGTGACAGCGGCCTGGGCGTGCTGATCACCGACCACAACGTGCGCGAGACGCTGGACGTATGTGAACGCGCCTACATCGTCAGCCAGGGCAAACTGATTGCCCACGGCACGCCGGATGCTATTCTGGCCGACGAGCAGGTTAAACGCGTTTATCTGGGCGAAGAGTTCCGCCTCTAAGCGCCGGCGCGCCCTGCGGGGCGACACCGTTAACGGAAGTAGACAGAAAACTATGAAGCAAGGTTTGCAACTCAGGCTCAGTCAACAGCTGGCCATGACTCCTCAGCTCCAGCAGGCGATCCGCCTGCTGCAGTTGTCCACGCTTGAGCTTCAGCAAGAGATCCAGCTGGCGCTGGAGAGCAATCCGCTGCTTGAACAGACCGATCTGCACGACGAAATCGACGCCAAAGAAACCCAGGAGACCGAGGGGCTCGATACCCGCGAGGCGCTGGAACAGAAAGACATGCCGGAAGAGCTGCCGCTGGACGCCACCTGGGATGAGATCTACACCGCCGGCACGCCGTCCGGCACCGGCACCGACTACAGCGACGACGAGCTGCCGGTCTATCAGGGCGAGACCACCCAAACGCTGCAGGATTACCTGATGTGGCAGGTGGATCTAACGCCGTTTTCCGATACCGACGCCGCCATCGCCACCTCCATCGTCGACGCGGTGGACGACACCGGCTATCTCACCGTGCCGCTGGAAGACATTCTGGAAAGCCTGGGGGACGAAAACGTGACCCTCGAGGAAGTCGAGGCGGTGTTGAAGCGCGTGCAGCGTTTCGATCCGATCGGCGTCGCCGCGCGCGATCTGCGCGATTGCCTGCTGGTGCAGCTCTCCCAATACGCCAAAGACACCCCTTACCTGGCCGAAGCGCGGCTGATCATCAGCGACTATCTGGATCTGCTGGCCAACCACGACTTTCGCAGCCTGATGCGATCAACCCGGCTAAAAGAAGATACACTGAAAGAAGCGATGCTGCTGATTCAGTCGCTCGATCCGCGCCCGGGGCAGTCGATCAATACCGGCGAATCGGAATACGTGATTCCGGACGTGCTGGTGCGCAAGACGCAGAACAAATGGACGGTCGAGCTCAACGGCGACAGCGTGCCGCGTTTGAAGATCAATCAGCAATACGCCGCGCTGGGCAACAGCGCCCGCAGCGAAGCCGACGGCCAGTTCATCCGCAGCAACCTGCAGGAAGCCAAGTGGCTGATTAAAAGCCTGGAGAGCCGCAATGAGACGCTGCTGAAGGTCACCCGCTGCATCGTCGATCAACAGCAGGCGTTCTTCGAGCAAGGCGAAGAGTTTATGAAACCCATGGTGCTGGCGGATATCGCCCAGGCCGTGGAGATGCATGAATCGACGATCTCGCGCGTCACCACGCAGAAGTTTCTGCACAGCCCGCGCGGCATTTTCGAATTGAAATATTTCTTCTCCAGCCACGTGAATACCGACAGCGGCGGCGAAGCCTCCTCGACGGCGATCCGCGCGTTGGTGAAGAAATTGATTGCGGCGGAAAACCCCGCCAAACCACTCAGCGACAGCAAGCTGGCCACCCTGCTCGCCGATCAGGGGATCATCGTGGCGCGGCGCACCGTCGCCAAGTACCGAGAGTCTTTGTCCATCCCGCCGTCGAACCAGCGTAAACAGTTGGTTTGACCTCTATTGAGAAGGAAGACACTATGCAGCTCAACATTACCGGACACCACATCGAAATCACCGATCCGTTGCGCGAGTTCGTGAACAACAAGTTCGCCAAACTCGAACAGTATTTTGATCGCATCAATCAGGTGTATGTTGTATTAAGTGTGGAAAAAGTGCAGCAAATTGCGGAAGCAACGGTGCACGTGAATGGAGGCGAGTTGCACGCCACCTCGGAAGACGAGAATATGTATGCCGCAATTGATACGCTGATCGACAAATTGGCACGTCAATTGAACAAACATAAAGACAAATTGAAGCAACACTGACACCCTAACCCATTCCATGAGGCGGCATCCGTCGCCGCCTCACCCTTCGGCGCGTGACCCGCATGGGTGACGCGCCGAACGGTAATCAGGGTTAAAACCGACGAAAAACCGCCTTGCCGGGTTCGCCCGGCGGCGCGGTTTTAAGTGAAGATGAGATGAACAACGAATATATGCAATTAAGCTCGGTGTTAAACATCGAGTGCACCAAAAGCTCGGTACACTGCACCAGCAAGAAGCGGGCTTTGGAAATTATCAGCGAACTGGCCGCCAAACAGCTCAATCTGCCTTCGCAGGTGGTGTTTGACGCGGTTCTCACCCGGGAGCGCATGGGCAGCACCGGTATCGGCAACGGTATCGCCATTCCCCACGGCAAACTGGAAGAGGACACACTGCGGGCCGTTGGCGTGTTTATCCGTCTCGACCAACCCATCGCTTTCGACGCTATCGACAACCAGCCGGTCGACCTGCTGTTCGCGCTGCTGGTGCCTGCCGATCAGTGCAAAACCCATTTGCATACGCTGTCGCTGGTCGCCAAACGCCTGGCCGACAAAACCGTATGCCGCCGCCTGCGCGCCGCGCAGAGCGACGAAGAACTTTACCAAATCATCACCGAGTGATGCCCGGCCGGCGTGACTTCCAGCCCGGATAACGATACTGTTTTACGATGATGGATCCGGCCACGGCCGGAATAACAAAGTTTAACGGTGGCGATGAACGCCGCCGCGATGCCAGGGGAGTTGCCACATGGTGCTGATGATTGTCAGCGGCCGTTCCGGTTCCGGAAAATCCGTCGCCTTGCGGGCGCTGGAAGACATGGGTTTTTACTGCGTTGACAACCTGCCGGTGGTGCTGCTGCCGCAGCTCGCCAATACGCTGGCGGAACGCAATATCTCCGCAGCAGTCAGCATCGACGTGCGCAACATGCCTGAATCACCGGAAGTGTTCGAATACGCGATGACTCAGCTGCCGGACAGCTTCTCGCCGCAGTTGCTGTTCCTCGACGCCGATCGCAACACGCTGATCCGCCGTTACAGCGACACCCGCCGCCTGCACCCGCTCTCCAGCAAAAACCTGTCGCTGGAAAGCGCCATCGACGAAGAGAGCGATCTGCTCGAACCGCTGCGCTCGCGGGCGGACCTGATTATCGACACCTCGGAAATGTCGGTGCACGAACTGGCCGAAATGCTGCGCACCCGCCTGCTGGGCAAGCGCGAGCGCGAACTGACCATGGTGTTCGAATCCTTCGGCTTCAAACACGGTATCCCGATCGACGCCGACTACGTGTTCGACGTGCGCTTCCTGCCGAACCCGCACTGGGATCCGAAGCTGCGGCCGATGACCGGCCTGGACAAACCGGTGGCGTCGTTCCTCGATCGCCATACCGAAGTACACAACTTCATCTACCAGACCCGCAGCTATCTGGAACAGTGGCTGCCGATGCTGGAAACCAACAACCGCAGCTACCTGACGGTCGCCATTGGCTGTACCGGCGGCAAGCACCGTTCGGTGTACGTGGCGGAACAGCTGGCCGATTACTTCCGCTCGCGCGGCAAGAACGTGCAGTCGCGCCACCGCACGCTGGAAAAGCGCAAACAATGACGGTCAAACAGACGGTTGAAATCAAAAACAAGCTGGGCATGCACGCGCGCCCGGCGATGAAACTGTTCGAACTGGTGCAAAGCTTCGATGCCGAGGTGATGCTGCGCAACGAAAGCGGCACCGAGGCCGAAGCCAGCAGCGTCATCGCGCTGCTGATGCTGGACTCCGCCCAGGGCCGGCATATCGAAGTCGAAGCGACCGGCCCCGACGAAGTCAACGCGCTGGCGGCGGTGGTCGAGCTGTTCAACTCCGGGTTTGATGAAGATTAGTCGCTGAGGGCGCGCCTCTGCGCCCAATCACTCACATGCCCCTCAACTCCGGCTCAGGCAGTCCAGCGCCACCGCTTTGAAGCTGTCGAAGCTGTCGCTGCCCAGCAGGCGGCTCATTGAACGTTCACGCACGAAGGTGACGAACAGCTCGTAGATCGCCATCGCCTCTTCATAGTCGCTCTTGCTGATCGCCAGCAGGAAAATCACGTGCGCGACCTCGCCTTCTCCCCAGGCGACGCCCTGCGGCGCCAACAGCGTCACCACCACGGTCTTTTTGGCCAGCAGCCCCAGCGAGTGCGGCAGCGCGATGCCCTCGCCCAGCAGCGTGGAAACGATCGCCTCGCGTTCGACCAGCGACGGATAGAAGTCCGCGCCGACGTACCCTTCCCGCTCCAGCTGGCCGCACACCCGGCTGAACAGCTCCGCCTGCGTCAACGGCTCGTTGAGCACCATGAAATGCTCGGCGTCGAAGAACTTCTCCAGCATGTACGGTCGGGTGCGATCCACCAGCACCAGCTTGCCCAGTTGCTCCAGTTGGTAATCGGTCGGGAACGGCGACATCACCACCACCGGCTTGTTCTTTTCGCCGATGCGGGCGTTGGAAATCACGAAGTCTTCGTCGATGTGCGCGAGCATCTCGTAATCGCGCAGCGAGACAATGCGCGTCATCACCAGCTGCGGATACTTGCGCGCAATCTGCGCCTGGATCATGCGCACCGTCGAGTTGCCGGTATCGCACACCAGCATCACCTGCGGGTGGCGTTCATAACCGATGTTGTAATGCCGCTCCAGCCCCACGCCGATGTGCAACACCAGATAGCCGATTTCGTTCTCGCTCAGCGTATAAGGCGTGTACTTGCCCCAGCTGGAGACCGCCGCCAGCGTCACGTCGTAAGCCATCGGATAGTGCTGCTTGATGTTGGCCAGCAGCGGATTGGGGATGTTGATCTGGTATTTCACCCGCGTAATCATGGTCTTGATATGGGTGAGCAGATCGGCCCGCAGCTGCTCGTCGCCCTGCAGGTTGTAGTTATAGTGTGCGTTGATGTAGGACAGGATGTAGTCCACCAGCGCTTCTTCATCGTCGGCGTTGATCTCGGTCGGCTGCACGTCCTGCACGCGCCGTGCGGCGATGTTGACCCGCAGATAGGCCTCTTCGGCCATCGAGATCTCTTTGCCGGAGGCCGCGCGCAGCTCCGCCGCCAGACGGGTCGACACCTGACGCACCGCCTCGTCGCCGTCCTCCACCTCGAAGTCCGGCAGCGGATAACCGTCGTTGATGCGCCGCAGCGCCACCGCGCAGTAGAAGATCAGGTACTGCTCGCCCTCGTCGGTCAGGCGAATGGCGTATTGCGACAACAGCGGGTGCAACAATCCGGCGAACGCCGCCACCTGAGGCTGCAACAGGATCTCGTTGTTGAGCAACGGGTTCTCGGCGTCGGCCAACTGCAGCTGGAACAGCAGATCGGTCAGGCAGGCGCGGATCGCCATCTCCGCGCCGAACAGCTTCATGCCGTAGCGCGGCTTGGTTTCGATCGTCAATTGATAGTGCGCCAGACGCTCTCTCACCTCAGCCATGTCGTTTTGCAGCGTGCCGCGGCTGACGAACCACTCGTCGGCCAGATCTTCCAGTTTGAGGGAGAAGGCTGAGGTCAAAAAACGCACCAGCAGATAATGCACCCGCTCCTGCGCGCTGCGCGGGGTGGCCTGTTTGCGGCGCTCCTGATGCTGCAGGGCGCTGAATAGCGCGGCGTTATCGACCTGCAAACGATAGCCGGCCCCGCGGCTATGCACGAAGCGCGCACCGTATTTGTCCAGGATCTCGTTCAGCGCGGTGATATCCGCCCGCACCGTGCGGGTGGACACGGCGAAACGCTTCGCCAGCTCATCCTGCGGCAAAGTCTCGGTTTGCAAAGCATCGAACAAGTAAGCCAAACGCGGGTAAGGAAATCGCACCATTCTGTGTCCGTCAATCAGGCGGCCCACCCGGCGAACCGGGCGGGCCACGGGTTACTTCGCCGGCGGCAGGAACGCCATTTGCGAGGGGCTGCCGATCGGCAGATAGCCGCCCACAAAGCTGAGTTTGCCGTCCGTCGGGTTGACGCTGAAGCGAGTGACGTTATCGCTGCGCTGGTTCAGCGCATACAGATAGCGGCCATCCGGGCTCAGCGCCAGCGAACGCGGATAATCGCCGCGGGTCCAGGTTTCCGCCACCGGTTTCAACTCGCCGCCGGTGCCCACGCTGAACTGGGCAATGCTGTTATGCAGCCGGTTGGCGACGTACAGCGTGTCGCCGTTCTTGCTGAGCGCCAGCCCCGAAGCGAAGCTGGTGCCCTGATAGTCGGCGGGCAGCGCGGAAACCGCATGCAGTTGTTTCAGAGTACCTTTTTGGCGATCAAAACGGTAGCTGGTCAACGTCGAGGCCTCTTCGTTCACCAGCAGCACGGTGTCGCCGTCCGGGTGGAACACAAAGTGGCGCGGGCCGGCGCCGGCGGAAGAGGCGGCGATCCACGGCGGATCGTTCGGCGTCAGCCGGCCGCTCGCGGCGTCAAAGCGCCATTGGTAGATGCGATCCAACCCCAGATCGGTGGAGAATACGAACTTGCCGCTCGGATCGCTGGCGATCATATGGGCATGCGGGCCATTGTGATCGCTGATGGCGAAGCTGCCGTTCACCGCCGCCGCCGGTTTGGCCGCGCCCGCCGGGCCCTGCTGTTGCTGCACCGAGCTGGCGGCGCCCAAGCTGCCGTCCGCTTCAATCGGAAAAGCCGCCACGCTGCCGCTGACATAGTTCGCCACCAGCAGATGGCGGCCATCCGGCGTCGAGGAGAGATACACCGGCCCTGCCCCCTGCGAATCCACCTGGTTGAGCTGCGTCAGTGCGCCATCGGCCGGATTGACCCGGTAAGCGGTGATGCCACCGTGTTTGCCGCCGTTGAAGTCGGCCACTTCGCTGGCGACATACAGCGTCTTGCCGTCAATGCTCAGCGTCAGCTGCGCCGGATTCGGCACTTTGCTGACCAGCGTGGCGTGGCTCAACGCGCCGCTGGCCGGATCGACCTGCACCCGGTAAACGCCTTCGCCGTTGGGATTGTAGGTGCCGATATAGGCGAAATGAGATGACGTGGAGTTCATTGCATCCTCAGCATGCAGCGCCGGGCCGGTCACGGCCAGCAGCGCCAGGAACAACGCGGTGCGTCGGGTTGGAACCTGCCAGTTTCGCATAGTAATCCTCAGTATATATCCGTCATCTTTCAAGCTGCAGCGTTGTTGGCTGCCCGCACTCACCCCAGTCACTTACTTGAGTAAGCTCCTGGGGCTCCTGCGCTTGCCGCCTAGCTGCAACTTGAAAGCTATAGGCTATAGCTAACGGCGACGCGGCATGCCGCGCCACGGGAAAACCTTCGCCTCCCAGCGTTTACCTCATCCCATTACGCGTTCAACCCACCAGCTTTTTGGTCATCGCCAGCAGGGTTTTCACGTCCTGCGGACGCGTGTCGCCGCTGGCGGCGTCGATGATCGAGCTGTAGATATGCGGGATCACGCGTTTCACGCCGGCCGCCAGGGCGATCTCAACGATCGGCTCGTAGTTTTCCAGATCGATGCCGCCGGTCGGCTCCAGCATGAAGTCATGCTCGGCGCAGGCCTTGGCGACGTATTGGTATTCGTCCTTGCACTTCAGGCCGCCCATCGGGAAATACTTGATGGAACTGCCGCCCATGTCCTTCAGCAAAGCGATGGCGGTTTCCACCGGCACGATGCCGTCCGGCGCCGCGGCGCTCAATGGGCCGGTAGAGATCTTCACCCAGCCGACGCGGCCGGTCGGCGACACCAGGCCGTTGACCACGCTGTCGTTCTGGCCCAGCAGCGCGCGGCTGGCGCCGACGCCGGTAAACACCTGGTTAACGTGCTGCGGCTGCACCTGCTGAGCGATCAGGCTGACCATCGCCGACTGCTTCGGATCGCCGGCGCCCAGGCCGACCGAGAGCGCGTTTTCAATCAGGCGCGCATAGCGCAGCATGTCGGTCACCGCGCTGTCGACGTCCGGGTAGTTCTTGGAGAGCACGCCCACCAGCACATGGCCTTCCGCCGCCGCGTAAATGTCCTGCGCGTTGGCTTTGGAGCCGGCCAGCACGTTCAGGCAGACGCGGTCGCGATAGTAGTTAGGCTGCAGCTTCATGCTTGTTTCTCCGTAAACAGGTTCTTGATACAGCTAAAGACGGTCATCAGTTGCCGCTCGTCGACGCTGCGCACGTCGACCTCAATCTTGCCCTCGTTGGCCTTGTAGCCGCGGAAGTAGATGGCGATGTCGCCGGTTTTCAGCGCCTGAACGATGTCATAGGTCGACCGCCCCAGCACCGCCTCATCAAAGGTGATCTCGGCGCGGGCGATATCGCGGCCGGCGCTGTCCCAGACGGTTTTGGCGCTGACGCCGGTCAGGGTGTTGAGGCTGTTGAGGAACGGCGTCATCCGCGCCACCATCTGTTGCCCGGTGGTTTTCTCAAGCGTCAGATAGCTTTCAATTGCCTGCGTCAGGCCGAGGATGCCCTCTTTGCCGACCTTCATCGCCCGGCCGATGCCGCCGGACTGCAGCTTCACCCACTCGACGTACTGTTTCTTGCCGATAACCAGGCCGCTGGTCGGCCCCTCGATGGCTTTGGCGCCGCTGTAGATCACCAGATCGGCCCCCATCTGGTAGTAACACATCAGATCTTCTTCCGCCGCGGCGTCGACGATCAGCGGCAGGTTATGTTTGCGCGCCACCACCGCCGCCTGTTCGACGGACAGAATGCTTTTCTGCACGCAGTGGTGCGATTTGACGTACAGGATCGCCGCCGTCTGCGGCGTGATGCAGGCTTCAATCTGCTCCGGCGAACATTCGTTGGCGTAGCCCGCCTCCACCACCTTGCCGCCGCCCAGCGCCACCATAGTGTCCACCGGGGCGCCGAAGTTGACGTTGTGACCGCGCGCCAGCACGATCTCGCGCGGCACGGTCACCGGCGCCGAATGCAGGTTCACCAGCAGATTGGCGTTATCTTTAACGATCACCGCCGCCACCGACTGGGCGATGCCCGCCGAGGCGCAGGAAACGATCACCGCGTCCTCCACGTTGAGCAGATCGGCGATGTAGGCGCCGGTCTTGTTGACCAGATCCTTGATTTCGAAATAGTGGTTCAGGCCGTAATCAACGGCGTCGATCACGTCCTGGCGCGGCGTGGAAACGCCGAGAATGGTCATGCGGCCGGAGGTGTTGATCACCTGCTTCAAACCGTATTTTTCATAAATCGAAGACATGGCTTGCCTCCCCTTGTTCGGTTAATAGGATTTCCCCGGCCACCACCGCGGCCAGCGGCACCAACAGCCGTTCGCCCTCGGCGGTTTGCCCTTCGGCGTCGGCGAACACCTGCGGTTCGCGGCGCAGCTCAAACAGCGTGAAATCGGCGTCATAGCCCGGCTCCAGCCGCCCTTTGCCGCTCAGCTGCAGCGCCGACGCGGCGTTCTCCGTCACGCAGGCGATCACCTGCGGCAGCGTCAGGCCGACGCTGAAGAATTTGGACATCACCGTCGCCAGGCTGTGCACCGGTCCGTTCATGCGGTTGCGGCAGTAAATATCGGAGCTGATGGTGTGCGGCAAAATGCCCAGTTTGATCGCCTGGCGCGCCACCTCGAAGCTGAAGCTGGCGGTGCCGTGCCCTACGTCGAGCAATACGCCACGCCGCAGCGCGCGCTGGATAGACTCGCGCAGCGTGCCCGCTGGCGTCAGAATGCGGTTCGGTTTACCGTTGTAGCAGTGGGTGATGATGTCGCCACGGGTCAGCAGATCGGCGATCTCGTCCAGATTCGGCGGATTGTTGCCGATATGCACCATCAGCGGCAGCTGGCGGTTTTCCCGCTGGATCTCTTTGGCCAACACCAGCGGCCGGGTGCCGTTCTTGCCCACCACGCTGCTGCTCATGCGCGCCTTGATGCCGATAATGAAGCCGGGATGGTTGGCGATGGCCTGGCCGGCCTCGCGCTTGTCGATATCCGTCAACTCCGCCAGCTCGTTCTGCCGCAGCAGGCCGATGCGCGAGATGTTGAGGAAGGCGAAAACGTTGGTTTTGGCGCTGCGCGTCAGCTGATAAAAGGCGTCGATATCGTCGGCGCCGGTGCTGCCGGCATCGACCACGCTGGTGACGCCGCTGGCGACGCCGACCCGATCCGGCTCGTCATGGTAAATCGGCGAGTCGGGATAGCAGTGTACGTGCGCATCGATCCAACCGGCGCTCAGGCGGCAGTTGCCCGCCAAATCCAGCTGGCGAACGGCGCTGACGTCCGCCGCCAACCGCCCCACCGAGGCTATTTTGCCGTCTTTCACCGCCAGATCGATCAGCGTGTCGTCCGCCAGTCTGGCGCCTCTGATTACTAAGTCATACATACCGCATTGCTCCTGTTAGCCCGGGTGCCGCCGTATCGGGCGGCGCCTGGCGCAGGCCTCTTAAGAAATGGCTACCGGGAAGATCGCCCCCAGGATCATCGCGCCGAGGATCGCTCCGCCGGTGATCGGTTTACCCCAGATATAGAACAGCAGCGCGCCGAGCAGCGAACCGATGCCGATCGGGATCGAAGCGGTCATCGCCGACAGGATGATCAACGGCCCGAGGAAACGGCCCGACGAGTTGCCCGCGCCCATCATCACGTCCGCGCCGTAGGTGGAGTTGCTCTGATTGATGGTGAATTTGCGCGCCAGAATGATCACGTAACCGATCGCCAGGCCGATGATCAGACCGGTGGCCAGCGACGCGGCGAAGTTGGCGACCGGGAACACAATGCCGGCCCCCAGCAGCAGCGCCGGTACGCCCAGCCCGACGCCGGTCTGGATCGCGCCGCCGATGTCCAGGATGCCCACCAGCGAGCCTTCGATGATGCGCGCGAACAGGAAGCTGGCGCCGAACGCCGCCACCGCGCCGTACACGCCGGTATCCATCCCCGCCCGCAGCATGGAGACGAAGGCCACTTCGTTAAAGGCGCCGATGCCGTACAGGTAGTACATGTGCGTCCCGGCGAACACGCCGGAGGACAGCAGGCCAACAAAAATCGGGAATGACCAGTCGGCGTACCAGAAGCCTTTTTGGGTTTGCTCTTCCATCATCCCGCTCCTTATTTACCGCTCAGGGTGTTGTGAATGGCGTCCAGCCAGCCCGGCACGCCGAGGCTGAAGGACTCGAGAACTTTCATGTCGAAGCCGCGGAAGAAGCCGCTCAGCACGAACAGCAGCACGATCACCGCCATCATGATCTTGGTGATCTTGTTCCAGCCGCTCTCTTCCACGCCCTTGCCGATCAGAATGCCCAGCACCAGGCCCGGTACGGCGTTGCCCATGATCAGCTGCGCCAGGCCGCCGAAGATGGTGCCCCAGAAGCCGGAACGGCGCCCGGCGTCGATCGCCGCCAGCCAGAAGATCACCGGCATCACGGTGTTCACCAGCAGGTTGGCCGCCGGCACCAGCACCTTGATCGCGGTGACCTGCAGCGCGGCAGGCACGGCGGAAGCGGTGGTATTGAGGAACGCCACCACCAGCATGCCGATGATGCCGCAGGCGATGGCCATTTTTTTCGGATCGTGCAGCGTTTGCGCCAGATTGCGGTTCTTGACCATCAGGGCCGCCGCGCCCCAGTGCGGGATGATGCGGTGATCGACGTCCTGCGTGAAGGAGCCCGCCGCCACGGAAGACGCCCAGGCGTTGAAGAAGAAGCCCAGACCGAATGAGAAGTGGGAAGCCGGATCGCCCTCGCAGGAGTTCAGCTCGCCCAGGGTGCGAAACGCTCCCATGCCCTGTGTTGTCGGCGCGTGGAACATGCGTGCGGCGCCGGCTCCTACGCCGACCCCCACCAGCCCACCGATAATAATCGATTTAAATAAGATGATTAAAAACATCAGTATACCCTTTCATTTATGCTAACGTTTTTATTTCGTGACGAAGACAACCTTCTCGGTATTGATAATGGTTACGTTCACGGTTATTTCCAGAGAAACGGCATAGCTCTTTCTTTCACGCGGCAAAAAGAAGAAAAGAAATTTCTCTTTAGTTATTTTCTCTTCCGCCTTCACTACGCTGACGTCCTGCGGCTCGATGCGCAGCAGAATATTGTTGGTGGACTTTAATACCGCGCCCTGCACATTAGCCAAGGCGGAAGCAAAAGCTTTCGCTTTGCTGTCGCCTTTACCCTCCACCTTCACCGATGTGGTATATTGCTCTTTCATTATGGATTGCCATGTTTTTTGACGTAGGCTTCCACCAGTTTCTGGCCCAGCTCTTCTTTATCCATAAAGCCGAAACCCAGCACGTTGCAGCCTTCGTTAATTGCCGTCACGCCCTCTTCCACCGAACGCATGCCGTATTTGGCTTTGTAGCCGTATTTGGTTTGCGCGGTAATCGCACCGGCGCCGCCGCTGCCGCAAAAAGAGATGCCCAGCTGCGCGTTTTCCGCTTTCATGACGTCGCCCAGCTTCATATCCGCCGCCACGCCAGGGATAACCACCGCTTTTCCGCCTGCGTTTTCAACGCCCTGGCCGACTTTTTGCCCTTTGCCCAAACGATCGCCGATCACTACGGTAATTTGACCCATGGTATATTCTCCTGATTGAAATCGATGCGTTAACCGCTATGCGTTATTATCTTTCGCCACTTCGAAGTGCACGGATAGCAAATAGGCCTCTTCGATAGGCAATGTGCCAAACTGATTCACCACGCGCTCCGCCATTTGCATGGACTCGGCGGAAATTTCGTCGAACAATGATTTATCCACCTCCGGCAACGGCTCGCCGGTTATTGAGCGCAGCACCATGGCGCGAATATGCGATTCCAGCATCTGTTGCTGCACCGCATTGGTATAAATATTCTCAGCATTCAGCATCGCGGTAATATCCGCCAGCACCCGAGCGGTGATCTCACCGGCTTCGCTGATATCGGATTGTTCAATTTCTTTTATCGAAGCAGATCCATCATTCACTTTTCAGTACCCCTAGATCCCACATTAATCAGTAAGCCGTAAAGCGCATCACCTGAATAACCCGCTTTCTGTGATGTCTTTACCCTACCCCCGGTAAGATTTTCTGTGGAGACCGGTTTTTTCCAGTTCGAAGTGGAAATCGAATGACGCGCGGAGATCCATTTCGCAAAACGGCGCTACGGCGAAAAAGTAAATGAGATAACAATTACATAACCCGGCTAACGGTTTTTTTTGCCTCGATTGACGATAAAAGCCTTCGTGATCGGGATCTCTTTCTTTTCTCGCCCCAACCGCCTACTATCAATGGGACAAATCGACATTACCCACACCCCCGCTCCTCTGGCGCGGGGGTGTTGCTTTGTGTTGTTTTTCCGAATTTATGGGCGCACAGACTGGCGCCCTTTGATTTGACTGGAGAGTGGAATGACCAAACCCATCATTACTATTAATGAGCTGGATGCGGAACGCCTGGATGCGCTATTGGAACAACCGGCCTTTGCCAACACCGACGTCGCCGCCGCGCTGAACGACGAGTTGGATCGCGCGGAAATCCTGCCGCCGGAGAAAATGCCGGCCAACGTGGTGACCATGAACAGCCGCGTGCGTTTTCGCGATCTGCACACCGATGAAGAGCACGTGCGCACGCTGGTTTACCCGGCATCGCTGAAAGACAGCCACGATCAGCTGTCGGTGATGGCGCCGCTGGGCGCAGCGCTGCTCGGCATGCACGTCGGCAAGCAGATCTCCTGGCAATTGCCGAACGGTGAAGAAGCGCGGATTGAAGTGCTGGAATTGCTGTACCAGCCGGAAGCGGCAGGCGAATACCACCGGTAAGCGGTTTTCAGGGCGGCATCCGGCCGCCCTTTCTGTCTCAGATGCAGATAGCGATCAGCACGGCGATCAGCAGCAGCACGTAGATTTTGGCATGCAGCGCATCGCTCACCTTCGGCAAACAGCGCCTGGCAAACACGATCCCCGCAATCCCCGCCGCCACCAGCAGCCCCAGAATGTTCAGATTGACGTAACCCAGATACTGCGGCCCGCTCATCTCGCGCCACCCCAACACGATATACATCAGCGCCCCGATCACCGCCACCGGGATCGACAGCGGGTTGGCGGCGCTGACGCAATATTTCATGTCGTAACCATGGCGACGCAGCAGCGGCACTGTCATCACGCTGCCGCCCACCCCCAGCAGCGTGGCGATGCCGCCGATCAACGGCCCGCCGCCCCACAACGTGGCGGGAGACAGTTCGGCGCGCGCCGGTTTGATCAGGAAGCCCCGGCGGAACAGACAGTCGGCGATGGTCACCGCCATATAGACCACAAACAGCCAGCGGATCAGGCCGTCCGCCAGCAGCGAGGAGGCGAACGCGCCCAGCGCCGCACCGATGCCGATGAAAAAGATCAGCGGTACGATGGTTTCTCGCAGCAGGTTGCCGCTGCGCCAGTTGGTCAGGGTGGCATAACTCGCGTTGAGGATCATCACCGCTGTCGAGGTCGCTACAGCAATATGCATCGCCTGGCCGGGCTGCTCGCCCGAGGCGGAGATCAGGTGATAGACAAAAGGCACCACCACAAAGCCGCCGCCGAAGCCGAACAGAATGGTGGTGATGCCGGTCAGAAAACCGGCACCCAGTACAATCAACGTTTCAATCATGGCCGTGCGCCCGCACGAAGTCGTCGAACCCGGCGCAGAACTGCCCCGCCAGCGGATGGAAACGATCGCCGACGAACAGCCCCAGATACTGATCGCGCACGGCGTCGTGATCCACCAGCTCAATGCCCGCCTGTTCCGCCCGCGCCAGCGTCTGTGCGTCCGGGAAGCCCCAATAGCGCGAATCACCCTGCTTTTCCGCCGCTATCGCTTCGCGCCGTTCCGCCCGCATGAGCTGGCGCGCCAGGAAGGTGCCGCTTTGCACGCCCAGCAACATCATGTTTTCCAGGAACGACAGATCGTGACGCAACTCGGCGGGCAGACGGGCGAGCACCGGGCCGGCGTCCCAGTGCTCATCCATTTCATGCAGCGTCACCGCACAGCTCTTGTCACCGTTCATCATTGCGCGGAATAGCGTCATCACCCCGCGATAGCGCGGCAAGTCGCCGGGGTGCAGGTTCCACAGCAGCTTGCCGCGTCGGCTGAAGGCGCGCACATAGTCGGCGGAGAATTTCTGATAGCAGCGCAGGGAGATCACCGCGTCCATATGCTCCAGGCTGCTGATAAACGTGGCGTCATTGATGTCGAGAACGCGATGCGCTTTGACCCCGGCGGCGGCCAGGAACAGGGCCGGCGGTTGATAGGCACCCTCACAGGCGGCGGCGTTGCGGCCAACGAACGGGAATACAAAATCGTTCAGCACCTCGCGCTCGTACAGCCCCAGGCGGCGAACCGCCGGCTCCTGGGTGCGGCCGCCGCTTTTCGCCAAGGGGAAATACACCGTAAAAGCACACTCGCCTTTCAGGGCGGCGATCAGATCCTGACACACCAGCCAGGAGAAAATGTCGTTGCCGACAAAGAGCGCTACGTTTTTCATACTTCAGCCTTCTTTGCGTTGAAAATAGGGTTGTTGAACACGATTTTGCTGATATCCCGCGTGATGGATTCCATCGCCGAGGTATAAAAAAGATCGCCCTTGGCGGGCGCGCCGAGCGAGTAGAGATGCTGCTCACGGCCGCGTCGGTCGGCGATTTTCAGCGTATGCGGGTTGCACTTCACGCCACCGAACAGGTTCTCTTGCACCAGCCCGTCTTGCAGCAGCTGCTGGCTCAGGCGGTTGGGCGGCAGTTGATAGGAAGGCGTGGTGCAGTTGAACAGATACTGCGCGCGCACCCGCGTCTCATGGCAACGAAGGATAAACCCGTCCGTTGCCTTGCTGATATCCACCAGGCCGCCGCAGGCGCGCAGGCGTTGGCTCTCCAGCGCCGCCACGATCTTGTTGGCATTCTTGATCGGCATGGCGTGCCGATTGCGCATCCAGGAGGAGTTGTAAAAGCGCATGAAGACCTGCCGGTTGTTGGCATCCATCTTGACCCAGGCGGCGCACACCGCCGGGTGGATCGCCGCCAGATAGCTGCAGATATGCTCCCTGGCAAAGCGCGCGCGATCGAGGCTGTCCGCCAGATCGCGGTAGCAATCGCGCCTTTCCCCCAGCGCCGAGAGCACCGTCAGCCGCTCCGGCCCCGGATAGTGGCGCGCCAGCGCGGCGTTGATCGCATGCACCAGCTGATGCGCGTCAATAAAATCGCGACCGGCGACAAAGCGCCGCAGCGCCTCAACAAACGCCTCCGGCGGCGGACGCATCAGCGCCGGCTGCACGCTGGGGAACAGGCCCGAGCGCGACAGGGCGCAGATGTCGGTCGCTCCCAGCCGCTCCATCAGTTCAACGATGGCGTCAATCGCCGTCAGGCTGCAGCCGATCACGCCGATGCTCGAATAAGGGTTGATCGGCGGCAGATCCTGATGAGCCTGATAAGCGATCACCCCATCCACTGGGTAAAGGCATTCCGGCGGGTTGTGCCCCGAACACAGCACCAGCGCGTTCATCTGCTCGGCGCCGCCGCAGGCGGTGGTCAGCCGATAGCCGGCTTCGTGCGGCGCGATGGCATTCACTTCGGCGGTCACGAAATTCAGCGCTACGTTACTGTCCGCCGCCATATATATCGTCATGTCGCGAATAAAATCGAGATATTCCCGATACAGCCAGCGCGGCGGATAACGATCCTGGCAAAACTGCGGAAAATGCATGGCGATCCAATCAACGAAGTGCGCGTCGTCGAAAATATCCGCCGACATATTTTCCGGCGTCATATTTAATATATGGCTGTCAAAATCGCTGCTGTATGCCATACCGCCTTTAAATCCCTGCTTGTCGAAAACCGTCAGGGAAAGCGGCCTTTTGCAATGATTAACCGACTTATTTTTTATAAAGTTATAGGCAAAAGAGATGCCGGCGGCCCCGCCGCCAATCACACCGAACTTATACATGAAATATCACCTTATAGTCATTGAACTGCGCTAAGAACTATTGCTTCAGGTGTTGGAATAAAATGACGCTTTATTCCTTATTAACTTCTTGTATTGCGAGAACGAGAACCTTCGTCCCACCCTGGTGTGAAGACTTGTACGGGTTTCATGGCCGATAAAATAACGGCGTCCCGAACAAGCGTTATTTTTCTGCCCCGATAGTAGGGCGACCGTCGCTGGCTTGCTTTATATGAAAGGCCAACTATCATTGCGTTTCGGCCAATTTGCCCGCCAAAGGGAACACATGCGCAACGTCCGCATTGATGACATCGACCACGTAACCCGCGCGGTGATCGCCATCGGCACCGATTATCCGCCGGGGCACCTGCTGCCAATGCACAGCCACCGGCGCGCGCAGTTGCTGTACGGCGCTACCGGCGTCATGCACGTTTTCACGCAGCAAGGTAATTGGGTCGTTCCGCCGCAGCACGCGGTGTGGCTGCCGCCGCAGATGCCGCACGCGGTGCGGATGGTCGGCGTCACCACCCGCAGCCTGTACCTCGAACCCGGCGCGTTACCCGCCGAACGCCCGCAGGTATGTCAGGTGGTCAGCGTCACGCCGCTGATGCGCCAGCTGTTGATGGCGGCGGTGGATATGCCGCTGGAGTATGAACAACAGGGCCGCGACGGAGCGCTGGCGGCGCTGCTGCTGCACGAGCTGGCCCGGCTGCAACCTTTGCCGTTGCACATCCCGCTGCCCGCCGATCCTCGGCTGGGTGAGCTGTGCCGCGCCTTTTTGCAACACCCCGACGCCCACGACTCCGCGCAGCGGTGGGCCCCGCGTCTGTACATGAGCATTCGCACCTTCAGCCGCTTCTTTCGCGCGCAGACCGGCCTGCCTTTTTCGCAATGGCGCCAGCGCGCCTGCGTGGTGCTGGCGTTGGCGCTGCTGGCCGAAGGGCACAGCGTGACGCAGGTGGCGATGGAGATGGGATATGACAGCAGCGCGGCGTTTTCAACCATGTTCCGCCGCGTGCTGGGGCAGGCGCCCTCCTCCTATCTGACGGAAGACGGGCGCGACGGTTGACGGATTAGCGGAATTTCTTGTGGTTGGCGTCGCGGGTTTGTTTGAAGCCTTGCGCCAATTGCTTCGCTTCGGCGACTTTGCCCTGATTGGCCAGCGCCAGCGCCTGATCGATCTGGCCGATCAGGGTATCCAACCCGCTGCGGAAATCTTTCATCTCCGGGCTGTCGGCGGCTTTGTCTTCCAGCTTCGGCGGGGTGCCCTGTTTGGCATCCTGCGCGGCGGCGCGCATGTTCTGCAGGCTCTGTTTGAGGGTAGCGGCGGAGTCGGTATTCAGCACCGTTTTGTAGTTTTCCGCCAGGGTGTCCATATCGTCGCCCAGATCGGCGGCGACCGCCAGCGAACTGGCTGCCAGCAGCGTCAACGCCGCCAACGCTTTCAGGGTATTCTGCATGTTTGCTCACCTTCCAGTTATTGTTGTAATTAACCCACCGTTACCATAGGCAAGGCCGGGAAAAATCGAAACCGGAGATTTGTAAGCAAGGTTGAGACGGGATAACGCGCGGCCGGCGGGCGCCGGCCGCGCAGCGGATCACTGGCCGGCGATCTTCATTTCCGGCAGCAGCACCGAACCGCACTGGATATTGCTGCGGGTTTCGATATCGCTGCCGACGCTGACGATGTTGCGCAGCATGTCTTTCAGGTTGCCGGCGATGGTGATCTCGCTGACTGGGTACTGGATCTCGCCATTTTCCACCCAAAAACCGGCGGCGCCGCGAGAATAATCGCCGGTGACGCCGCTGACGCCCTGGCCCATCAATTCGGTGACCACCAGGCCGGTACCGAGCTGCTTCAGCATGCCGGCGAAGTCTGCGCCCTGCCCGGCAATGCGCCAGTTATGGATGCCGCCGGCATGGCCGGTGCTGTGCAGACCCAGCTTGCGCGCCGAGTAGCTGGTCATCAGCCAGGTTTGCAGCACGCCATCCTTGACGATATCGCGCCGCTGGGTGCGCACGCCCTCGCTGTCGAACGGCGTCGACGCCAGCCCTTTCAGCAGGTGCGGATGCTCCTCGACGGTCAGCCACGCCGGCAGGATCTGCTTGCCGAGCGAGTCCAACAGGAAGGTAGATTTGCGATAAACGCTGCTGCCGCTGATGGCGCCTACCAGATGGCCGAACAATCCGGTGGCAACCTCGGAGGCGAACAGCACCGGCGCCTTCATGGTCGACAGTTTGCGCGGCGCGAGGCGCGCCAGCGTGCGGCGGGCGCACTCCTGCCCCACCCACTCCGGACTGTGCAGATCGCCCATCGCCCGGCCGATGGTGTAAGCGTAATCCCGCTCCATGTCGCCGTCCTGTTCTGCGATGACGCAGCTGGACAGCGAGTGACGGCTGGAACAGTAGCTTTGCAGCATGCCGTGGCTGTTGCCGAACACCTTGATGCCGTAGTGGCTGTTGAAGCTGCCGCCTTCGGTGTTGGTAATGCGTTTGTCCGCCGCCAGCGAAGCCTGCTCGGCGCGCGCCGCCAGCTCGATGCCGCGCTCGGCGTCCAGCTCGGTCGGGTGGAACAGATCGAGATCCGGCGCCTCGAACGCCAGCAGATCTTTCTCCGCCGGGCCGGCGCAGGGATCCTCAGAGGTATAGCGCGCGATGTCCAGCGCCGCCTGTACGGTGCGAGCGATGGCGTCCGGGCTGAGATCGGTGGAAGAGGCGCTGCCTTTGCGCTGGCGGTGATACACGGTAATGCCCAGCGCGCCATCGCTGTTGAACTCGACGTTTTCCACTTCGCCGAAGCGGGTGCTGACGCTGATGCCGGTCGATTTGGTGACCGCGACTTCCGCCGCGTCGGAACCGGCGCGGGCCAGCTCCAGCGCCTGAGAAACGGCCTGTTCCAGCGCCTTGCGCTGTTCTGCAACTTGAGTGACTACTTTCATCAATCTGCCATAATTAATCAGAAAATCGTTGAGAAAAGTGCCGGAGCGGCGTAGTTGTGCACGCGGAGCGGCGCGCAAAAATCCTGAGATCTCTGCCGTTGAGTCTAACAGGAACCGCGTTGAATTTCGCATAAAGCCGGCAACCTGTTAGGATTAGCCTCTTTTTAACGGAGCCTACCATGAACAAACAGCCTGAAGACTGGCTCGACGATGTCCCGGAGAATGAAAACGAGGACGATGACGAGATTATCTGGGTCAGTAAAAGTGAGATTAAACGTGATGCCGAAGCGCTGAAAGACCTGGGGGCCGAAATGGTCGATCTGGGCAAAAACGCGCTGGATCGCATTCCGTTGGATGAAGATTTGCGTGCCGCCATCGAACTGGCGCAGAAGATCAAAAAAGAGGGCCGTCGCCGTCAGCTGCAGCTGATCGGTAAAATGCTGCGCGCCCGCGATATCGAGCCGATCCAGACCGCGCTCGACAAGCTGAAAAACCGCCACAACCAGCAGGTTTCGCTGTTCCACAAGCTGGAAGCGCTGCGCGACCGTCTGGTCGAAGAAGGCGATGACGTCATTCCGTCGATCCTGGATCTGTATCCGGCCGCCGATCGCCAACAGCTGCGTTCACTGGTGCGCAACGCGCAGAAAGAGAAGGCCGCCAACAAGCCGCCTAAGGCTTACCGCCAGATCTTCCAATACCTGCGCGAGCTGGCCGAAGCGGCCGACTAAGCGCCGCCGCCATCCCGGGATGAACCCGTTTCATCCCCGGTGATGTGCCGGTTCGCCGCTGCTTTCGCGGATATTGAAGCGCAGGCTGCCTTCCAGCTCTTCTTCCGCCTCTTCAAACAGCAGAATGATCGCGCCGAAACGACGCTTGCTGCGGGCATTCAGGTGAGTGAACTCGATTTCCACCGGCAGACCGATATCGCCGGTCACTACGTCCCACAGCGCGTCGAGGTTGGCGCCGAATCCCTCGTCCAGCGCAAACTTGTGCGCAAAATCGCGGTAGAAGGTCGGCACATCCTGGATCTGTTCAAAATCAAACTCTACTTTTGCCATCAAACTCACTCCACACGAATGAAGTTTTTGTAATGGTCGCGCGTGACGAAGATCAGACCGTCGCTCGAATACAGCAGGCGATCGGCGCCGCGCCGGCCACACTGGTAATTGATGTCCGCTTCGCGCCAGACCCGGCCGCCGGCGCTCGGCAGTTGCCCTTCACGGTTAGAGAATCGATCGCCGCCAATCGCCTTGCCCGGCAATACTGCACAGAGGTTGCCTGAACGCGGGTCCCAGCCCTGCTCGCGCGCCTGCTTCTTGGTGACGTAATAGCCCGGAAGCCGCTGATGCTGCTGCAGGTAGCTCACCACCGTTTGCTGCTGCGTGAGCCGATCGATGCTCTGCTGTTGCCCCGCCGGCGCTTGCACCACAGTCGCATTGCCGCCGATCGCACGGTGCTCGTTGCCGCGCAGCGCGCTGAAGACGGCGATGACCACGGCGATGACAATCGCCAACAGAATCCGCTTGTTCATGACATTCCCTGAAATTATGCCGCCGAAGGCGCCGCAGCTCCCCCAGGCTAGTTAGGTATATAGCCGACCAGGATGAAACTAAGATGACCGGCACGTCACGTTTTCGCGGCGGTAAGCGTTTCATCCACTCATGACAATGATGCCACTTTCCAGCCGTTCTGGCACTCGGAGTCTCTCTGAAAACGGGCCGCCTCACATGAGACGGCTCGCCATGCCAGGCGCTGCTTTCAGTATAGTCAGGGAAGGCGCCGCACAACGCGGCGCAACAGGAGGGAACGCATCAATCGATCAAGGCGTGACGATAGCGATGCAGCATGTCGGCCAGGCGCTTCACCGGCCCGGTGACGCTGAGCGGCGCCTGATTGTCCACCAGCTTCTGCTGGTACTCGTTCATTTCACCCAGCAAGCGATCGTAGTAATAGGCGCGCTTGACGTCGTTCTTGGCGGAGACCACCCGATCGGCGGTGCTGCGGATCTGGCGGTGGAAGGCCGACAGCTCTTCGCTGACCGGAATCTCCGCCCGCTGCATGCGCTGGTGGGCAATGATCAGGTTCAACGCCAGACGATACTTGGCGATGTCGTTCGGGAACATCATCAGCAGCTGGTTAAGCTGCTGATACAGCGCAGGCAGATGGTTTTGCCGACGACGCGCCGCCTTGGTGGTCAGCGCCGACACCGCGCTGCTGACGAACTGGTTGAGCAACGTGCGGCCGGTGCGTTCACGCGAATTGTCGCGGATCAACAGCAGCACCATCAGGCCAACGCAGCTGCCGAGGAACTGGCCCAGCGCCCCGTCGAGAAACTGGGTGACGTTGAACTCCATCGGGTTGCTCAGCACCAGAATGTTGATGGTCCCGGCCAGCAGCCCCAGCGAACCGAGCCGCCGCTTCTGCACCTCGATGCCGATGAAAAACGCCAGCAGGCCGAGGCTAAGACACAGCAGCAAAATGCTCTGCTGCGTCGCCGGCAGGATCACCATGAAGAACAGAGAGCCGACCGGGATCGCCGCCAGCATGCCCAGCACGAAATCCATCGCCACCATGCGCGGTGCCGGGGTGCGCATCGCCAGCGAGGTGATGACCGCGATGATCACCATAAAACCGCTGCCGGACGTCCAGCCGGTCCACAGCCACAGCAGGCTGCCGAAGGCCGTCGCCACAAAGGTGCGCAGGCCGTTGATCATCGCGTGATGCCCTTCCGCCGAAGTCGGCTTGACCACGGTTTCGTTGCTCAACACCCCCTCTTCCACCGCACTGATGCTGCAGTTGGCGTGCACGCCTTTCGACAGCAGCAGGTAGCGCGTCGCCGCGCCGACCCAGCCGGTGAGGGTCGGCAGCGTTTCCTCGGAACGATGCGTGGTCAGCACCTGGCGCAGCAGCTTCATGCGCTTGTGGATCTCCTGCGGGGTTTCCGCCGGGACCATCAGCTGCTCACGCAGGCTGTCTTTCAGCGCGTCCGGGTGATTCAACAAGATCAGATAGGTTTCGCAGGCCTGGGTGATCAGCGTCAGCGACAGCGTATGCAGCGCTTTTACCCGGCGGTTGACCTTCTGCCAGCGCGAGGACTCCATCATCAGGTTGTTGCGCATGCCGTCCAGCGCCGTGGTGCTCTTCACCAGATTGCTCCAGGCGCGGTCGATATCCTCTTTGTCGGCATTGCTGATGCACATCTGCATCAGGCGGTATTGCGCCACCAGCAGTTGATCCACCGCCCGATCGATGTCCTGTTTGATCGAACGCGGCGAGAACAGCAGATCCGCCAACACGGCGCTGACGATCCCCAGCACGATCTCGCTGCAACGCTCGATGGCGAACTGCGGCGCTTCCAGCAGATGAGACTCGCTGGTGGCGACCGTCACGATGATGATCAGCGCGGTATACCCGGCCAGCCCCCAGGCATAGGAGTTCTCCACCTTGATAAGCGAAGAGAGCCAGGTGCAGAAACCGGCCCAGATGCAGCACAGCAACAGCATCACCACCGGCGCACGGGCGGTGGTGATGATAATGATCAGGCCGACGAAGCAACCGATAAAGGTGCCGATAATGCGCAGCCAGCCGCGGTGGCGGATGGCGCCGGAGAAGGGTTCGCCGCCGGCGGCAAAGGCCGGGCCGGCGGCGACGATGGCGGCGGTCATCGCCGACCAGCGCGGGGTTTCCAGATTGAGATGGAAGCCGACGAACAGCGCAAACACAATCGCGAAGCTGAGTTTGAAGGCGAATCTCAGCCGGATAAAGGTTGGGCTGCTCATTAGCCGAACTCACGCAGCCGGTGCATCAGGCGCACAAAAGGCGAGCCGCTGTCGGCATTGCGATCGTTCTTGCCGACGATCACCACGGTGGCGGTGGTGCCGGCCGGGTACGGATGCTGTTGATCCTTGGCGTCCAGCAGGATCTTCACCGGCACGCGCTGCGCCAGGCGCACCCACTCCAGGTTGCTGTCGATCGAGGCCAACCCTTTGTTGTTCACCGTGCTGCTGCTGTTGTTCACCGCCGCCGCCACGCTGTCGACGGTGCCGTGCATGATGCGGTTGCTGCCGAGCGGGGTGATCTCCGCGCGGTCGCCCTTATTCAGGCCATTCAGCTTGGTTTCTTCCAGGTACGCCAGGATGTAGAAGGAATCTTTCTTCACCAGCGCCACCGCCACCGAGCCGCGGGTGATGTATTCGCCGGCATGGACGTTGAGGTTGGTGATCCAGCCATCGGCCGGCGCCCGCACCGTGGTGCGTTCCAGATCCAGCTGCGCCAGCTCGCGCGCCGCAATGGCCTTCGCCAACTGGTGCTGCACGGTCTGCAGTGAGTTGTTCGACTGGTCAATCTCTTCCTGCGACATCGCCTGCACGCCCAGCTTCACGCGGCGGCCGGCCTCGCGCCGTTTTTCCGCCGCCAGCGTCTGATAGTAGGCGACGTCGGCGCCGGCTTCCGCCAGCGCCTGCTCATAACGCGGCCGATCGACCACGAACAGCACCTGGCCTTTCTTCACCAGTTGGTTATCCACCACCGGCACGTCGGTCAGCAGGCCGCTGACGTCCGGGGCGATCGCCACCACATCAGCGGTAAACTTGGCATCACGCGTCCACGGCGACTCGGTGTAGAACACCCAGGCCTTGAATATCGCGGCGATGCCCAACAGCACAAGAATCAAAGTGATCGCGATTCGGGTTATTTTTATCGAAAAATTTTTCACAGCGACCTCAAACAAAAAGACACGAAATCAGATAAAACAAGCAGCAATACAGCGCGGTGTTAAACAGCGCCGGATGCCAGACAAAATCGTAAATCCCCGTCGGCTGCAGCAGGCGGCGCAAGAGAAAAAACAGCGCCAGCGACACCAGCAGCTCGAAAAACACCGGCGGAAACGACAGCCCGAAGATGACCATAACCGGAAGCAAACTCATCACTTTTTCCTTATTGTTCACTACGCCGGGGAAAGACACATCTCGCCATTCACATTCTCTTTACATTTTAGCGTGCGCGCGCCACAAATCTTGACCGGACAGCTTGTCCAGGTCACGAACCCGAAAAAAGGTTAAACTTGGGGGCAGACATCCACGACAGGGATTGCGAGGGTGCCGGAGGAGCGGCAGGATTGCGTTGCCGATCGCTCTCGCACGTTGGTAAGGTCTATTCACCCGACCACGTTATATTAGCCTGCTTACTATCAAGGCATCAACAATCTGTGATCTAAATCACTTTTAAGCCAGAGTGAATAATGGAAAGATTAAAACGGATGTCGGTATTCGCCAAAGTGGTTGAGTTCGGGTCGTTTACCGCGGCCGCACGCCAACTCGACATGAGCGTTTCATCGATCAGTCAAACCGTCTCGAAACTGGAAAATGAACTGCAGGTCAAGCTGTTGAACCGCAGCACGCGCAGCATCGGCCTGACCGAGGCCGGCAAAATCTACTATCAGGGCTGCCGACGCATGCTGCAGGAAGTCAGCGAGGTGCATGAGCAGCTGTACGCGTTTAACAATACGCCCGCCGGCACGCTGCGCATCGGCAGCTCATCCACCATGGCGCAAAACGTGCTGGCGAACATGACCGCCGAGATGATGAAAGAGTACCCAGGCCTGACGGTCAACCTGGTAACCGGCATTCCGGCGCCGGATCTGATCACCGACGGACTGGATCTGGTGATCCGCACCGGGGCGCTGCAGGACTCCAGCCTGTTCTCCCGCCGCCTGGGGCAGATGCCGATGGTGGTGTGCGCCGCCAAAAGCTACCTGATCCAGCACGGCACGCCGCAGAAGCCGAGCGACATGGTCAACTTCTCCTGGCTGGAGTACAGCGTGCGGCCCGACAGCGAATTTGAACTGATGTCGCCGGAAGGCATCACCACACGCATTTCCCCGCAGGGGCGCTTCGTCACCAACGACTCCTCCACCATGATCCGTTGGCTGAAAAATGGCGCCGGCATCGCCTACGCCCCGCTGATGTGGGTGATCGAAGAGATCAAACGCGGCGAGATCGAGATCCTGTTCAAAAGCTACCATTCGGATCCACGGCCGATCTACGCGCTCTATACCGAGAAAGACAAACTGCCGCTGAAGGTGCAGGTGTGCATCAACTATTTAACCGACTATTTCGAACGCGTAGCGGCGGTCTATCAGGGCTATCGCTGAGCGGCGCTCAAATAGCGGCGCGCCAGCGCGGCCAGCAGCGTCAGCGCCACCATGCCGAAGCCCCACAGCAGCCAGACGGCGTAGCCCGCCCAGGTCAGCAGCACAGGAAAATAGCTCGCCAGCCCGCTGCCCAGCTGTTTCAGCCATGGCAGCCAGGCGTCCAGCGCCGCCTGCGGCACCAGGCTCAGCGCACCGTTCACCGGCAACGATGCCTTCCCGGCTGCCTCCGCCAACGCCGGGAGCCAGGCCAGCACCCCGGCTACGCCCCAGGCCAGCAGCGTCCATAGCGCCATGGTGCCCAGCAGCAGCGCGAGTGTCCAACCGCCCCGGTTCACGGCACACCGCCGCCGCACTGCGGGCAAAAGCGGCTGCCCGGCGGCAACGGCGCGGCGCACTGGCCGCAGGTGGCGCTTAGCGCGGCAAACGGCTGACCGCAGCGGTGGCAATAACGGGCGCCCGATTTATTCACTGCCCGGCATTCCGGGCACTGCGGCCCCGGCTCGCCATGTTGGTTATAGCGGTTGCCATGATGCCCGCCGCCGTGGCCCGCGCGCTGATGACCGCCGTGAATACCGCTTTGCCCCAACAACCGTTTCAGTAAGCTCATCCCGCCTCTCCTCTGTGCATTGACGCTGAACCTCACTGTAAACCCTGGAGTAAACTCCAGGGTAAAGCCCGGTGAGCAGGATTTACGTTTCATTACATCGTAAAAGTGGCAAGGCTTTGATGCCGTTAACAAAAGCACCATCGGCATTATCCCACGCCGCCGCGCTGCGTTATGCTGCGGAAACCTCTCCCTGCATCAGGAATAACCATGAAAAAAATCATACTGGACTGTGACCCGGGGCATGACGACGCCATCGCTCTGTTGCTGGCCTGGGGCAATCCGCAGATCGACCTGCTGGCGGTCACCACCGTGGTGGGTAACCAGACGCTGGACAAAGTGACGCGCAACGCCCTGGCGGTGGCCCGTATCGCCAATATCACCGGCGTCCCCTTCGCCGCCGGTTGCCCGCGTCCGCTGGTGCGCAATATCGAAGTGGCGCCCGACATTCACGGCGACTCAGGCCTCGATGGCCCGGTGCTGCCGGAACCCCACCTGCAGTTGGACTCACGCCACGCGGTAGACCTGATCATCGAGACCGTGATGGCCCACCCACCGGGCAGCGTGACGCTGGTGCCGACCGGCGGCCTGACCAATATCGCCATGGCGGTGCGTAAAGAGCCGCGCATTGCCGAACGGGTCAAGGAAGTGGTGCTGATGGGCGGCGGCTATCATGTGGGCAACTGGAGCGCGGTGGCGGAGTTCAATATCAAAATCGATCCCGAGGCAGCGCACATCGTGTTCAACGAAAAATGGCCGCTCACCATGGTCGGGCTGGATCTCACCCACCAGGCGCTGGCCACGCCGGCAGTCTGCGAACGCATCGCCGCCCTCGGCACCCGGCCGGCCGCCTTCGTCGGCGAGCTGCTGGCATTCTTTGGCCGTATGTACCAACAGGCGCAAGGCTTCAGCGCCCCGCCGGTGCACGATCCATGCGCGGTGGCCTATGTGATCGATCCGAGCGTCATGTCGGTGCGCAAAGCGCCGGTAAATATAGAGCTGACCGGCACCCTCACCTTAGGCATGACGGTCGCGGACTTCCGCGCGCCGCCGCCGCCGGATTGCCACACCCAGGTCGCGGTCAAACTGGATCAGGATAAATTCTGGGATCTGGTGGTGGATGCGCTGGAGCGGATCGGGGAGGTGGAGTAAGCGAATGAGAGACGAGATTAACGCGCTTTTACAGGCGCGTTAGTCCGTATTCTGCCGCGGCAACGGGAGGCTCAGGCCATAACCTCTTTTATTTCCAATACAGCAGAACAATCCTAACAATAAATCATTTTATAAAAATTAAAAAAAAACAGGTAAAGACAAGAAGAATCTTAATAAAAATAAAACCATAAAAATCACATTGAATTTAAAAACCAGCAATGGAAAACGATGGAATAAATCTCCGCCGTCACGCCGCCGCTGACGAAATAAATTAAACAATAAGATACCTATTTTATTCTTCACATTGACTGCCGACATAGGCCATCGCCGAGATGTTTCACGATATTCACACACGTCAAGAAAACACTCAACCAACTGATTTAAATGAATAAAAATAAAATTCGATTAAAATTTGACTGAATCGCAATAGATTTGAGAAAATAGCGCGTCTGTTTTTGCAAACAACAAAAATGCCTTTTGCGGGTGAAAAACACGGCTTAACCTTTCTTTGGGCAAACAGCCTCGCGCATTCTCAGGGCAAACATTATTTATCGTTTTACCATAAAGACGGTTTAAATTTCCCGTGAGACATTGTCAATTTCAACATTACACGCATTTCAATACCAGGATAAAGGATAGGGAATAATCAAAGCATGCATTTCATAAACGCTATCAGGCCATGGCAGGTTAACCATGGCCGATAAATCTCCCGCTAACGCAGCGACCATCGCCGTGCTGCCCCTGCTGCTGATCTGGATGGCGGCGGTCCTGCCGGTTTATTACCCCAACATGGGCGGCGACGGTCTGGCGCTGCCGCAAAACATTCTGGCCTGGAGCGTCATGGCGCTCACTACACTGATCGTGACGTTTACCGTTTGCCTGGGTCGCATCCGTTTTTCGCTGACCCCCACCGCCCGGCGGTTGCTGCTCGGCATCGCCGTACTGGCGTTGCCGCTGCTGTATACCCGCCTCGAGTGGCGCGAAGATGCCCTGTGGCGCTGCGCCGGTTTGCTCGGCGGCTGGCTGTTCTATGTCGCCTGCCTGCAGCTGCGCCTAACCGCCCGACAGCGCGAGCTGCTGCTGTACGGTCTGCTGTTCGCCATCGGCGTTCAGGCGTTGCTGGCGGCGCTGCAGCTGTTCGCCCCCACGCTGGCCTGGGTAGCCCCTAACGGCAGCCGGGTCTACGGCATCTTTCAGCAACCGAACGTGCTGGGCAGCTTTATCGCCACCGGGCTGGCCTTGGCGCTCTGGCTGCTGCTTGCTCCCCTCTCAGCGCCAACGTGGCGGCGGCAAATCCCGCTGCTCGCGCTGCTGGCCGTTTTCTCCGCCCTGCTGGTACTGATCCAGTCGCGCGCCGCCTGGCTTGGCGGCGCCTTGGCGGCGGCTTTGCTGCTATGCCGTTTTGCCCGCCGGCGCCCGGCCGCGAGCCGCTGGGCCGGCGGTGCGCTGCTGCTGGGCGTGGCGATCGGCCTGGCGGTGCTATTCACCGGTTTCGGCCTGGATGGCCGCGCGGGTCTGATCGGTCGGGAGCTGTCCAATAGCGCTCGCCTCACCATGCTGCATGACGTCGGCGCCATGATCCTGGCCAAGCCGCTGCTGGGCTGGGGTTACGGCGGTTTTGAATACAGCTTCGCGCACTTTCGCCTGCAGGAAATGCCCTGGCGAGAAGTGTTGGAAGTCGCCGGGCATCCGCACAATGAAATCCTGCTGTGGTGGGTTGAGGGTGGCCTGCCGGCGCTGGCAGGTATCGCTATCGTCCTTGCCGCCGGCGCACGGCTGCTGAAAAGCGCCTGGCAACGGGATCGAGAACAGCCGAACGGTGCGCGCGTCGGCTTGTTCCTGGTGCTGCTGCCGATGCTGATACACACCCAGCTGGAATACCCTTTCTATCTGTCTGCGCCGCACTGGCTGGCGTTTCTGCTGCTGCTGGCGCTGCTGGACGGCCAAACCGGCGAGCCCCGCCCGCTGCCGTTCGCCAAAGCCCTGAGCCTGCCGGTGGCGTTTGCGGCGCTCGGCGTGCTGGTGATGGCGGTCTTCGCCTGGCAAGGGCGCATGGCGCTCACCCAGTCGGAGCGCACTATGCTGGCCAACATCGACAGCATCGAGCAGATGCCGTCGCCGGCCGCCTGGATCTACCGGGAGCGCAAAACCTTCGACGAGCAATCTCACGCGTTGCTGGTCTACAACCAGACGCGTGATGATGCCCTGTTGACCGGCTATCGGCAGTGGGCCAATGCCTATCTGCAGCACCGCATCGACGCCAACGTCTACGCCACGCTGATTATGATCTTGCGCTATCAGGGGGATCAGGCACAAGCCGACGCTCGCCAGCGGGAAGCCGCTTTCCTGTTTACGCGGGATGCGCGGTTTAGGTAGGGACAACAAGGTGAGAGCGATGCCTCGTCGCTCTCACCTCCGCCATTTATGTAGCAAAATCAACGTGGCAATATCGCGCACTCTTTATCCAGCAGCGACTCTACCGACGCGCGATTGCCGACGTCCCAGCCGCGCTTCGAGGCCAGCAAGATAAACCCTTGCCGGCCGGCAAACATCGTCGGAACGACGACCACGCCATATTCCGCCAGCTGCGGCGGCGACAGATGGAAATAATCTGCCAAATCCTTAATCGGGTAGATGCCCATCACGGCTGGCTGCATCACGCGGCGAGCATAATAGGTGTGGCGCAACAACTTATCCGGCAAAGGCCGCCATTGTTCCTGTATGTAGGGGCGTTCCGCCTGCAATTGGCGCCGCACGTCCTCGCGCAGACAGGTCAGGTGAATGTGCAACTGGTTTTGGCTGCGGCCGTATGCGGAATTGATCGCCATGCCCAACATATCATCCGGCACCGGCCCGCCATACTCGGCGGCCAGCCGGTAACGCATCAGCCAGGCATAGCCAAAATAGTCCGTCCGTTCTCCAACCAGCAGCTGCGGGCTTTCAATGCCTGAGAGCGGCGCCGTCGGCACCAGGATAAAGTGATAAGGGTAACGCGGGTTCTGCAGCACGCTAAAGCCCAGGGCCTTCCCCTGCGGCATATAAATCTGCTCGCACGGGGCCGGATTGCGTTTTTGCTGATAGTTGGCCATGCAGAGTTTATCGACCACGCCCCACAGCGCATCGGAACGGGCGCAGCCCGTCAGGGACAGAACGCCCAGCACCAGCAGCCAACGCCGAGCGGATAATGCCAGGCGCGTCATTCTTGTCGTGCTCTGTTTTTTCGCCACGTCAATTTCATTCCATTATGTCGTGCAGGCTACGGCGTCCTGCCGCGCTTAGCGTTACGAATGCGAGAAAGGCCGCGAAATGGAGCATGGTGAGGGGCCAACGCGTGGCCCCTTGAGGAAAGATTACGCCGTGCCGCCGACGGTGAGCGTGTCCAGTTTCAGCGTCGGTTGGCCGACGCCCACCGGCACGCTCTGGCCTTCCTTGCCGCACACGCCCACGCCTTTATCGAGCGCCAGATCGTTGCCGACCATCGAGATCTGCTGCATCGCCTCGATGCCGGAGCCGATCAGCGTAGCCCCTTTCACCGGTTTGGTGATGCGTCCCTTCTCGATCAGGTAGGCTTCGGTGGTGGAGAATACAAACTTGCCGGAGGTGATGTCCACCTGGCCGCCGCCAAAGTTCGGCGCGTACAGGCCGTACTCGACGCTGGCGATGATCTCTTCCGGCGTCGATTGGCCCGCCAGCATGTAGGTGTTGGTCATGCGCGGCATCGGCAGATGCGCGTAGGACTCACGGCGGCCGTTGCCGGTCGGGGCGACGCCCATCAGCCGCGCGTTGAGCTTGTCCTGCATGTAGCCTTTCAGCACGCCGTTTTCGATCAGCACGTTGTACTGGCCCGGCACGCCTTCGTCGTCGATCGCCAGCGAGCCGCGGCGCCCTTGCAGGGTGCCGTCGTCCACCACGGTACATAGCTCGGACGCCACCAGCTCGCCCATATGGCCGCTGAACACCGAGGTGCCGCGCCGGTTGAAGTCGCCTTCCAGGCCGTGGCCCACCGCTTCGTGCAGCAGCACGCCCGGCCAGCCGGCGCCCAGCACGACCGGCATATTGCCGGCCGGCGCCGCTACCGCGCCGAGGTTGACCAGCGCCATGCGCACCGCTTCTTTAGCGTAAGCGTCGGCGCGCACGTCGCCGTCGACGGTTTCCAGGAAGTAGTCATAGCCGAAACGGCCGCCGCCGCCGCTGGAGCCGCGCTCACGCTTGCCGTCCTGCTCCACCAGCACGCTGACGGAAAGACGCACCAGCGGGCGAACGTCCGCCGCCAGCGTGCCGTCGGTGGCGGCCACCAACACCTGCTCGTAAACGCCGGTGATGCTGGCGTTCACTTCCTGAACCCGCGCATCGGCGGCGCGCGCCACCTTGTCGACGCGGTGCAACAGGGCGATTTTCTCTTCGCGCGGCAGGCTTTGCAGCGGATCGAGCAGCGGATACAGCGCCCGGTAACCGATTTCGCCCAGGGTATGCGCCCGCCCGTCGCCCTGCTCGCGCACGATGCTGCGCGCCGCCTGGGCGCTCTGCTGCAGCGCATTCAGGGTGATCTGATCGGCATAGGCGAAGCCGGTCTTCTCACCGCTGACGGCGCGCACACCGACGCCCTGGTCGATATTGTAAGAGCCATCCTTGATGATGCCGTCCTCGATCACCCAGGCTTCGTGATAGCTGGACTGGAAATAGAGGTCGGCGTAGTCGATACGGCGTTCTGCCAGTTGACCCAATACCCTGTACAGGTCTTGATGACTCAGCTTGTTGGTAGCGAGTAACTGCTCACTGACAAACGTCAGGCTCATAATGGTTTCACTCTTGATTGGAGGATAGCTTGTCAGACGGCGCCGTCAGCGACGTCTGGAATCGGTTGTGCTGCAGCACCGGCATCTGCGCACGAATATTTTTCAGGCTTGCGGTGTCCACGCGCACCTTCAGCGCCGCCACGGCGTCCGCGTTCTCGGCCAGCACCTTGCCCCAGCCGTCAACAGCCAGCGTGTGGCCCCAGGTACGACGAGTCGGTCCGTGGCGCCCCACCTGCGCCGGCGCCAGGATCATGCACTGGTTTTCGATCGCCCGGGCGCGCAACAGGATTTCCCAATGCGCCTCGCCGGTGACCCGGGTAAACGCCGCCGGCACCGAAATCAGTTCGGCGCCCTGTGCCCGCAGCGCCTGGAACAGCGCGGGGAAGCGCAGATCGTAGCATATGGTCATGCCCAAGCGCCCGACCGGCGTATCCACCACCGTCAGGTGCTGTCCGTGCTGGTAGGTATCCGACTCGCGGTAGTGGCCGTGCGCATCGTTGATATCCACATCGAACATGTGCAGTTTGTCATAGCGGGCGCGGATCTCGCCCTGCTCGTCGAACAACAGGCTGCTGGTGGTGATAAGTTCCGGGTTTTCGCGGCTGATCAAGGGCATCGAGCCCACCAGCAACCACACGCCATAGCGGCGCGCCAGCTCGCGCACCGCGTTCTGCAGCGGGCCATCGCCCTGTTTTTCCGCCTGTTGGCGGTAGGCCGCGGAGTTGGCGAACAGCAGCGCGTTCTCCGGCGTCATGACCAGTTTTACCCCGGCATTGAGCTGCTTGATCTGCTGTTCAATCTGGGCCAGGTTATCGCGCACCTGATCGCCACTGCACAACTGCAACAACGCAACGTTAGCATTCCTCATGACGCCTTATCCTCCTTTGCCTTACGAAGTACCTCATTGATCTTCGGCTGGTCGAGATCGCCGCCGATATGGTAGCGAATCAGCGAAATCTTGCTCCACAGCGGCCCCAGCACCTGCGAGGCGGCAAATACCGCCGCGCCGACGATCGGGTTGACGACAAACGCCGTGGCCACGCCGACGGTCGCCGAAATCGCCGGCGCCACCACCGCCTCCATATCGATGCGGCGGCGCGCCAGATCGATCTGGCCGCTCATGGCGATGTCCGCCGCCAGGCCGTCGATCAATAGATTATCAGTATGCATTATGCCATCTTTCAGCCAGGCGGTGCTGCGGATGGAATCAAAGTAGAAACCTTTGCCGAAGGTATCGCTGAAATCGAACTGCAGCTTGCGCAGCAGGGCGTCGAAGCTGACCAGCCGCAGCAGCTGGCCGGCGCGGCCGCCGCCCATGCTGTCGATCTCGCCCTTGCCCATCTTGACCTGCAGCGCGCCGCTTAACGTATCGACCTGCGGCTGCCACGGCGCGCCGTGCCAGTACAGATCGAAGTCCACGTCGTAAGGCGCCCCCTTCAGCGGAATAGTGATGCCGAAGAAGGCGGCGGTTTCATCGATCTTGCCGCCGAGCAGTTTGCCTTTCAGCGAGCTGCGCTCTTCCTGCGCGTTTTGTTTCCACAGGCCGGTGGCGCTCATACGCCCTTTACCGGTATCGACCAGACCGTGATCCAGCGTCAGGGTATCCCCCCGATTAGTCAGATCCGCCTCGACCTTGCCGAGGTTCTGCCCCAGTACCCAGCACGACTTACAGCGCAGCATCAGCGAAGGCCAGTCGCGGAAGGAAACTTTCTCGGTCGACGGCGACGGTGCGCCCGCCGCGTTTTTCGTCTCGGCGAACTGTGGGTTGTAATACAGGTAGTTGATATCGGCGCGCCACGGCCCGCGATCGGCCACCCGCAGGCTGCCGTCCACTTCGTCGCTCTTGGCGCTCACCAGGGTAGCGCCAAGCTGTTTTTCGGCCGATAGCGTCAGCTTATGCCAGGCCTGGCCCCCCAACAGCAGCTGCGGCGTAGTCAGCGCCACGGTGGTAGGGAAGCTGAAACCGCCCACCTGACCGCTGCCGCCGCCCTGTTTCAGCGCCGGCGCCAGCAGCGCCAGCCACTGCTCGCCGTCCAGCGCCGGCAGGTTCAGCGTCATCGATTTGCCGGCCGGCAGCGGCGGCGTGCCGCCCCCGTTGGTTTGCCAGGCGGCGCGCGCCAGATTCACCTGTTTTTTATCGAAGTTCCATTCGCTGTTGAAGCGGTTCTGTTTGCCCGCGCTGCCGGTCAACATGAAACCGTTCAGACCGCCTTTGACCTTGACGTTCACCGGCAGTGCCTCGCCCGGTGCCTTGTCCAGCGGTGAAGGTAAGTGACTGCTCACTTTCTTCAAATCCGCGTCAATGCCGATATCATAGCTGGCCGAGCCCTGATGCGGCAGCGTGATGGCCACCTGGCTCTGCCAGGGCGCGCTGCCGCTGAGCGCATCAGCGGCCTCTTTTGGCAGGCCGGGGAACTTGCCCGGCTGCCAGTCGCCCTTCAGGCCGACATTGATCTTGTAATCGCGATCGCCTTCCTGCGTGGAAAAGTTGACCGCCACCGGCTGCCCGAACCAGTTGGCCGACAGGGGGTCGCTCTGCAGGTTGCCGTTGTCGAAGCGGAACTTGCCGCTGAGCTTTTGCAGTTCGCTGTCCAGCGGCTTTATCAGCAACGAATTGTTGTTCAGCGCCACTTCGCCGGTGGCTCTGACCTGCTCGCCGTCCAGGGGAATATCAAGATGTAAGCGCCCACTGACATCACCGCCAATCTGCAGCTGCTCCAGCGCCGCCCCCAGCGAATCGTGCAACGGCGTCTGCATGAAGTAGTCATGCACGTCGCTGCCCGCACCCGCGACTTCGGCGTCGATCAGCAGCCGCTCTTTCAGGTAATCCGGGATCACCGCGCTGATATTTTTACCCGCCACCTTACCCAATCGGGTTTGCGGCGCATGCATCCACAATCCCTCGTTGGCGAAATCGAGATCGATCGCCAAATCGGTCAGCGCCGGCCAGCCCGGTTGGAACTGGAAGGTGGCGTGACGTAGCGGTACGAAAACTTCAAACTGCCCTTCGTTTTTACGATACGGGAAGTGCTGCGGATCGCCGGCATAAATCAGCGTGGCGTTATCCACCTGGCCGCCCTGAATGGCGCCGCTCAGGTAGTCCACCAGATGCTTGCCCATCAACGGTTCCGGGAAATAGCGCCAGGCGTCGGCGCCGTCATACAGGCGGATGCCCGCCAGGATGTTCAGCCACGGATCGCCCTTGGCCGGCTGCTGATAACGGAAATCACCGTTGACCCACAGCGACTTCGCCTTGACGTCCAGCCCCTGACTCGCCAGCTCCCAGCCCTGATCGTTGTAACGCCAGGTCAGCGCGCCGCGCGCGCTGCTGATTTCAAGCGGGGCGCGGAACATGTCGCCGTAAGGCAGGGTGCTGTCGGTGAGCCCCAGCGTCAGGCGGCCGTTCTCCACCCCGCCGCTCAACGCCCCGGAGAAGTGGTTAACGCCCGGCAGCAGTTCCCAACGCTGCCAGCTGACATCGCGCCACAGCGCCTGGAAACGGCTCTTTTCCGGCTGCTTGAGCGGAATGTCCAGCGCCAGCGCTTCCAATTGCCCCTGCGGCTGCAGATCGTTCCAGCGCTCGAGCACGTCCGGGCTGAGGAAGGAGAAGGTCGGCAACAGCGCCGACAGACGCTCCAGCTGAATATCAGTCGCGCGCACACGCAGTTCTTCATTCTGCGCCGGCCCCATGAATTCGGTGTTTTCCGGCAGCCACAGCGCGGAAAGCGCGCCCTGCGGCCAGGCCTGGCCGTCGGTGCTCAACCGCAGTTGCGGCACGTCGAGCTGCCAACCGGTGCCCTGGCGGCGCAGCGACAGCGCCAGATTATCCACGTCCAGCCGGTGCTGCGCGGCGCCGGTGTCCCAGTTGGCCGCCCCCTGCTTGAGCAACGCATGGCCGCCGGCGATCTGGCCGTTCTGCACCTGCAGCCAGGCAGCCAGGCTGAAGTCGGCGCTTTCCAGCCCGGTGTTGGCGCGCAGCCAGCGGGTAAACCAGGGTTTCATGTCGATGTTATCGGCCTGCAGGTAGACCGTGCCGGTATCCAGCAGGCCTTGATTGTCACGCAGGTCCATGCGCAGCTGCACCACGCCGTGTTGGCCATTCAGCGTCGACAGGCTGATCTGCCCCTCGGCGCGGTGGCGGTCGCGACCGTTGAGCCAGGTCAACTGAGGAATGTCGAATTCGGCGCGCGCGCCGGCGGGCGTCAGGAATGAAATACGGCTGTCGCGCAGATCGAAATGGTCGAGCTGGCGCAGCATCAGATCGCTGATTTTACCGGGTTCAAGGCCATCGCCCTGCCGATCGCCGCCCAGCGTGGCGTTCAAATCAAGCCGGAATTGATAGAAGGTCAGATCGCGGAACTGCCAGCGCCAGTGCAACAGCGACTGCCACACATCCAGCGCCAGCGTCACGCGCTCGATATGCACATCGCTTTTGGGCAGCGTAACGCTCAGGTTACGCACTTCAAGCTGTGGGCCGAAGGTTTCCCAACTGCCCTGTAGGAAATCCATCTGCACGGGCACGCCGGACAGCTTCTCCACCTGCGCCAGCAGTTGGGGACGGTAGTCGTTCAGCTTCGGCAGCATCAGGCGCAGCCCGCTGATCAGCAGCGCCACAATCACGATTAGGGTGGCGCCTGTTGCTAACAGAATCCCAGGCAGTCGCCTCACGCAGTTCTCCTTGCTCCGCTGCCTGGCAACGGGAATATCTATGCACTGACGGGCCCGGCGTGCCGGGCCCCTACCGATGTCGGGCGGGCTACATCATGACGACGTCGAACTGCTCCTGGCTGTACAACGGTTCGATCTGCACCTTTACCTGTTTGCCGACGAAGATCTCCACTTCGGCCAGCGCATGCGACTCTTCGCTCTTCAGCGCTTCGCCGACCGCCGCAGAGGCGTACACCAGGAAGCGATCGGAATCGTAAGCGTGATGCACGCGCACAATCTCGCGCAGGATCTCGTAGCACACGGTTTCCACCGTTTTCACGGTGCCGCGCCCATTGCAAGTAGGACAATCGTGACAGAGCACATGTTCAATGCTTTCACGCGTTCGTTTACGCGTCATTTCAACTAAGCCTAGCTGAGAGAAGCCGTTGATCGTGGTTTTTACCCGATCTTTACTCAACGCCTGCTCCAGCGAGTGCAGCACCCGGCGGCGATGCTCTTCGTTGTTCATATCGATAAAGTCGATGATGATGATGCCGCCCAGGTTGCGCAGCCGCAGCTGGCGGGCGATGGCCTGCGTCGCCTCGATGTTGGTATTGAAGATGGTTTCGTCGAGGTTGCGGTGGCCGACGAAGGCGCCGGTGTTGATGTCGACCGTGGTCATCGCCTCGGTCTGATCGATGATCAGATAGCCGCCGGACTTCAGCTCCACCTTGCGCTCCAGCGCGCGCTGGATCTCGTTTTCCACATCGTACAGATCGAAAATCGGCTGGCTGCCGGTATAGAGTTCGAGCTTGTTGGTGATGTCCGGGATGTACTCACCGGTGAACTCCACCAGCAGATCGTGCGTCAGCCGCGAATCGACGCGGATGCGATCCAGCGCCGCGCCGGCGAAATCGCGCAAGATGCGCTGCGCCAACGCCAGCTCGCCGTACAGCTTGTATTTGGTCTGGTTGCGCTTCTTGCGCTCCATCACCTTGGTCCACAGCCGTTTGAGGAATGCGGCGTCCTGCGCCAGCTCTTCCTCGCCGATGCCTTCCGCCGCGGTGCGGATGATAAAGCCGCCCAGCTCGTCGCAGTGCGGCGCCACGATCGCCTTCAGGCGCTCGCGCTCGGCTTCGCTGTCGATGCGCTGCGACACGCCGACGTGCGCCGCACCCGGCATGAAGACCAGATAACGCGAAGGCAGCGTGATATCGGTGGTCAGACGCGCGCCCTTGGTGCCAAGCGGATCTTTCACCACCTGCACCATCAGGTCTTGCCCCTGGCGCACCAGCTCGGCGATGTCGCGCACGTGGAAGTTTTTCCGCTCATCGCCGGCGACGCATTCGGTATGCGGCATGATGTCAGAGGCGTGCAGGAAGGCGGCCTTATCGAGGCCGATGTCGACGAACGCCGCCTGCATGCCCGGCAGGACGCGGCTGACGCGCCCTTTATAGATATTGCCGACGATGCCGCGTTTGGATTCGCGTTCGATATGGATCTCTTGCAGAATGCCGCCATCGATATAGGCGACCCGCGTTTCAGACGGTGTGATATTAACCAGTAGCTCAGCTGTCATGCCTTCTCCTCAGAGCCGGTCGATAATGGCAGCGCCCATCAACCGGTTCTTACATCACGTAATGCGACAAAATTACTGAGCAGCTCATGTGTTTCGACCAGCGGCAGACCGACCACTGCGTGATAACTCCCGGTTATCGTTCTGACGAAACAACCACCCTTTCCTTGAATTCCATAGGCGCCCGCCTTATCCATCGGTTCGCCCGTAGCAATATAGTCGCGGATATCCTGTTGTGACAGGCTGCGGAACGTCACGTCGGTCACCACCAGCTGGCAACGCACGTCGTGGCGATCGGCGATCGCCACTGCCGTCATCACCTGATGCTGCTTGCCGGACAGGGCCGCCAGCATGTCCGCCGCATGGGCTTCGTCGCGCGGCTTCTCCAGCACCCGGCCGTTGAGCACTACGATGGTGTCGGCGCCCAGCACCGGCCGATCTTCCTGCGCCAGCGCCACGCCCGCTTTGGCCTTGTCCTGCGCCAGGCGGCGCACATAGGCTTCTGCGGCTTCGCCTTCCCGGCGCTGCTCTTCGGTATGCGTCAGCAGAATGTCGAACGACACGCCCAGCAGGGTCAGCAGTTCACGTCGACGTGGGGAGCCGGAGGCCAGATAAAGCGAAGTCATTGATATACCCTTACTGTACGGCGAACTGACGGCGGATTTTACGCATCAACAGGAATAACCACGGCCACAAAATGCCGTTTACCACACTACTCCAGAACACCTCTGGGCGGAAAGAGACGTTGATCACTAAAAACTCAGCCCAGAACACCACCACATCCATCGACAGCGACAGCAGCACGACGATAAGCGCCTGTTGCCACAGCGCCATATTGCGGAACAGTTGGAATTTGAACGCCACCAGATAGGCGATGATGCCCAGCGCCAGCGCGCGCACGCCCAGCGTGGAACCGAGGATCAGATCCATGATCAGCCCCAGCACGAAGCCGGTGCCGACGTTGACCCGATGTGGCAAAGCCATCACCCAGTAGATCAGGATCAGCACCAGCCAGGAAGGGCGGAACATGTAGATCTGCTCCGGCCACGGCATGATTTGCAGCACCAACGCCACCAGGAACGACAGCCAGATTATCCAGCGCCCGTGGCTGCGGTAGCTGTTCATTGCACCACCCCCGCCGCCGCGGGCTGAACCTGAGGCTGAGCAGAGGCCGGTGCCGTGGTTTGCGGCGCCACCCCGGTGGCCGGAGCCGGCAGCTGTGGCCCGACGGAACCGGCAGGCGGCAGCACCTGCGGCATCATCTGCATCAGGCGTTCATTGGCCACGCGGTGCACTTCGTCCGGCGGCAGCGGCATGTCGCCGTTGCGATCGGCGCCCCACAGCAACAACAGGTAACGCAAGCGCTGCAGACCGGCGGTCGGCCGCGCCTGAATCACGGTGTAAGCACGCTGGTTGTCAACCTTGACCGAGGAGACCACCGCCACCGGATACCCTTCCGGGAAGCGGCCGCCGAGGCCGGAGGTAACCAGCACGTCGCCGACGCGGATGTCGGTGTTGTTCGGCAGATGCTCCAGTTGCAGATCGTCGGCGCAGCCGCTGCCCGCGGCGATCACCCGAATATCGTTGCGCAGCACCTGGATCGGCAGCGCATGCGAGGCGTCGCAGATCAGCAGCACGCGGCTGGTGACTTTCGCCACCGCCACCACCTGACCGACCACGCCCTTGTCGCTGATCACCGGCTGGCCTTCATAGACGCCGTTGTCCGACCCTTTGTCGATCACCACCTGATCGCTATACGGATCGGAACCGGTGGAGATCACCTGGGTGACCATCTTGTGTTCGTCCTGACGCAGCGGAGAACCCAGCAGCTCGCGCAAGCGGGCGTTTTCCTGCTTGAATTGGCCAAGAAGAAGAATATCGCTGTTTTTCAGCAGCAGTTCCTGCCGCAGAGCGCGGTTTTCCAGCTCCAGCTGTTGGCGGGTGGCCAGCGTCTCTGACACGCTGTCCAAAACTTTACGCGGCCCGTTGGCCAGAAAATAGAAAGGGCTGACTGCGGTGTCCATGTAGTTGCGTATCTTCACGAACGTGCCGAGCCGGCTGTCGGCAACGATCAGGCCAATGGCCGCAATCACCGCCAAAAAAAGTCGCAGTTGCAGGGAAGGCCCCCTGCTAAAAATCGGCTTCATAAATTATGCGAGTTCCTCGACAACAGAAAGAGGAACCGTACCCGATTCTCGCTGTGCGCATTCATCCGATACGATTCCTCCTTCCAGGGGCTGACTATTCTTCGCTGAACAAATCGCCGCCGTGCATGTCGATCATTTCCAACGCCTTGCCGCCGCCGCGCGCCACGCAGGTCAGCGGATCTTCCGCCACTACGACCGGGATGCCGGTTTCTTCCATCAGCAGGCGATCGAGGTTACGCAGCAGCGCGCCGCCGCCGGTCAATACCATGCCGCGTTCGGAAATGTCGGAGGCCAATTCTGGCGGGCACTGCTCCAGCGCCACCATCACCGCGCTGACGATGCCGGTCAGCGGCTCTTGCAGGGCTTCGAGGATTTCATTGGAGTTCAGGGTAAAGCCGCGCGGTACGCCTTCGGCCAGGTTACGGCCGCGGACTTCGATTTCACGCACTTCGTCACCCGGATAGGCAGAACCGATTTCGTGCTTGATGCGCTCGGCGGTCGCTTCGCCGATCAGCGAGCCGTAGTTGCGGCGCACATAATTGATGATGGCTTCATCGAAGCGGTCGCCGCCGATGCGCACGGAAGAGGAGTACACCACGCCGTTCAGCGAGATCACCGCCACTTCAGTGGTACCGCCACCGATATCCACCACCATGGAGCCTGTCGCTTCGGAGACCGGCAGACCTGCGCCAATCGCCGCCGCCATCGGCTCTTCAATCAGAAACACTTCGCGCGCGCCGGCCCCTTGGGCGGACTCGCGGATAGCGCGGCGTTCAACCTGGGTCGCGCCGACCGGCACACAGACCAGCACGCGCGGGCTTGGACGCATAAAGCTGTTGCTGTGAACCTGTTTGATAAAGTGCTGCAGCATTTTTTCGGTCACGAAGAAGTCGGCGATCACGCCGTCTTTCATCGGGCGAATAGCCGCGATGTTGCCGGGGGTGCGGCCCAGCATCTGTTTGGCGTCATGACCGACGGCCGCTACGCTCTTTGGGGAGCCGGCACGATCCTGGCGAATGGCAACCACCGAAGGTTCATTCAGTACGATGCCTTGCCCTTTAACATAAATCAGGGTATTGGCGGTACCCAAGTCGATGGACAAGTCGTTGGAAAACATGCCACGAAATTTCTTAAACATAACGAAAGGATAATCCTGCAAGCTGGGGGCGGAAAATAAAATCCGCCTACTTTACCAACCACACGAAGCAGCGACAAGGCGCAAAAACGTTCTACTTCGGTGAAAAATAGTCTGTATTGTTTCTGCTCGAATGCACGGAAATTGGATGAGGCCTGAATTCCCTGAACAAAGGCTCAGTTTACCACCCTGTCAACGCACGAAACGGCGTAACACAGCTCATAAAATCTAACATATTCCCTGATTGCCGCCGATGGTAAGCACCTACCAACGCCAACCAGATAAAAGCTGACAAGAGCCTATCTCAAATAGGCGTCGTTGTCGCAGGCAGATTGGAGAAAACTCCAAAATGACGGGTGACATGGCCCAGATGGATCCGGCGCTCATTCTACGTCAATTTTTGTCCGGCAATCAGCTTAAACGCGATAACGACGTGAATATTTTTTACGCCCCGCGTCGATCGGTTCCGGCGACGCGAAAAAGTCACCCTGCCCGCCGAGGATCCCACGCTCTTTCAGCGTCTGCCACTCGTTGCGCGTGCGTACGCTGGCGGCGAACACCTGCGCGCGCGTGCCCGCGCAGGCGCCGGTCAGGCTCTGCACGAACAGCTGGTTTTCGTCCCGCTTATCGATGCTCCGCACCAACCCCGGGTGGAGCTTGACGATCTCCACCTGCAGCGACTTGATATAAGACGTACTGACCACGGTTAAACCCGCTTTGGACACCGCAAGGCGGCAGCCCAGACCTGACAACAGCCTCAGCACCGGACGCAAACGGTCGATATGTTGACACACATCTGCCTCCGCAAGTTCAATCAGAATTCGCCGACGCTGACTTTTTTCGCATTGCAACAGCGTATCGCGTAGCCAGCGCTGGAAAGAGCGCTGCAAAATCGAGTCCACGCACAGTGGAAACGCCAGCGTTTCCTCGGGCCACTGCGCCAGCAAGGGAATGATGCGGCTCACCTGTTGGCGATCGTAGCTCTCCGCCAACCCCAGCTGCTGCACCAGCGGCATATATTCCGCCGGCAGCAATTCCTGGGTGCCGTCATAGATCCGGCTCATGATCTCGCGATGGTGCACCTCGCCTTCCACGGTCACCGCCGGTTTCTGATACAGCCGCGGGCCACCGCGCGCCAGCACCTGTTCCAGCAGCGTGCGCCACTTGACGCTGCCGCGCCCCTTTTCCGGCACCTGGCTGTCGTACACATACCACCCGTTTTCGCCCTGCAGCGTAGCGTGGCGCGTCGCCTGCTCCGCATAGTCGATCACCTGCTCGGTGGTTTGACCGCTGCGGTACGCCACAATGCCGATGTGCAGGAAGGCCTCGCGATCGATCAGCGCCGTGGAAGGCAAGGCATCGATGGCGTTGACCAGCTGTGAAGCGATGCCGTCGGCCTCCTTCAGGGTTCGATGCGGCAACAGCACGGTAAAATCGCTGTGGAAGTAGCGCGCCAGCAGCGCCGACGGGTAGCGCATCACGAAGGTAGACAGCAGGTTGACCAGCGAATACATCAGCTCCTGCACCGCCACGCTGCCGTGCGTCTCGCGCAGGGTCTCGAAATCGGGCAGCCGCACCATCATCACGATGCCGTGCGAGCCTTCATCTTCCAGCTGAGTGGTCAATTGGTTATCGAAGAACAGGCGATTATTCAGCCCGGTTTTGGCGTCCTGCGCGGCGAAGGCGCGGATCAGCGTATCGACCCGGCTGCGCTCTTCCCGCGCTTCCGCCAGATCGGCCAGCAGGCGGTCGAGCGCGCCGCTGACGTTGGCCGGCCACTCACGCACGTCGCCCTGCATGACGTTTTCACGCTCGCCGTTCAGAATGCGCCGCGCGCGGCGTTCCAGACGATCTTCGCCGTCGGCCTGCTCACGCAGCCAGCGCAGGCTGAACAGCAAAATCACCACCATGACGACGATCGACAGCGTGACGGCGGCGGTGGATTGCAGCGTACGCACGTCGCTGGCGAAGGGATCGAGGTAGGTGATGTACAGCGTGCTGCCCGGGTGCTGCAACAGGGGGCGCGAGACCTGACGATAGCCGTTCAGCGCATCCCAGTGCTCTTTTTTGACCGTCGGCAATTTATAGTCGAGCAGTTGGCTGGTCCCGGCCTCTATGCGGATCGACACGATGCCGAGCGTGCGCATGACGATGGGCAACCATTTCTCCTGCTCCTGCGGCGGCTCGCTCAGCATGGCTTGATCGAGAGTGGTAACCAGCGAATCCAAGCGGCGCTCCTGGCGATCCTGGGTAACGTAAAAGAAGCTGTATGAGCATCCCATCAGCATCAAAAACATCGCCAGCGCGACCAACAGAGTGATCAATGCAGAGAGTTTGGTGGTAAATCGCATCCCTGTGCCTTGTCCGCTATGGTTAAGTGAGTGTTCACCCTTTAGCTAAAAGGGGCCGTCCAACCCTAACAAGCCTTGCTGAGGAATTAAACCTGCAAGCGCCGTTTTTGTCCTTTATCAGGACTTGGGCCGCTTATTATGCATATAGTCAAATAAATGTGATTCAGCCATTGATAGAAAAGTGTAAACGAGAGGAAGAGTGACATGCGTGCACTGTTATTGGAACAACAAGACGACCAAACTCTGGCCCATATCAAAGATATCGACAGCGATCGGTTGCCGGAAGGCGATGTTACCGTCGACATCAACTGGTCCAGCCTGAACTACAAGGATGCGCTGGCGATCACCGGCAAAGGCAAGATCGTGCGCAACTTCCCAATGGTGCCGGGTATCGATTTCGCCGGCACCGTGCGCCACAGCCGCGACGATCGCTTCAAAGAGGGGCAAAGCGTGGTGCTCACCGGCTGGGGCGTGGGCGAACACCACTGGGGCGGCCTGGCCGAGCAGGCGCGCGTCTCCGGTGAGTGGCTGGTGCCGCTGCCGAACGGGCTGGATGAGCGCAAGGCGATGATCATCGGCACCGCCGGCTTTACCGCCATGCTGTGCGTGATGGCGCTGGAGGAAGGCGGCGTGCACCCGGACGACGGCGATATCCTGGTCACCGGCGCCAGCGGCGGCGTGGGCAGCACCGCTATCGCCCTGCTGGCGGCGCTGGGTTACCGGGTGACCGCCATCAGCGGCCGCGACAGCAATACCGAGTACCTGAAAGCGCTCGGCGCCAAAGAGGTGATGTCGCGCGATGGCTATATCGACACGCCGCGTCCGCTGGAGAAACAGCTGTGGGCCGGCGCAGTGGACACCGTCGGCGACAAACTGCTGGCGCGGGTGCTGGCACAGATGAACTATAACGGCACCGTCGCCGCCTGCGGCCTGGCGGGCGGTTATCAGTTGCCGACCACCGTGATGCCGTTCATTCTGCGCAACGTGCGCCTGCAGGGCGTGGATTCAGTGCATACGCCGCTGCATCGCCGCCAAACCGCCTGGGAACGGCTGGCCGGCATTCTGCCGGACAGCTTCTATCAGCAGGCCACACACGAAATCACCCTCGAGCAGGCGCCGGCCACCGCCGCTGCGCTGCTGAACAACCAAATCACCGGCCGCACCCTGGTGAAAATCCGCTGACGGACTCCCCCCGGCGACGGGGGGAGTTCCCGCTTCTGCGAAATTTCATATTTTCCCGCGCCCCCTCGCTTCCGGCCGGCTTTAGCGCCATGCTTATTTCATGGAGACCCGTTTGCCGCTTACAGGCGGCGGGAATCAGTCGCGGAGAACATAAGCATGAACAAACACCCGAAATTAACCGAGGCCGACGTCACGCCGGAGAGCGTGTTCCACCAGCGGCGCAAGGTGCTGCAGGCGCTCGGCATCAGCGCCGCTACGCTGGCGCTGCCTACCGGTGCGCGGGCGGACCTGCTGTCGTGGTTCAAGGGCAACGATCGCCCCAAGGCGCCGCCGGGCAAAGCGCTGGCATTCAGCAAACCGGCCGCCTGGCAGGCGCAGCTGGCGATGACGCCGGAAGACAAGGTGACCGGCTACAACAACTTCTATGAGTTCGGCCTCGACAAAGCCGATCCGGCCGCCAACGCCGGCGGGCTGAAAACCGAAGGCTGGAAAGTGCGCATCGACGGCGAAGTGGCGAAACCGATAACGCTGGATATCGACGATCTGATGAAGCGTTTCCCGCTGGAGCAGCGCATTTACCGCATGCGCTGCGTCGAGGCCTGGTCGATGGTGGTGCCGTGGATCGGTTTCGAGCTGGGCAAGCTTCTCAAGCTGGCCGAACCGAACAGCAACGCGCGCTACGTGGCCTTCCAGACGCTGTACGATCCGGAGCAGATGCCCGGCCAGAAAGATCGCTTTATCGGCGGCGGCCTGAAATATCCCTACGTCGAAGGGCTGCGGCTGGACGAGGCGATGCATCCGCTGGCGCTGTTGACCGTCGGCGTGTACGGCAAAACCCTGCCGCCGCAAAACGGCGCACCGCTGCGACTGATCACGCCGTGGAAATACGGCTTCAAAGGCATCAAATCGATCGTGCATATCCGCTTGGTGCGCGATCAGCCGCCGACCACCTGGAACCAATCCGCGCCGAACGAGTACGGTTTTTACGCCAACGTGAATCCGCACGTCGATCATCCGCGCTGGTCGCAGGCCACCGAGCGCTTCATCGGCTCCGGCGGCATTCTCGACGTCAAACGCCAACCGACGCTGCTGTTCAACGGCTATGCCGATCAGGTGGCGTCGCTGTATCGCGGCATGGATCTGCGGGAGAATTTCTAAGTGCGCCTGACGCCTGTTCACATCAAATGGCTGAAAGCCGCCCTGCATCTGGCGGCGTTTTTGCCCTTTCTCTGGTTGGTACTGGCGGTGGATCAAGGCTGGTTCAGCGCCGATCCGTCCAAGGACATCCAGCATTTTACCGGCAGGATGACGCTGAAACTGCTGCTGGCCACGCTGATGATCGCCCCGCTGGCGCGCTACGCCCGCCAGCCGCTGCTGATCCGCTGCCGTCGTCTGGTGGGGCTGTGGTGTTTTGCCTGGGGCACGCTGCACCTGATAAGCTACTCCACGCTGGAGCTGGGGCTGAGCAATCTCGGCCTGCTGGGCAGCGAGCTGGTGAACCGCCCTTATCTGACGCTCGGCATCCTCACCTGGCTGATCCTGTTGGCGCTGGCGGCCACCTCGACGCTGTGGGCGATGCGCAAACTGGGCGCCAAATGGCAAACGTTGCACAACTTCGTCTATCTGGCGGCGATCCTCGCCCCCATCCACTACCTGTGGTCGGTCAAAACCTTTTCCCCCCAGCCGTTCATTTACGCGCTGCTGGCGGTGGCGCTGTTGGGCCTGCGCTACAAGAAATTCCGCGCCTGGTGGCGCTGAATCGCGCGGCGGCGCGCGTGATTGTCGTTGAAAAACGCGCGTCGCCGGCGGGAACTTTTTCTGTGTTCCAGCGCTCATATTCCTGTCACGGAACCCCGAGTTGGTCGATTTGGGGTTGAATATCTTCGCTGATAAGACCAGTATTTAGCTGCGAATTGCTACGATATCGTTATAATGCCCGACCTTGTTTCTGTTCTCAGGGTGAATTTGCCCCTTAACAGGTGACAAATCGGTAACATCGGGTTATTTTCTACGATGATGGTTTTATTGCCGGAGATACCAGCACAATGGCGGATAAGTTTCACATTTTGCTTCTGAACGGCCCCAATCTCAATCTGCTGGGGACGCGTGAGCCGGAGAAGTACGGCAGCACGACGCTGACAGAGATTGTTAACGGATTGGAAAACCAGGCATCCGCATTGGATATTACCCTGAGCCATCTGCAGTCCAACGCCGAGCATCAGCTGATCGATCGCATCCATCAGGCGCGCGGCAACACCGATTTCATTCTGATAAACCCGGCGGCGTTCACGCACACCAGCGTGGCGTTGCGCGATGCGTTGCTGGCGGTGCAGATCCCGTTCATCGAGATCCACCTGTCCAACGTGCACGCCCGCGAACCTTTCCGCCATCACTCTTATCTCTCAGACGTAGCGGTAGGCGTGATTTGCGGCCTCGGCGCGGATGGCTACGCTTTCGCTTTACAGGCAGCGGTTAACCGTCTGTCGAAAACCCACTAATTGCTCCACAAAAAGAGTACGGAATCACACTCATGGATATTCGTAAAATCAAGAAACTGATCGAACTGGTTGAAGAATCAGGCATTTCTGAACTGGAAATCTCTGAAGGCGAAGAATCGGTTCGCATCAGCCGTGCCGCACCGGCGCAGGCTTATCCCGTCATGCAGCAGGCTTACGCAATGCCGGCACAGCAGCAGCCAGCCCTGGCTACCGCCGTTGCCACCGCGCCTGCGGCAGAAACCCCTGCAGCACCGGCGGCCGTGAGTGGCCACGTCGTTCGTTCCCCAATGGTAGGCACCTTCTACCGCACCCCAAGCCCGGACGCGAAAGCCTTCGTGGAAGTGGGTCAGAAAGTGAACGCCGGCGATACCCTGTGCATCGTTGAAGCCATGAAAATGATGAACCAGATCGAAGCGGACAAGTCCGGCGTCGTGAAAGCCATCCTGGTGGAAAACGGCCAGCCGGTCGAATATGACGAGCCGCTGGTCGTCATCGAATAACGAGGCGCCCCCATGCTTGATAAAATTGTTATCGCCAACCGCGGCGAGATCGCGCTTCGCATCCTGCGTGCCTGTAAAGAACTGGGCATCAAGACCGTTGCGGTTCACTCCGCGGCCGACCGCGATCTGAAACACGTGCTGCTGGCCGACGAGACCGTCTGCATCGGTCCTGCGCCATCGGTAAAAAGCTACCTGAACATCCCGGCCATCATCTCGGCGGCGGAAATCACCGGCGCGGTGGCGATCCACCCGGGCTACGGCTTCCTGTCCGAGAACGCCGACTTCGCCGAGCAGGTTGAACGCTCCGGTTTCATCTTCATCGGCCCGAAAGCCGAAACTATCCGCCTGATGGGCGACAAGGTTTCCGCGATCAACGCCATGAAAAAAGCCGGCGTGCCATGCGTGCCGGGCTCCGACGGCCCGCTGACCGACGACATGGATAAAAACCGTGCCTTCGCCAAGCGCATCGGTTATCCGGTGATCATCAAGGCCTCCGGCGGCGGCGGCGGTCGCGGCATGCGCGTGGTGCGCAGCGACAAAGACCTTGAGCAGTCCATCAACATGACGAAAGCGGAAGCCAAAGCGGCTTTCAACAACGACATGGTGTACATGGAAAAATACCTGGAGAATCCGCGTCACATCGAGATTCAGGTATTGGCCGACGGCCAGGGCAACGCCATCTATCTGGCCGAGCGCGACTGCTCCATGCAGCGCCGCCACCAGAAAGTGGTCGAAGAAGCGCCGGCGCCGGGCATCACCAGCGAAATGCGCCGCTACATCGGCGAGCGCTGCTCGAAAGCCTGCGTGGAAATCGGCTACCGCGGTGCGGGCACCTTCGAGTTCCTGTATGAAAACGGCGAGTTCTATTTCATCGAAATGAACACCCGTATTCAGGTAGAGCACCCGGTTACCGAAATGATCACCGGCGTGGATCTGATCAAAGAGCAGCTGCGCATCGCTGCCGGTCAGCCGCTGTCGATCAAACAGGAAGAAGTGAAGATCCACGGCCACGCGGTAGAATGCCGCATCAACGCCGAAGATCCGAACACCTTCCTGCCGAGCCCGGGCAAGATCACCCGCTTCCACGCGCCAGGCGGTTTCGGCGTGCGTTGGGAATCTCATATCTACGCCGGTTATACCGTACCGCCGTACTATGACTCCATGATCGGCAAACTGATCACCTTCGGCGAAAACCGTGACGTGGCGATCGCCCGCATGAAAAACGCCCTGGCTGAACTGATCATCGACGGCATCAAAACCAACGTTGAGCTGCAGCAGAAGATCATGAACGACGAAAACTTCCAGCACGGTGGCACCAACATCCACTATCTGGAGAAGAAGCTGGGTCTGCAGGAAACCTAAGGCAGCCACGCAGCATCGTCTGACGAAAGGCCGGTTAATCACCGGCCTTTTTCTTTTCTCGCGCCCGCCTGATTTTTTCGTTCAACCGCGCAAAATAGAATCAAATCTTCACAGATAACTTTCTCTTCACATTCATCCAGCCCGCCACCCACATCACCACATAAAACATAACAAGATGTTTTTAAACAAAAAATATTTAACTCATAGCTTACAAATAAATATTAGCAAGGGAAAAACTCAATCCATCGCATTTTAACACGCCACAAGCTTTAACAAAATTAACGTATTAATTACAAAGCTTGACCCCGATCACATCCGCTCGGTGATAGCCCGTGCTATTGTCGCCGTCGATCGAATGCAGCGCGCTCTTTTTCTCTTTTTATTTATCCTTTTTATTGACTTAGATGAGTAATGTCTTAATGAGCCATGTAACTGAATACGACCGTAAGCCCGTGTTTTCCCTGTACCACCGTGCTGACATGGAAACCATAAAAAGCATTAAGGAAAACGGGATTGAGAAGCTTTTGGGCGAAGTGAAGAATTTCCGCGCCAATGAGGAAATGAACCGCTTTATTCCCGAACAGGCACGCCTGGCAGTAAGCTGGGTGCGTCTGGCGAAAAACGAAAAGCTGGATGTGCATGTTCATCCAATATCTTCGCTGTATATCATTTGTGAAGGGGAAGCGATCCTGCTGGGAGACGGCGTTGACCGCCGGGCCGTTCCAGGCGATGTCATCTGCATTCCGCCAGGCGCGGATCACGGCTTCATCGGCGCGGGCGACAACGGCTACTGGGGGCTGTCAATCCAGTTTGAGGAGCGCGGGCTCTATGAAGATCCCAGCAAGCCGCTGGTGACTTTCGATCAAGATCCCTACGCTTACTACCATCAGCTTAAAGCGCATAACGCCCGCTACATCGAGCGCTACCAGGACAACCCGATCTTTACCGCATTCGCCAAGGATAAAACGTTCTCCGAGGCGAAAAAATCCTTGTTCCTGGACTACCTGCAGATCCTGTCCGATCAGTTCCAAAAAATGGTGCTGCTGCGTAGCGCACTGTGTGAAGACGTTCGCTTCTCGCGTTTCTTCAGTGAACATCTGAAAGAAGAATTCGGCCATGACGAGGTGCTGCGCAACAGCCGCGACAACCTCCAGGTTCGCGAAGACGCGATCTTTGAAGCACTGTGCATCTGGTTCAACCACCAGATGATCACGCTGGATAATCTGGAACAGGCTATCCTGGTGCACTTTGTCATCGAAGGTTCGGCTTTCGTGTTCTATAACAACATCAAACACGTGTTCGATCCGAGCAAACAGAACCATTTCGAGGATCACTCCGAATTCGATGGCGATCATCAGGAAGTGGATAAAGCGTTCTTCAAGGGGATGACCGAAGAACAATTCCAGCGTGTCAAAGCCGTACTCGATAAAGGGTGGAGTATGGTTGAGAAGCAGTATGCAAGACTGGCCGAACTGATCGAAGCATAAGCCGGGCAGGTCATCAGGAGCGGTCATGAAAATTGTTTTATTGGGATTCGGCGGCATTGGGCAAGAGACGCTAAACGCGCTGTTAAGTACGACCGAGCGACGTGGCAGCGTCAATGAAGTCGTGATCATCTGCCGAAATACCGAGAAGTATTCAGCCGTTTGCGAAGATATTCTTGATGGCCTGCTGGCGGAAGCGCTCTTCTCACGCCATAACCGAACGTCTTTACCCAAGATTGTTGTGACGGATGACTACCGCCACATCGACGGGGCTGACGTGATCCTCTGTTGCTATGGCGTGCCTTCAACCTTTCCGATGCATGACCGCCAGGCGTTGCTGGACGATCACGTACGGCTCAGCGAGGCCATTTTTAGCCGAGCCAAACCCTTCATTGCTCCCGGCTGTCACATCATCAATGCGGTCAATCCGGTGGATAGCATCAGCTATTACATCGATAAAATCCTGCTCGACTCTCGCTGCCGGGTGATAGGCATCGGCGCCGCGCACAACACCGCCAGGCTGCTGAAAAGCATCTGCCGCATTTCCGGGATCGACATGCAGCGCATCGACGCGCGTAGCCTGACAGTCTGCGGCGAGCACGGCGCCGGGTTGGTGCCCTTGCTCAGCCAGGTAACAACCGACGAGGGCCCGCTGAACCAGCTACTTTCGGCGCAGGCGCTGGCGCAAATCGTCACCGATACCCGCAATCAAGGGTTGGACATATTTCACAAAATGCGGCGCCCTCCTAAATATGGCCCGGCCGCCTCCATTCTTATCTTGCTTGAGCGCATCATCCAACGGGACGAAACCCCCTGCTGCGGTTCGGTCTGGCTGCCGGAACTGGGCGTGTTCATGTCCTGGCCGCTGGCTCTGCGCGACGGCGTCTTTACGCCGCTGTCGCTGATGCCCAATCAGGATGAGCAACAACAAATCCACCAGGCGGCGCTCAAGTTAAAAAACATCATCCAAGGTTTTAGCTGATGACGACCGATCAAACCAGACAGATTTTCCGCGATCTCTACATGCCGTTACGCCCTGAGTATCGTTTTCTTTCGCCACTGTACGGGGTGCTGTGGTGCAACAACGAACTCGCGGAAAAGTATTACCGTTTTCTTGGCGCCGAACACCCGATCGGCCAGGTGGCGCGCGCGTTGTTCTACCGTACTGACCTGGTCGAGTTTGACGTAAGCAAAGAGGTGAAGAATCCGTTCACCTGGTTTTCCCCCTCTACCCTTGCACGGCTGGTGGCTTTCATGAGCAGCCCGCGTTTCACCGACAATGATATCGCCTCGTTATATCAGCATGTACGAGATGAAACGGACTTTCACGCTGCCATTGAGCAGCAACATCGGCTTTCTGTGCAAATACGCCGACTTTGCGACAGCGTACTGCAACAGTTCGAGGACACAAAAGCGCAGATCGCAGCCGCAGAACGCGAAGCGCTCTCCCTCGGCGCCCATTTGAAAGCGCAAGAAAAAGCGCTGAATCAGATCCTGCAACAGGCGGAAAACGCCGTTAAAGCGCAGCAGGTGCCGATCCAACAATGTCGAGCCGCGATCGCCGCGCTCAAAGCCGGCAAAAAAACGCTGGGCAAAAGCGCTGCTGAGAATAAAGAGGCGCAGCTGCTGGCGCTCAATGCCGAAATCACCGAGCTGGAAGCACGCCTGAATGCGGCGCAGCAAGAAGCCGTGCATCAAGCCGGCCTGTTCCCCGCCTGGCAAAACGCGCAGGCCGCCGTCGAACATGCCCGCCAGCAAAAAGATGAAGCCACCTTGCGCGCCAGCATGCTGGCGGAAAATTTTACCGAAAGCACCGTCGCACGGCTGCAAACCGAGGGATTCAGCGCTGACTTCATTGCATTGCATCTGCCTTTCAACAAGTATCACCGCTATCTGCCGCGACGTGTGCAGGATTACGTCGGTATCCACTGTGCCGATCGCGACAGCTTGCTGGCCGAGTTGCACAATTTATGTCGTTTACTGATCGCGGCCAGCCGCACCGCCGAGCACGACAGAGAGGTGTTTCATTTGCTCAACGCGGCGCTGTGGCTGAAATGCAAGGGTAACTTCGGCAAATTGACCGCCTACATGCAGCAACTGCGGGAACTGAGCGGGGAGCTGTTCGGCGAAACGGCGACGGGCGAGACGCACTTCCCCGATCGCTGCCATGACTATTACGATCGCGAAGTGTACGGCCGCTATTTTCCGCCGCTGTGCATCACCAAAACCTGCCGCCCCGCGCCGGATTCTGACGTCTCGTTCTCAGATTGCGGGGAGAGTTCGCTGCGCAACTTCATCAATGTCCTGGTGAAAAACCAAGCAAGCGCGCAGCTTGACGCCGGAATACTCAAACGCAGCGGCCTGGCTGTCGATCCGCGCGTCATCGCGTTCTATGAAAAAAACCCTCGTTTGGAAACGATCAGAAGCCAGGAAGTACATAACCAGTGGGCTGAAATTGCCTCATCACTCAATGCGCGCGACAACCGAATCAAATACCTGACGCCAGGTAAAGACGCCTATTGCGAGTTGGCCGCCGGCGGCAACAACATGCAGCATATGCTGCAAGCGCTATTGGGCGAAGCTGATATCACCACCATTTGCCGCCGAATCGCCTCCTCTTCCGGCATCGATATTCGTTGCGATCTCAGCGACTTCCACCCGGAACGGCACGATCTGGAAGACTTCACCAACGTTGTTCGTCTTGAATTCGACGGCAAATATGTCTTTCACTGGTATTTCCTCAAACAGCATTTCCGCTGCGCTTCGGCAGATCTGTTCAACGAAGAGGAAAATTATGTACGCCAGGCACTCGCCATGCTGAATGACGAGATGAAACAGGGCCGTCTGAATCGCGACCAGTTCCGCGCACTGCTCAGTTTCCATCTGAAAGAGAAGCCCGTGGCGCAAGTCAAAATGATATTCGACAGCCTTGGCGCTACCCTCGTCGGAGATGAAATGACGTTCTTGATGCTGGGTAAATTGAACTCCGTCGATTCCATGTTCGAATACTGCATGAACGTTCTGGCGATTCCAACGCTGGCGCATAGCGCGCCAGTCTCGGCGACTGTCGCCGCGATTATTCAAGGCATCAGCCCGCATCCGGTTATCTTCGATCAGCGGAAAAATCTCATCGCGAGGATTAGAGAAACCGGAGTGACGCCGTTACTCACTCTGGCTAACCGATGGGAAAAGGAAAGTTTGGAAAAGGTGTAATACTCTCGGTTCAACAGACGACGAGCAACATTTAAGGAGAAACCGCCTTGAGGTCAACATTCATCCCTTATTTCCCAAAAGAAATATGGGTTATCTTTATCGGGACGTTTTTGACGCGCGCCTGCTTTTTCATGATTTGGCCATTCATTACCATTCTCATGAGAAATAACTACGCGATGACTCCGGTGGAAATCGGCGTCATGATGAGCGTATCACTTATCGTGTCTATTTCTTTCGGCTATCTCTTCGGTGGCGCATCAGACAAATATGGCCGTCGCACGTTGATTATTCTTGGTGCAATTGCCGCTATCATTTCATTTAGCGTACTTGCGTTGGCCAACTCACCGGCGTGGTATTTTGTCGGTATTTTACTCAATGGCATTTCGCGCTCATTGATCGAACCCGCCAGCAAAGCGGTGATCGGCGATATTCTCCATGACAGGCAAGAGCGAGAACGCGCGTTGAACATCCGCTACTTCCTGATGAACGTGGGCGCAGCCGTAGGCCCATTAGTGGGTGTCGCTCTCGGGCTGACGGCGCAGAAGGCTACCTTCTTCGTCACCGCATTGTCGTTCCTTTGCTATTTGCTGCTGGTGCTCGCGGTATTCAAAGCGGGGCACGGTAAAGAAACGCGCAACGCCACCTTCTCGTTCATTGGCTCTTTGCGGATTATCTGGAACGATCAGGCGTTCAAGGTGTTGGTAGTCGCCAACATTTTGGTGATGCTGGTCTACGGGCAGATCGACGTGACGCTGCCGCAATACCTCATGATCAGCCAGGTGCACAACCCCGAATACCTGCTCAGCGTGCTGATATTCATCAATGCAGCCACGGTGATAACGCTGCAGTATTTCACCGAGCGCTTTACCCGTCGCATGTCATTGGCACTGAAAACCAGCCTGGGCGTGTTCTTTCTCGCGCTTTCACAAATTGTCTTCCTGCTGGTTTCCAGTGAAAGCTGGCTGCTGTGGTTGGTCGCCATGTTCCTGCTCAGCCTCGGCGAAGTCATCCTGTTCCCTACGCTCAATATACAAATTGATCGTATGGCGCCGGCTAACCTAAAAGGGGCTTACTTCGGTGCCGCCACGTTTTACGAATTTGGCCTGGCGCTCGCCCCTTTTGTCGGCGGTTTGCTGTTAAAACAAGGTGGCGGTGGCGCCCTGTATGCCGTGATGTTCTTTTTATGCATCGGCGTCATCGTTCTTTATACTATTTCGGAAAGAATATCTGAGAAAAGAACGATAACCGCGTGACATTGTTAACCCGCTAATTAACGCCGCCCTTGTTTAAACGTATTAACGGGGCGGCTTTATCGTGATATTAATCACAGTAAATAAATAGCGAAGGATATGCAGGTCAATATTTAATCGAATGATTTATTTAATGCTAAAAAATAAAATAAATCTATTTACATGAATGATTAGGAGATGTTATAAATTTGTTTATTGCAGGCGTGTAGCTCAGTGGTAGAGCGCTGTGTCATACTTCACAGAGGTCACCTGGTTCGATTCCGGTTGCGCCAACCAATATAAAACCCATTCCTTTTCCCATTCTCTTTAATTATTTTCTCATCGAAATAAACCGGTAAAAATTTATATATTTACCCCCTCTTTTCTTTCCATCGCCCCGTTGCGTTCACCGGAAAGGTGAATAATTTATTAGCCAAACGCCGCACATTCCGTACAATCCTGTTCCTTCATCTGTTCTTGTCACAAGCCATCATCGTAAACCTATGGGGGACACTGATGGACAAACGCTTTATTCAGGCGCACCGCGAAGCGCGCTGGGCGCTGGGGCTGACGCTGCTCTACCTGCTGGCCTGGGGGCTGGCGGCCTACCTGCCGGACAGCGCCATCGGCGTCACCGGCCTGCCGCACTGGTTCGAAATGGCCTGCCTGCTGGTGCCGCTGCTGTTCATCGGCCTGTGCTGGCTGATGGTGCGCACGGTGTTCCGCGACATTTCGCTGGAGGACCGCGATGCAAACTGAAGTGATCCTGCCGCTGGTCGCCTACCTGTTGCTGGTGTTCGGCCTGTCGGTGTACGCCTATCGGCGCCGCCAGAACGGAAACTTCCTCAGCGAATATTTCCTCGGCAACCGCTCGATGGGCGGCTTTGTGCTGGCGATGACCCTGACCGCCACCTACATCAGCGCCAGTTCGTTTATCGGCGGGCCTGGAGCCGCCTACAAATACGGCCTGGGCTGGGTGCTGCTGGCGATGATCCAACTGCCGGCGGTGTGGCTGTCGCTCGGCGTGCTGGGCAAGAAATTCGCCATCCTGGCGCGGCGCTACAACGCCATTACTCTCAATGACATGCTGTATGGCCGCTACCAAAGCCGCCTGCTGGTGTGGCTGGCCAGCCTCAGCCTGCTGGTGGCGTTCCTCGGCGCCATGACGGTGCAGTTCATCGGCGGCGCACGCCTGCTGGAGACCGCCGCCGGCATTCCTTACGACACCGGCCTGTTGATCTTCGGCATCAGCATCGCGCTGTACACCGCCTTCGGCGGCTTCCGCGCCAGCGTGCTGAACGACGCCATGCAGGGGCTGGTGATGCTGCTCGGCACCGTGCTGCTGCTGGTGGCAGTGATCCATGCCGCCGGCGGACTGGACAGCGCAGTGAGCAAACTGCAGCAGATCGATCCGGCGCTGGTGTCGCCGCAGGGCGGCGATCAGATCCTCAGCCTGCCGTTTATGGCGTCATTCTGGATCCTGGTGTGCTTCGGGGTGATCGGCCTGCCGCACACCGCCGTGCGCTGCATCTCCTACAAGGACAGCAAGGCGGTGCATCGCGGTATTCTGCTCGGCACCGTGGTGGTGGCGGTGCTGATGTTCGGCATGCACCTGGCCGGCGCGCTCGGCCGCGCGGTGTTGCCGGATCTCAAGATCCCCGACCAGGTGATCCCGACGCTGATGATCACCGTGCTGCCGCCGTACGCCGCCGGGATCTTTTTGGCGGCGCCGATGGCGGCGATCATGTCGACCATCAACGCCCAGTTGCTGCAATCCTCCGCCACCATCATCAAGGATCTCTACCTTGGCGTGCGTCCGCAGCAGATCCACAACGAGCGGCTGATCAAGCGCTTCTCCAGCCTGACCACGCTGATCCTCGGCCTGCTGGTGCTGCTGGCGGCCTGGCGCCCGCCGGAGATGATCATCTGGCTCAACCTGCTGGCTTTCGGCGGGCTGGAGGCGGTCTTCCTGTGGCCGCTGGTGCTGGGCCTGTATTGGGAACGCGCCAATGCTCAGGGAGCGCTTAGCTCAATGGTGTCGGGTGCGGTATGCTATACGCTATTGGCCAGCTTCAACCTGCAACCGGCGGGGCTGCATCCTATCGTGCCTTCGCTGTTGCTCAGCCTGTTGGCGTTTTATCTCGGTAACGTCGTCGGCGAAAAGCGCCGGGCGGCGTCATCATTACCCTCTTGAAGAGAATTGCTATGCCTTGGATCCAACTCAAACTGAACACCACCGGCAGCCAGGCGGAAGACCTGAGCGACGCGCTGGTGGAAAGCGGCGCCGTGTCGGTGACCTTCCAGGACACCCACGATAACCCGGTGTTCGAGCCGCTGCCGGGTGAAACCCTGCTGTGGGGCGATACCGATGTGATCGGCCTGTACGACGCCGAAACCGATATGGCCGAGGTGGTGGCGATGCTGGAACAGCACCCGCTGCTGGGCGCCGGTTTCCGCCATAAGATAGAGCAGCTGGAAGACAAGGACTGGGAGCGCGAATGGATGGACAACTTCCACCCGATGCGCTTCGGCGAGCGCTTGTGGATCTGCCCGAGCTGGCGCGACGTGCCGGATCCCGACGCGGTCAACGTGATGCTCGATCCGGGCCTGGCGTTCGGCACCGGCACCCATCCGACCACCGCGCTGTGCCTGCAGTGGCTGGACGGCCTCGATCTGGCCGGCAAAACCGTCATCGATTTCGGCTGCGGTTCCGGCATCCTGGCGATCGCCGCGCTGAAGCTGGGTGCGGCACGCGCTATCGGCATCGACATCGATCCCCAGGCCATTCAGGCCAGCCGCGACAACGCGCAGCGTAACGGCGTCTCAGAGCGTCTGGAGCTGTATCTGCCGAAAGACCAGCCGGCGGACCTGCTGGCGGACGTGGTGGTCGCCAACATCCTCGCCGGCCCGCTGCGCGAACTGGCGCCGCTGATCGGTTGCCTGCCGAAGGCCGGCGGTCATTTGGGGCTGTCCGGCGTGCTGGCCAGCCAGGCGAGCAGCGTTGCACAAGCCTACGAAGAGAAGTTCACGCTCGATCCGGTCGCCGAGCGTGAAGAGTGGTGCCGCATCACCGGCCGCCGTAAGTAAGCGTCACGGTATATTGCTCCCTCATCCACCGGCCAGCGCCGGTGGATTTTTTTGTCCGGCGATCGACCCACGGGCAAGACAAAATTTTATGCAATTTTTTGCCTTTCAACGATGGATCGCCCTGACAATGCGCCTTCCAGGCAGGTTATCCCGGCAAAAATAGCGGGCGAATGCAGATAATATCCTGCGCAAAGGCGAATATTTTACCGCACACAAAATAAGCACTTTTCGTCAACTCATTGTAAAATATATACAATATTTTTATGAATCACTGCGCAGCGCATTTTTTGCCCTAATAGCGAGCCAATTGGTTAAAGTTTGGCCTTTCATCTCGGCGCAAAAATGCGTAATATACGCGCCCTTGCGGACACAGTATGGTCACTCTTTGTCTATGCGCATTGGACACCACCAGCTTACTAATTGCCTGATTGCGGCCCCGATGGCCGGTATTACAGATCGCCCGTTCAGAACCCTCTGTCATGCAATGGGTGCTGGGATGGCTGTATCCGAAATGCTCTCCTCCAACCCGGAGGTGTGGCGGACGGATAAGTCGCGTCTGCGTATGGTGCATAGCGATGAACCAGGGATCCGCTCCGTGCAGATTGCCGGATGCGATCCTGATGATATGGCCGCCGCCGCGCGTATCAACGTGGCCAGCGGCGCGCAGATCATCGACATCAATATGGGATGCCCGGCCAAAAAAGTGAACCGGAAGCTTGCCGGATCCGCCTTGTTGCAGTACCCGGATCTGGTAAAACGGATCCTCCACGCGGTGGTTGACGCGGTGGATGTGCCGGTAACGCTGAAGATTCGCACCGGCTGGGCGCCAGAGCACCGTAACTGTGTAGAGATTGCCCAACTGGCCGAAGACTGTGGTATTCAGGCCCTGACGATTCACGGCCGAACCCGCGCCTGTCTGTTTAACGGCGACGCGGAATACGACAGCATTCGGGCAGTTAAGCAGAGTGTTTCCATTCCGATTATCGCGAATGGGGATATTACTGACCCGCATAAAGCCAGAGCAGTGCTCGACTACACCGGGGCCGATGCCCTGATGATAGGCCGCGCTGCTCAGGGGAGACCCTGGATCTTCCGGGAAATCCAGCATTATCTGGACACTGGGGAGTTGCTGCCGCCGCTGCCGCTTGGCGAGGTGAAGCGCTTGTTGATTGGGCACATTCGGGAATTGCACGGCTTCTATGGCCAAGGCAAGGGATTCCGGATTGCTCGTAAGCACGTGTCCTGGTATCTCCAGGAACACGCTCCGAATGACCAGTTTCGGCGCACATTCAACGCCATAGAGGATGCCAGCGAACAGCTGGAGGCGTTGGAGGCATATTTCGAAAATCTTAGCGTAAAAAAAGAGCTGACAGAACTATGTTCGAACAACGCGTAAATTCTGACGTACTGACCGTTTCTACCGTTAACTCACAAGATCAGGTGACTCAAAAGCCTCTGCGTGACTCGGTTAAACAAGCACTGAAGAACTATTTTGCTCAACTGAACGGTCAAGACGTAAATGACCTGTATGAGCTGGTACTGGCTGAAGTTGAACAGCCACTGTTGGACATGGTGATGCAATACACCCGTGGCAACCAAACCCGCGCAGCCCTGATGATGGGCATCAACCGCGGCACGCTGCGCAAGAAGCTGAAAAAATACGGCATGAACTGATACTAGTCAGTTAACGTGTTGATAAAAGGCGCTTTATCTCATTTGATAAGCGCCTTTTTCTTTGAAAAGACTACACCATCACGTGAATAAAAGTATTAACTCTTAACCAGCAACAAACAAAAAAGGCCGCATCAGCGACCTTATGATGTACCACAACAACGATTACTTCAGTGCTCGAAGCTCGGCCTTGATTTTATCTCCCAAGCTGCCTGGATGTTTGATAACCCCTCAACCACCCACACCAATCCTATTGGCCAAATCTGCCCACTCCTTGGCATTACGCGGTTCCCATCCCTTAACTTTGCCCCACGCTAAAATTTCGCTATGCTCAAGCTCAACACCTTCTTGCAATCGAGCTATACCGGGTGATGAAACCGGTTGTATACGTTCGCTTTAAGTCGCTCATGAAAGGCTAAGTCCACATGCCTGGCTGGAGAGATTGGGTTGAGAGGATAAGTCGTTTCTGGCCTACATCGCGTCTTGAACCGCCTAAAGGAAGAGTGAAAAAGTTGCTGTAAAGCGATAGAGATTCACTTTATCCTCTGACGTGGAATGAACAGGTATTCACCGCAAGGGAAGCCGTTGTTCAGACGCTCGAATAGTCCAGGCAGCTCAGTCCAGCAAAAAGGCTATTGCAGGCTAAACAAGCTGGGGTTGTAACCTGATTACGCTGGCACGTAGCTCATCAGAATAATGGGCATATGAAACGCAGATTAAAGCAATTGATGAATTAATAAAAAGGCCACCTACAGGCAGCCTTATGGTATTACCTATGCGTGATTTTCACAGCCTGGCAGGCTTTTATCGATGATCAGGTTACCTTCAGCCCGGAGACCGATCTTACCAAATAAGAACGCGTGATTAAGCTGAGTAATAACCACATTGCTCAAACCGACAGCACATTTATCTTTCTCGATAGCTTTATCAATCGCCGTTTTCATGTTCGGAATACCTGTCGGGAAGATGATTACCGGGTAAGAATCTTCGGCGGTAACACGCTGTCCAGTGACGAACTTATTACCATTGATGTTGTAGTTCTTAGTGCTACCAACGGTCAAATCAGCAACACGAATGGAACATCCAGAGAGAAGAACGGCAGATGCCATTGCCAAGATAGTTATTTTTTTCATTTTAATTCCAATAATTTACTTTAGAAAGCATACCTAAAAATCAGGCAGTGGAATTTTAGCAAGCACCTTACGCAATTTATACATTCCAATACGTATTATTTTAGTGAATTTTCTACATAGGTTAGAGACAGCCAACTCAAACCTAGAGTAAACGGATACAAATCATTCAATCAGAAAAAAACTCGGGTTATGAACACGCGAGTAAACTCAATAAATTATCAGGATGCTCATCATCACCTTGATTTTTCTTTATTTATTCTCTTTCATGCTGAGGGCATATCACTTTAACTTTATGAACGCCTGTCTTTACAAAGAAACTCCATTTACCCGCTTCGGCTGCATCTCTCATTTCTTTCTTAGCGATTTTTCAACGTTTACTTGGTGAATAAAGCCGCCATTATGAGTAACTCCCCGATGAAAGCTTTGCCTGTTAATTTTATTGATAGAAATAATATTGAATTAATAAACCCCAATTTATCTCACAAATGACAATCAAAAAAATCATTACTAAACAATGTGTTATGACATAAGGAATCTCACCACCCAATCTGGAGAAATTGCATTTCATCTCCATACGCGAGGAAATTGAGCGATAGTTAAACAAACCAGCGAACGTAAGCAAGCCATAAAAATGAATTTATGGAAAACATCATGAACGAGTCAGTGACGTGTTGAAAAGGCGCTTTATCTCATTTGATAAGCGCCTTTTTCTTTGGGGCACGCCCGATTTGCAGGCAATAAAAAAGGCCGCAGCGCGGCCCTTAGGGTAAAGCGGAGACCTTACTCGGTCACTTTGTTCTTGAGGCTTTCCGCCCCTTGCTTGGTCTTGTCCCAAGCCTTCTCCGAGCCCTGTTTGGTGGAGTGCCAGGCCTTTTGCGAACCTTCGCTCACTTTGCTGCCGACGCTGTCGCTCTTGCCTTCGGCGGCATGCTTGGCTTTCAGCTTCAGCTCTTCACCCTTGTCCTGAGACTGGTGCAGCTTTTCTTTGGCGGTATCCGCCCCTTTGTGCGCCTCGGCGACAACTTCGTTGCTGGCGTGAGCGGCGGTGTCGGTCGCGGTTTCAGCAGCGAACACCGGGGAAGCGAGCAGCAGTGCAGACAAGGCAATGATTGATTTTTTCATAAGTCCCTCTTTTCTCAGATACGTGCCATTCGTCATGAAACAAGATGGCATGAAACACCCCTTGAACGATTTAAGAATAGGACTAAAACCAAAAAAATCGATATAAAATTTCATTACAAATCATTTTATTGATTTTTTATGCCAACAAGCAGCACACGCAGGGAAAGCGCACGAAAAAGTTAAATTTTTCCTGTCATAAAACTATAATTTGTACGAATTTTTAACAAGCACCAACAGGGATGGATTCTATGGTTGCCGCGATCATTATCGGCATTTTTATCATCAGCTTCCTCTACGCACACTCCCGCGGCAAAGAGAAACAAAAGTTTACCCGTCAGCTGTTCGATCACTCCACGTTTATGGGGCCGATCAACATGTTTATGACCGGTTTCTCGCGTTTGCCCGCCAAACAGCCCTATTTCGACGAAAAAGGCTTCCCGGAGTTGCAAACGCTGACCGACAACTGGCAGGTGATCCGCGAGGAAGCCGTGCGTTTACAGGATCACATCAAAAAGGCGCAGTCGCACAACGACGCCGGCTTCAACACCTTCTTCAAACGCGGCTGGAAACGTTTCTATCTGAAATGGTACAGCGACAGCCACCCTTCGGCGCAAACGCTGTGCCCGAAAACCGTCGAGCTGCTCAACCGCATCCCATCGGTCAAGGCGGCGATGTTCGCCGAGCTGCCGCCCGGCAGCCATTTGGGTAAACACCGCGATCCTTACGCCGGCTCGGTGCGCTACCACCTGGGGCTGATGACGCCTAACGACGATCGCTGCTTCATCGAAGTGGACGGCGAGCAGCACAGCTGGCGCGACGGCCAAGCGGTGATCTTCGACGAAACCTACGTGCACTGGGCGCAAAACGCCACCGACCAGACGCGCATCATTCTGTTTTGCGACGTCGAGCGGCCAATGAAATGGCGCTGGGCGCAGGCGGTCAACCACTGGGTCGGCGCTACGCTGATGTCGGCGGCCAGTTCGCCGAACGACGATCAGGACCGCACCGGCGGCATCAACCGCATCTTCAAATACGTCAACGCGGTGCGCGACGCCGGCCAGCGCCTGAAGGCGCGTAATCGCCGCGGTTACTACCTGCTGAAATGGCTGGTGATCGCCGCCATTTTCGCCGCCATCATCCTCCCCAGCCTGTAAACCGTCGCCAATCGTCAATCCAGAGGCAATACGAATGAGAATATTCGCATGCCTCTCTTCCTCTGAACCCCGTACCCTGTGTTAACATACGCATTCCTAGAGCCGCCTCCGCTGGCCAACAGCTATCCCTCCGAAGCCTGATAGCAGCGCAAACCGCCCTTCGAATGTAAATGTTTAGTCAATTATGGAATTCTGACTAAACCCTGGCCGTCCCCGGGTGTCTGAGTCGTTGTATCGCTATCGAGTGGATCCTTTATGCGCTACAGGTTGCTACCCCCCTAACGCATAAACGAGCTGCTATGAAACGCCAAAAGAGATTTCAACTTTCCTTGCTGCACCCGCGCTACTGGCTGACCTGGTTCGGTCTGGCCCTGTTGTTCCTGCTGGTGCAACTCCCCTACCCGCTGCTTAACCGTCTTGGCGTATGGATGGGGCGCACCTCGATGCGCTTTCTTAAGCGTCGCGTCGCCATCACCCGTCGCAACCTAGAACTGTGCTTCCCCGAGATGGACGAAGCGCAGCGCGAGCGTAAAGTAGTGGGCAACTTTGAGTCCCTCGGCATGGGCCTGCTGGAAACCGGCATGGCCTGGTTCTGGTCGGATAAACGCGTTAAGCGCTGGTTTAACGTCTCCGGCATCAACCACCTCAAAATGGCGCAGCGTGACGACCGCGGCGTGCTGGTGATCGGCGTGCACTTTATGTCGCTTGAGCTGGGCGGCCGGGCAATGGGCCTGTGCCAACCGATGATGGCGATGTATCGCCCGCACAACAACAAGGCGATGGAGTGGGCGCAAACCAAGGGTCGCATGCGCTCCAACAAGGCGATGATCGATCGCAAGGATCTGCGCGGCATGGTGCACGCACTCAAGCGCGGTGAGGCGGTCTGGTTCGCGCCGGATCAAGATTACGGCCCGCGCGGCAGCGTATTCGCGCCGCTGTTCGCCGTCGATCAGGCCGCCACCACCAGCGGCACCTTCATGCTGGCGCGCATGGCCAACCCGGCGCTGGTGCCGGTGGTGCTGATCCGCCGTGAAGGCGGCCGCGGCTACGACCTGCTGATCCAGCCGGCCCTGGAAGACTACCCGCTCAGCGACGAACAGGCAGCGGCGGCTTATATGAACAAAGTGATCGAGAAAGAGATCATGCGGGCGCCGGAGCAATATCTGTGGCTGCATCGCCGCTTCAAAACCCGGCCGGTCGGCGCGCCGTCGCTGTACTGAGCCCCGTTTTCCAGCCCGGCCGACGCCGGGCTTTTTTGTGCGCCGCGTTTAAAAAATCTGCGGCTCAACATTTCGCTTTCCTGTAATCTCCTTCTTTACCCGCACAGGAAAGGAAATGATGAAAGCTCAAGTCCGCATTGCTCTGGTCGGTGATTACAACCCGCAAGCCGTGGCCCATCAGGCCATCCCCGTAGCGCTCCAGCTCACCGCCGCCCATCTAGACATCGACGTGCAGCCCCAGTGGCTACCGACCGAAACCCTGACCTCCCCCGATGTCCTGCAAGATTTCGATGCCATCTGGGTGGTGCCAGGCAGCCCATATTGTCACGACGACGGCGCCTTTATGGCGATCAGGCATGCGCGGGAAAACGACGTGCCGTTCCTCGGTTCCTGCGGCGGCTTTCAGTACGCCATCATCGAGTACGCCCGCAACGTGATGGGCTGGCACGATGCCGGCCATGCGGAAACCGACAGCGGTGGCCGGTTGGTGATCGCCCCGCTGAGCTGCTCGCTGGTGGAAAAAACCGGCGACATCGTTTTTCAGCCTGACACCCGCGTCGCGCAGGCCTACGGCAGCTTGAACACCCATGAAGGCTACCACTGCAACTTTGGCGTGGATCCGGACTTCGTCGCCGACCTTGAGCGCTTCCCGCTGATTATCAGCGGCCACGATGCCGAAGGCGACGTGCGCGCCATCGAACTGCCGGGGCGGCGTTTTTACGTCGCCACGCTGTTCCAATCAGAACGCGCTGCACTGCGCGGCGAGCTTTCGCCGCTGGTGGTGGAACTCATCAAAGCCGCCGTCTGCTAACCTGCTACCTCCCCGTAGGATCGAGCCGCAGCGAGACAGGGTTCTCGTTGCGTCTTTCATTTCGGGTATCACTCGGCATCAACGTTTCACATTTATTATCTCATTAAAGTTAATCCATTAATTGCCCAATAACGGATCATTCATCGCAGTTTAATTGAAACGTCATACTCCTATGAAAGTTAACAGCAGAATTACGAATAAAGAAATGCATGAAATCACAATAAGCTTTACTTCTTATTATTCATTATTATTTCTTTTATAATAATACAACATAAGAGATTCTTTATAATTTTTTATGATTCAGCCTGTTATCTCTTGCAGAGAAGCAACCGAACTTGCCCGCTGAGATACCACTCCGTTATCGCTTACGAAGCGCCTCAGCTCCGCCCTTTTTTGCCAAAAAAAATAAAAAATAACAAATAAAACAATAAATTACATTATTGCACTTACTAATATCACGCATAAAAGCCAGTCAATCGTGATTAACACGCCACAAAAGCAATGGCAAAAAAACCAGTTTAAAAATAAATAAAATACAAATCATTAACGCTAAAATCATTGCATTTATTATAATCAAATAAAACCATTAAAAATATTTAATGTGAAAACAGGCCAACTTAATAATCACCTTTTATAATGTTCGAGTGCTTGGCTGCGACTCACTTTATTTAATTCGATTCATTCCTTATTTGTGGAGGTGGTTCCGTGTCCGCTTATTCCCTGACGACCGTGCAACAAGCCGTGTGGCTAGACCAATCTTTAAACCCCGATATCCCCTTATATAACGTTGGGTGTTTATGGCGCGTAGAGCGCGAGATTTCGCTACCGCTTTTTCAAGAAGCCATACGGCAAATCCAGCAACAACATGATGCGTTGCAAACCACGCTGAAAGAAACGCCGCAAGGCATTACCCAGGAAACCTGCGACCGGGCCTATATCGACCTGCATTACCACGATTTTTCGCACAGACAAGATGCCATCAGCCTGGCGGAAACACACCTTCGTTCTCAATTCCTGCAGCCTTATTCACTGTATGACAGCCTGCTTTGGCGCTGCCACCTGGCCAAAGTCAGCGGCTCCAGCACGCTATGGCTGCTTGCTTCCCATCACCTGATTGCGGACGGCACCTCAATTTCCCTGCTGAGCAAAATGATCATGGAGCGCTATAAACAATTAAAAGCAGGGATAAAAAACGAAACCCCCCGCTCGCGTTACCAAGACTTCGTCATCAGCGATCGCACCTACCAGCAGTCTCCACGCTACGAGCGCGATCGTGATTTCTGGTTGAAGCGTTTCATCGACGCGCCCCCCTCCATGCTGGAACGCCGCCAAAATCACTGTGAGCAACAAACCTACCCCAGCCATCAGATAATCAAGCGGTTGCCACGCGAGCGTTTCCTACAGTTGGAACAATACGCCACCGCGCAGGGCGGTTCTGCAATGCATTTTTTTAGCGCTTTGCTGGCCACCTGGTTCGCCCGGATTTGGCAAACCGATCAATTCACGCTGGGCGTGCCGGTACATAACCGCAGTACCGCCGAACATAAGCAGACATTGGGCATGTTTTCCTCGATGATCCCACTGCGCATCACGGTCGATTCACAGCAATCCTTCGGCCACTTACTGCGGCAAATCGGCAGCGAGCTGCGCCAGTGTTATCGTCACCAGCGTTTTCCTATTGCCGAACTCAACCGCCAGTTGAACCTGCATCAGCAGGAGCGGCGCCAGCTGTTCGACATCAGCTTTTCTCTGGAGGTTTTTCCGACCGACATCGAACTGGAAGGCAGCCAGTTCAAGGTGGAAAACCTGCACCACGGTCAGGAACAGCTGCCCCTCGGCGTCTACCTGCGCCATTACCATCCGGGCGACGACCCGCTGTTGGAGTTCAACTTCAATCAGGCCTGGTTCAGTCAGGAAGACGGTGAGCGCATCGCCGCCCGCATACTGCACCTGCTGAACACGCTACTGGACGGCGATCCGGCGCTGCCGCTGGGGCAGTTACCGCTGCTGTTGCCGCAGGAAAGACAGCAAATCTTCCATCAATGGAATGAAACCCGACAAACATGGGCAGACATGCCGCAAGGCGTACATCAATTCCTGGAACGGCAGGCCGCGCTGACGCCAGAAGCGCCGGCGCTGTGCTACGGGGACCACGAGATCAGTTATCAACAGCTGAATCAGCGGGCGAATCGATTGGCTGCCTTTCTCAGGCTGCAGGGATTACAGCCTGACGATCGCATCGCGGTATGCGTCAACCGCAGCCCGGATATGGTGATTGCCCTGTACGCCATCCTGAAGGCGGGCGCCGCCTATGTACCGCTCGATCCCGACTATCCACAAGACCGCCTGCGCCACATGCTGCAAGATTGCGGCGCCAGATTCGTTCTGATCGACGATGGCGGCGAACACGCGCTGCACCCACTGCGCGATATCGCCGTGCCGCGATTGCATCTTCAGCGTGAGAGCCATCTGTGGCGGCAAGCGCCGGATGGCAACCCGCCGCTGCTGGCCGCCGATCCACAACGCAGCCTGGCTTATGTGATTTACACCTCCGGCTCGACGGGGAAACCCAAAGGGGTGATGAACGAACACCGCGGGGTGATCAACCGACTCCTATGGATGCAAAAGGCTTATACACTGACATCGGATGATGTCGTGCTGCAGAAAACGCCGTTCAGCTTCGACGTCTCTGTCTGGGAGTTTTTCTGGCCGATGATGGTCGGCGCCCGGCTGGCCATCGCCAAACCGGGCGGTCACCAGGAACCGGATTATCTCAGCGCCTGCATCGCACAACATGGCGTCACCACACTGCATTTCGTCCCCTCTATGCTGCAACTGTTTCTGCGCCACGGCGATATGGCGCAGTGCGCCTCCCTGAAACGCATCGTGTGCAGCGGCGAGGCGTTGCCGCTCGCTACGGTACAACGTTGCCTGCAGCAGTTGCCGCAGGCGGAACTGCACAATCTCTACGGCCCGACGGAAGCCGCCGTAGACGTTTCCAGCTGGCAATGCCTGCCCGATGATCCTCGCCCACTGGTACCGATCGGTAAACCGATCGCCAATACCCAGCTCCATATTCTGGATGACCAACTGCAACCGTTACCGCCCGGCATCGCCGGCGAATTGCATATCGGTGGTATTCAGGTTGCCCGTGGTTATCTGAACCGCGCGGCGCTGAGCGCCGAGCGATTTATCGCCGATCCTTTCAGCGCCGAGCCGCAGGCTCGCCTGTATAAAACCGGCGATCTGGCCCGCTGGCTGCCGGATGGCAACATTGAGTATCTGGGCAGAAACGATTTCCAGGTCAAAATCCACGGCCTGCGCATTGAATTAGGCGAGATCGAGCAACAGCTCAGACAGTGTTCAGGGGTTGAAGACGCCGCCATTCTGGCACGGGAAGACGAAAGCGGCGGCAAGCGCCTGGTCGCCTATGTCATCGCCCCAGAGCAAACGGCCGACGCCGCCGAATGGCGTCGGCAATTGCAGCAACACCTGCCGGACTTTATGGTGCCGTCCTGTTTTATCCGGCTGGATGCTTTTCCGCTGTCGCCCAACGGCAAGCTGGATCGCAAAGCGTTACCGGCACCGGCCAACATGCAGGAAACCGCTGCTTATGAAGCCCCGCAAGGCGAGCAGGAACAGCAGTTGGCCGAACTGTGGAGCGAACTGCTGGGCACAACGCGCATTGGCCGCGACGATGATTTCTTCGCGCTGGGCGGCCATTCGCTGCACGCCATTCAACTGCTGGTTAAACTGAAGCGACACGGGCATTCGTTAGGCATTAAGACGCTGTTTGCTCACTCGACGCTGCGCGGCCAGGCCCGTATTCTCACCGACGGCGTGCCCGCAACGGCTCCAGCCACCTCCGAACCCCTGCAGCAGCTGTTGACGCGTCTGAATCAGGCCAGCTTTACCTTTAAACAGGTAGAGCGCCTGAACCACGCCATCACCCCCGACAGCGTTTGGATGATCCATCCTGCCGTCACCGGTTGCGATGTTTATCGCGATCTGGCGAACTACTTAGAGAAAGATTTCAATGTGTTAGGCATCAACAATTACAACCTGTTCCAACAGCCGCACATCACTTCGCTACGCGAGCTGGCGGCGTATTATCTCGGCCATATGCGGCTGTCGCCGGCGCGCCCCGTCCGTCTGTTGGGTTGGTCGCTAGGGGGCCTGATCGCGCTGGAGATGGCCGCTCAACTGGAAAGCCAGGGCTATCGCGATATCCAACTGTTCCTGCTTGATACCTTCTACCGAACCCCATTCCAGATCCGCAGCGAGCCGGGCATGCTGGCGGCGATGCTGGCCATGTTGGGTATTGACGGCGAGGCCGCCGACCGGGCCTTAAAGGCCGAGCCGACGGAGCTGGCATTGGCGAAACAAACGCTCAGCGCACCGTTGCAACATGCACGCATCACGCTGTTCAAGGCGACCGAAGATGCAAATCTGAATATCACCGGCCTGGGCGATGAGCGTGAACTGCTGGCGATTGCCGACAATGGCCTGTCGGCAATCGGTCAACATCTGCAGGTGCATCCGTTGCCCTGCAATCATCACTCCATTATCTTCAGCCACGAGGAGATAGGACACGCCTTGCGGCAGTCATCGCGCACGCCGGCGATGCTCGGCAACCTTCCTTGACGCTCTACGGTCTGCGGCGCCGTTCGCCGCAGACCGCCTCCTCACCACATCAGCCGGCCGATCAGTGGCGCGGCCACCACCGTGATAATGCCGGCCAACATCATCACCAGGCTCGACACTACGCCCTCCTGCGGCCCCAGTTCATAGGCGCGGGCGGTGCCGGCGCCGTGCGACGATGCGCCAAATCCGGCCCCTTTCGCCAGGCGGCTGCGTACAGCCAGCCGCAAAAACAGAATGTCGCCCACCGCCATGCCGAACACCCCGGTGATCACCACGAACAGCGCCACCAGGTCCGGTTGGCCACCCATCTGCTTGGCGGCCTCCAGCGCGAACGGCGTGGTGATCGACCGCACCGCCAGGCTGCGCTGCACCTCTTCCGGCAGCGTCAACAGGCGCGCCAGCCACACCGAGCTGTACACCGCCACCAGCACCGCGGTCGTTACCCCGGCGGTCAGCGACAGCCAGTGACGACGGATGATATGCAGGTTTTCGTACACCGGCACCGCGAAGGCGATGGTCGCCGGCCCCAGCAGCCACAGCAGCCAGTGGGTTTCACCGATATAGTCCTGATAGGAGATATGGGTGACCACCAGCAGCAACACCAGAATCATCGGCGTCAGCACCAGCGGCATCAGCAGCAACGTGCGGCGGCGGCGATAGAGTTTCTTGTTGGCGAAATACAGCGCCAGCGTCGCCAGAAAACAGGCCAGGCTAAGGATAAAATCATTCATGGCGCTGCTTCCGCCGCTGCAGCCAAATCTCCAGCCGATATACTCTGTCCACCACCAGCCCGGTGGCGCCCAGCGTCAGCATGGTGCTGACTGCGATCACCAGAAAGATCTTCCAGCCCTCGACCATCAGCAGCTGGGCATAGTTGACCACCGCCACCACCGCCGGCACGAAAAACAGCAGCATTTCCGCCAGCAGCCAGCGGGAGCCGGCCTTGACCCAGCTCAGCGGCAGAATGCGCAGCAGGATCAACGCCAGCAGCATCAGCATGCCGACGATATTGGCGGGGAGCGGCAGGTGGAATTGTTGCACCAGACGATCGGCGATCAGGAACAGCGCCGCATACAACGCCACCTGAATCGGCACCTGCAAACGGGTCAGCAGGGAGGGGGCAACGCGGCGTAACGCCAGAGACATGAAAGATGACCTCAAACAATAATTGACGGCCTACAGTATACGCAGCCGGGAAACCACGCCTGAAATGAATTAAAATTATCGACATCATGCCGTCCGGGAATAGTTTCCCGCCGGTAGCGTCCCCAAGGAGAACCCTAACGTGGATGTCCGCACCCTGCGCTACTTCGTTGAAGTGGTGCGCCAGCAAAGCTTCACCCGCGCGGCGGAAAAACTGTTCGTCACCCAGCCCACCATCAGCAAAATGCTGCGGCATCTGGAGGAAGAGCTGGAATGCACGCTGCTGATCCGCGAAGGCCGCAGGCTGCGCCTGACCGACAGCGGCCAGGCGGTGTACCAGCGCGGCCTGACGATCCTCGACGAGTTCCGCCAGTTAGAGGCGGAGCTGGAAGACATCAGCTCGGTGAAAAAGGGCGTGCTGCGGCTGGGCATTCCGCCGATGGTCGGCAGGCAGATCGCCGATCTGATCCGCCGCTTTCGCCAGACCTACCCCGGCATCGAATTGAAGATTTCCGAGCTGGGCGGGCTGTCGGTCGAACAGGCGGTGATGTCCGGCGAACTGGATCTGGCGATGACGGTGCTGCCCTTCGATTCGGCGCAGCCGCTGACCTTTCTGCCGCTGCTGGGCCATCCGATGTGCGTGGTGGCGCCGCGCACGCCGCAGTGGCTCAACCGCACCAGCATCAATATCGCCGAATTGGCCGACAGCCCGATCCTGATTTATAACGAAGACTTTGCGCTGTACAAGATGCTGATGAAGGCGTTTCGCCTGGCCGGCTTTGAACCGCAAATCGCGGTGCGCAGCGGCCAATGGGACTTTCTCGCCTCGATGGTGCAGGCCGGCGTGGGCATCGCCATGCTGCCGGAGCCGGTTTGTCGCTGGCTGGACAAGGAAAACCTGGTCTGGCTGCCGCTGGAGCCGCGCATGGAGTGGAAAATCGGCCTGATCTGGCGCCAGGGCAGCTACCTGTCGCACAGCGCGCAGGCCTGGATCGCCTGCTGCCGCGACTACTGGCCGCCACTCAAGTAACCAAAAAAAGGGCCGCACAGGCGGCCCTTCAGGACAGAAATAAAGAGGAAAACGTTTATTCCTCTTCTGAGATTTACCCTTCGCGTTCGATCAGCAGCGCTTCGAGCAAATCGAGATCGTGCAGCAGTTTTTGCAGCGTCTCGTTGCTGATTTTCTGCGTGGCGCGCAGGTGATACAGCTCGCCGCGCTCGGCGCGCAGCGCCGTCAGGCGGAAACGCCGCTCGAGGTTTTCCATCGCCAGCGCATTCTCGATATCGTCTTTCGACGCGATGCGCCGCCGTAGCATGCCCGTCACCCGCGAGCTGACCTCTTTCAACACCTGCGGATCGAGGTTTTCTTCGGTATCGGCAACCAGGCGCTCTTCCATTTTATTCACGCTCTCAATCGCCACCTCGGCCGCCATGGCGATCGCCATGCGCTCTTCCTGCTTGCTGGCGCTCTTGTCAGTGACCTGCACGCCGCGCAGCAGCAGCGGCAACGCCAGCACGCCGACGATCAACGACAGCAGGATCACCCCGGCGGCGATAAACACCAGCTGATAGCGCGCCGGGAAGGCGGTGCCGTCGCTCAGCAACAGCGGTATCGACAGCACACCGGCCAGGGTAATCGCCCCGCGCACCCCGGCGAACGACGCCACCCACAGCTCACGCGTGCTGTAATCGCCGAACTGCAGCGGACGCTTTTTCATAAAGCGGTTGCTGGCCTTCTTCATCACCCACAGCCAGGTGAAACGCAGCACCAACAGCGCGGCGTAGATGGTGGCCACGTCGGCGAACAGATACCAGGTCTGGATGGTCGGATCCAGCTCCGCCTGCAGGATGGAGGTTTCAAGAATGCCCGGCAGCTGCAGGCCCAACATGATGAACACCATGCCGTTGAACACGAATTCCAGCATCGCCCACACGCTGTTGGCGCGCAGGCGCATCGCCAGCGGCGCGTTGCGGATCACGCCGGACTGGCTGATGGTCATCCCCGCCGCCACCGCCGCCAGGATGCCGGAAACGCCGATATGTTCGGCGATCAGGTAGGACGCGAACGGCAGCAGCAGCAGGAACACGATCTGGGTCGCCGGATCGTCGCCGCTCCAGCGGCTCATCACCCGCAGCGATTTACTGTAGGTCCAGGTGACCGCCACGCCGGCCAGCAGGCCGCCGATCGCCACTTTGAGGAATTCAAGGGTCGCGCCGCCCACGGTGAACACCATGGTGCCCATCGCCACCGCGATGGCGAACTTGAGCGACACCAGGCCGGAGGCGTCGTTCATCAGCGCCTCGCCCTCGAGCACGCCCATGATCGGCTTGGGGATCCGCCCTTTGCCGACGATGCCGGACAGCGCCACGGCATCCGTCGGCGACAGCACCGCCGCCAGAGCGAAGGCCGCCACCAGCGGAATGCCCGGCACCATGGCGTAGATCAGATAACCGACGCCGACCACGGTGATCAGCACCAGCACCAGCGCCAGGCCGAGAATTTCACGCCCGTGATGCAGGAATTCGCGCGTCGGCGTTTTCCAGCCGTCGGCGAACAGCAGCGGCGGGATGAACAGCACCAGGAACAGTTCGGGATCAAAATCGACGTGCAGCCCGAAATGCGGCCAGGCCAACAGGGCCCCGATGGCGATTTGCATCAGCGGCAGCGGCACCTGGAACGGCAACATGCGCGTCACCACCCCGGACAGGGAGACCACCAGGATCAAAATGAGGATTGTAAAAAAGATTTCCATGCTTTCCTTAGACTCTACGATTCAGACGACATCGGCTCAGGGCCTGCGTTGGTCCCGATAGTAGATCACTTTTTTTACAGCCGTTAAAGCTTGTTGTGCCTTTCAAAACGCGGTGCAGAGCAGAAGAAGACTTATCTTAAGAAGGGAAATGCCGTGACAGTTTCCCTCGCCCGCCGGGCGAGGGAAACCTGAGGGGCTTAAATCGCCCAGCCGCCGGCGTAGAACGCCACCAGCGCCACGGCGATCAGCACGGTGCCGATGTTCAGCTTACGCCATTCGCCGGAGAAGATGCGGCCGATGACCAGCGAGCTGAAGCCCAGCATGATGCCGGTAACGATGTTGCAGGTCAGTACGATGAACACCGCGCACAGCAGGCCGGCCATCGCGTCGACGAAGTCGTTGAAGTCCAGCTTGGTGACGTTGCTCAGCATCAGCAGGCCGACGTACATCAGCGCCGGTGCGGTGGCATAGACCGGCACCAGATAGGCCAGCGGCGACAGGAACAGGATCAGCAGGAACAGAATGCCGACCACGGTGGCGGTCAGGCCGGTCTTGCCGCCCGCGGCGGTGCCGGCGGCGGACTCGATGTAAACCGCAGCGGGCGCGGCGCCCACCAGGCCGGAGAAGATGCTGCTCAGGGAATCCGAGGTCAGCGCCTTGCCGCCGTTGATGATCTGCCCGTCTTTATCCAGCAGGTTGGCCTGCCCGGCCACCGCGCGGATGGTGCCGGTGGCGTCGAACACCGCGGTCATCACCAGCGCCAGCACGCTCGGCAACACCACCGGCTGCAATGCGCCCATGATATCCAGGCTGAGGATCAACGATTTGCCGTCAGCGTCCGCCAGGCTCGGCATGGCGAACAGCCCCTGGTATTTCACCGCCGGGTCGAAGATCAGGCCGATGATGGAAATGGCGATGATCACCAGCAGAATGCCGCCGGGCACGCGCAGTTTCTCCAGGCCGAAGATCACCGCCAGGCCGACCAGCGTCATGACGACCGGGAAAGAGGTGAACGCGCCGAGCGCCACCGGCAAGCCATCCAGCGGGTTCTTCACCACCAGGCCGACGCCGTTGGCGGCGATCAGCAGCAGAAACAGCCCGATGCCGATGCCGGTGCCGTGCGCCACGCCCATCGGCAGGTTGCGCAGGATCCAGGCGCGGATGCCGGTGACCGAGATAATGGTAAACAGCACGCCCATCAGGAACACCGCGCCCAGCGCCACCGGAATGCTGATGTGCTGGCCCAGCACCAGGCTGAAGGCGGTAAAGGCGGTCAACGAGATCGCACAGCCGATGGCCATCGGCAGGTTAGCCCACAGCCCCATCAGCAGCGACCCCAGACCGGCCACCAGGCAGGTGGAGACAAACACCGCCGCCGGCGGGAAACCCGCTTTGCCCAGCATGCTCGGCACCACGATCACCGAGTACACCATCGCCAGGAAGGTGGTCAGCCCCGCCACCACCTCCTGACGCACGCTGCTGCCGCGCGCGGAAATTTTAAAATAGCCATCAAGCCCGCCGGTTGGTTTTGCGGCGTGGTTCGCTTGAGAGTTCGACATAGGTTACTTCCCCTGTGTTTCATGAATCGGCCCGTCACAGCAGGCCTGTAATCTCGCCCGCGCCCGATCGCCACGTAATCGTTTACGTCACGTTCCGCATCCCTGCCCTTATGCCACACCGCCAACGGCGATGCGCACCCAGGCAAACGTTTAACTCGCAGCGCGCGGTACGGGTGATTTATGGTGGTTTATTCAAGGCAAACGATTATCCTGCCTTCCCTAGCGTCTAATCAACTAAAGATCGCGGCAATTTATGCAGAAAACGGCGGGAATAGCTTCTGCGCGAAAAGACGGGGCGATCCGGCGCCCCTGCCGACCTGCTTCACGGCGAGCTTATTGCGCCTGCACCGCCGCGGGATCCATATACATCAATTCCCAGATATGGCCGTCCAGGTCCTGAAATCCGTGGCCGTACATCACGCCATAGTCCCGCGGCGGATGATAGGTATTGCCGCCGCCGGCGATTGCCTTGCGCACCAGTTCGTCCACCGCCGCCCTGCTGGGTTGCGACAGGCACACCAACACTTCGGTGGCCTGTTTGGCGTCGCCGATCGGGTTCGGGGTAAACATCCTGAATTTGTCGTGGATCAGCAACATCACGTAAATCGTGTCGCTGACCACCATGCACGCGGCGGTGTCATCGGTAAATTGCGGGTTGAAAGTGAAACCCAGGTGGGTGAAGAACGCCATCGAGGCGGGCAGATCGCTGACGGGCAGGTTAACGAAGATTTGCGTAGCCATGGGCTACCTCCGATGAAGAATGACCCCATCGAGTATAGCCCATCCGCCTAACTCAGCAGGTCGTAAGGGCCGCCCTGCTCCAATGCCCGCTGGTAGGCGGGCCGGGCGTGAATGCGCTGCAGGAAGCCGCGCAGTTTCGGGCAATCATCCAACGCGCCGCGCGCCGCCATCGCCTCCAGCGGGAAGCTCATCTGAATATCCGCCGCGCTGAAGTCGTTGCCAACGAACCAACTGCCCTTATTCAGGTGCTGTTCGAGGAATTCGCAGTGCGGCGCGATCTGCTTGTCGAGGTATTCCCGCTGCACGCCTTTGCCGATCGCGCCGGCCACCGGCCGCAGCAGCCAGGGGATCGGCGGCTGGCCGAGACGGCTGAACACCAGCTTCATCACCAACAGCGGCATCAGCGATCCTTCGGCGTAGTGCAGCCAGTAGCGGTATTGCTGACGCGCGTGGAAGTCGGTTGGCATAAACATGCCCTGTGCGTCGTAGGCTTCCTGCAAGTATTCGATAATGGCGCCGGATTCCGCCAGCGTCAGATCGCCATCGACGATCACCGGCGATTTGCCCAACGGGTGGATCTTTTTCAGCGCCGGCGGCGCCAGCATGGTGTTGGGATCGCGCTCGTAGCGTTGCACCTGATAGGGCACGCCCAGCTCTTCCAGAAACCACAGAATGCGCTGCGACCGCGAGTGATTGAGATGATGAACGATGATCATGACGACGCTCCTGTCCGCTGCCACACCAGTTCGCCAACCTGCACGCCGTTGCCGAGCTGCAGCGGCACCGTGCGCAACGTCAGCCGATCGGCGTTAAAGGCGTAAAAACGCACCTGACGGCTGCCTATCCAATTGGGGAACGAGCAGCCTTCAACCTGATGCACCACCCGTTGCTCACTTTCTTCCACCTGATAACGGCCGAAGTAGCAAATCATATTGATGAAGGCGGCATGGATCTCCCGCTCGGACCCCTGCGCCAAATCGTCGGCGGCGAAACGCGGCCGCACGGCACTGTACAGCTGCGCCGCCATCGTGCCGTTGGCCTCATAGTGGATTCGCCCCAACACCTGCTCGCCCAGCGGGTAATTCAGCTCGCCGTTCTGGTTTTTGAACACCGACGACACCAGCGCCCAACTGCCGATAAACGCGTTTACCGTCATTACGCTTCTCCGGTTAAGGATCGTCTGTATAGGGTAGTGGCGATTTTTACCGCACGCCAGCGGATGAAAAAACAATCAGTTTATTTGACAGAGATACTCAAAACTCTCCGATTTTTTATTCCAGCCTGCCGCACTACTATTTAACACATCGAGAGACAACGGGCTCTCATCCAATCAATACGCTGAGGAATACATCATGAAAAACGTCAAAATTTTTGCTACCGCTGCACTACTGGCTACCGCTTCTTTTGCTACCTTCGCCGCTGACCTGCCTTCCAGCCAACCCGCTGCAGACGCCCAGAAAATCGGCGTAGTCTCCGTTAGCGGCGCCACCAACCTGAGCGCGCTGGAAAGCGAACTGGCCAGCAAAGCCGCCGCATCGGGCGCCAGTTCATACCGCATCGTCGCCGCCGGCGGCCAGAACAAACTGTACGGCACCGCAGAAATCTTCAACTGATCGTCGAACAGCCAACCGACGGAAGAAAGAAGCCCCGTAAGGGGCTTTTCTCGTTTTAGCGGGCGTCGAAGCGTGTCGCCAGCTTCTGCAGGCGAAACTGCTCGGTGATGAAATCGACAAAAACCCGGGTTTTGGTCGGTAAGAATTTGGTGGTGGGAAAATAAAGGTGCATGCTGCCGCGATCGACATACCAACCCGGCAACACCCGCACCAGACGGCCGTTTTCCAGATAGGGCACCGCATTCGGCATGGCGATCAAGGCAATGCCCAAGCCCATTTCCGCCGCCCGCGCCGCCGCCTCCGGCTCGTTTACCGTCATGCCGATCGCCATCGCCGGCGCATGCTGCTCGTTTTCCGCATTGCGCAGCGGCTGATGGCGGATGCGCCCGGTCTGTGGCGAACGGATGAAAATCCCGGTGTGTTGCGCCAGCTGTTCCGGCTGCCGCAGCGGCGGCCGTTGCCGCAGATAATCCGCCGAAGCCACCAACACGCCGTGTGCGGGCGCCAGCTCGCGCGCAATCATCCCCTGAGCCAGTTCGATGCCGCCGCCCAACGCGGCGTCGAAGTGCTCGCCGATCAGATCCACCTGGCGATTATCGAAATGCCAGTCCGGCACGATCGCCGGATAACGCGCCAGAAAATCCGGCAACATCGGCAACACGAAATTCAGACCGAAAGCGGTGCCCATGCTGATCCTCAGGCTGCCGGCCGCCACGCCGCCGCTGCTGCTCAGGCCCTTCAACGCGCACTGAATCGACTGCAGGCCACCGCTGACTTCCTGCAAAAAACGCTCGCCCTCTTCGGTCAGGATCAGCTGGCGAGTGTTGCGCTGGAACAGGCGCACGCCAACCAGCGTCTCCAGCCGGGTGACGTTTTTGCCCACCGCCGCCGGGCTGAGGCCCAGCTTGCGGCCGGCGGCGGAAAAGCTGCCGTTTTCCGCGCTGCTGACGAAGCATTCCAGATGTCCCAGCATACTTTTCCTCTATGGATTTCAAACTAATGGTTTGAACTGATTATAGCTCTTTGTGGCTAGTGGCCGTGCCGGCGATCTCCGATACTGAATGCCGGCACTTTACTTTACCCTCACCCACTTTGGAGAAATAACATGACCACAGCACACCCTCTGCAAGGCAAAGTCGCGTTCGTTCAAGGCGGTTCACGCGGCATCGGCGCCGCCATCGTTAAACGGTTGGCGAGCGAAGGCGCCGCCGTTGCCTTTACCTACGCCGCCTCGGCCGATCGCGCCGAAGCGGTGGCAAGCGCCATCACCGCCGCCGGCGGCAAAGCCCTCGCCATCAAGGCCGACAGCGCCGATGCTGCGGCGCTGCAGCAGGCGGTTCGCCAGGCGGTGAGTCACTTCGGCAACCTGGATATTCTGGTGAACAACGCCGGGGTATTTACGCTGGGCGGCACCGAGGAACTGGCGCTGGACGACCTGGATCGCATGCTGGCGGTCAACGTACGCAGCGTATTCGTCGCCAGCCAGGAGGCGGCGCGCCACATGAACGACGGCGGCCGTATCATCCACATCGGCAGCACCAACGCCGAGCGCGTGCCGTTCGGCGGCGCGGCGGTGTACGCGATGAGCAAATCGGCGCTGGTCGGGTTGACCAAGGGCATGGCGCGCGATCTCGGCCCACGCGGCATCACCGTCAATAACGTGCAGCCCGGCCCGGTGGACACCGAAATGAACCCGGACGCCGGCGAGTTCGCCGATCGGCTCAAGCAGCTGATGGCGATCGGCCGTTACGGCAAAGATGAAGAGATCGCCGGTTTCGTCGCCTACCTGGCGGGCCCGCAGGCGGGTTATATCACCGGCGCCAGTCTGAGCATCGACGGCGGCTTCTCGGCGTAACCGTCCCTGAAATGCAAAAGCCCCGTGAAGGGGCTTTTTTGTTGGCTGTAAACGGCCGGATATCAGAACGGGATATCGTCGTCGAAATCCATTGGCGGTTCGTTGCTGGTCGCCGGAGCGCTGTTCTGCGCTGGGCGAGACTGCTGCTGGCCACCGCTGAACTGGTTGCCGCCCTGTGGCTGCTGAGGCTGGCCCCAACCGCCCTGGCCGCCGGCAGATTGACCGGCCGGTGCGCCGCCGCCCTGACGGCCGCCCAGCATCTGCATGGTGCCGCCGACGTTAACCACGATCTCGGTGGTGTAGCGATCCTGGCCGCTCTGATCCTGCCATTTACGGGTCTGCAGGGAGCCTTCGATGTAGACCTGAGAGCCTTTACGCAGGTATTCGCCCGCCACTTCGGCCAGTTTGCCGAACAGCACGACGCGGTGCCACTCGGTCTTCTCTTTCTGTTCGCCGGTCGCCTTGTCACGCCAGCTTTCGGAGGTCGCCAGGGTAATGTTGGCCACTGCGCCGCCGTTCGGCATGTAACGGACTTCTGGATCCTGACCCAGATTCCCGACCAGAATTACTTTGTTTACGCCTCTGCTGGCCATGAGCACTTCTCCCGATGATTGATTTCTACACAGTATAAACGCGTCAGTTTACCACGCTGAGTACGAAACCACACCCGTGTTGATAAGTGCGAATTGCATTCCAGAATTGTCTTTTCGATCGGCCTTGTTGCATTCGCATACTGGATATTCATTCAGGTTTTTTTGTGTCATAATTATGCGTTTCGACCAGGCTGTGCCGGTTTTTTGCGAGATCCATCACAAAACCCCCCGCAAAAATCGCGACAGGCGCGGTGTATCATCAAGACGGGAAGTGTAAATGGACAATATCGAAGTTCGTGGTGCTCGAACCCATAATCTGAAAAACATCAACCTGATCATCCCGCGTGACAAACTGATCGTCGTCACCGGCCTGTCCGGTTCCGGCAAGTCTTCGCTGGCTTTCGATACGCTGTATGCCGAAGGGCAGCGGCGCTATGTCGAATCACTCTCTGCCTATGCGCGCCAGTTCCTGTCGCTGATGGAAAAACCGGACGTCGATCATATCGAAGGCCTGTCGCCGGCGATCTCCATCGAGCAGAAATCCACCTCGCACAACCCGCGCTCCACGGTCGGCACCATTACCGAGATCCACGACTACCTGCGCCTGCTGTTCGCCCGCGTCGGCGAGCCGCGCTGCCCGGATCACCATGTTCCGCTGGCGGCGCAGACCGTCAGCCAGATGGTCGACAACGTGCTGAGCCAGCCGGAAGGCAAGCGCCTGATGCTGCTGGCGCCGGTGGTGAAAGACCGCAAGGGCGAGCACACCAAAACGCTGGAAAACCTGGCCGCCCAGGGCTATATCCGCGCGCGCATCGACGGCGAAGTGTGCGATCTGTCCGATCCGCCGAAGCTGGAGCTGCAGAAGAAACACACCATCGAAGTGGTGGTCGACCGTTTCAAGGTGCGCGACGACATGGCGCAGCGCCTGGCCGAATCGTTCGAAACCGCGCTGGAGCTCTCGGGCGGCACCGCGGTGGTGGCGGACATGGACGACGAAAAAGCGGACGAGCTGCTGTTCTCCGCCAACTTCGCCTGCCCGATCTGCGGCTACAGCATGCGCGAGCTGGAACCGCGCCTGTTTTCCTTCAACAACCCGGCCGGCGCCTGCCCGACCTGCGACGGCCTGGGCGTGCAGCAGTTCTTCGATCCGGATCGCGTGGTGCAAAACCCCGAGCTGTCGCTGGCCGGCGGCGCGATCCGCGGCTGGGATCGCCGCAACTTCTATTACTTCCAGATGCTGCGCTCGCTGGCGGAGCACTATGAGTTCGACGTCGAAGCGCCATTCAACACCCTGAGCGCCAACGTGCAGAAGGCGGTGCTGAGCGGCTCCGGCAAAGAGTCTATCGAGTTCAAATACATCAACGATCGCGGTGACACCACCGTGCGCCGCCATCCGTTCGAAGGCGTGCTGCACAACATGGAGCGCCGCTATAAAGAGACCGAGTCCAGCGCGGTGCGCGAAGAGCTGGCGAAGTTCATCAGCAACCGCCCTTGCGCCTCGTGCCACGGCACTCGCCTGCGTGAAGAAGCGCGCAACGTGTTTGTCGAAGACACCACGCTGCCGGAGATCTCCGATCTGAGCATCGGCCATGCGATGACGTTCTTCCAGAACATGAAGCTCAGCGGCCAGCGCGCCAAGATCGCCGAGAAAGTGCTGAAAGAGATCGGCGATCGCCTGAAGTTCCTGGTGAACGTCGGCCTGAACTACCTGTCGCTGTCCCGTTCGGCGGAAACGCTCTCCGGCGGCGAAGCGCAGCGTATCCGCTTGGCCAGCCAGATCGGCGCCGGTTTGGTGGGCGTGATGTACGTGCTGGATGAGCCGTCGATCGGCCTGCACCAGCGCGACAACGAGCGCCTGCTGGAAACGCTGATCCACCTGCGCAACCTCGGCAACACGGTGATCGTGGTGGAGCATGACGAAGACGCCATCCGCGCCGCCGACCACGTGATCGACATCGGCCCCGGCGCCGGCGTGCACGGCGGCCAGGTGGTGGCGGAAGGCACCGTCGATGACATCATGGCGCAGCCGGAATCGCTGACCGGCCAGTTCCTCAGCGGCAAGCGCGAGATCGCCATCCCGGCGCAGCGCGTGCAGGCCGATCCGACCAAGGTACTGAAGCTGAGCGGCGCGCGCGGCAACAACCTGAAGGACGTGACGCTGACGCTGCCGGTCGGTCTGTTTACCTGCATCACCGGCGTGTCCGGCTCCGGCAAGTCGACGCTGATCAACGACACGCTGTTCCCGATCGCCCAGCGCCAGCTTAACGGCGCCACCATCACCGAGCCTGCGCCGTTCCGCGAAGTGACCGGCCTGGAACATTTCGACAAGGTGATCGATATCGATCAGAGCCCGATCGGCCGCACGCCGCGCTCCAACCCGGCCACTTACACCGGCATCTTCACCCCGGTGCGCGAGCTGTTCGCCGGCGTGCCGGAGTCGCGCAGCCGCGGCTATACGCCGGGCCGCTTCAGCTTCAACGTCAAGGGCGGGCGCTGTGAAGCCTGCCAGGGAGACGGGGTGATCAAGGTCGAGATGCACTTCCTGCCGGACATCTACGTGCCGTGCGACCAGTGCAAAGGCAAACGCTATAACCGCGAAACGCTGGAAGTGAAGTACAAAGGCAAGAGCATCCACGAAGTGCTGGAGATGACCATCGAAGAAGCGCGCGATTTCTTCGACGCGGTGCCGGCGCTGGCGCGCAAGCTGCAAACCCTGATGGATGTCGGCCTGTCCTACATCCGCCTCGGCCAGTCGGCCACCACGCTCTCCGGCGGTGAGGCGCAGCGCGTCAAGCTGGCGCGCGAGCTGTCGAAACGCGGCACCGGCCAGACGCTGTATATTCTCGACGAGCCGACCACCGGTCTGCACTTCGCCGATATCCAGCAGCTGTTGGCGGTGCTGCATCAGCTGCGCGATCAGGGCAACACCATCGTGGTCATCGAGCATAACCTGGACGTGATCAAAACCGCCGACTGGATCGTCGATCTGGGGCCGGAAGGCGGCAGCGGCGGTGGCGAGATCCTGGTCGCCGGTACGCCGGAAACGGTCGCCGACTGCGAGAAATCGCACACCGCACGCTTCCTGAAGCCGCTGTTGAACCAGTAATGTCGCCGGCGTGCGGGCCGTCGCTCAGGCGGTCCGCACGCTGCCCCGTTTCCCCGCAATCGAACAGAAACAGGCAAGATTTCGACATTTTCAGGCATTTCCCTCCACGCTCACCGCTTCTATCATCAATGTTCCCTCGGCGGCCGCCCTGTCTGATTCAGGCCGCGTCTCGCCGGCACTTCGCTGCCGGTCAAACGTTGTCCCCCCTACATTAATAACTGGAGCGACCATGAACATTACCCATGCCTATGCCGCGCATGACGCGAAGTCTGCGCTGGTGCCTTTCGATTACCAGCCGCGCGCCCTGCGCGACCACGATGTGCAGATTCAGGTGTTGTTCTGCGGCGTCTGCCACTCGGATCTGCACCAGGCGCGCAATGAATGGAGCAATACGATTTACCCGGTGGTGCCGGGCCACGAAATCGTCGGCCGCGTTAGCGCCGTCGGCGACCATGTCTCGCGTTACCGGATCGGCGATCTGGTCGGCGTCGGTTGCATGGTGGATTCCTGCCGCAGCTGCCCGAGCTGCGATGAGGGGCTGGAACAGTATTGCGAGAACGGCTTTACCGGCACCTATAACGGCCAGGATCGCCACACCGGCGCCGTGACCTACGGCGGCTACTCCACCAATCTGGTGGTGGATCAGGACTTCGTGCTGCGCGTGCCGGAAAACCTCGATCCGGCCGGCGTCGCGCCGCTGCTGTGCGCCGGCATCACCACCTATTCGCCGCTGCGCCAGTGGGGCGCGGGGCCAGGCAAAAAGGTCGGCATCGTCGGGCTCGGCGGGCTGGGGCACATGGGCGTCAAACTGGCGCGGGCGATGGGCGCGCATGTGGTGCTGTTCACCACCTCGCCGTCGAAAATCGAAGACGCCAAGCGCCTCGGCGCCCATGAAGTGGTGATTTCGCGCAACCCGGATGAGATGGCGCAGCACGTCAACAGCTTCGACTTCATCCTCAACACGGTAGCGGCTCAGCACGATCTGAACCCGTTCCTCAACTTGCTGCGCCGCGACGGCACCCTGACGCTGGTCGGCGCGCCGGAGCACGATCATCCGTCACCGCAGGTGTTCAACCTGATCATGAAGCGCCGCCGCATCGCCGGTTCGCTGATCGGCGGCATCGCGGAAACGCAAGAGATGCTGGACTTCTGCGGGCAGCACGGCATCACGTCGGATATCGAGCTGATCCCGATGCAGCAAATTAATGAGGCCTATGAACGCATGCTGAAAAGCGACGTGAAGTACCGCTTCGTGGTGGATATCGACTCGCTGCGCGCCTGATGACGGCGGGCGCCCGGCGGCGCCCGTTTTTTTATAGCTGCTTGATGATCCTGGCCGGGTTGCCGCCCACCACGCAATTGGCCGGCACGTCTTTGGTCACCACCGCGCCGGAGGCCACGACCGCATTATCGCCGATGGTCACGCCCGGATTGATCACCGCGCGCCCGCCGATCCACACGTTGTTGCCAATCTTGACCGGCTTGCCGAACTCCGCGCCGCCGGCGCGGGTCTCGGCGTCCAGCGGATGGGTGGCGGTGTAGATATGCACGCCCGGCGCCAGCAGGCAGTTGTCGCCGATATGCACCTCGCACACGTCGAGGATCACGCAGTCGAAATTGGCGTAGAAGTTCTTGCCGAGATAGATGTTATAGCCGTAGTCGCAGCGGAACGTCGGCTCGATGGTGCCGCCCTGATAGCGGCCCAGCAACTCACCCAGCCATTGTTTGCGCAGCTCGCCCTCTTCCGGCGAAGAGTGGTTATAGCGATGCGTTAGCTGGCGTGCGCGCCGACGCTCGCTGCGCAGCAGTTCATCGCCGGCGTCGTACAGTTCCCCGGCGATCATCTTGCGCTTTTCTTCGCTCATGGCCATGTCGGCCTCCTTCATCCGCGTGTCTTGAATGCCCAAGCGTAGCTGTTTTAGTGCCGCAATAAAAAGGGAACGTTCCCAAACCCAGGTCGCGATCACGCTTTAACATGAAAAAAACAGAAGAAAAACGGGCGGCGCCGCCGCCCGGCAATCAGGCGCGCAGTTCCTGGCGCACGTGTTCGGGCAGGGCGTCCACCACCAGCTGATAGGAGCTGTCGATCAGCGTGTAAAACTGCGAGTTCGGCAGGTTGCCGTCGAGAAACACCGTATTCCAGTGCGCCTTGTTCAGACCGTCGCAGGCGACGATCTCCGGATGGTGTTCACGCAGGCTTTCCGCCAGCTCCGGGCTGGACTTGACCGCCAGCGCCGGCCGCCCTTCGACCTCGCACACCATGGCGAACATCACGTCGCCCACCTTGATCTGGCTGGCCTGCCACTGGTTCTGGTCGCTCTGCTCCGCGCCCGGCTTCGCCATGCAGTACTCCAGCAATGCGCTGTTATTCATTGGGTTATTCCCCCTGTAACGTGGCCACAATACGGCGTGCTCCGCCGTGGATGCGGTGCTCTCCCAGCCAGATGCCCTGCCATGTGCCCAACATCAGCCGCCCGTGCCTGACGGGCAGCGTCAAGGAAGCGCCCAGCAGCGAGGATTTGATGTGCGCCGGCATGTCGTCCGGCCCTTCGTAGTCATGCTGATAGGGTGCGTTTTCCGGCACCTGACGCAGGAAATGCTGCTCCATATCGGCTCGCACCGTGGGATCGCAGTTCTCGTTGAGCGTCAGCGAGGCCGAGGTGTGCTGCAGCAACAGATGCAGCAGGCCGGTTTGCAGGCGGTGTAAGTGGGTTAACTGGTTGACTATCTCGTCGGTAACCAGATGAAAGCCACGCGCTTTTGCGCTGAGGATTAGCGTTTGCTGATGCCACATGAGTGAGCGCCCCTCAATCAGTATATTCTCTCTCCGGTTTGCGGCAACTTCGGCGGCGCGCCGGCAATAAAAAAGGAGCGATATCGCTATCGCTCCCGATCAACGTCCGTTCAGACTAACAGGCGTTACTGCACTGCGGCAAACGCCTCGGCCACCTGACGCACGTTGTTGTGGTTCAGGCCGGCCACGCACATGCGGCCGCTGTGGATCAGGTAGACACCGAACTCTTCACGCAAACGATCGACCTGCGCCGCGCTGAAGCCGGTGTAGCTGAACATGCCGCGCTGCGCCAACAGGTAATCAAAGTTGCGCTGCGGCAGCGCGCTCTTCAGGGTGTCCACCAGCGCGTGACGCATCTCGAGAATGCGGGTGCGCATGCTCTCCACTTCGTCCAGCCATTGGGTTTTGAGCTGGGCGTCGTTCAGCACCTTGGCCACCAGCTGCGCGCCGAAGTTCGGCGGGCTCGAGTAGTTGCGGCGCACGGTGGCCTTCAGCTGGCCCAGCACGCGCCCGGCCGCCTCTTCGCTTTCGCACACCACCGACAGGCCGCCGACGCGCTCGCCGTACAGCGAGAAGATCTTCGAGAACGAGTTGCTCACCAGGCACGGCAAACCGGCCGCCGCGATGGCGCGAATGGCGTAGGCGTCCTGCTCCATGCCGCCGCCGAAGCCCTGATAGGCGATGTCGAGGAACGGAATGATTTCACGTTCGGCGATCACCTTGACCACCTCATCCCACTGGGCGGGAGTCAGGTCGGAACCGGTCGGGTTGTGGCAGCACGGGTGCAGCAGCGCAATGCTGTGCTTCGGCAGCTGTTTCAGCACAGCCAGCATGGCGTCGAACTTCACGCCCAGGCTTTCGCTGTCGAAATATGGATAGGTATTCACTTTGAAACCGGCGCCGCTGAAGATGGCGACGTGGTTTTCCCAGGTCGGATCGCTGACCCACACCTGCGAATCCGGGAAATAGCTTTTCAGGAAGTCGGCGCCCACTTTCAACGCGCCGGAACCGCCGACGGTCTGAATGGTGGCGATGCGCCCCTGCTGCAGCATCGGGTGCTGCGCGCCGAACAGCAGCTGCTGGATGGCGGAACGGTAAGACTGCAGCCCTTCCATCGGCAGGTATACCGAGGCGCCATGCTCGACGCTGTTCAACTGCGCTTGCGCCGCGGCGACCGCCCGCATCTGCGGAATGATGCCCTGCGCATCGTAGTACAGGCCGATGCTCAGGTTCACCTTGTGCGCGCGCGGGTCTTGTTTGAATTTTTCCATCAGCGACAGAATGGGATCGCCGGCATAGGCGTCAACGTTCTGGAACACGGGGTTTTTCTCCTGGTTTATTGTGGTTTTGGGCACAGCGTTACGTTCCTAATATAGACGGAAAAGCGCATTCGGTTTTAGCTTTATCTCGCCACCGGCAATAAACCGTTTTCCTTGATGCGATTGAGCACCACCGCCGTTTTGATATGCGCCACGCTTTTGTGCGGCGACAGCGTCTGGCTGATGAATTCGCTCAGCGCCGGCAGATCCGCCACCGCCACTTTGAGCAGGTAATCGGCGTCGCCGGTGGTCTTGTAAGCGTCCAGGATCGCGTCCACTTCCTCCAGCATCTGATGAAAGCTGTCGATCTGCTCCTGCGCGTGCGTGATCAGGCTGACTTCGATCAGCCCCACCAGCCCCAGGCCGACCGCCTCCGGCGCCAGCCGCGCGTGGTAGCCGCGGATCAGCTGCGCCTGCTCCAGGCTGATGCGCCGCCGCGAGCATTGGGAGGCGGAGAGCCCCACCAGCTCGCTCAGCTCCTGATTGGTCAGACGACCGTTGGCCTGTAACAGCGTCAGGATTTTCATATCAAAATCGTCAATGTTGTACATAGCCACCTGTAAACTGTGTTAATAAATGTTGACGTTACAGCCTACCAGTTTTTTTACCGTTGCCGACGTCACACCCTGGCGCTTAAATCGCGTACAGCAGCAACGCCCGGCGTTTTCGCCGGTAAGCGGCATAAAAAACGGCTAACTCATGCAGGCAAACGACAATTAACGGTGAAGTAACGCATAAAACCACGAATGTATAAAAGGACGCCAGATGAAAAAGTTACTCCCTCTCGCGCTGCTGCTCGCCGCCGGCAGCGCCGGCGCGCAATCCCACCTGGACAAAGTGCTGCAGCAAAAGACCCTGGAGGTCTGCACCACCGGCGACTACAAGCCCTATACCTTCCTCAAGGAAGACGGCGGCTATGAAGGCATCGACATCGACATGGCGGAGTCGCTGGCGAAGAGCCTGGGCGCCAAGGTGAAGTGGGTGAAAACCAGCTGGAAAACCCTGACGCCGGACTTCGTCTCCGGCAAGTGCGACATCGCCATGGGCGGCATCTCCGTCACGCTGGAGCGGCAAAAACAGGTGTTCTTCGCCGACAAGCTGGATACCGACGGCAAAATCCCGCTGGTACGCTGCACCGACGTGAAGAAATACCGCACGATAGAACAGATCAACAAACCGTCGGTGCGTCTGCTGGAACCGGCGGGCGGCACCAATGAAGCCTTCGTGCACGCCTATTTGCCGAAGGCCAAACTGACGCTGACGCACGACAACATGAGCATTTTCCAGCAGTTGGTGGATCGCAAAGCGGACGTGATGATCACCGACGCCTCCGAGGCGCTGTATCAGCAGAAGCGTTATCCGAAGCTGTGCGCGGTGAATCCGACCAAGCCGATGCAGTACGGCGAGAAGGCTTACATGCTGCCGCGTGACGATCTGAGCTGGAAACTGTATGTGGATCAGTGGCTGCACCTGGCCAAGGCGACCGGCGAGTATCAGAAGATTATCGATAAGTGGTTGGCGGTAAAGAAGTAACGCGCTGAGAAACGGGGCCGACGCGCGTCGGCCCCTGCGGCGCATCAGTCGCCGATGTATTCCATCGCCACGCGCTGCGTGAGCTTGGTGATCAGTTCATAAGCGCTGATGCCGGTACAGGCGGCGATGCGCTCGACCGGCAACGCCGGCCCCCACAGCACCGCTTCATCCCCCACCTTATCGGCGGCGTCCGGCCCGAGATCGACCGAAATCATGTCCATCGACACCCGGCCGACGATCGGCACTTCGCGGCCGTTGATCAGGATCGGCGTGCCGGTCGGCGCGCTGCGCGGGTAGCCGTCGCCGTATCCCATCGCCACCACGCCAAGGCGAGTATCGCGCGGGCTGATCCAGGTGCCGCCGTAGCCCACCGCTTCACCAGCCTTGTGCTCGCGCACCGCGATCAGGCTGGATTTCAGGGTCATCGCCGGCTGCAGACCATGCTCGGCGCCGCTGCCGCTATCCAACGGCGACACGCCGTACAGAATGATGCCGGGGCGCACCCACTCGTTGTGGGCATCCGGCCACAGCAGCGTGCCGCCGGAAGCGGCGACCGAGCGCTGGCCCGGTTTACCGCGCGCGAACTGCTCAAAGCAGGCGATCTGTTTCAGCGTGGCGTCGGACTCCGGCTCATCGGCGCGGCTGAAGTGGCTCATGATATTGACCGGCTGCGCCACGTTGCGGCAGGCGCACAGACGCTGATAAAACGCCTCCGCCTGCTCGGGGCGCACCCCCAGCCGATGCATGCCGGTATCGAGCTTCATCCACACCGGCACCGGGCGCGCCAGTTCGGCCTGCTCCAGCGCTTCGAGCTGTTCGATGCTGTGCACCGCGGTTTCGATGTTGTTCGCCACCAGCACCGGCAGGTCTTCGGCGCTGAAGAAGCCTTCCAGCAACAGGATCGGCTTGACGATGCCGCCGGAGCGCAGCATCAGCGCCTCGCCGATGCGCGCTACGCCGTAGCAGTCGGCGTCTTGCAGGGTGTGTGCTGTTTCCAGCAGGCCATGTCCATAAGCGTTTGCTTTCACAACGGCAATCAGGCGGCTTTGCGGCGCCTGGCGGCGCACCTGTTGCAGATTATGTCGCAGAGCGCGGCGGTCGATTACAGCGGTTGCCGCTTTCATTTCAGTTCCTTAGCTGATTATTCGTCATCGTATTGTGGCCCCGCGTAGTTATCGAAACGCGACCACTGGCCGTTAAAGGTAAGGCGCACGGTGCCGATGGGGCCGTTACGCTGCTTACCGATAATAATTTCCGCGATCCCTTTCAGATCGCTGTTCTCGTGATACACCTCATCACGATAGATGAACATAATCAGGTCGGCGTCCTGCTCGATGGAGCCGGATTCACGCAGATCGGAGTTGACCGGGCGTTTGTCGGCGCGCTGCTCCAGGCTGCGGTTCAGCTGCGACAGCGCCACCACCGGCACCTGCAGCTCTTTCGCCAGCGCCTTCAGCGAGCGCGAAATCTCGGCGATCTCCAGCGTACGGTTGTCGGACAGGGCCGGCACGCGCATCAGCTGCAGGTAGTCGATCATGATCAGGCTAAGCCCGTCGTGCTCGCGGAAAATGCGCCGCGCGCGCGAGCGCACTTCGGTCGGCGTCAGGCCGGAGGAGTCGTCGATGTACATGTTGCGCTTCTCCAGCAGGATGCCCATGGTGCTGGAAATGCGCGCCCAGTCCTCATCGTCGAGCTGGCCGGTACGGATGCGCGTCTGATCCACGCGCGACAGCGACGCCAGCATACGCATCATGATCTGTTCGCCGGGCATCTCCAGGCTGAAGATCAGCACCGGTTTTTCCTGGGTCATCGCGGCGTTTTCGCACAGGTTCATGGCGAAGGTGGTTTTCCCCATCGATGGACGGGCGGCGACGATGATCAGATCGGACTTTTGCATGCCCGCGGTTTTCTTGTTGAGGTCCTGATAGCCGGTATCGACCCCGGTCACGCCGTCGTGCGGCTGCTGATACAGCTGCTCGATGCGCGACACGGTGTCTTCCAGGATGCGCTCGATGCCCTTCGGGCCCTCGTCTTTGCTGGCGCGGTTCTCGGCGATTTGGAATACGCGGGATTCCGCCAGATCGAGCAGGTCTTCGCTGCTGCGCCCCTGCGGATCGTAGCCGGCGTCGGCGATCTCGTTAGCCACCGAGATCATCTCGCGCACCACCGCGCGCTCGCGCACGATGTCGGCGTAGGCGCCGATGTTGGCGGCGCTCGGGGTGTTTTTCGACAGCTCGGCCAGGTAGGCAAAGCCGCCGACCGAGTCCAGCTCGCCCTTCTGCTCCAGCGATTCGGACAGGGTGATGAGGTCGATAGGCTTGCTCATCTCCAGCAGACGCTGCATCTCGGTAAAGATCAGGCGATGCGGGCGGCTGAAGAAGTCGTTGGCGACCACGCGCTCCGCCACGTTGTCCCAACGCTCGTTATCCAACATCAAACCGCCCAACACCGACTGTTCGGCCTCCAGCGAGTGCGGCGGCATCTTCAGCCCTTCCATCTGACGATCTCTGGAACGCTCTCTGGTTTCGTCCGCGTTTGTTTTGTTGGTTGGTTTTTTTCCTGCCATGAAACGTAGTCTTTATCCGGTTGCGAATGAAGGATCCTGACGCGAGAGTATACGTGATTTTTGCGTCATAACCGATGCAAAAAAGGTATTGAACCCCGCACGGGCGAACTGGATCTCCGATACTAAAAAGAATAGGGTGAAATCAGACACTCAAACGAGGTAACGACATGGCCAAGCGCATTCAATTCTCCGCCGTCGGCGGGCCGGAAGTCTTGCAATACGTTGATTTTACACCGCTCGATCCGGCTGCCGGCGAAGTGCAGATCGAGAATAAGGCGATCGGCATCAACTACATCGACACCTATGTGCGCAGCGGGCTGTACGCGCCGGCCAGCCTGCCGAGCGGCCTCGGCACCGAGGCGGCCGGCGTGGTGGTCAAGGTCGGCGCCGAGGTCAGCGCGATCAAACCGGGCGACCGGGTGGTGTATGCGCAGTCGTCGCTCGGCGCCTACAGCGAAGTCCACAATGTGCCGGAAGAGAAAGTGGCGCTGCTGCCGCACAACCTGAGCTTTGAGCAAGGCGCCGCTTCTTTCCTGAAAGGGCTGACGGTGCACTATCTGCTGCGCCAGACCCACGACGTGCAGCCGGGTGAAGTATTTTTGTTCCATGCCGCCGCCGGCGGCGTCGGGCTGATCGCCTGCCAATGGGCCAAAGCGCTGGGCGCGCGCCTGATCGGCAGCGTCGGCTCCGACGAGAAGGCCGCGCTGGCGAAGCAGGCCGGTGCCTGGGCCACCATCAACTACCACAAAGAGGATATCGCCCAGCGGGTGGCCGAGCTGACGCACGGCGAGAAGGTTGGCGTGGTGTACGATTCGGTGGGGCAAAGCACCTGGCAGGCCTCGCTCAACAGCCTGAAGCGGCGCGGTCTGATGGTCAGCTTCGGCAACGCCTCCGGCCCGGTGACGGGAGTCGATCTGGCGCTGCTGAATCAGAAGGGCTCGCTGTACGTCACCCGCCCTTCCCTCAACGGTTACATCACCAACCGCGCCGAGCTGCAGTACGCCAGCAATGAGCTGTTCTCGCTGCTCGGCAGCGGCGCCATTCGGGTGGAGGTGAGAGACGAGCAGAAATTCGCGCTGGCCGACGCCCAGCGTGCGCACCAGGTGCTGGAAAGCCGCAGCACCAGCGGTTCCAGCCTGCTGATCCCCTGATAGCAGCCAAAGAAAAGGGCTCCTTACGGAGCCCTTTCTGTTACTGCGTTTTGTAGGGGTAGAGCAGAGTCCGCCAGAGACAGGGGTTGCTTTAGCAACACGAATTTTAGGTGTCTCTCACGGTGATGAAATGGGTCGCATCACTGCATCGACCAACATCCTAACAGCCCCGTCCGGCAAAAAACACGCTTTATGTGCCACATCGCCGGGGAAAACTGCCAAGCTGTGATCGCTGCCGCATTAGCGTGGCGGGCAGTTATGCAAGTTTCATCGCGACTGACTGATTATTCAGCAAAAAATCAGTAACGCCTGACCTGGGGTTTCTGCATTGAACGGTAAATCCATACCCCAACCACCGCCAAAATCAGCCACGGCAGCAGCTTGATGACCACCGCGAATAACCCGCCCAACAACATGAACGCCGCCGCCGCCAACAGCGCAGCGAAGATCCCCAGCAGCGAGATGCCGGTCACCATCAGCATCACCACAAAGCCAATGAGAAAGAAGATTTCCAACATGATTGCTCCTTTGCAATGCAACGTATCTGCAGAGTGAATTACAAGAAGCGTGCCAGAATGGCGGAAGGGCTAACCTATTGAAAAAATGGGGAAGGCATCCGGCAGAGCGCCGAATGCCTGGTGAAAAAGACTAACTGTTGGTCAAATTTTTTCGGCTACGCCATTTCGACACGCGGCTGGCGCACCAGCGCCAGCGCCTGCTCCACCACCCGCGCATCGGCGCCCGGCTTGTGGGCGTTCTCGCTCAGATGGCGACGCCACTGGCGCGCGCCCGGCACGCCCTGGAACAGACCGAGGATATGGCGAGTAATGTGGCCGAGATAGGTGCCGTTGGACAGCTCGCGCTCAATATACGGATACAGCGCTTCGACGATCGCCACGCTGTCCGGCACCGCGGTCTGCGCGCCGAACAGTTCGCTGTCGACCCGCGCCAGGATGCCCGGATTCTGGTAAGCCTCGCGCCCCATCATCACGCCGTCCAGATGCTGCAAGTGCTGTTGCGCCTCTTCCAGCGTTTTCACCCCGCCGTTGATGGCGATGGTCAGCGCCGGGAAATCCCGCTTCAGCTGATAAACGCGCGGGTAGTCCAGCGGCGGCACTTCGCGGTTCTCTTTCGGGCTGAGGCCGGAGAGCCAGGCTTTGCGAGCGTGGATGGTGAACATGTCGCACTCGCCGCGCCCGGCGACGGTCTGGATAAAGTCGCACAGGAAAGCGTAGCTGTCCTGATCGTCGATGCCGATGCGGGTCTTCACCGTCACCGGAATCGATACGACGTCGCGCATCGCCTTAATGCAGTCGGCGACCAGCGTCGCCTGCCCCATCAGGCAGGCGCCGAACATACCGTTTTGCACCCGATCGGACGGACAGCCGACGTTGAGGTTAATCTCGTCATAACCGCGCTGCTCCGCCAGTTTGGCGCAGTGCGCCAGCGCGGCCGGATCGCTGCCGCCCAGCTGCAGCGCCACCGGATGCTCTTCTTCGCTATAGGCCAGATAGTCGCCCTTGCCGTGGATGATCGCGCCGGTGGTCACCATTTCGGTGTACAACAGCGTTTCCTTGGTCAGCAGGCGGTGGAAGTAACGGCAATGACGATCGGTCCAGTCGAGCATTGGCGCGATGGAGAAGCGATTGGCGGCGTAGGTTGGGGCGTGGTTGTCTTTCGTCATGCTGAGTTACTGGCTACCTGAGTCTGTCTGGGTTCAACGAACGGCGCGCGGCCGCAAACGGCTATTATAACGACAATCGACGCCGTTGGGAAAACCGCCTTGCCGGTGGCGTAAATAAGCGGGAGTAAGGCGAATAAATTCACTCGTTCAGGTGTTATCTCATTACGGGCGCGCACGGCGCCTCTGCCTTGAGGACACAACCATGAACAGCTTCATTAAACGCCTGCTGGCATCGGCCATTGCCGGCTGCCTGCTGTTTTCCGGCGCGGCGCTGGCGATGGGCGGCGACGGCAGCGGCCAAACCCCGCCGACCTGTCCGAAAGGCCAGGTTTACGACAGTAAAACCCAGACCTGCACGGTGGATAAAGGCAGCAAAGTCGACGACGCCGACCGCACTAACTATGCCTATGCACTGGCGAAAAGCGGCCGCTATCAGGAAGCGATCGATATGCTCAACACGCTGCAAAATCCCAACACCGCCGTCGCACTGAATTATCGCGGCTACGCCACGCGCAAACTGGGCCGCACCGATGAGGATATCGGCTATTATTTAAAATCAGTGGCCCTCGATCCGAAATACCCCAAAGTGCGCGAGTACCTTGGGGAAGCCTATATGCTGAAAGGGCGGCCCGACCTGGCGCGCCAACAGCTGCAGGTGATCCAGTCGCTGTGCGGCACCGGGTGCGAGGAGTACCGAGATTTGGCGGCGGCCATCGACCGCCATCCGGAATCTTGATCCGACGCGCCTGCGGAGGTGACTATCAGCGGCGATGCGATACGCGATGAACTCGGCCACTATCTCTCCCGCCTGTGGCGCTATGCGCTGGTGCTTTCGCACCGGCGGGATGTCGCCGACGACCTGGTGCAGGCAACCTGCGTACGTGCGCTGGAACGCGCCGCGCAATTCCCCCCCGGTTCACACCTGGATCGCTGGTTGTTCTCCATCTTGCACTCTATTTGGCTCAATGAAGTTCGCGCCCAGCATCGTCGTCAGGGGCAAGGCTGCATGGCGGCGGAAGAGCTTGGCGATGCGGACAACGGTGAACAGCCGGTCTGGCTCAATGAAGTGATGCGGCGCGTAAGCCGGTTGCCGGCGGCCCAGCGCAACGCGCTGTTTCTGGTGTATGTCGAAGGGCTGTCCTACCGGGAAGCGGCGAAAGTGCTGGCGGTGCCAATCGGCACCGTCATGAGCCGCCTGGCGGCCGCACGCCTGGCCTTGGCCGATGACCGCCAGTTGCCAAACGACGATTCGCACCGTAAGAAGACCCCTCCTCCGCCCTTGCCCCGCACTCGCCGATAAACCGCTGGCCGCCAATTCGTGTTAAGCGGCCTATTCCAACGCGCGGATAACCCGGCACGGCTGCCCCAGCGCCAGCACATTGGCCGGAATGTCGCCGGTGACGATGCTGCCCGCGCCGATGGTCGTGCCGTCGCCGATGGTCACTCCCGGCAGGATCACCACGTTGCCGCCGATCCACACGTTGCTGCCGATAGACACCGGCTGCGCCGAGGTGCGGAAAGGAAAAGCCGGGTCACCGGTAAAGCGTTCACTGGCCTTCAGCGGATGACTCGGCGTGTAGATTTGTACGTTGGGGCCGATCAGCGTGTTGTCGCCGATGGTGATGGTGTTGCAGTCGAGGAACACCGCATTGACGTTGATAAAACAGTTTTTACCGATGCGGACATGCTGCCCGTAGTCGCACCAGAATGGCGTTTCGATCCAGCTCGCCTCACCCCAGTTGCCGAACAGCTCGCCGAGCAGGCGATTTTTCTCGTCCGCCTGATGCGAGTCCAGCGCCCCCAGGCTTTTGGTCAACGCCCTCGCCCGATGGTACAGGGCGATCAGTTCTTCATCGCGGCTGTTGTATTCCAGGCCGCTTAACAGCTTCTCTCTTTCCGTCATCACACAGGGCTCCTGCTCATCACGCGGGTGAAAGGCGTTATACCGCTCTCGCCCGCTGCTCTCCAGCGCTAAAACCGGCAACGTTGATCTACCGCCCGGCGGAGGGGAAAAGTTGTGATGCATCTCTCTTTTAGCGCACTCAGCGCGCCTTTCTCTGCGCTATCCTCAGGGGAAAAGGGGGCAACTCTCGGCGATTCGCCGTAATCATGGTAAAATCGGCTTTTTTACGTACCGGGATATTTGCGATGAACTCAACCACCCAGGAAAAGCTGCTGGCGCAGGCGGAACGCCTCTGCCAGCAACGCAATGTGCGATTGACGCCGCAACGGCTGGAAGTGCTGCGTCTGATGACTCAGCAACCCGGTGCAATCAGCGCTTATGACCTGCTCGATCTGCTGCGCGTCGCCGAACCGCAGGCCAAGCCGCCGACGGTCTACCGCGCGCTGGATTTTCTGCTGGAGCAAGGGTTTATCCATAGGGTGGAGTCCGCCAACAGCTACGTGCTGTGCCACCACTTCGAACAGCCGATGCATACGTCCGCGCTGTTTATCTGCGATCGCTGCGGCCAGGTGACCGAACGCACCACCGAAGGCGTGGAGGAGACGCTGCAGAAGCTGGCGCAGGAAGCCGGATTTGCGCTGCGGCACAGCGTGGTGGAAGCGCACGGCCTGTGCGCCGGTTGCGTTGAAGTTGAAGCTTGTGACAGCAAGCATGACTGCGCCGAACACGATCACAGCATCGCCATCAAGAAGAAATAAGACGAAGTCAGGTACTTCCCTGTACCTGCGGCCGGGGCGCCAGGGGATGGAGCGACGCCGGCCTGCGCTGTTGCCGGCCGCCGTCAGTGGCGGCCCTGCGTGTTACCAGCGGTGTTTGGTGTGATCTTCCCAGGCCTTCACCTCTTTTTCGGCCGCCTCTTTCTGGTAACCGTAGCGCTCCTGAATTTTGCCGACCAGCTGTTCGCGTTTCCCTTCGATGACCGTCAGATCGTCATCGGTCAGCTTGCCCCATTTCTCTTTCACTTTGCCTTTCAGCTGCTTCCAGTTACCGTCGGCTTGATCTTTATTCATAGTCTCTCCGTTAACCTGTGGTGAATCAGTGATCCCTGTCGCCGGCCGGGGTTAACCAGAAGTTTTTCTGGCTGATGCTCCCTTCACCTTAAGAAGCACCGCTCCCCTTCATTTACCAGCCACATGATTCATTCTAGTTAAACATGGAAATAAAAAAGCCAAAACACAGGATAAAAAACCATTAACAAACAAGATAAAAACAAAAAACGCTAACAAACAACGAACTAACGCGAACAGACCAAGGCTGAAAACATGTAAGCAAACATGATCAAAATCATAAGAAAAACTAACCATTAACCCAACAAGACGTCCGGTTTAATGGGCAGTAAACCAGCTGCCGCGCACCTGGTGACGGTGCCAAATCCAGCCCAATGCCAGGCCGCGCAGCGCCAGAAACACCGCCAGCGCCAGCCAAAGCCCGTGGTTGCCAAGCAGCGGCACGCTGAACAGCGCAATACCATATCCCGCCGCGGCCACCGCCATGCTGTTGCGCATCTCGGCGCCGCGCGTGGCGCCGATAAACATGCCGTCCAGCAAATAGCACCACACCCCAACCAGCGGCAGAATGACCTGCCAGGGTAAATAATGGGCGGCCAACGCACGCAGTTCCGGCAAAGAGGTCAAGGCTGCCACGATCTGCTGGCCGGTAACGGCATACGCCAGGCCGAAGGCCAACGCGACCAGCCCTGCCTGCCTGCAGGCCGCGTGCCACACTTTGCGCAGTTGGCTGTCGTCCCGGGCGCCGTAGGCGTGGCCCGAATGAGCCTCCACCGCATAAGCGAAACCGTCGAGCGCATAGGCGGTGAACGTCAGCAGATTCATCAATACCGCATTGACCGCCACCACCTCGCTTCCCAGGCGAGCGCCGAAAATGGTCAACGACGCAAAGCACAGTTGCAGCAACAGTGAACGCAGCATGATGTCGCGGTTGAGCGCCAGCAGGCGACGCAGATCGCCACGCCAGGCCTGGCGCAGCATCTGCAGGGTAATACCGCGCAGGCGCATCACCCGCCACGCCAACCACAGGCCGAGCAGCAGCGTAGCGTATTCGGCGATGGCGGTTGCCGCCGCCGCCCCCCGCACGTTCCAGCCCAGGCCCATCACCAGCCAGATATCCAGCACGATGTTCAGCAGGTTGCCGACGATCAGCAGGATCACCGGCGCCCGCACGTACTGTACGCCAAGCAGCCAACCCAGCAGCACCAGGTTGGCCAGCGCCGCCGGGGCGCTTAACCAGCGGATCTCAAGAAAACGCCGCGCCTGTTCCAGCACATCGGCATCGCCGCCGACGATCCGCAGCGCCAGTTCGATCAGCGGATAGCGCAGCAGGACGATCGCCACCCCGGCCAACAGCGCCAGCAGCAGCGGTTGCATAAAGGCGCGCGCCAGCGCCTGGGGGTTCTGCGCCCCCAGCGCTTGCGCCGCCAGGCCGGTAGTGCTCATGCGCAGGAACAGCAGCAGCATGAACAGGAAGCTGGTCGCCACCGCACCGATCGCCACGCCCCCCAGATAAATGGGGCTGTCGAGGTGGCCGATCACCGCGGTGTCCACCAACCCGAGCAGCGGCACGGTAATATTGGAGAAGATCATCGGCAGGGCGAGGCGCCACAGGGCTTTATCGGTGTCGCTGGTGAAAGCGGAAATCAGGCGCATGATGGGATGTTCCTGTGACTGAGTGACAAAGGGCGAAGTCAGAAACAAAAACGCCCCAAAACAGGGGCGATTGATACAGGGAGCGGCGGTGATGGCGCGGCGATTAAATCCAGTCGCCGTTGCGGATCACGCCGACCGCCAGCCCTTCGATAGTGAAATTCTGCTGACGCAGATCGACCACGATCGGTTGGAATTCGTTGTTCTCCGGCAGCAGTTCAACCACGTTGCCGTGCTTTTTCAAGCGCTTGACCGTCACTTCGTCTTCGATCCGCGCGACCACGACCTGGCCGTTGCGCACGTCTTGCGTTTTGTGCACCGCCAGCAGATCGCCGTCCAGAATGCCAATGTCGCGCATTGACATGCCGTTCACCCGCAGCAGGAAATCGGCGCTCGGTTTAAACAGGGAAGGATCCACCTGGTAGTGCCCTTCGATGTGCTGCTGCGCCAGCAGCGGCTCGCCGGCGGCGACGCGGCCGATCAGCGGCAGCCCTTCTTCTTCTTCCATCAGCAGACGGATACCGCGCGAGGCACCGGAGACGATTTCGATCACGCCTTTGCGTGCCAGCGCCTTCAGGTGCTCTTCGGCGGCGTTAGGCGAACGGAACCCCAGACGCATCGCGATCTCGGCACGCGTTGGCGGCATGCCCGTTTGCGAAATGTGCTCGCGAATCAGATCGTAGACCTCTTGCTGTCTGGTAGTTAGTGCTTTCATTCCGCCCCCTGTTTGTTTATACAGTCTTGCTGTGAGTATATACAGGTAAGCGCGGATTGGGAACCGAAGAATAAATAAAAATCAGTCAGTAGGCGCTTTTCGTCAGCCGAAATGCTGCCATAAGACCGTGCCCCAAACGAACAGCGCCAGCACGATCGCCAGCGACACCGCCGCCGATCCCATGTCCTTGGCCCGCCCGGACAGCTCGTGATGTTCGCTGCCGATGCGATCCACCACCGCCTCGATCGCGCTGTTCAGGATCTCGACGATCATCACCAGCGCTACCGATCCGATCAATAAAATGCGCGCTATCGCACCCACATCCAGCCAGACAGCCAGTATGATAGCCAGAAGGGTGACCACCAGTTCCTGGCGGAAAGCCGCTTCGTGCTGCCAGGCGGCGGATAGCCCTTTATAAGAATAGCCGGCGGCCTTGATGATGCGGGTCAGTCCGGTTGCTTGGTTTGCCATGTTTTCGTGCCTTTCTCAGAGGTCGGTCATAATAAAAAGAGTCTAGAACAGTCGGCGCTGACGGCTCTCGGTTTTCGAACACCACAGATCTGCTACCCGGTTTCTGGTATGCTTGCGGCGCATTGCTAACAAGAGGCTTCACGTTGTTATGTCAGGTTGGCGTAAAATTTATTATAAAATATTGAATTTACCACTTAAATTGTTGGTAAGAAGTAAGGTCATCCCTTCAGATCCGGTTACCGAGCTAGGGTTGGATCCCTCACGGCCGATTTTGTATGTTTTACCTTACAATTCCAAGGCGGATTTGCTGACGCTGCGCACCCAGTGCCTGGCGCAGGATCTGCCCGATCCGCTCAACTCGCTGGAGATCGACGGCACCGTGCTGCCGAGCTACGTGTTCATTCACGACGGCCCGCGCGTGTTCCGCTACTACACCCCGAAAGAAGAGTCGGTAAAGCTGTTCCACGACTATCTGGATCTGCATCGCAGCAATCCGGATCTCGACATTCAGATGCTGCCGGTTTCGGTCATGTTCGGCCGTTCGCCGGGCCGCGAAGGCCACGGCACGCCGCACCTGCGTCTGTTGAACGGCGTGCAGAAATTCTTCGCCGTGCTGTGGCTCGGCCGCGACAGCTTCGTGCGTTTCTCCAACACCGTGTCGCTGCGCCGTATGGCGACCGAACACGGCACGGATAAAACCATCGCGCAGAAACTGGCGCGCGTGGCGCGCATGCACTTCTCGCGTCAGCGCCTGGCCGCGGTGGGCCCAAGCCTGCCGGCCCGTCAGGATCTGTTCAACAAGCTGTTGGCGTCCAAAGCGATCGAAAAAGCGGTCGAGGACGAAGCGCGCAGCAAGAAGATCTCGCACGAGAAGGCCCAGCAGAACGCCATCGCGCTGATGGAAGAGATCGCCGCCGACTTCTCCTACGAAACCGTGCGTCTGTCCGACCGCGTGCTGAGCTGGACCTGGAACCGGTTGTATCAGGGCATCAACGTCACCAACGCCGAGCGCGTGCGCCAGCTGGCGCAGGACGGCCACGAGATCGTCTACGTGCCCTGCCACCGCAGCCACATGGACTATCTGCTGCTGTCGTACGTGCTGTATCACCAGGGCCTGGTACCGCCGCACATCGCTGCGGGCATCAACCTCAACTTCTGGCCGGCGGGCCCGATCTTCCGTCGCCTGGGCGCGTTCTTCATCCGCCGCACCTTTAAAGGCAACAAGCTGTATTCGACGGTGTTCCGTGAATACCTCGGCGAGCTGTTCACCCGCGGTTACTCGGTGGAATATTTCGTGGAAGGCGGCCGTTCCCGCACCGGGCGCTTGCTGGAGCCGAAGACCGGCACCCTGTCGATGACCATTCAGGCGATGCTGCGCGGCGGCACCCGTCCGATCACGCTGGTGCCGATTTACATCGGTTACGAACACGTGATGGAAGTGGGTACCTACGCCAAAGAGCTGCGCGGCGCCACCAAGGAAAAAGAGAGCCTGCCGCAGATGCTGCGCGGCCTGCGCAAGCTGCGCAACCTGGGCCAGGGATACGTCAACTTCGGCGAACCGCTGCCATTGACGGCTTACCTCAACCAGAACGTGCCGCAGTGGCGCGAATCGATCGATCCGATCGAAGCTCAGCGTCCAAGCTGGCTGACGCCGACGGTCAACGATCTGGCCGGCCAGATCATGGTGCGCATCAACAATGCCGCCGCAGCCAACGCCATGAACCTGTGTTCCACCGCGCTGCTGGCCTCGCGTCAGCGTTCGCTGACCCGCGAGCAGCTGGTCGAGCAGCTCGAGTGCTACCTGCAGCTGATGCGCAACGCGCCTTACGCGCGTGACGTCACCGTGCCGACGCAAACGCCGGATGAGCTGCTGGATCACGCGCTGAACATGAACAAGTTCGAGGTGGAGAAGGACAGCATCGGCGACATCATCATCCTGCCGCGCGAGCAGGCGGTGCTGATGACCTATTACCGCAACAACATCCACCATCTGCTGGTGTTGCCGTCGCTGATCGCCAGCATCGTGATGCATCATCGCCGGGTGTCGCGCGCCGAGCTGCTGCGCCAGATCGGCATGATCTACCCGATGCTGAAAGCCGAGCTGTTCCTGCATAACGACAAGGAACAGCTGCCGGAGGTGCTGCGGCCGATGATCGACGAGCTGATCCGTCAACAGCTGATCTGCGACAAAGGCGACGATCTGGTGCTCAACCCGGCGCGCATTCGCCCGCTGCAGCTGCTGGCCGCCGGGGTGCGCGAAACCCTGCAACGCTACGCCATCACCATGTCGATCCTCAGCGCCAACCCGAGCATCAACCGCGGCGCGCTGGAGAAAGAGAGCCGCATCATGGCGCAGCGTCTGTCGGTGCTGCACGGCATCAATGCGCCGGAGTTCTTCGACAAGGCGGTGTTCTCCACCCTGGTGGCGACGCTGCGTGAAGAAGGCTACATCAACGACAGCGGCGATGCGATCCGCGAGCACACCCTCGAGGTGTACAGCATGCTGAGCGATCTGATCACGCCGGAAATCAAGCTGACCATCGAAAGCGTCAACATGCCGGAAGAGACCAACGCTCTGCCGCAAACCGATGCGGAAGAAGAGAAAGACGAGTGATTTCGCCCGGCGCGGAAACACAAAAGGCACCCCTTGGGGTGCCTTTTTTCTTGCGGCAGGGAACCGTTACGCCGGCAGATAGCTCAGCGCGATGCCGATAAACACCACCAGCCCGACATAGTTGTTCTGCAGAAAGGCCTTGAAGCAGGCGTCGCGCTCGCGCCCGGCGATCCGCTTCTGCTGGTGAATGAACAGCGCGCCCGCCAGCAGCAGCGACCAGTAAAACGCGCCGCCGAGCTGCGCCAGATAACCGACCCACACCAGCAGCAACAACGTCGCGAACTGCAACAGCCCGACGATCAGCTTGTCATAACGCCCGAACAGGATAGCGGTGGACTTGATGCCGATTTTCAGATCATCGTCGCGATCGACCATCGCATACAGCGTGTCATAGGCCACCGTCCAGCAGATGTTCGCCAGCAGCAGCAGCCAGCAGCTGAGCGGCAGCGATTCGCTGACCGCCGCATAACCCATCGGAATGCCCCAGCCGAACGCGGCGCCCAGCACGAACTGCGGCAGGTTGGTCACCCGCTTCATAAACGGATACACCCAGGCCAGCGCCAGCGCCGCCAGCGACAGCCAGATGGTCATCGCATTCAGCGTCAACACCAGGCAGAACGAGATCAGCACCAGCACCACGAACAGCACCTTGGCCTCTTTCGCGCTCACCCGGCCGCTAGGCATCGGCCGCCCGGCGGTGCGTTTCACGTAGCCGTCCACCGCGCGATCGGCATAGTCATTCACCACGCAGCCGGCGGCGCGCATCAGGAACACGCCGAGCACGAACACCACCAGAATCGACAGCGGCGGCACGCCTTTTCCGGCCAGCCACAGTGCCCACAGCGTCGGCCACAACAGCAACAGCGTGCCGATCGGTTTATCAATGCGCATCAAATGGCTGTAAGCCCGCCATTTACTTTGAGTCACGCTTCCCTCCAACGTCTTGCTCTCCTCTCTTATGCGGGGACCGCTGAATACAGCGGTGAAGCCGGTAAAAACAGTTCGGTCAGCAGCAGCGGCTTGCCCGCCAGCCGCAGCCGTGAACGACGCGCCCACAGCGCATCCTGTCGGCCGATATGGATATAGTCGCGGGTCAGATCGCCGCTGCTGAACAAATAGCGCCCCAGCGGCAGCGTCCCCAGATCCACCAGCGCCTGGTCGGGGCCGGTCAGCGTATGTTCCGGGATCACCGTGCGCCCCAGCAGCCAGGGCTGGCCGTCGCCCAGCAGCACCACTTCGCGCAGCCAGTAGCGCGGGCTGTCGGGCAGGTGGTTCACCTCGTCGCCCAGCGCCTCGCGCGTGACGAAGCATTCGCGCTGCGGTTCAACGCGCACCTGGGCGCAATGGCGTTCAAATCGGCGGGTCATGGAGCCTAACTCCATCAGCCAGTCGCTGACGGCGGCGGGCGCCGGAGGATCCTGTTCGGATAACCACTCCAGCGGCGGCAGGATGGAATCCCTGATGCCAGACATTGCTTTACTCCTCGCCTGAACCGCAGCCGGTACGGCGCGCCAGACGATACAAACTGTTAACAGGCCCCCATTGTAGCGCAGAAATGCGAAAGCGGCAGGCTGATTCGTGGCGAAAACGGCAGGTCTATCGGCCGGAGAAACCGGGGTTCTGTCATCTTTTTGCCATCCGCATTCTCTATCTTCATTTCCCGGCGCGCTGACGATTCTGTGATCGCCCGCAAAGTTTCAGCTTCCTCGCGTTGTGTTATCTACGCGCGTAGATACCCTGATACGGCAGCGTTGAATCGCCATGCGTCCGACATGATTTGTCGGCACACCTTTGTTGCCGGCACCAGGGAAACCATCTTTAACCGCGCCCCTCCAGGCGCAGAACAAAAGAGGATAGCACTGCCATGAGCGAAACAACGCTTGCCCCTTCACAGACCGCCGACGCCGCGCTGGCGGCCGATGAACGCCTGGCAACCAAAGAGGGGCGCAGCCAATTTTGGCGCGCCACCTTCTCCTGCTGGCTCGGCACCGCCATGGAATACGTCGACTTCGCGCTGTACGGCCTGGCGGCCGGCATGGTGTTCGGCGACGTGTTCTTCCCCGAAGCCACGCCGCTGGTGGCGTTGCTGGCCAGCTTCGCCACCTACTCCGTCGGCTTCGTCGCGCGGCCGATCGGCGCGCTGGTGTTCGGCTGGATCGGCGATCGCAAAGGCCGCCGCGTGGTGCTGATCACCACCGTGGCGCTGATGGGCCTCTCCACCACATTGATCGGCCTGATCCCGCCCTATGCGCAAATCGGCGTCTGGGCGCCCGCCTGCCTGGTGATCCTGCGCTTCGCGCAGGGGTTCGGCGCCGGTGCGGAGCTGTCCGGCGGGGCGGTGATGCTGGCGGAATACGCGCCGGCCAAGCGGCGCGGGCTGGTGGCGTCGATCATCGCCATCGGCTCCAACAGTGGCACCCTGCTGGCGTCGCTGGTGTGGCTGCTGGTATTGCAGCTCGACAAGGAAGACCTGATGAGCTGGGGCTGGCGCATTCCGTTCCTCGCCAGCATCCTGATAGCCGGGGTGGCGCTGTATCTGCGCCGCCACGTGCGGGAAACGCCGGTGTTCGAACGCGAGCTGCAGCAAAACCACCAGCGCATGCTGGACGCCGCCCAGGCCGCGCCGGATACGCGCAGCTACCTGCAGCGCACCAAGGCGTTCTGGGTGATGCTCGGCCTGCGCATCGGCGAAAACGGCCCCTCCTACCTGTGCCAGGGCTTTATCGTCGGCTACGTCGCCAAGGTGCTGATGGTCGATAAATCGGTGCCGGCGCTGGCGGTGCTGATCGCCTCACTGTGCGGTTTTCTGGTGATCCCGCTGGCCGGCTGGCTCTCCGATCGTTTCGGCCGCCGCATCACCTACCGGTGGTTCTGCCTGCTGCTGGTGCTGTACGCTTTCCCGGCGTTCTGGTTGCTCGACAGCCGTGAGCCGGCGATCGTCATCTCGGTGATCGTGGTCGGCATGTGCATCGCATCGCTGGGGATCTTCGGCGTGCAGGCGGCCTACGGCGTCGAACTGTTCGGCGTGAAGAACCGCTACTCCAAAATGGCGTTCGCCAAGGAGCTCGGGTCGATCCTCTCCGGCGGCACCGCGCCGCTGATCGCCACCGCGCTGCTGTCCGGTTTCGGTCACTGGTGGCCTGTCGCCTGCTATTTTGTTGTAATGGCGGCCATCGGCTTAATCACCACCTTCTTTGCTCCCGAAACCCGCGGCCGCGATCTCAACCTGCCGCAGGATGCCGCGTAGCGGGAAGGCGAACAGGACCTCAATTTGGATAATCACTCCGCGCGCCGCGTTACCCGCGCCGACGTGGCTCGCATAGCGGGCACCTCCGTCGCCGTGGTCAGCTATGTGATCAACAACGGTCCGCGCCCGGTGGCGGAAGCCACCCGGCTGCGCGTGCTGGCGGCGATCGAGCAGACCGGCTACCGGCCGAACGACATCGCGCGAGCGCTGGCCTCCGGCAGCACGCAAACCTATGGGCTGGTGGTACCGGATATTTCCAACCCGTTCTTCGCCACGCTGGCGCGGGCGCTGCAGCAGGAGGCCTTCAGCCACGGCCGCGTGCTGCTGCTGGGCGACGCCGGCGACGACCGGCAGCGCGAATATGAGCTGATCAACAACCTGCTGCGCCGCCAGGTCGACGGCCTGCTGTACACCAGCGTCGATCGCCATCCGTGGTTCGATCTGATCCGCGCCTCCGGCACGCCCTGCGTGATGATAGATACCATCGACAGCCAGGCCGGCGTCTGCGCCATTCGCGTCGACGAGCGCGACGCCGCCTGCCAGGCGACCCGCCATCTGCTGCAGCACGGCTATCGCGACATCGGCATTTTTATCGGCCCGCTGACCATGCTCAACGCGCAGGATCGCCTGAACGGCTGGCGCGATGCGCTGCTGGAAGCGGGCATCGCGCCGCGCGACGAATGGATTTTCGAGGTGCCCTACACCCGCCAGGGCGGTTACCAGGCCACCCAGCGCCTGGTGCAAGGCCCGCGCCCGCGCGCCGTTTTCACCTCTAACGAGCAGCAGGCGCTCGGCTGCCTGTCGGCGCTGGCGGAACATGGGCTGCGCGCGCCGGGCGATCTGGCGCTGATCTGTTTTAACGGCACGCAGCAATCCGAATTCAGCGTGCCGCCGCTCAGCGCGGTCGAGCAGCCGATCGACGCCATGGCCAAGCGGGCCATCGCCATGCTGGCCGCCGGCGCCGCGCCCGCCGAGCTGTATGAATTCGCTTTTCAACTGCGCATCCGCCACTCGTGCGGCTGCTAGCGGTTTTTCAGGACACCTTACTATGCGTTTAATCATTGATTGCGATCCCGGCAACGGCGTTCCCGGCGCCAACGTCGATGACGGTCTGGCGCTGGCTCTGGCGCTGGCGGCCAAACCGCAGCTGCAACTGGAGCTGATCAGCATCGTGGCCGGCAATACCCCGCGTGAAGTGGGCTTCGCCGTCGCCTCCGATCTGCTGGCGCAGAGCGGCTACCGGGTACCGGTCGCCCTCGGCGCGGCGCGCGCCCTGAGCGAGCCGCCGGAGCCGTGGCGCGCCCATCTGGACCGCCCGATCGCCGATCCGCAGCTGGCGGCGCTGTGGCGCGACTTGCCCGCCCCCTCGCTGGCCAACGCGCCCGCACCGGACGCCGCCATCGCCATCGGCGAACTGATCTGCCGGCATCCCGGCGAGATCACGCTGGCGGCGATCGGCCCGCTGACCAACGTCGCGCACGCCATGCAGCTTTACCCGCAGATGGCGCAGGCGGTGAAAGAGATCGTGATCATGGGCGGCGTGTTCAACGTCGAAGGATACATCAAGGACACCAATTTTGGTTTGGATCCGGAAGCGGCGCGGCTGGTGTTGAACAGCGGTGCCAATATCACGCTGGCGCCGCTGGACGTCACCACCCAGACCATGCTGACCCAGGCGGATCTGGCCGCGCTGACCCAGCCGGATACCCCGCTGTGCCGTTATTTGCGCGCCACCACGCAGCCGTGGATCGACTATTCGCGCCATACGCGGCGCCTGCCGGGCTGCTGGATCCATGATGCGCTGGTGATCGCCTGGCTGCTGGAACCGCAGTTGGTCACGACCGAAATGTTCCATGTGGATGTGGCGCTGGAAGGGGCATTGACGCGCGGCAGCTCACGCCGTTGGCGGCCGGGCGGCCTGCGCCTGACGGTCGGTATGCCGCCGCCGCAGGGCAAGCCGGTGCGCATCATGCAGCAGGTGGACAACACCCGTCTGCTGGCGTTGATCGGCGCAACGCTGGCGCGCGGATGAAAAAAGGTGCGCCAAGGCGCACCAATCATCGAGCCAGCATCGGCAGCGCCGGGTGTTACCCCTTGCCTTTAACGCTGCTGATAAACGTTTTACGCGCAGTGGTAGAGCCCAACTTCTCGGCCTCATTCATCAGCTTCAGCGCCTTGTCGATATCGCCCGCCTTCACCGCCTGCTTGATGCCGTTATTGAAGTAGCTTTCGGTATCGTTGAGCATCGGCTCCACCGGTTTCTCCGGCGTCGGCATCGGTGCCGCCGCCGCGGCCGGGGTGCTCGACCCCACCACCACCGGCGCCACGGTCGGCGCAGGCTGCAGCATGCCGATCATCACGTTGCCGGTGCCCTGTTCAGCGGTGACCTTAAGCTTCAGCGTGCCGGTCGTCGCGTGGCCGGCGATCGGATCCGGGATATCCGGCACCGCGTTGCCCACCCCCTGCGCATAGGCCTTGGCCGGGTTGGTCAGCTGCGTAGTTTTCACCAAATCCTGGCGAGTGGTGTACACCAGCAGGTAAATCTGTTTTTGACCGAGCGCCGGCGTCAGCTTCAGCGTGCCTTCGAGACGATCGGAGGACATCGCCCCCGGCGGCTGGTAAGGGAAATAGCTGCTCGGGTAATACGCCGCCGGGCGCAGATGCTCGTCCAGCACCAGCACGCTCGGCGCGTACAGCGAATTGTTTTTGGCGAGGCTGCTCAGCGTCACTTCCAGCGAACCGCGATCGGCCGGCAACGTATAGGCGGCGATCGCCCCCTGGATCTCGCCCTGATTGAGCTGCGGGCTGACGGCGTCGAGCTTCACCTCTTGCGACACCGGCGGCTGCAACGGCTGCCACGGCAGGCTTTGCAGCGTGGCGGCGCTGATGGCCGGCGCGACGGAAACGTTGGCCGGCGTATCGGCATTGGCCGCCAAAGGCGCGCCGACGGTCAGCGCCAGCGACAGGCAGAGTGACAGCAGATTCTTTTTCATCGTTATATCCTCTTTCAGCGCCGCGATGGATCAGGCAAGAGATCCGGCCGCGGCGAATGCGATTGGGGGAGAGCCTGCGGCCCTCCCCGTCCTGTCGTTACCACCAAATTTCCATCTGGGCGCCGAAGGTGACTTCGTCATCCTTGCCGCGGCTGAAGGTATGCATGCTGGTGTCGTTGTAAGCGGTGCCGGCGTTATACCCGGTATCATCGCCGGTGGCGTAGCCCCACTTCTCATCCCACTTGGCGTAGGTGGCGAACAGGCGGATGGCCGGACGCGACCAGATGCTGTTGCCCGCCTGCCATTGCTGCGCCAGGGTCACTTTATACTGGCCGTTGCGATCGCCGGTGCGCTGGGATTTGACGTTGTCATAGCCGGCTTCCAGCAAGGTGCTCATGATCGGCGTCCATTTGTACATCGGGCGCACGCCCACGGTGTACCAGGTGGTGCCGTTGTTGTTGTCGCGGTCGATGTCCTGGAACATGGCGACGTACATCAGCGCCCATTGATCGTTGAAGTCGATGGCGCCGTGATCCAGCACGCGGATCATCTTGCCGTTGTTATCGATGGTGGCGCCTTCGTTGCGGCCGTTGTTCTGCGAGGTCATCGAGTCGGTGGCGTACTGCAGCACGAACTTGTTGTAACCGTTCAGGATGCTCTGCGTGTGTTCCGCGGTGAACATCCAGCCGTCTTTGCTGGCGCCGTCCGCCAGGCGGTAGTTATCCTGCGCATTGGCGCGGCCGTAGTCCACGCCCAGCTCCAGGGTGCCGCCCGGGTTCAGCTCCAGGCCGGCCAGACGCAGGTCGAAGGTATCGTTGACGGTCGGACGCTGTTTCCATTCGTTATCCAGATAGCCGTAAGAGCCGCCGGATTCGGAGTTGCGGGTCACGGCGGCGGACAGCTTGCCGAAGCCCAGATCGATGTTTTCCAGACCGGCGCCCGGGCCGGAGATATCCCAGTAGTAGAAGTCGATCATGTGAACGTCATGACGCTGATAGAAACGCTTACCGGCCCACAGCGTGGAGCCCGGCAGCCACTCGATCAGGTTTTTACCCTGCACGTTGACTTCGCGGAAGCCCGGCGTCACGTCTTCCCAGTCGGAACGTTGCGAGACCGAATAGGCCAGGTTGGTGTCGAAATAGAAGCTCTTGTCGCCTTCTTTCCACACTTCCTGCCCCAGTTTCAGTTCGGCGTAGGTTTCACATTCGTTGCCGAGACGGTATTTGCTCGCGGCGCCGGTGGCCTTGAAGCACTGTTGCTCACCGCCGCTGCCGGTCCAGCCGATGCCGGAACGGGCGTAACCGTGAAAATCCACGGCCAGCGCCTGAGTAGAGAGAACACCGGCGGCGACAGCCAGTGCCAGAGGAAGTTTGCGCAGAGTAGTCATCATTATTCTCCTGTTATACCGACTTTGATGCTTTAAACGCCCGGCTCCTGGTGCAGCCGTTTACATGCCGTACCGTCTTCACGGAACAGGTGGCAACGATGAGGCGGCAGGCCGATGGCGAATGTGGCACCTTCTTCTACCAGCACCACGTCGTTCTGGCGGTACACCAGGTTTTGACGGATGGCCGGGATTTGGATGTGGATTTGCGTCTCGTTGCCGAGCTGCTCCACCACCTGTACGTCGCCGGTAAGCCGCACTTCAGAGGCTTCGCCGGGCAGCAAATGTTCGGGGCGAATGCCCAGTGACAGGTTGGCGCCGGGCTGAACGCCCGCGCCTTCCACCGGCAGCCAGACCAGTTGACGGTTGGGCAGTTCGACCTGCACCTGTTGCGGCTGCGCAGCGGTCACCTTGACCGGCAGGAAGTTCATCTTCGGCGAGCCGATAAACCCGGCGACGAAGCGGTTGGCCGGGTAGTGGTACAGTTCCAGCGGCTTGCCGACCTGCGCCACGCGACCGGCGTCGAGCACCACGATCTTGTCGGCCAGCGTCATCGCTTCGACCTGATCGTGAGTGACGTAAATCATGGTGCGCTGCAGGCGCTTGTGCAGACGGGAGATCTCGATGCGCATCTGCACCCGCAGCGCGGCATCGAGGTTGGACAGCGGTTCGTCGAGCAGAAACACGTCCGGCTCGGCCACCAGCGTGCGGCCGATCGCCACGCGCTGACGCTGACCGCCGGACAGCGCCTTCGGCCGCCGATCGAGCAGGTGCGCCAGCTGCAGCACCTCGGAGACCTGGTTCACCCGTTGATTGATTTCCGCTTTCCTGGCGCCGGCCAGCTTCAGGCCGAACGACATGTTGTCCGCCACCGACAGGTGCGGATACAGCGCGTAGGACTGGAACACCATGCCGATGCCGCGCTCGGAAGGCGGCACCTCATTCATCCGTTTCTCGCCGATCAGCAGGTCGCCGGAGGTGATGTCCTCCAGCCCGGCGATCATGCGCAGCAGCGTCGATTTGCCGCAGCCCGACGGCCCGACGAACACCACAAACTCGCCGTCTTCGATGGTCAGATTGACGTCTTTGGAAATCACGGCCTCACCGAAGGCCTTATAAACGCTGCGCAGTGTCACGCTAGCCATGCGTTACTCCCCTGCTTTCGCAGTTAACATGTCGTGTGAAAATGGCGGAGGCAAAGCCCGCCAAAACCCATTGATGACCCTCTTGCTGCGCGCCGTGCTGCCATGCCAACGGCAAGGTCGCCTCAGACGGCGCGGCCGCCTGAGTATAAGGCTGCAGGTTTATCAGCGCTTCAAGGCATTGATCCTGATGGGTAATAAGTAAGCGCACCACGCCGTCCCGCTGGCTGACCGCGTTCAGCTCGCCGCGCTGGATGAGCGGCGAACGGCGCAGGGCCAACAGCGCCTGGCAGTAACGTAAGGTGGAGTGGCTGTCGTGCTGTTGGCGGCTGATGGCCAATGCGCGGTGTTCGATCGCCACCTGCTGATACCAGCTGATCTCCCCGGCGGTGACCTGTTCGGGGGCTTCATGCCACGGCATCGGCGTTTGCGCGCCGCGCGGATCCTGCAGGCCGGCGGCATGCGGCAGCCCCAGCTCTTCGCCCTGATACAGGCAGATCGGCGCCGGCAACATCGCCAACAGCGTCAAAAAGGCGGCGGCGGAACGCAGATCGCCTTGCCCCCAGCGGCTGACCACTCTTGGCTGCTCGGCGTCCCCGGTGCTCCACAGGCTGTCCGCCAACGTGGCGCGGCGGGCGTGCAACACCGCCGCCAGCTTCTCCGCGCTGAACGGCATCACGTCCAGCGCCAGCGCGCCGTGGGCGAACCCCTGCGGCGCGACGGCATTGCGAACGCGGTTGGCTTCATCGCCGTACCACAGCGTCAGCCCTTCGCCCGTCACCGTCGCCTCGGCCTCCGGCGCCAGCGTCTGCGGCAGCAGCAGGCCGTCGATCGACAGCGCTTTCAGGTACGGCAGCGCCGCCAGCATGCCGTGCGCGTCGCCCACGCCGTCCCCGTTTCCGTCACGGAAACTGGCCGGATGGATCCGGTACAGGGTGGGCTGAGTGGCGATAGGCATTGACGACATAAATCCGGTATCCCTGCTGCGCGTGGCGTTAAAAATCGATGTGCCGATAGTGCGGGAGTCACCGGAAAGGGTAATCATCCGTAACAGGATTTTTCATGGGGGAGGAGGCGGGAGGATGAGAGAACGACCGCGGCGATGAGAAGTTCCGCGCTTAAGGCAAATCTGTGATCCGGCTGGCAAAAATCGCCCCCCTATTGTGTGCCTGACGCCACAGAATAGAGCACAACGTTAACTGGATCACACTCCTCATCTCAGGGGCGTAGAGGGGGGGAGGATGAGAATATGTCGCGTTGTGACCCACTATTACCGCGAAACGTCTCTCCTTGATTTATGTGCCCACAAAAAGAAGGACTGGATTATGACTCGCAGCATTACCCTCGCCCGCACGCTGGCGCTCTCGGCACTGGCCACCCTGGTGCTCTCTTCTTCCGCCTTCGCCAAGATTGAGGAAGGCAAACTGGTTATCTGGATCAACGGCGACAAGGGCTATAACGGCCTGGCGGAAGTCGGCAAGAAATTCGAAAAAGACACCGGCATCAAGGTCACCGTCGAGCACCCGGACAAACTGGAAGAAAAATACCCGCAGGTGGCCGCCACCGGCGACGGTCCTGACATCATTTTCTGGGCCCACGACCGCTTCGGCGGCTATGCGCAGTCCGGCCTGTTGGCCGAAATCCACCCGTCCAAAGCCTTCCAGGACAAGCTGTTCCCGTTCACCTGGGACGCCGTGCGCTATGACGGCAAGCTGATCGGCTACCCGATCGCCGTCGAAGCGCTGTCGCTGATTTACAACAAGGACTTGGTCAAACAGCCGCCGAAGACCTGGGAAGAGATCCCGGCGCTGGACAAACAGCTGCGCGCCGCCGGCAAGAGCGCCATCATGTGGAACCTGCAGGAACCCTACTTCACCTGGCCTATCATCGCCGCCGACGGCGGTTATGCCTTCAAGTATGAGAACGGCAAATACAACATCAAGGATGTCGGCGTCGCCAACGCCGGTTCGCAGGCCGGCCTGCAGTTCATCGTCGATCTGGTGAAAAACAAACACATCAACGCCGATACCGATTACTCGATCGCCGAGGCCGCGTTCAACAAAGGCCAGACCGCGATGACCATCAACGGCCCGTGGGCCTGGAACAACATCGAGCAGAGCAAAATCAACTACGGCGTGACGCTGCTGCCGACCTTCAAAGGCAAACCGTCCAAGCCGTTCGTCGGCGTGCTGACCGCCGGCATCAACGCCGCCAGCCCGAATAAAGAACTGGCGACCGAGTTCCTCGAGAACTATCTGCTGACCAACGAAGGGCTGGCGGACGTCAACAAAGATAAACCGCTGGGCGCAGTGGCGCTGAAGTCCTACCAGGAAACGCTGGCCAAAGATCCGAAGATCGCCGCCACCATGCAGAACTCGCAAAACGGGGAGATTATGCCGAACATCCCGCAGATGAGCGCCTTCTGGTACGCCGAACGCAGTGCAGTGATCAACGCCGTCAGCGGCCGTCAGACGGTGAAAGCCGCGCTGGACGACGTGCAGACCCGCATCACCAAGTAACGACGTCGTGCGGGGTGCCGTGGCGCCCCGCCATTGCTTCACAGAAAGGAACGCCCTATGCAATTCGCTCACGCCGGGACGCCTGCGCGTAAAAAATCGAAGTGGTGGCAAAGCGACGCGCTGAAATGGCTGTTGGTCGGCCTGTTCAGCCTGGTGACCTGCTACCTGATTGTGTTGATGTATGCACAGGGTGAATACCTGTTCGCCATCCTGACGCTGATCCTGGTCAGCGCCGGACTTTACGTCTTCGCCAACCGCCGCGCCTACGCCTGGCGCTATGTGTATCCCGGCGTCGCCGGCATGGGACTGTTCGTCCTGTTCCCGCTGATCTGCACCATCGCCATCGCCTTTACCAACTACAGCAGCACCAACCAGCTGACCTTTGAGCGCGCGCAATCGGTGCTGATGCAACGCCAGTTCCAGAGCGGCAAAACCTTCACCTTCGGCCTCTACCCGGCGGAAAATCAGCAATGGCGCCTGCAATTAACCTCGCCGGACAGTGAACAGCCGTTGATTTCCGAGCCTTTCCACCTCGACGCCGCTGCGCCGCAAACCCTGACATTGACCACGCAGAGCGCCGCGCCGCAGGGCGAACGCGCCACGCTGCGGGTGATCACCCAGAACCGGCAAGCGCTGAGCCAGCTGGTGGCGCAACTGCCCGACGGCGGTGAATTGCGCATGAGCTCTCTTCGCCAATTCTCCGGCACCCGCCCGCTGTATGCGCTGGACAAAGACGGCAGCACGCTGACCAATAACCAGACCCAGGTGCGCTATCGGCCGAACGGCGACATAGGCTTCTATCAGGCGATCAACGCCGACGGCGGCTGGGCGCAGGAAACCCTGAGCCCCGGCTATACCGTCACCACCGGCTGGAAAAACTTCCTGCGGGTGCTGCAGGACGAGGGCATCAAGAAACCGTTCGTGTCGATCTTCATCTGGACCATCGTGTTCTCGGTAATGACGGTGATCCTCACCGTGGCGGTCGGCATGGTGTTGGCCTGCGTGGTGCAGTGGGAGGCGCTGAAAGGCAAGGCGATCTACCGCGTGCTGCTGATCCTGCCCTATGCGGTGCCGTCGTTCATCTCGATCCTGATCTTCAAAGGGTTGTTCAACCAGAGCTTCGGCGAAATCAACATGATGCTCAGCCATCTGTTCGGCATCAAACCCGCCTGGTTCAGCGATCCGCTCACCGCCAAGAGCATGATCCTGATCGTCAACACCTGGCTCGGCTACCCGTACATGATGATCCTGTGCATGGGGCTGCTGAAAGCGATCCCGGACGATCTGTACGAGGCCTCGGCGATGGATGGCGCCAACCCGTGGCAAAACTTCTTCCGCATCACCTTGCCGCTGCTGATCAAGCCGCTGACGCCGCTGATGATCGCCAGCTTCGCCTTCAACTTTAACAACTTCGTGCTGATCCAGCTGCTGACCAACGGCGGCCCGGACATGATCGGCACCACCACGCCGGCCGGCTATACCGATCTGCTGGTCAGCTACACCTACCGCATCGCCTTCGAAGGCGGCGGCGGGCAAGACTTCGGCCTGGCGGCCGCCATCGCCACGCTGATCTTCCTGCTGGTGGGCGCGCTGGCGATCCTGAATTTGAAAGCCAGCAAGATGAACTTCGATTAGGGAGAATAACGATGGCCATGGTTCAACCCAAATCCCAGCGCTTGCGCCTGTGGATCACCCATATCTTGATGCTGTGCTTTATCGCCCTGATCATGTTCCCGCTGCTGATGGTGGTGGCCATCTCGCTGCGCGCCGGCAACTTCGCCACCGGCAGCTTGATACCGGAAACCCTCTCTTGGGATCACTGGCGGCTGGCGCTCGGCTTCAGCGTCACCCACGCCGACGGCAGCGTGACGCCACCGCCGTTCCCGGTGCTGCTGTGGCTGTGGAACTCAGTCAAGATCGCGGCGATCACCGCCATCGGCATCGTGACGCTGTCCACCACCTGCGCCTACGCCTTCGCCCGCATGCGTTTTCGCGGCAAGAGCACGCTGTTGAAGAGCATGCTGATCTTCCAGATGTTCCCGGCGGTGCTGTCGCTGGTGGCGCTGTACGCCCTGTTCGACCGCCTGGGCCAGTACATTCCGTTTATCGGCCTGAACACCCACGGCGGCGTGATTTTCGCCTACATGGGCGGCATTGCGCTGCACGTCTGGACTATCAAAGGCTATTTCGAAACCATCGACAATTCGCTGGAAGAAGCGGCGGCGCTGGATGGCGCCACGCCGTGGCAGGCGTTCCGTCTGGTGCTGTTGCCGCTGTCGGTGCCAATTCTGGCGGTGGTGTTCATTCTGTCGTTTATTGCCGCCATCACCGAGGTGCCGGTGGCGTCGCTGCTGCTGCGCGATGTGAACAGCTACACGCTGGCGGTGGGGATGCAGCAATATCTCAACCCGCAGAACTACCTGTGGGGCGACTTCGCCGCTGCTGCGGTGCTGTCGGCGATACCGATTACCGCCGTGTTCCTGCTGGCGCAGCGCTGGCTGGTGGGCGGCCTGACGGCCGGCGGCGTGAAGGGGTAATTTGTGCCACTGCAGTGCGTTTGATGTTTTTCCGCGATAGCGGTAATCCTGTGTCTTTGGCGGCCTTTGGCCGCCATTTTTATCTCCGCTATTCCCGTTTCAGCCGGTCGGTGTTGGCCAGATAGAGCGTCACCACCAGCACCAATATCGCCGCCGCGTAGATCAGGGTGTCGATGGGATTTTTGTGATCCACGATAATCAAACGAATAATCGCGGTAATGCCGATATAAATAAAATAGCGCAGCGGGAAATGATAACCCGACTCAAAATACTTGACGATCAAGGCGATAAATTCAAAGTACAGAAAATAAATCACGATGCCTTCAATCAACAGGTAAGAGGACGACTCTTCGCTATTAATAAATAACACCTTCGCCAGATGGATGGTCTCCTTGACCAGAAACACCACCAGAATTGCCGCCAGCAGCAACAAGCCCACGTTCAGCACCCGCTGCAGCCCCTTCGCTATCATGATCGAACGCGACGTTTTTGCCATAAAACCTCTCCTGAATACCGCTTATATGATTCAACCGTGCCAATATAGGCATTGTCCTAAAAATTCCGCCCTTCGCGAAAGCACTTTAAACCCCATTTAATTCATCACGTTATAATAAGATGTTTCTGGCTTATAGATTTGTAGCAAATCGAAATGTCAACTATCATGGGTCACAGAGATCTTTACATAAAACCAATAACCTCGAATTAACAAGGGAATTCTTTATGCGCGCTAAACTTAACGGACTGGTCGCTGCAGGCCTGTTTACCTGTGCATTGTCCGGCCACGCCGCCGGCCTGGTAGCCCCTGACAACGATCTGCGTAACGATCTCGCCTGGTTGTCTGACCGCGGCGTCATCAACGTCAGCCTGTCCACCTGGCCGCTGAGTCAGGAAGAGATCAGTTCCGTTATCGCGCAGGCCAAACCGGTCACCAATACCGAGAAAAACGTCATCGACCGCGTGCAACGCCGCGTCGATGCCCTGAAAGCCAACATCCGCGTCAGCGGTTACGCGTCGACCGATAAACCCGGCACCCCGCAAGGCTTCGGCCAAAACGAGTACGCCGACGATCGCCTGACCATCGGCGCCGGCGCCAACGGCGAGTTCTGGGACGTGCGTCTGCAGGGCTCGGTGGAAGGCGATCAGCGCGTCAGCGACGGTTCCAAATTCAACATGAACGGCTCCTACGGCGCAGTGAAAATCTGGAACCAATGGCTCTCCTTCGGCGAGGTTTCCCAGTGGTGGGGCCCGGGTTACGACGGCAGCCTGATCCGCTCCGACGCCGCGCGCCCAGTGGCCGGCTTTATGCTGCAGCGCGCCGACCAATCGCCGTTTGAAACCCCGTGGCTGTCGTGGATCGGCCGCTGGCAATACCAGCTGTCCGCCGGCCAGCTGTCGCAGTACAGTTCTGTACCGCACACCAAACTGATCGGCGGCCGTTTCACCATGATGCCTACCGACTTCGTCGAGCTGGGCGCATCGCGCATCATGCAGTGGGGGGGGAAAGGCCGTCCGCAGTCATGGAGTTCATTCTGGGATGCCTTTAGCGGTAACGATAACGATGACTCAGGTCAGGGCAACGATCCGGGCAACCAGCTCGCCGGTTTCGACTTCAAGCTGAAAATGCAGCCGCTGATCGGCCTGCCGGTCAGCCTCTATGGCCAGTTGGTCGGCGAAGATGAAGCCGGCATGTTGCCGTCGAAAAACACCTATCTGCTCGGTCTGGAAGGTCACCCGGAATGGGGCCCGACCACCATCAACTGGTATATTGAAGGTTCCGATACCCGTTCGGATATGAGCCGTAAAAACTACGTGTACAACCACTACATCTACAAAGGCGGCTACTATCAGCAGGGCTACCCGCTGGGTCACGCGATGGGCGGCGACGGCCAGATGCTGTCCGGCCGCGTCGAGCTGGTGCTGGACGACAGCCAGCGCTGGAGCACCCGTCTGGTATACGCCAAGGTGAACCCGCTGAGCCAAAGCATCAACCAGGCGTTCCCGAAATCCGATACGCTGAAGGGCGTCCAGGTCGGTTGGGGTTACACCTTCCCGTCCCAGGTTAAGTTCGATACCAGCCTGTGGTACACAGACAACGATCACAGCACCGCCGATGACGTGGGCGCGGGCGTCAGCTTCGAAGTGCCGATCAATCTGTAATTTGTTACAGACGTAAAAAAACCCGCCGCGGCGGGTTTTTTATTGGCTTCAGCTCAGGCGCTTAGCGCCATTCCTTGAAGCGGTTGATCAGCGCATTGGTCGAGCTGTCATGGCTGCTGATTTTCTCGCTGCCCGCCAGCTCCGGCAGGATGCGGTTAGCCAGCTGTTTGCCCAGCTCCACGCCCCACTGATCGAAGGTGAAGATGTTCAGGATCGCGCCCTGGGTGAAGATCTTGTGCTCGTACAGCGCGATCAGGCTACCCAGGCTGAACGGGGTGATTTCACGCAGCAGGATCGAGTTGGTCGGCCGGTTGCCTTCAAACACCTTGAACGGCGCCACGTGCTTGACCTGCTCAGGGGTTTTGCCCTGCTCCGCGAACTCGGCTTCCACCACTTCCAGCGACTTGCCAAACGCCAGCGCTTCGGTCTGAGCGAAGAAGTTGGACAGCAGTTTGGCGTGATGATCGCCCAGCGGGTTATGGCTGATGGCCGGCGCGATGAAATCGCACGGCACCAGCTTGGTGCCCTGGTGGATCAACTGATAGAAAGCATGCTGGCCGTTGGTGCCCGGCTCACCCCAAATGATGGGGCCAGTCTGGTAATCCACCGGGTTGCCGTTGCGATCGACGTACTTGCCGTTGGATTCCATGTTGCCCTGCTGGAAGTAAGCGGCAAAACGGTGCATGTACTGATCGTACGGCAGAATGGCTTCGGTTTCGGCGCCGAAGAAGTTGTTGTACCAAATACCGATCAGCGCCAGCAGCACCGGCAGGTTTTTCTCCGCCGGCGTTTCGGCGAAGTGCTTGTCCATAGCGTGCGCGCCGCTCAGCAGCTGCTCGAAGTTGTCATAACCGATGGACAGCGCGATCGACAGGCCGATCGCCGACCACAGGGAGTAACGGCCACCGACCCAGTCCCAGAATTCGAACATGTTGTCGGTATCGATGCCGAACTCGGCTACCGCTTTGCCGTTGGTGGACAGCGCGGCGAAGTGCTTGGCCACGTGCTGTTGATCGGCGGCGCTGCTCAGGAACCAGTCACGCGCGCTGTGGGCGTTGGTCATGGTTTCCTGAGTGGTGAAGGTTTTGGAGGCCACCAGGAACAGCGTGGTTTCCGGATTCAGCGGCTGCAGCGTTTCGGCGATGTGGGTGCCGTCGACGTTGGAGACGAAGTGCATGTTCAGGTGGTTTTTATAAGGGCGCAGCGCTTCGGTCACCATGTAAGGGCCGAGATCCGAACCGCCGATGCCGATGTTCACCACGTCGGTGATCGGCTTGCCGGTGTAGCCTTTCCACTCGCCGCCGATGACGCGCGCGCAGAACTGTTTGATCTTGGCCAGCACCGCGTTCACTTCCGGCATCACGTCTTTGCCGTCGACCAGGATCGGGCTGTTGCTGCGGTTGCGCAGGGCAATGTGCAGCACCGCGCGATCTTCGGTGCGGTTGATCTTCTCACCGGCGAACATCGATTTGATGGCGCCTTGCAGATCGGTTTCTTTCGCCAACGCCTGCAGCTTCTCCAGGGTTTCCTGCGTGATGCGGTTCTTGGAATAGTCCACCAACATTTGATCGTTGAAGGTCGCGGAGAACCTGGAGAAACGATCGCTGTCCTCGGCGAACAGGTCGGCGATCCGTACGTCTTTCATCTGTGCATAATGTTGCTGCAGGGCTTGCCAAGCAGCGGTTTGACTAGGATTGATATTTTTCATAGCAACACTCTTAGGCTTGAGAATAAAAATGACGCGTTTGTCCGATTGTAGCCTGTTCGACTGTGATTATGATCGCTTTTCTTGCGATAGGCGCTAACTGTCAACGCATTGCCGCCTCGTTTCAGCTTTCACTCTATACTTTTGGCTAACGGCCTGTTATCGGGGTTGCCGAATTGTCATCAGGCTGTGTCATCGTCGTTTATTTCGTCATTTGAAAGGGATCTCGCTTATGGAATTATCCGCCCCGCTCATGTTGGTGCTTATCGGCCTGGCGTCGCTGCTGGCGCAGTGGCTGGCCTGGTTGCTGCGCCTGCCGGCCATCTTGCCGCTGCTGCTGTTCGGCATCGTGCTCGGCCCGACGGTGCATCTGGTACAGCCGGATCTGCTGTTCGGCGATCTGCTGTTTCCGCTGGTGTCGCTGTCGGTAGCGATCATCCTGTTCGAGGGGGCGCTGACGCTGCGCTTCGAGGAGATACGCGGCCTCGGCGGCGTGGTGCGCAACCTGGTCACCGTCGGCATGCTGGTCACCTTTCTGGTCATCAGCCTCGCCAGCTGGTGGCTGCTGGATTTCCCGCCGGAGCTGGCGGCGTTGATCGGCGCGGTGACGGTGGTGACCGGGCCGACGGTGATCGCCCCGCTGATGCGCGTGGTGCGGCCGAACGCCAACATTAACCAGGTGCTGCGCTGGGAAGGGATCGTCATCGATCCGGTCGGCGCCATCTTCACCCTGCTGGTGTTCGAGTTCATCGTGCTGAAGCAGAATGCGGAATCCTATACCCACCTGTTTTGGACGCTGGGCGTGACCGCCGCCGTCGGCCTGATCGCCGGCGCGCTGTTCGGTTACCTGCTCGGCCTGGCGCTGCGCCGCGTCTGGCTGCCGCGCTACCTGCAGAACCTGGCGGTGCTGGCTATTATGCTGACCGCCTTCGGCGTGTCCAACGCCATCGCCGACGAATCCGGTTTGCTGACCGTCACGGTGATGGGCATCTGGCTGGCCAACATGCGCGACGTGGACACCAGCGATATTCTGGCGTTCAAAGAGGAGCTGTCGGCGATCCTGATCTCGGCGCTGTTCATCATTCTGGCGGCGCGGCTCGACATCCAGGCGCTGTGGAACATGGGCTGGCCGCTGCTGCTGCTGCTGCTGGCGGTGCAGTTCATCGCCCGGCCGCTGTGCATCGCGGTGTCGACCTGGCGCTCTTCCCTGCACTGGCGCGATCGGCTGCTGCTGTGCTGGATCGCCCCGCGCGGCATCGTGGCCGCGGCGGTCAGCTCGCTGTTCGCGCTGACGCTGCAGCGCAGCGGCTATCAGGGCGCCGACCGGCTGGTGACCGTGGTGTTCGCCATCATCATCGGCACCGTGGTGTTGCAAAGCCTGACCAGCGGCATAATGGCGCGCTGGCTGCGGGTGCAGCAGCAGAAACCGCGCGGCGTGCTGATCGTCGGCGCCAACAGCGTGGCGCGCATGCTGGCGCAGGCGCTGATCAAGCTGAACGTGCCGGTGATCGTCACCGACAGCAGCTGGGAATACTACCGTCAGGCGCGCATGGACGGCATTCCGGCCTACTATGGCCACGCCTACTCCGAACACGCCGAGAACTACCTCGATCTGAGCAATATCGCCCAGGTGCTGGCGCTGTCGCCCAATCGCCACCAGAACGCGCTGGCGGTCTACCACTTCGGCCATCTCTTCGGCGAAGATCACGTGTTCGCCATCCGTTCGGGGGCGCCGTTGAAAGGGCGCGGCGCCAGCGCGGAAAGTTCGCGTTTCCGCCGGCATGAAATTTTATTTAATCAGGAAGCCACCTACGGCCGCCTGAGCAGCCTGCTCGCCAGGGGGGCCACCATCAAAGCGACCAAATTGAACGAAAATTTCGGTTGGCTGGAGTATTTGGAGAAACATCAGGGCGTTATTCCGCTATTCAGCCAAAAGGAAGACGGTTCTCTGCAACCGATTGGCGCCGGTTCCACGCCCGCGATGCCCTGTACACTTATCGCGCTGGTGCAAGATGAAAATCCCTCACCGTCTGTACGTTGACAGAATGGCGATAACCGGCTATTCCTAACAGCCTACTTGCGCACCCGGTGCGCAAGCCAGAAGAGGCGCGTCGCCCAGGTAGAGTGTCAGAGGAGCCGTTTCTCCGTTGACGGCACCCGAGGGGGAGCGACGCCGAGGTAGGGTAATGGCCGGCCATTATCGTATCGACTACAGGGGCTGAATCCCCTGGGTTGTCACCAGGGGATCGCCCGCAGGGCGATCGACAAGGTGGGGCGCTTCTGGGTGTATCGTAGCCTGACCTCTACGCCTGCCCCCTGTTTACCGCTCTCCCCTTGTGCCAAGGCTATGGAATTACAGTGCCCCAAACGGGCATCCCTGACACGAGGTTTCTAGATGAACCAAGCAGCACCCCAGAATTCCACCGTGGTAGCCAAGTTCGGCGGCACCAGCGTCGCCGACTTTGAAGCCATGAACCGCAGTGCCGACGTCGTGCTGGCCAACCCGCAGGTCCGCCTGGTGGTGTTGTCCGCTTCGGCGGGCGTCACCAACCTGTTGGTCGCCCTGGCCGAGGGTTGCGAGGCCGACAAGCGCAATTACCAGCTTGATGAAATCCGGCGTATCCAGTACGCCATCCTCGATCGCCTCGCGGCGCCGGCGGTGATCCGCGACGAAATAGACCGCCTGCTGGAAAACATCGCCATGCTGTCGGAAGCCGCGTCGCTGGCCACCTCGACGGCGTTGACCGACGAACTGGTCAGCCATGGGGAGCTGATGTCCACCCTGTTGTTCGTTGAAATCCTGCGCGCCCGCAACGTGCAGGCCGAATGGTTCGACGTGCGCAAAGTGATGCGCACCGACGATCACTTCGGCCGCGCCGTGCCGGACAGCGCCGCGCTCAGCGAACTGGCGCAGGCGCAGTTGCAGCCGCGTCTGCAAGAGGCGCTGGTGGTCACCCAGGGCTTTATCGGCAGCGAACCGAAAGGCCGCACCACCACGCTCGGCCGAGGCGGCAGCGACTATACCGCCGCGCTGCTCGGCGAGGCGCTCGGCGTCGGCCGGGTGGATATCTGGACCGACGTGCCGGGCATCTACACCACCGATCCGCGCGTGGTGCCGGCAGCCAAGCGCATCGATAAAATCGGTTTCGAAGAGGCGGCGGAAATGGCCACCTTCGGCGCCAAAGTGCTGCATCCGGCCACCCTGTTGCCGGCGGTGCGCAGCGATATTCCGGTGTTCGTCGGCTCCAGCAAGGATCCGGCGGCCGGCGGCACTCTGGTGTGCAACACCACCGAGAACCCGCCGCTGTTCCGCGCGCTGGCGCTGCGCCGCAAGCAAACGCTGCTGACGCTGCACAGCCTGAACATGCTGCACGCGCGCGGTTTCCTGGCCGAGGTGTTCAACATCCTGGCGCGCCATAATGTCTCCGTCGATCTGATCACCACTTCGGAAGTCAGCATCGCGCTGACCATGGACACCACCGGCGCCACCTCCGTCGGCGGTAGCCTGCTGACCACCTCACTGCTGACCGAACTGTCGTCGCTGTGCCGGGTGGAAGTGGAAGAAAACCTGGCGCTGGTGGCGATCATCGGCAACCAGCTGTCGCGCGCCTGCGGCGTGGGCAAAGAGGTGTTCGGCGTGCTCGATCCGTTCAATATCCGCCTGATCTGCTACGGCGCCAGCAGCTATAACCTGTGCTTCCTGGTGCCGGGCGAAGAAGCCGAGCAGGTGGTGCGTACCCTGCATCACAACCTGTTCGAATAAGTCATTATCCCTGATTGCGGGCGCAGCATGCTGCGCCCCTGCGTCTAAAAAATCCGTTCAAAACCTGCAGGGGTTCAGCATGTTGAGCCCGCAATAAAAACACAACCACATCCACCGTTCTCAATCTGGCTAAGGAAAACCTGCATGCTGGCACTACTCACGCGCTTATTCCCCCTCTGGGCGATACTGCTGTCCGTCGCCGCGTATTACACGCCGACCACCTTTACCGGTATCGGCCCCTACGTCAGCCCGCTGCTGATGCTGATCATGTTCGCCATGGGCGTCACGCTGCGGCTCGACGACTTCAAACGCGTGCTGGCGCGCCCCGGACCGGTGGCGGCAGGCATCTTCCTGCATTATCTGATCATGCCGCTGGCGGCCTGGATCCTGGCGATGCTGTTCCGCATGCCGCCGGATCTGTCCGCCGGCATGGTGCTGGTGGGCAGCGTGGCCAGCGGCACCGCCTCCAACGTGATGATCTATCTGGCCAAGGGTGACGTGGCGCTGTCGGTGACCATCTCGGCGGTCTCGACGCTGGTGGGGGTGTTCGCCACGCCGCTGCTGACCCGTCTGTACGTCGACGCCGAGATCAGCGTCGATATCATGGGCATGCTGTTGAGCATTCTGCAGATTGTGGTGATCCCGATCGGCCTGGGCCTGATCGTCCACCATACCCTGACCAAGGCAGTGAAACGCATCGAGCCACTGTTGCCGGCGTTGTCGATGGTGTGCATTCTGGCGATCATCAGCGCGGTGGTGGCGGGCAGCCAAAGCCATATCGCTTCGGTCGGTCTGGTCGTTATCATCGCGGTGATCCTGCACAACGGCATCGGTCTGCTGAGCGGCTACTGGGGTGGTAAACTGTTCGGCTTCGACGAGTCCACCTGCCGCACGCTGGCGATCGAAGTCGGTATGCAGAACTCCGGGTTGGCGGCCACACTGGGCAAAATCTACTTCTCGCCGCTGGCCGCGCTGCCAGGCGCGCTGTTCTCGGTCTGGCACAACCTCTCCGGTTCGCTGCTGGCGGGTTATTGGTCCGGCCGCCCTATCAAGAAGAAATAAACCGCCTGTAGGGACGCAAACAATTGCGTCCCTTTTCTTTCCTGCGAAATTTCGTATTTCCCACTGGTCGGATTGTCATAATTCCCCTCATCCCCTATCATCCGTGAAAAATAAAAATTCAGATTCTTCCTATCAATGCCGATAATGTTGGTAAGAGGAAGAGACGCTCCACTTTTTTTAATTAATTAAGTCACCAGGGTTGCCCGCCATAAAAGAAGCAGCCTAATTATTATTTAGATATATACCCACCGTCTTATTTGCTGCGGCAAATCAAGATACCTCGCAATGTGCATGTCGCTCATTATTTCGGGCCGGCCGTCGGCCGCCCGTGGTTAACCTCATGGATTGGGCTGGCTGCCCCGGCGGCCTCTCCGAATGGATTACAATGATAAAAAAAATCACCGCCTTGACACTGCTGGTCAGCACGGCCCTTTCCGCCGAAACCCTGCCGGACTCCCACATGATGCGGGATATGTCGATGGGGGAATCACGGCGCGCGTTGCAAGACAGCACGCGTGAAGTCAACCAGTTGATTGAGCAACGCCGCTACCAGCAGCTGAAGCAACAGCGCCTGCTGGCGGAACCGGAACCGGCCGCGCCCGCCCTGCCGCAATCCGCGCAGTGCCTGCCGATCGCCGGCGTTTACCTGCAAGGCATTACCCTGCTCTCGCCGGCCGATTTGTCGGCCCTGAGCGCGCTGCCGGAAAACTGCATCAGCAGCAACGATATCAATCGCCTGACCCGCGAATTAACGCGCCTTTATGTGCAAAAAGGCTATATCACCGCGCGCGTGCAAATTGTTCGCCCTAATTCGCAGGGGGAATTGGGGCTGAGCGTGACCGAAGGATTTATCGAGAAAATAGAAGGCGGCGATCGCTGGGTCAACAGCCGATTATTATTTCCTGGGCTGGAAGGCAAGCCGCTGAAATTAACCGAACTCGATCAAGGATTGGATCAGGCCAATCGTTTGCAATCGAATACCACCAAGCTGGATATATTGCCCGGCCGCCAGGCTGGCGGTTCGGTTATTCGTTTGCGCAATCAGCATGCCAAGCCCTGGCTGATTACCGCCGGCACGGATAATTACGGCCAAAAAAGCACCGGCCGGTGGCTGGCGCGCGCCACTGCCACGTTGGACAGCCCGTTTGGCCTGTCGGACTTTGTCAGCCTGAACGCCAACAGCACGCTGGAAAACCCGGCTCACCGCTATAATCGCGCCTACACCCTGCTCTATTCGCTGCCGTACGGCGCGTTCACCTTCAGCGGGTTCGCCAGCTTCTCGTCCTATGAAAACCACCAGCAGCTGCCGCACAACGTGGTCAAACTGCACGGCCAGACCCAACAGTACGGGCTGCGCAGCGACTACGTGTTTTATCGCGATCACGATCAGATAGACAGCCTGAGCGGCCAGCTGACCTACAAGCGCATCGACAACTACTTCGAAAGCGTGCGCCTTGAGGTCAGCAGCCCAACGCTGACCCTGGCCGAACTGAGCGCCAGCCACCTGCAAATTCTGCCCAATGGCGTGTTCAGCGCCAGCCTCAGCGTCGAGCAGGGGATGCCGTGGCTGGGGGCCGGCCGCCACCCGAGTTCGGTGCACCTCGACAGCCAGTTCACCAAAGGCAAGCTGTTCGCCAACCTCAGCCAGCGCCTCAAGCTGGGTGATGCCACCTATCAGCTCAACAATCTGTTCTACGGCCAGTACAGCCGCGACCCGCTGCCCGGCGTGGAGTGGCTTAGCCTTACCGATCGCAGCGCCGTGCGCGGCTTCAGCCGCAGCACCCAGTCCGGCGACAACGGCTGGTATCTGCAGAACACGCTGTCGCGCAGCTTCAATTTAGGCGCCGCCACGCTGACGCCGCGCCTTGGCGCCGACGTTGGCCGCATTCTGCCGCGTCAGGACAACTCGGGCTGGCGCAGCAGCGCCGGGGTGAGCAGCGGCGCCACGTTACGTTACCGCCAGGCGCTGGTCGATCTCGAGGTCAGCCGCGGCTGGATTTTGTCTAACCACGCTACGCCGGAAGATCCCGTTCAGGTGTTGGCCCGCTTTTCTTACACCTTTTAATCAACAGTTTTGCAGGACCCCACGGCAATATACGGAGATACATGGATGAAAAATAATAACTTCAGACTTTCGGCGGCAGGCAAACTGGCCGCCGCGCTGGCGATTATTCTCGCCGCTTCCGCCGGCGCCTACGCCGCAGAGATCGTTGCGGCCAACGGCGCCAGCGGCCCCGGCGTCTCCACCGCCGCCACCGGCGCGCAGGTGGTCGATATCGTCGCGCCGAACGGCAACGGGCTGTCGCACAACCAATATCAGGACTTCAACGTCAACCAGCCCGGCGCGGTGCTGAACAACTCCCGCGAGGCGGGACTGTCGCAGCTGGCCGGCCAACTGGGCGCCAACCCCAATCTGGGCGGACGCGAAGCTAGCGTGATCCTCAATGAAGTGATCGGCCGCAATCCGTCGCTACTGCATGGCCAGCAAGAGATCTTCGGCATGGCGGCCGACTACGTGCTGGCCAACCCGAACGGCATCAGCTGTCAGGGCTGCGGGTTCATCAATACCAGCCATTCCTCACTGGTGGTCGGCAACCCGCTGGTGGAAAACGGCGTGCTGCAGGGTTACAGCACCTTCGGTAACCGCAACACCCTGAGCCTCAATGGCACCCTGAACGCCGGCGGCGTACTGGATCTGATCGCGCCGAAGATCGACAGCCGCGGCGAAGTGATCGTGCAAGATTTCAAACATTCGAATGGTAAAGTGACCTCGGCGACGATCAACGCCATCAGCGGCCTTAACCGGGTAGCGCGCGACGGCACGGTGCAGGCCAGCCAACAGACGCCGACCGCGCTGGACAGCTACTACCTCGGCAGTATGCAGGCCGGGCGCATCAACATCATCAACACCGCGCAGGGCAGCGGCGTGAAACTGGCCGGCTCGTTGAACGCCGGCGATGAACTCAAGGTGAAAGCCTATGATATCCGCAGCGAAAGCCGCGTCGACGACGCCAGCAGCAACAAAAACGGCGGTGATAACTATCAAAATTACCGTGGCGGCATCTACGTCAACGATCGCAGCAGCAGCCAGAAGCTGACCCGCACCGAGCTGAAAGGCAAGAACATCAGCCTGGTGGCGGATAATCATGCGCACCTCACCGCCACCGATATCCGCGGCGAAGACATTACGCTGCAGGGCGGTAAGCTGACGCTCGACGGCCAGCAGTTGAAGCAGACGCAAGGCCATACCGACGATCGCTGGTTCTACTCCTGGCAATACGACGTCACCCGCGAGCGCGAGCAGCAGCAGCAGGCGGGCAGCACCGTCGCCGCCAGCGGCAGCGCCAAACTCATCAGCACCCAGGAAGACGTGAAGCTGCTGGGCGCCAATGTCAGCGCCGACCGTGCGCTGAGCGTCAAAGCGGCGCGCGACGTACACCTTGCCGGGCTGGTGGAGAAGGATAAATCCAGCGAGCGCGGCTACCAGCGCAATCACACCTCCAGCCTGCGCACCGGCAGATGGAGCAGCAGCGACGAAAGCGAAAGCCTGAAGGCCAGCGAACTGCGCAGCCAGGGCGAACTGACGTTGAAAGCCGGTCGCAATGTCTCGACTCAGGGCGCCAAGATCCACGCCCAGCGCGATCTGACGATCGATGCAGACAGCCAGATCCAGGTCGGGGTGCAGAAAACCGCCAACGCCAAAGCGGTGCGCGATGACAAAACCTCTTGGGGCGGCATCGGCGGCGGCGACAACAAAAACAACAGCAATCGCCGCGAGATCAGCCACGCTTCCGAGCTGACCAGCGGCGGCACCCTGCGCCTGAACGGTCAGCAAGGCGTCACCATTACCGGCAGCAAGGCGCGCGGCCAGAAAGGCGGCGAAGTCACCGCCACCCACGGCGGCCTGCGCATCGACAACGCGCTGAGCACCACCGTGGACAAAATCGACGCGCGCACCGGCACCGCCTTCAACATCACCAGCAGTTCGCACAAGGCCGACAACAGCTACCAGAGCAGCACCGCCAGCGAGCTGAAGTCCGACACCAACCTGACGCTGGTCAGCCACAAGGATGCCGACGTGATCGGCAGCCAGGTCGCCAGCGGCGGTGAGCTGAGCGTCGAGTCGAAGACCGGCAACATCAACGTCAAGGCGGCCGAGCGGCAGCAGAACATCGACGAGCAAAAGACCGCGCTCACCGTTAACGGCTACGCCAAAGAAGCCGGTGACAAGCAGTACCGCGCCGGTTTGCGCATCGAGCACACCCGCGACAGCGAGAAAACCACCCGCACCGAGAATAGCGCCTCAAGCCTCAGCGGCGGCAGCGTGAAGCTCAAGGCGGAGAAGGACGTGACCTTCAGCGGTTCTCAATTGGTCGCCGACAAAGGCGACGCCAGCGTCAGCGGCAACAAGGTTTCGTTCCTGGCGGCCGACGACAAAACGGCCTCAAACACCGAGCAAACCAAGATCGGCGGCGGTTTCTATTACACCGGCGGCATCGACAAGCTCGGCAGCGGCGTAGAGGCCGGTTACGAGAACAGCAAAACGCAGGCGCATAGCAGCAAGGCCGTCACCTCCGGCAGCGACGTCAAAGGCAACCTGACTGTCAACGCCCGTGACAAATTGACCCAGCAAGGCGCGCAGCACAGCGTCGGCGGCGCCTATCAAGAAAACGCCGCAGGCGTCGATCATCTGGCCGCCGCCGACACTACCAGCAGCACCACCACTAAAACCGACGTCGGCGTGAACATCGGCGCCAACGTCGATTACAGCGCCGTGACCCGCCCGGTTGAGCGCGCGGTCGGCAAGGCGGCCAAGCTGGACGCCACCGGCGTTATCAACGACATCGGCGGCATCGGCGCGCCTAACGTCGGCCTGGATATCGGCGCACAGGGCGGCAGCAGCGAAAAACACAGCAGCAGCTCGCAGGCGGTGGTCAGCTCGGTGAAAGCCGGCAGCATCGACATCAATGCCAAAGGCGAAGTGCGCGATCAGGGCACGCAGTACCAGGCGAGCAAAGGCGCGGTCAACCTGACGGCGGACAGCCACCGCAGCGAAGCCGCGGCAAACCGTCAGGACGAGCAGAGCCGCGACACCCGCGGCAGTGCCGGCGTGCGCGTCTACACCACCACCGGCAGCGATCTGACCGTGGACGCCAAGGGCGAAGGCGGCACCCAGCGCAGCAACAGCAGCGCCAGCCAGGCGGTGGCCGGCTCGATCAACGCGGCCAATGGCATCAACGTCAACGTGAAAAAAGACGCGGTCTATCAGGGTACCGCGCTGAACGGCGGCAGCGGTAAAACCGCCGTCAACGCCGGCGGCGATATCCGCTTCGATCAGGCCAGCGACAAACAGAGCGAGAACCACAGCGGCTTTAACGTCAAAGCGTCCGCCAAAGGCGGTTTCACCGCCGACAGCAAAAACTTCGGCGCCGGTTTCGGCGGCGGCACCAACAACGGTGAAAGCAGCAGCAGCACGGCGCAGGTCGGCAACGTCAACGGCCAGAGTGTGGCGCTGAAGGCGGGCCGCGATCTGACGCTGCAGGGCACCAACGTCAAGAGCCAGGGCGACGTCAGCCTGAACGCGGGCAACAAGGTCGCGCTGCAGGCGGCGGAATCGACCCAAACGCGTAAGGAAAGCAAGCTGTCCGGCAATATCGATCTGGGCGCCGGCAGCAGCGACAGCAAGGAAAAAACCGGCGGCAGCCTCTCCGCCGGCGGCGCGTTCGACATCGCCAAGGCGAATGAGTCCGCGACAGAACGCCAGGGTGCTACTATCGCCTCAGACGGCAAGGTCACCCTGTCCGCCAACGGCAAAGGCGATGACGCGCTGCATCTGCAGGGGACAAAAGTCAGCGGCGGCAGCGCCGCGCTCGAAGCGAAAAACGGCGGCATCCTGCTGAAATCCGCCAAGAACGAGCAGCATAAGGACAACTGGAATCTGGGCATCAAAGCCAACGCCAGAGGCGGTCAAACCTTCAACAAGGACGCAGGCGGCAAGGTCGATCCGAACACCGGCAAAGACACCCACACGCTGGGCGCAGGTCTGAAAGTCGGCGTGGAGCAGCAGGATAAAACCACCCACGCCAACACCGGCATCACCGCGGGCGACGTGGCGCTCAACAGCGGCAAAGACACCCGCCTTGCCGGCGCGCGCGTCGACGCCGACAGCGTACAGGGCAAGGTGGGCGGCGATCTGCGCGTTGAAAGCCGCAAAGACGTCGAGACAGGCGTGAAGGTGGATGTGGATGCCGGTCTGAGCCACAGCAACGATCCGGGCAGCAGCATCACCTCCAAGCTGTCGAAGGTCGGCACGCCGCGCTACGCCGGTAAAGTGAAAGAGAAACTGGAAGCCGGGGTGAACAAAGTGGCCGACGCCACCACCGACAAGTACAACAGCGTGGCGCGTCGCCTCGATCCGCAGCAGGATACCACCGGTGCAGTCAGCTTCAGCAAGGCTGACGGCAAAGTCACGCTGCCGGAAACGCCGGCCGGCGAAAAACCGCAGGGCCCACTGTGGGATCGCGGCGCACGCACCGTCGGCGGCGCGGTGAAAGACAGCATCACCGGTCCGGCCGGTCGCCAGGGGCACCTCAAGGTCAATGCCGACGTGGTGAACAACAATGCGGTTGGCGAGCAGTCGGCGATTGCCGGTAAGCACGGCGTGGCGCTGCAGGTCGGCGGCCAAACCCAGCTGACCGGCGGCGAAATCCGCAGCCAGCAGGGCAAGGTGGAACTGGGCGGTAGCCAGGTCAGCCAGCAGGACGTCAGCGGCCAGCGTTATCAGGGCGGCGGCCGCGTCGATGCGGCCGCCACGGTAGGCGGACTGTTAGGCGGCGCGGCGAAGCAAAGCGTCGACGGCAACGTGCCGTTCGCCAGCGGCCATGCCTCAACTCAGCAGGCGGACGCCAAAGCCGGCGTGTTCAGCGGCAAATAACGCTCTCCCCTACGCAACGCCCCCGGTTTTCCGGGGGCGTTTTTTTTACAGCGTGCTTGGGGTGTCTTCCCAGTCGCGATCGTCGTCTTTCGCATCCTGATCCAACACGTTGTAGGCCACGGCGCAAAACAGCGAGTTCAGGCGCTTCATGTCCCCCAACAATCCCAAATGCAGCGAACTGGTCTCGATGCTCTGCACGTTTTGCTGATGCAAACGATCGACGTGCGCGTGCGCATAGCGGCGATCCAGAATGCGGAAGCGGTGCTTGGAACGACGCAGGCGTTTGGCGCTGGTGACGTCGCCGGACAGGAACACCGACAGCCCCAGACGCAGGTTGCCGATCAGCCGTTCGTGCAGCCCGTCCAGTTCCGCCAATCCTTCCGCCGAGAAGGCGCGGCGCGCGGCGTGCGATTTGGCGCCCACGTCGCCGGCCATGCGCTCGATGATGTCGCCCGCCTGTTCCAGGTTGAGCGCCATTTCGATGATTTCCGCCCAGCGGCGCGAATCTTCCTCGCCCAGATCTTCCTTCTGGATCTGCGCCAGATACAGCTTGATGGCGGTGTACAGCACGTCGACGTCATCGTCGAGTCGCCGCACCTCTTTATCCACGCCTTGCTTACCGTGCAGCACTTCGCGCTGCAGGATCATCATGTGTTCCACCACGTCGCCCATGCGCAGCGTTTCGCGCGCCGCGTTGGCCAGCGCCAGCGTCGGCGTATCCAGCGCGCTGGCGTCCAGATGACGCGGCCGCATGCGCGGGTCGTCGGCCGCCACGTCGACGATCAGCCGTTCGCACAGCGTCGCCATCGGCCCGGCCAGCGGGATCATCACCAGACAACGGATCAGGTTGTAGAACACGTGGAAATAGATCACCAGCTCTTCGCTGCCGCCCGGCAGTTGAGCCATCACATCCGCCAGATAGGAGACGAACGGCAAAACGAGGATGCAGCCCACCAATTTGAACAGCAGGCTGCCGAGCGCCACGCGCCGCCCGGCGGCGTTCTGGCCGCTGGCGTTGATCATCGCCAGCAGGCCGCTGCCGAGGTTGGCGCCGATCACCAGACAGAGCGCCACCTTCAGCGAAATCACGCCGGTGGCGGTCAGGGTGGCGGTCAGCAGCACCGCGGCCAGGCTGGAATAGCTGACGATGGCGAACAGCGCGCCGGTCAGGGCGTCCAGCATCACATCGCCGGTCAGCGACGAGAACAGCACTTTCACCCCTGCCGCCTGGGTGATCGGCGTGGCGGCGGCCACGATCAGTTCCAGCGCCAGCACGATCAGCCCCAGACCGATCAGAACGCGTCCGATCTGGCCGATCCGCATCTGTTTGCGGCTGAGGAACAGGAAGACGCCGACCAGGATCAGCAGCGGCGACAGCCAGGAAAGATCGAAGGTCAACACGCGCGCCATCAGCGCGGTGCCGACGTCGGCGCCCAGCATGATCACCAGCGCAGGCGCCAGCCCCACCAGCCCCTGCGCGACGAAAGAGGTCACCAGCAGCGCGGTGGCGTTGCTGCTTTGCACCAGCGCGGTCACGCCGATGCCGGAAACGAACGCCAGCGGTTTTTTCTCAACGCTGTCGCTCAACACGCGCCGCAGATTGGCGCCGTAAACCCGCATGATCCCGGTGCGCACGATGTGGGTGCCCCACACCAACAGCGCCACGGACGAAAGCAGGTGAAGAAGGGTCAGCACGGAAGATACGCTCCATTAACGCCCGGCCAAAGGAGGCTGATACCCGATGCCTGTCACGCGACGCAGAGAGGCGAACCAAAGGATGACGGGTACAGCGCGCGGTCCCGCCTGCCGGGCGTGGGTCTGGCAGGACAGCGGGCGGGCGGCAGACCGCAGAAGAGAAGGGTTAAGGCGGCGGTGGGAGAGCCCCGGCGCCGCGCTGCGAAGTCATGCAACTTCCCGCAATACAACAGGTTCCAAGTGTAGCCCAATTTCCGCGCCGTCGGGCCGCAGATCGGCCACCGAACGGTTGAGCACGTCAACCAGCAACTCTACCTCGCGAACCTGAATCCGATAGCGTACCACATTCCCGAGCAAACTGTGGCCAAGGATCACCCCGCCGATCCCCTGTCCGGCCGGCAACAGCCCGATAGACTCGGGGCGGATCGCCACCTTGCCGGCATAGCTGCGCCCGGTCAGCCGGCCGGCCTGTTCGGCGCTCAGCAGGTTATAGTTGCCGATAAAACCGGCGGCGAAGGCGTCCGCCGGCTGGGTATACAGGGTTTCCGCATCACCGCTCTGCACGATCTGCCCCTTGTTCATCAGGACGATGCGATCCGACAGGGTCAGCGCCTCTTCCTGATCGTGGGTGACGAAGATCGCCGTCAGGTTCAGCTCGCGTTGAATGCGCCGGATCTGCTCGCGCAGATGTTTGCGGATGCGCGCGTCCAGCGCTGACAGCGGTTCGTCGAGCAGCAGCAGACGCGGGCGCGTGACCAGCGATCGCGCCAGCGCCACGCGCTGACACTGGCCGCCCGACAGCTGGTGCGGATAGCGCTTCGCCAGATCGCTCAGCTCCACCAGCGCCAGCACCTCCTGCACCCGCTGGCCGATCTGCCCGGCCGCCAGCTTCTGCATTTTCAGGCCGAAGGCCACGTTGCCTTCCACCGTCATATTGGGAAACAGCGCATAGCTTTGGAACACCATGCCGATGCCGCGCTTTTGCGGCGCCAGCGGCACCAGATCCTGGCCCTGCAGTAAAATTTGCCCGCTGTCGACCGGGGTCAGGCCGGCCAGACAGCGCAACAGCGTCGACTTGCCGCAGCCGCTTGGCCCCAGCAGGGTGACGAACTCCCCCTCTTCGGCGGTGAAATCGATATCCTGAAACACCTGGGTCTGGCCATAGTGTTTGTTCAGGCGGGTGACGTTGAGATAAGCCATCGGGTTAACCCTTGTTTTTATTCAGCAGGTTCGCCAGCCAGGTGACGAGCAGCACCACGGCGAAATAGGAGATGACCAGCGCGCTGGTAAAGTGCCCGCTGCCGTTGCGCATATTGAACAGATAGACCTGCAGCGTTTCATACTGGCTGCCCACCAGCAGGTTGGCGAACACGAACTCGCCGATCAGGAACGAGAACGACAGCAGCACGGCGATCGTTCCGCCCTTGCGCAGATTCGGCAGCACCACCCACAGCGCCGCCCGCCAGGTGCTGGCGCCGAGCAAGTGCGCGGCGTCCATCAGATCGCGCAGGTTGATCGCCTGCATGTTGTTGCTGATGGCGCGGTAGATAAACGGCAGCGCGATGGTGAAATAGCAACCCACCAAAATCCAGGGGGTGCCGAGCAGCGGCAGCGGATCGGCGGCGAACAGTTGCATCAGCCCCACCGCCGACACCACCGGCGGCACGGCGAACGGCAGCAGAATCAGCACGTTCATCACCGCGTCCAGCTTGGGGAAGTAGTAAGCGATCACAAACATCGCCGGCAGGATCACCACCACCGACAGCAGCAGCGTGCCGAAGCAGATCAGCAGCGAGTGCCACAGCGCCTGCAAAAAGCGCGGATCGCTCCACAGCGCCGTCAGCCACTTCAGGGTAAAACCGTCCGGCAAAATGGTGGCGCCCCACTGGGTAGCCAGCGCGTAAATCAGCGTCGCCGCCAGCGGCAGCAGCAGGATCAACAGCAGCAGGCCGGTCACCGTGCGGTGGTACAAGCGTTCAACACGCGACATGAGCATTCTCCAGCCGGTTATGAGCGCGCATTGAGGTAGCTCCTGCGCAGCATCCATTGGTGGATCACCGTGATAAACGCCATCATCACCACCAGCAGCATCGCCAGCGCGCTGGCCAGGTTCGGATCGAGGGAGATGTCCCCCGCCACCAGTGCCGAGATGCGGATCGGGATCACGTTGAAGTTGCCGGTGGTCAGCGCATACACCGTGGCGTAGGCGCCCAGCGCGTTGGCCAGCAGGATGACGAAGGTGCCCATCAGCGCCGGCGCCAGCACCGGCAGGCCAATATGCCGCCAGTAGCGCCAGGGGCCGGCGCCGAGCAGCGCCGCCGATTCGCGCCAGTCGGCGCGCAGCGCGTCGAATGCCGGATACAGCAGCAGCACCCCGAGCGGGATCTGGAAGTAGGTATACAGCACGATCAGGCCGCTCTTCGAATAGAGGTTGAAGCTCTCCATCAGGCCGTATTTGCGCAGCAGCAACGTCAGGCAACCGTTCAGCCCCAGCAGAATGACGAAGGCGAACGCCAGCGGCACCCCGGCGAAGTTGCTGGTCATGTTGGTGAACGACATCACGAAGTCATGAAACCGGGTCTGGCCGAGCTGGCGCAGTGAGTAACTGCCAACTAATGCGATCAGCAAGCCGTAGACGCTCGACCATAACGAGATCTCCAGCGAGAACTGAAACGCCTGCAGGTAGAACGGCGAGGTGAGGATATCGACATAGTTGCCCCAGCCCCAGCCGCTGGTCTCGCTGAAAAAGCTGTGAATGGCGATCCACACCAGCGGGGCGATCTGAAACGCGCCGAACAGCACGATAAACGGCAGCAGGCACAGTGCGGCGATCCATTTGGTTTTGCTGTTCATCGCGCATCCTGCACCAGCAACGCCCGGCAGCGCGGCTTGTCGTGCGGTGCCTGCAGCAGATCGCAGATCGTGCCGCACAGCTCGGTTTGCTGCGGATCGGCGTCATCCAGGCTGAAGCCCGCGCCGAACACGAACAGCGGCACCTGGCGCTCTTCCGGCAACACCCCGCCGTGGCTGCGATCGTCGTTCATGCCGTGGTCGGCGGTAACCAGCACCTGATAACCGGCCGCCAGCCACTCGGGCAGATAGCGCGACAGCGAGCCGTCGGCGCGGCGCGCCGCGTTGCGGTACTGCGGCGAAGAGAGGCCGAAGCGGTGCCCGGCGTCGTCGATGTTCATCGGGTGGATCAGCAGGAAATCCGGCTGATGACGCTGGCGCAGGCTTTCGGCGTCGTCGAACAGATGGCTGTCGGGATAGCCGTCGTCGTAATAGAAATGGCCGTGCTGAATCGGCAGCTCGGGAGCGTCAGTGTGGCGGTCGCGCGCGGCGTCGAACGGCGTGCGGTTATACAATTCGCTGAACCAATGATACGCGGCGGCGGCGGTGGTCAGCCCGGCGGCGCGCGCGTAATGAAACACGCTTTGTTGATGAGAAAGGCGCGAGACGTGGTTGTGCACCACACCGCTCTCCACCGGCGTGACGCCGGTGAGGATGCATTCATACAGCGGCCGGGAGAGCGAGGGCAACTCGCTCTCCAGCAGGTACAACCGCCCGCGTCCCGCCGCGCATTCGGCCTGCAGATACCCCATGGCGTCGTGCGCCACCCGGTAGTTGAGGCCGTCCAGCAGCACGAGGATCGTTTTCATGGTGCGTTAACTCACTGCTGCATAAACATAATGACGTTTTCCTGCCACAGACGCGGCAGCGCTTTGGCGCTCTGTTCCCAGGCCGCCGGATCGGCGATCGGGTGCGCATTCTTGTACTGCTCGGCCGGCAGCAGCTTGGCCTTGACGTCGTCCGGCAGCGTCAGATGCTCGGCGCGGATCGGACGCGCATAGCCGCGCGCCAGGTTGATCTGGCCGGCGTCGGAGAAGATGTATTCGCGCGCCAGTTTGGCGGCGTTCGGGTGCTTGGCGTATTTGTTGATGATGGTGGTGTAGCCGGAGGTGATCGAGCCGTCCGACGGGATCAGCACTTCAAAACGGGTTTTGTCGATCTGGTCGCGGTAGTTCAGGCCGTTGAAGTCCCACACCACGCCAACCTGCACTTCCCCTTTCTCCAGCGATGCGATCACCGGGTTACTCAGGCTCAGTCGGCCGGCCTTGGCCAGCTTGCCGAAGAATTCCAGGCCCGGCTTGAGGTTTTTCTCGTTGCCGCCCATGGCGTAGGTGGCCGCCAGCACGCCGCTGGCCGCCTGCGACGCGGTGCCGACGTCGCCGATGGTGACCTGATAGCTGCCCTTCAGCAGATCGGCCCAGCTGTGCGGGATGTCTTTCACCTGCTGTTTGTTGATGATAAAGGCGATGGTGCCGGTATAAGCCAGCGCCCAGTGGCCGTCTTTGTCTTTCGCCCACTCCGGCACCTGATCCCAGGTAGACGGTTTGTACGGCTGCGTCACGCCCTTCTGTACCGCCACCGGGCCGAAGGCCGCGCCGACGTCACCAATGTCCGCCGTGGCGTTGTTCTTTTCCGCATCGAATTTGGCGATCTCCTGCGCGGAGCTCATGTCGGTATCGACATGCTTCAGGCCGTACTTGCTCAACAGATCTTGCCAGGTGCCTTTCCAGTTGGCCCAGCTGTCCGGCATGCCGACGCTGTTGACTTCGCCTTCTTTCTTCGCGGCCTGCTCCAGCGCCGCCAGATCGGTATCCGCGGCCCAGCTCATCTGGCTGGATAACACGATGGCACTGGTTAACACAGAAGCGCACAAACGTTTCATAACTGATGCTCCAGGTGGTAGTGTGGGGAGGGCTGGACTAGTCCAGCAAGGACCAAACCAATCTAACGGACGAATGTGATAATTATATGTCAGCTTAAAAAAGCGACAGTTTTATCACCCATTGCAACGGCGAAAACGCGACGCTGGTCTACCTTAAAGGCCAAACGCACTGAAACGGGACACCTGCTGTATGAGTGAAGCACCGACGACCGTCGCCACCATCTGCCAAACGCTGCACGCCCGCATCACCGCCGGCGAGTTCGCCGTGGGCGGCAAGCTGCCCTCCGAACGCGCCCTGAGCGAGCAATTCGCCACCACCCGCATTACCCTGCAGGAGGCGCTCGGCCAGCTGGAGGCGCAGGGCGTCATCTACCGCCAGGTGCGTCGCGGCTGGTTCATCTCGCCGCCACGTTTGATCTACAACCCGCTGCAGCGCAGCCATTTTCACGCCATGGCGCAGCAGCAGGGGCGCGCCGCGCATACCGAAGCGATCGACAGCGCGGTCGTCACGCTCGACGCGCCGCTGGCCGGCCGCCTGGCGCTGCCCTCCGGCGCCGAGGCCTATCGCATTCGTCGGCTGCGCTACATCGACGGACGTGCGGTGCTGTACTGCGAGCACTACCTTAATCCGGCCTATTTCCCCGGCATTCTGGACGAAGATCTGACCCAGTCGCTGACCGCGCTGTACGCCGCGCGCTACGGCATTCACTACGGCCGGGTGCGTTTCGACATGCTGCCCACCCTGCTGCCGCAGCAGGCCGCCGCCATGCTGAAGGTGACCTACGGCAGCCCGGCGCTGTTCATTACGCGGGTGAATCGCGATCAGCACGACAGGGTGATCGATTGCGACCTGGAGTATTGGCGGTACGACGCGCTGCACATCGATGTGGAAGCGCTGTAAATGACAAGGGCGCATCGCTGCGCCCTTAAAGAGGAAAGTCAGTCGGCGTCGTAGCCGAGGTTTGGCGCCAGCCAGCGCTCGACCTCGCTCACGCTCATCCCTTTACGCGCCGCGTAGTCTTCCACCTGATCGCGCTGGATCTGCGCCACCGCGAAGTACTTGCTCTCGGGGTGACTGAAGTACCAGCCGGATACCGCCGCCCCCGGCCACATGGCGAAGGACTCCGTCAGTTCCATACCGGTGTGGCGGTTGACGTCCAGCAGCTGCCAGATGGTCGCTTTTTCGGTGTGCTCCGGGCAGGCCGGGTAACCCGGCGCCGGCCGGATGCCCTGATAGTTTTCGCGGATCAGCTCCTCGTTGCTCAGGCTCTCGTCGGCGGCATAGCCCCAGTGCAGCTTGCGCACCTGTTCGTGCAGGTATTCGGCGAAGGCCTCCGCCAAACGATCCGCCAGCGCCTTGACCATGATTTTGTTGTAATCGTCATGTTGCGCGTCGTACGCCGCCGCCAGCGCGTCTTCCTCCAGCCCGCCGGTCACCGCGAAGGCGCCGAAGTAGTCGGCTTTGCCGCTGCTTTTCGGCGCCACGAAGTCCGCCAGGCAGTAGTTCGGGAAGTCGGTTTTTTCCGTCTGCTGGCGCAGATGGCGGCTCACCGCCAGCACCTCGTCACGCCGTTCGTCGCGGTATACTTCCACGTCATCGCCGACGCGGTTGGCCGGGAACAGGCCGTAAACGCCGCGCGGGTTGAGGCTGCGCTCGGCGGCCAACCGATCCAGCATCTGATTGGCGTCATGGAACAGGCGCTTGGCCTCTTCCCCCACCACCTCATCCTCGAGGATGCGCGGGTATTTGCCCGCCAGCGACCAGGTCATGAAGAACGGCGTCCAGTCGATATAGTGGCGCAGCGTCTCGATGCCGGCCGACACCGGAAACACGCCAAGCTGCCGCGGCGCCGGCGGCTGATAGTCGGCCCAGTTCAGCGCCATGGCGTTGGCGCGCGCCTTGTGCAAATCGACCGGCGGCGTGCGCGGCTTTTTGCGCGCGTGTTGAATGCGCACCGTTTCATACTCTTTGCGGGTGCGCGCCACGAACTCGTCGCGCTGGGTGGCGGACAGCAGCGCCGACACCACGCCCACGGTGCGCGAGGCGTTTTGCACATAGGTGGTCGGGCCGCTGTAGTTCTGCTCGATTTTCACCGCGGTGTGCGCCTTGGAGGTGGTAGCGCCGCCGATCAGCAGCGGCAGGGTAAAGCCCTGGCGCTCCATCTCTTTGGCCACGTTGACCATCTCGTCGAGCGACGGCGTGATCAGCCCCGACAGGCCGATGATGTCGACGTTCTCCTCGCGCGCGGTGCGCAGGATTTTCTCCGTCGGCACCATCACGCCCAGATCGACGATTTCATAGTTGTTGCACTGCAGCACCACGCCGACGATGTTCTTGCCGATGTCGTGCACGTCGCCCTTCACCGTCGCCAGCAGGATTTTCCCCGCGGAGGTGCCCTGCTGCTTGCTGGCCTCGATGTACGGTTCCAGGTAGGCCACCGCCTGCTTCATCACGCGGGCGGATTTCACCACCTGCGGCAGGAACATCTTGCCCTCGCCGAACAGATCGCCGACCACGTTCATCCCCGCCATCAGCGGCCCTTCAATCACTTCGATCGGCCGTTCGGCCTGCTGCCGCGCCTCTTCGGTGTCCAGTTCGATAAACTCGGTGATGCCCTTCACCAGCGAGTATTCCAGCCGCTTTTCCACCGGCCAACCGCGCCACTCCGCCTGCTGCACCGCCGCTTCGCCGTCTTTGCTGCCGCGGTACTTTTCCGCCAGCTCCAGCAGGCGTTCGGTGCCGTCCTCGCGACGGTTGAGGATCACGTCCTCTACCGCCTCGCGCAGCTCGCCAGGCAGATCGTCGTAAATCGCCAGCTGCCCGGCGTTGACGATGCCCATGTCCATACCATTGCGAATGGCGTGATACAGGAACACCGCGTGGATCGCTTCACGCACCGGATCGTTACCGCGGAACGAGAACGACACGTTGGACACCCCGCCGGAGATCATCGCATGCGGCAGGTGGGTTTTGATGTCGGCGCAGGCTTCGATAAAGTCGACGGCGTAGTTGTTGTGCTCGTCGATGCCGGTGGCGACGGCGAAGATATTCGGGTCGAAAATGATGTCTTCCGGCGGGAAACCGACGCGTTCGGTCAAAATTTTATAGGCGCGGCGACAGATCTCGAACTTGCGCTCGCGGGTGTCCGCCTGGCCCACTTCGTCGAACGCCATCACCACCACCGCGGCGCCGTAGCGGCGCACCAGCCGGGCATGGTGGATAAAGGCCTCTTCGCCCTCCTTCATCGAGATCGAGTTGACGATGCCCTTGCCCTGAATGCACTTCAGGCCTTTCTCGATAACGGACCACTTGGAGGAGTCGATCATGATCGGCACCCGGGCGATATCCGGCTCGCCGGCGATCAGGTTGAGGAAACGCACCATCGCCGCTTCGGCGTCGAGCATCCCCTCGTCCATGTTGATGTCGATGATCTGCGCGCCACTCTCGACCTGCTGGCGCGCCACGTCGAGCGCCTCGTTGTATTTCTCTTCTTTGATCAGGCGTTTGAAACGTGCCGAACCGGTGACGTTGGTGCGCTCGCCGACGTTGACGAACAGGGTGTTGGCGTCGATGGTCAGCGGTTCCAGACCGGCCAGGCGGCAGGCGACCGGTATATCCGGCAGCCGGCGCGGCGGCACGCCCTCGACCGCCTTGGCCATCGCGGCGATATGTTCCGGCGTGGTGCCGCAGCAACCGCCGATGATATTGAGGAAGCCGGCCTGCGCCCACTCCCCGACCTGGCGCGCCATCTCGGCCGCATCCAGATCGTATTCGCCGAAGGCGTTCGGCAAACCGGCGTTCGGGTGCGCGGTGACGTAGGTCTCCGAGATGCGCGCCAGCTCGGCGACGTACTGACGCAGCTCATCCGGCCCCAGAGCGCAGTTCAGGCCGAAGGTCAGCGGCTTGACGTGGCGCAGCGAATTGTAAAACGCTTCGGTGGTCTGGCCGGACAGGGTGCGGCCGGAGGCGTCGGTGATGGTGCCGGAAATCATGATCGGCAGTTCCACCCCCAGCGCTTCGAATTCGGTTTCCACCGCAAAAGCGGCGGCCTTGGCGTTGAGGGTGTCGAAGATGGTTTCGATCATGATCAGATCGACGCCGCCCTCCACCAGCGCGCGGGTCGATTCGCGGTAAGCCGCCACCAGTTCATCGAACGAGATGTTGCGGAACGCCGGATCGTTGACGTTCGGCGAGATGGACGCGGTGCGGTTGGTCGGCCCCAACACCCCGGCGACGTAGCGCGGTTTTTCCGGCGTGCGCGCCGTCCATTCGTCGGCGCAGGCGCGCGCAAGGCAGGCGGCCTGATAGTTAATCTCGGCGGACAGCGACTCCATATGGTAGTCGGCCATGGCGATAGAGGTGGCGTTGAAGGTATTGGTCTCAAGGATATCGGCGCCCGCCTCGAGATAGGCGTAATGAATGGCGGTGATCACTTCCGGCTTGGTCAGCACCAGCAGATCGTTATTGCCTTTCAGATCGCTGCGCCAGTCGGCGAAACGCTCACCGCGGAAATCGCGCTCATCCAGACGGTAGCTCTGGATCATGGTGCCCATGCCGCCGTCCAACACCAAAATGCGCTGCGCTAACTGGCGGCGCAGTTGTTCTACTCGATTCGTCACTGTAACCCCTTCCATTGCCATCCAGCCCATTGCTCAACTGCCGCAAACACCAACGAGTCATCCTAGCACAGCTTGTAAGGACAAAGGGCCAGGCAACAATTGAGAGTTTTTCAGGTTGTGCGCCAACACCTCCGATGAGCTGACGGCGGCTTGCAATTCATCGGCAAAAAACGAAAATGAATTCCATCATACGGAAAAAGGAATCTCACCCATGGCCACCCCTGCTCCCGCCAAGCGCGGCAAGAAGCCCCGCGCAGCAGCCCCCGCCGCCAGTGCGGCGACCGGTCAGGTACAATCGTTGACCCGTGGCCTGAAACTGTTGGAATACATTTCGGAAGCCCAGGGCAACGTGGCGCTGACCGATCTGGCCCAGCAGGCCGGCCTGCCGAACTCCACCACTCACCGCCTGCTCACCACCATGCAGCAGCAGGGATTCGTGCGCCAGGTCGGCGATCTCGGCCTGTGGACCATCGGCTCGCACGCCTTTGTGGTCGGCAGCAGCTTCCTGCAAAGCCGCAACCTGCTGGCGATGGTGCATCCGACGCTGCGCCGCCTGATGGAGGAGTCCGGCGAAACCGTCAACCTGGCGGTGCTGGATACCAGCGAGTACCAGGCGATCATCATCGATCAGGTGCAGTGCACGGCGCTGATGCGCATGTCGGCGCCGATCGGCGGCAAACTGCCGATGCACGCCTCCGGCGCCGGCAAAGCGTTCCTCGCCACCCTGCCGGACGATCAGGTGACCAAACTGCTGCATAAGAAAGGCATGCACACCTACACGCCGCATACCCTGACGCCGCACAACCTGAAAGAGGGGCTGGCGCAGATCCGCAAACAGGGCTTCTCCTTTGACGACGAAGAGCACGCGCTCGGCCTGCGCTGCGTGGCGGCCTGCATCTTCGACGAACACCGCGAAGCCTTCGCCGCCATTTCCATCTCCGGCCCGGTGTCGCGCATCACTGACGATCGCGTGATCGAGCTGGGCGCGCTGGTGATCCACGCGTCGAAAGAGATCAGCCTGGCCTACGGCGGCGTGCGCTAATCCTGTCCATCCGAGGGGCGCCGCAGCGCGCCCTTGTTCCCCCGCTCTGTTCTGTTGTCAGCATGTAACAGGCTGTCGGCATCCTGTTTAGCGCACAGGAAAAAAGCTTGAAGCCGATCACAGTTAACGATCCTCACGGCGAAAGCCCATTGCAACCGCTCAAACTTCCTTCGACAATGTTACCGATAACATGTTACCGGTAACAATCAAGCTGAACGAAGGTAACGTCACCCGGTGTTTTGGAGCCAAGCCATGACCAACAATCAAAATCGCATTTACGTCGTTATGGGCGTTTCCGGCAGCGGCAAGTCCGCCGTCGCCGCCGCCGCGGCCCGCCAACTCTCTGCCGGCTTCCTCGACGGCGACTTCCTGCACCCGCGCAGCAACATCCTGAAGATGGCCGCCGGGGAAGCGTTGAACGATGACGATCGCGCCCCGTGGCTGGCCGCGCTCAACGACGCCGCCTTCGCCATGCAGCGCACCAACAACGTGTCGATCATCGTCTGTTCGGCGTTGAAAAAGCAGTATCGCGACCGCCTGCGCGCCGGCAACGGCAACCTGTCATTCATCTATCTGCACGGAGAGTTCCCGGTGATCGAATCCCGCCTGGCGGCGCGCAACGGCCACTTCTTCAAGCCGCAGATGCTGGTCACCCAGTTCGCCGCGCTGGAGCAACCGGGCGCCGACGAGAACGACGTGATGGCGATCGACATCAATCAGCCGCTGGACGCGGTGATCGCCGATACCGTGCGCCATATCCAGAGCTTCCTGCCGCAGGACGTGTGCGCGTGAGTACCGTAACGCTGGTCGGTACCGCAGTCGGCTCGGTTTTACTGCTGTTATTCCTGGTGATGAAGGCGCGCATGCACGCCTTCGTCGCGCTGATGCTGGTGTCCATCGCCGCCGGCATTTTCTCCGGCATGCCGCTGGAACACATCGCCGACACCATGCAAAAAGGCATGGGCGACACGCTGGGCTTCCTGGCGATCGTGGTGGCGCTCGGGGCGATGTTCGGCAAGATCCTGCATGAGGTCGGCGCGCTCGATCAAATTGCGGCGCAATTGCTGAAACGATTCGGACAAAGCAAGGCGCACTACGCGCTCGGCATCGCCGGGCTGATCTGCGCGCTGCCGCTGTTCTTCGACGTGGCGGTGGTGCTGCTGATCGGCATCGTGTTCGCCGTGGCGCGCCGCACCGACGGCAATATCGTCAAGCTGGCTATTCCGCTGTTCGCCGGCGTGGCCGCCGCCGCCTCCTTCCTGCTGCCGGGGCCGGTGCCGATGCTGCTGGCGTCGCAGATGAAGGCCGATTTCGGCTGGATGATCGCCATCGGCCTGGTAGCGGCGGTGATCGGCATGCTGATCGCCGGCCCGCTGTACGGCAGCTTTATCAGCCGTTTCGTCAACTGGCCGATGCCGCCGGAAGAGAATGAGCCGACGCTGACCAAGGGCAATCTGCCGTCGTTCGGCTTCAGCCTGGCGCTGGTGCTGTGCCCGCTGGTGCTGGTCGGCATGAAAACCATCGGCGCGCGGCTGGTCACCCCCGGCTCGCAGCTGCAGCAGTGGCTGGAGTTTATCGGCCACCCGTTCACCGCCATCCTGCTGGCCTGCCTGATCGTGATTTACGGTCTGGCGAAGCCGCGCGGCATGAGCAACGAACAGACGCTGGCCATCTGCTCCGCCGCGGTGCAGCCGGCCGGGATCATCCTGCTGATGACCGGCGCCGGCGGGGTGTTCAAGCAGATCCTGGTGGATTCCGGCGTCGGGCCGGCGCTGGGTGACGCCATGATCGGCGCCGGCCTGCCGATCGCCGTGGCCGCCTTTGCGCTCTCCGCCATGGTGCGGGTGATCCAGGGCTCGGCCACCGTCGCCTGCCTGACCACCGTCGGCCTGGTGCTGCCGGTCACCAGCCAGCTCGGGCTCAGCGGCGGGCAACTGGCCGCGCTGGCCATCTGCATCGCCGGCGGCTCCATCGTGCTGAGCCACGTCAACGACGCCGGCTTCTGGCTGTTCGGCAAATTCACCGGCGCCAACGAACTGCAAACGCTGAAAACCTGGACGGTGATGGAAACCATTCTGGGCAGCGTCGGCGGCGCCATCGGCATGATTGCATTCACGATGTTTTAAATCCTAAATCGCCCCCGGCCTTGCACACCAGGGCTGCAAATCACCCCCGGGGGCACCGCCACAGGCGGCGACTATAACAACAGCAATGTGAGGAAGGCATGATTAATCCAACCTTGTCCCGTGTCACACAGCGCATCATCGACCGTTCCCAGGCCAGCCGCGCCGCCTATCTGGCGCGTATCGAGGCGGCCCGCTCCCAAACCGTCCACCGCGCGCAGCTCGCCTGCGGCAACCTGGCCCACGGTTTCGCCGCCTGTCAGCCCGATGACAAGGCGTCGCTGAAAAACATGGTGCGCAGCGATATCGCCATCATCACCGCCTACAACGACATGCTGTCGGCCCACCAGCCGTACGAACATTACCCACAGCGGCTGAAACAGGCGCTGAAGGCGGTGGGCGCCGTGGGCCAGGTGGCCGGCGGCGTGCCGGCGATGTGCGACGGCGTGACGCAGGGGCAGGACGGCATGGAGCTGTCGCTGATGAGCCGTGACGTGATCGCCATGTCGGCCGCCGTCGGCCTGTCGCACAATATGTTCGACGGCGCGCTGTTCCTCGGCATCTGCGACAAGATCGTGCCGGGGCTGGTGATGGCCGCCCTCTCCTTCGGCCACCTGCCCGCGCTGTTCGTGCCGGCCGGCCCGATGAGCAGCGGCCTGCCGAACAAGGAAAAAGTGCGCGTACGCCAGCTGTACGCTGAGGGCAAGGCCGACCGTTTGGCGCTGCTGGAGGCCGAGGCGGCCTCTTATCACGGCATCGGCACCTGCACCTTCTACGGCACCGCCAACACCAACCAGATGGTGATGGAAGTGATGGGTTTGCATCTGCCGGGCGCCTCCTTCGTCCATCCTGACACGCCGCTGCGCGACGCGCTGAACGACGCCGCCGCGCGCCAGGTGACCCGACTGACCGACACCGCCGGCAACTACCTGCCGATCGGCCGCCTGGTGGACGAGAAAGTGGTGGTGAACGGCATCGTCTCGCTGCTGGCGACCGGCGGCTCAACCAACCTGACCATGCATCTGGTGGCGATGGCGCGGGCGGCGGGCATCATCATCACCTGGGACGATTTCTCGGAGCTGTCGGAGGCGGTGCCGCTGCTGTGCCGTATCTATCCGAACGGCCCGGCCGACATCAACCAGTTCCAGGCCGCCGGCGGCGTGCCGCTGGTGGTGCGCGAGCTGCTGCAACACGGCCTGCTGCACGAAGACGTGCATACCGTGGCCGGTTTCGGCCTGCGCCGCTACACCCAGGAACCGTGGCTGGATAACGGCCAACTGGTGTGGCGCGAAGGCGTGGCCGGCTCGCTCGACGCCAGCGTGATCGCCAGCGTGGCCCAGCCGTTCGAACATCACGGCGGCACCAAAGTGATGGCCGGCAATCTGGGCCGCGCGGTGATGAAAACCTCGGCGGTGCCCGCCGATAACCAGATCATCGAAGCGCCGGCGGTGGTGTTCGACAGCCAGCACGATATCGTGCCGGCGTTCGAAGCCGGCAAGCTGGATCGCGATTGCGTGGTGGTGGTGCGCTTCCAGGGGCCGCAGGCCAACGGCATGCCGGAGCTGCACAAGCTGATGCCCCCGCTGGGCGTGTTGATGGATCGCGGCTTCAAAGTGGCGCTGGTGACCGACGGCCGCCTGTCCGGCGCCTCCGGCAAGGTGCCTTCCGCCATTCACGTCACCCCGGAAGCCTATACCGGCGGCCTGCTGGCGAAAGTGCGCGACGGCGATCCGATCCGCGTCAACGGCCGCAGCGGCGAGCTGCAGGTGCTGGTCGACGCCGACGAGTTGGCGCGGCGCACGCCTTGCCAACCCGATCTGAGCGCAGAACATATCGGCTGCGGCCGCGAGCTGTTCGGCGCGCTGCGCAGCCAGCTGTCCGGCGCCGAGCAGGGCGCCTGCTGCATCAAATTTTAATCGATAGCCTGGCCGCATCGCCGCCTGGCGGCGGCCACAGAGGAGAACGTCAGCATGAACAAGTGGACAACAAGCGCCGAGCAGATCCTGACGGCGGGGCCGGTGGTGCCGGTCATCGTGATCAACAAGCTGGAGCATGCGGTGCCGCTGGCGAAAGCACTGGTCGCCGGCGGCGTGCGGGTGCTGGAAGTGACGCTGCGCACCGCCTGCGCCATGGACGCCATTCGCGCCATCGCCCAAGAAGTGCCGGAAGCGATCATCGGCGCCGGTACCGTGATCAATCCCCAGCAGCTGCGTGAAGTGACCGAGGCCGGTGCGCAGTTCGCCATCAGCCCGGGGCTGACCGACGAGCTGCTCAAGGCGGCCACCGCCGGGTCCATTCCGCTTATTCCGGGCATCAGCACCGTTTCCGAGCTGATGCTGGGCATGGATTACGGCCTGCGCGAGTTTAAATTCTTCCCGGCGGAAGCCAACGGCGGCGTAAAAGCGCTGCAGGCGATCGGCGGCCCGTTCCCGCAGGTGCGCTTCTGCCCGACCGGCGGCATCTCGCCGGACAACTACCGCAGCTACCTGGCGCTGAAAAGCGTACTGTGCATCGGCGGCTCCTGGCTGGTGCCGGCGGACGCGCTGGAAAGCGGCGACTACGCCCGCATCACCGAACTGGCGCGCGCCGCCGTCGCGGGCGCCCAGGCCTGATTTACATCGCAGCGGTGGCGGCCGGCAGCGCCGCCCCGCTGCGCTGGCTGAACCGCTGCTTCTTGCGGTAAGCGAACACATCTTCCACGTGCCCCTCGCGAATGCGCTGCTGCAACCCGCGCCAATACTCCGCGGTAAACAGATCGCTGTGCAGCTCTTCAAACACCTGCCGAATGCGTCGATCGCCGCACAGGAAGTGGCGGAACTCTTCCGGAAACACGTCGTTGGGCGCGATGCTGTACCACGGCTCACTGGCCAGCTCGTCCTCCGGATAGCGCGGCGGCGGAATGTCGCGGAAGTTAACCTCGGTCATGTAGCAAATTTCGTCGTAGTCGTAGAACACCACCCGCCCGTGGCGCGTCACGCCAAAGTTCTTGAACAGCATGTCACCGGGGAAGATATTGGCGGCGGCCAGCTGCTTGATGGCATTGCCGTACTCTTCGATCGCATCGCGCATCTGCTGGTCGTTGGCCTGCTCCAGATACAGGTTCAGCGGCGTCATGCGCCGCTCCATATACAGGTGCTTAATCACGATGCGGTCGCCGAGATCTTCCAGTTTGCCCGGCACTTCGCGCCGCAGTTCCGCCAACAGCGCCGGGCTGAGGCGCGCCTTGTCGACGACAAAATTCTCGTACTCCTGGGTATCCGCCATGCGCCCGACGCGATCGTGCTCTTTCACCAACTGATAGCAGGCCATCACCTGCGCCTGCGTCACCTCTTTTTGCGGGGCGAATTCGTCTTTGATCACTTTGAATACCCGGTCGAAAGACGGCAGGGTGAATACCAGCATCACCATGCCCTTCACCCCCGGCGCAATGATGAATTGCTCCTGCGACTGCGCCATAAAGGTCAGGTATTCGCGATAGCATTCGGTTTTGCCGTGCTTCTGGCAGCCAATCGCCATGTACAGCTCGGCGGTGGTCTTGCCCGGCAGGATCTCGCGCAGCCACTCCACCATCGCCGCCGGCAGCGGCGCGTAGACCATGAAATAAGAACGAGCGAAGCCGAAGACGATGCTGGCCTCGGCCTTACCGGTCAGGCAGGCGTCGATAAACAGCGCGCCCGATTCGCTGTGGTGGATAGGCAGCAAGAACGGATAAACGCCGTCGGCCAGGCGCAGCTTGCCGACCAGCCAGGCGGCCTTGTTGCGATAGAACAGTTCGTTGGCGATCTGGAAGGTCGCCCCCGCCAGCTGCTGTGCGCTGAAGGCGCGTTGCAGCGCCTGAGTGATATAGCGAATATCGCGCGTCAAATCCTCCCACGGCAGCCGCAGCGGCAGATCGCTCAGCACGCTGCGCAGCATCGCCGGCAGATCGCCATTGGGCGTGAAATCGCGCGCCAGCGGACGCGGGATGTCGCGAAAGCGCCGCTCCGGCTGCGAACTGAAGACGAACAGCTTGTCCGGCGTCAGATCGCGGTGCTTGAACAGCCGGCAGTAGACCGAGTTAAAGAAGCTTTCGGCGATCTCGAAACGCGGATAGTCCGGCAGCAGGTCGATATAGACCGCTTTGACCCGGCTGGGGAAGTCGGCGTCGAAGTATTTCTGCCCGGTGATGCATTTGAGCTGCTCCACCACCAGGCCGACGTGATGGTCGTACAGATGGATGCGCTTTTTCATCGCCTGCTGCACCGCCGGCCAGTCCGCCTGCTCGAAGCGCTGCTGCGCGCCGGCGGTCACTTCCAGAAAGCGGCCGTACTGCGCATCGAAGCCCTGCAGGATCGTCTGTGCGATCAACAACTCCAGTTTTGCCGCCATCCTTACCCCCGCCAGAAAAAGAAGCCTGCGCATGCAGGCTCCGGGTGAAACGTCTTCAAGCTTGCCGCATCAGAACTGCTGTTCTTCCGTCGAACCGGTCAGCGCGGTCACCGAAGAGGCGCCGCCCTGAATGATGGTGGTGACCTTGTCGAAGTAGCCGGTGCCCACCTCCTGCTGGTGCGACGCAAAGGTGTAACCGCGATCCACCGCGGCGAACTCCGCCTGCTGCACCTTCTCGACGTAGTGTTTCATGCCCTCGCCCTGCGCATAGGCGTGCGCCAGGTCGAACATGTTGAACCACATGCTGTGGATGCCCGCCAGCGTGATGAACTGATACTTGTAGCCCATGTCCGACAGCGCCTGCTGGAAGCGAGCGATGGTCTGATCGTCGAGGTTCTTCTTCCAGTTGAACGACGGCGAGCAGTTGTAGGCCAGCAGCTTGCCCGGGTATTTGGCGTGAATGGCGTCGGCGAAGCGCTGAGCGGCATCCAGATCCGGCGTTGAGGTTTCGCACCACACCATATCGGCGTAAGGGGCATAAGCCAGGCCGCGGCTGATCGCCTGTTCGACGCCGGCATGGGTGCGGAAGAAGCCTTCCGCCGTACGCTCGCCGGTGACGAAGGCGCTGTCATACGGATCGCAGTCAGAGGTCAGCAGGTCGGCCGCATCGGCGTCGGTACGGGCGATCACCAGCGTCGGCACGCCGAGCACGTCGGCCGCCAGGCGCGCGGCGACCAGTTTCTGGATCGCTTCTTGCGTCGGCACCAGCACTTTGCCGCCCATATGGCCGCATTTCTTCACCGCCGCCAGCTGATCTTCGAAGTGCACCCCGGCGGCCCCGGCGGTAATCATCGCTTTCATCAGCTCGAAGGCGTTCAGCACGCCGCCGAAGCCGGCTTCCGCATCGGCGACAATCGGCAGGAAGTAATCGGTGTAGCCTTTGCTGCCCGGCTCAATCTGGTTCGCCCACTGGATCTGATCGGCGCGGCGGAAGGTGTTGTTGATGCGCTCGACCACCTTCGGCACCGAGTCCACCGGATACAACGACTGGTCAGGGTACATGGCCGCCGCGCTGTTGGCGTCGGCCGCCACCTGCCAGCCGGACAGGTAGATAGCCTCGACGCCGGCTTTAGCCTGCTGCAGCGCCTGGCCACCGGTCAGCGCGCCCAGGCAGTTCACGTAGCCTTTGCGCGCCTTGCCGTTCAGCAACGCCCACAGTTTGGCGGCGCCGTTTTGCGCCAGGGTACATTCCGGGTTGACCGAACCGCGCAGGTTGATCACGTCTTCGGCGCTGTAAGGGCGGGTGATGCCTTCCCAACGGGCCGATTTCCATTCCTGTTCCAGCTGCTGGATCTGTTGAGAGCGAGAGGTAGACATAATTTTTATCCTTTCAGTCATGTAGGGTTGATTGGGAAAGTTCAGGCCAGCAGCTCATAGCCGGGCAACGTCAGGAAATCGATTAATTCATCTTGCGTGGTGATGCGCTCCATCAGGCGCGCCGCCTCTTCGAACCGGCCGGCGTTAAAGCGCGCTTCCCCTACTTCTTCACGCACCACCAACATCTCTTCTTGCAACATCTGGCGGAACAGTGCCTTGGTGACCGGGCGCCCGTCGTTCAGGCTCTTCTCGTGGTGGATCCACTGCCAGATAGAGGTACGGGAGATCTCCGCCGTCGCGGCATCTTCCATCAACCCATAGATAGGCACGCAGCCGTTGCCGGAGATCCAGGCTTCGATGTACTGCACCGCCACGCGGATATTGGCGCGCATCCCCGCTTCGGTGCGTTCGCCGTCGCATGGTTCCAACAGCTGCGCGGCGCTGATTGGCGCATCCTGCTCACGCATCACGTCCAGCTGATTCTGGCGATCGCCCAATGCCTTGCCGAACACCTCCATCACCGTGTCCGCCAGCCCCGGGTGCGCCACCCAGGTGCCATCGTGGCCATTGTTGGCCTCCAGCTCTTTATCCGCCCGCACCTTGTTCAGCACCCAGGCGTTTTTCTCAGCGTCTTTGCTCGGGATAAACGCCGCCATGCCGCCCATGGCGAAGGCGCCGCGCTTATGACAGGTTTTGATCAACAGACGTGAATAGGCGCTGAGGAAAGGTTTCTCCATGGTCACCGACTGACGATCAGGCAGCACGCGATCGCCGTGGTTCTTCAGCGTTTTGATGTAGCTGAAGATGTAATCCCAGCGGCCGCAGTTCAGGCCGACGATGTGATCGCGCAGGTGATAGAGGATCTCGTCCATCTGGAACACCGCCGGCAGGGTTTCGATCAGCACGGTCGCCTTGATGGTGCCACGTGGCAGATCGAAACGATCCTCGGTAAAGCTGAAGACATCGCTCCACCAGGCCGCTTCCTCCCAGGACTGGGTTTTCGGCAGGTAGAAATACGGGCCGCTGCCCTTGGCCAACAGCTGACGATAGTTGTGGTAGAAGTACAGCGCGAAATCGAACAGGCCGCCGGGGATGGCTTCATCACGCCACAAGACGTGTTTCTCCGGCAGGTGCAAGCCGCGCACGCGAGCGATCAACACCGCCGGATTCGGTTTCAGCTGGTAGATCTTGCCGGCTTCGTTGGTGTAGGAGATGGTGCCGTTAACCGCATCGTGCAGGTTGATTTGACCGTCGATGACTTTGTCCCAGCTTGGCGCCAGGGAGTCTTCGAAGTCCGCCATAAATACTTTTACGTTGGCGTTCAACGCATTGATCACCATCTTGCGTTCTACCGGCCCGGTGATCTCGACCCGGCGATCGCGCAGGTCTTGCGGGATGCCGCGGATCTGCCAGTCGTCTTCACGAATGGAATTAGTTTCCGAAATAAATCCAGGTAGCTCGCCGCGATCGATATTTTGCTGCCAGCGGGCACGCGCCGCCAGCAGCTCATTGCGCCGCGGCGTGAATTTCGCCACCAGTTCCGCCAGGAATTCAACCGCTTCATCCGTTAATACCTGGCGCTCCGCTGCGGCGAAACCCTGGGTAAACCTTAACTCCGTGCCTGCTATCTGTTGCGTCATGACCTTGCTCCTTCCCATCATTGCGCCCGAGCGACCGGCGCATTTTCATCAGAAATCACTGTGGATCAGGGCGGATGAAACGATCCTAAACTGGTCAGATCTCATCCCGATAGCTCTAAGAATACTCAACAAAAAACAAAAATCAAAAACCATTTCCATTTTATTATTAAATATTTTATTAACACTTTATTATCAATTAGTTAGAACAAATAACATAACCAACAGGTAAGGAAACTGGTTCCAATAGAATCGCAAAGATAGGCTAACGCGTTGTTGGCCAATGGTTTTTTGGGGAAAGTGACCGGTAAAAAGGGGATCGTGCGGAGGATCAACAGCGCGGCGGCCTCGATTCAGCCGCCGGCAGGCAGAAAAGATCAGTCGAGAGTCGGATTCATATGGCGCAGATCGTAAGGCGTGATCTGGTAGACGTAATAGTTGAGCCAATTGGAAAACAGCAGGTGGCCATGGCTGCGCCAGGTGGCTTTCGGTGTCAGTGCGGGGTTGTCATCGGGGAAGTAGTTGAGCGGTACGGCAGGATCGAGGCCAGCTTCGTTGTCGCGACAATACTCCCCGGCCAGGGTCAGGGCATCATACTCAGGATGGCCGGTGACAAACGCCAGGCGCTTATCCCTGCTGGCGAACAGGTAGGCGCCGGCCTGCTCGGATTCGGCCAGAATATCCAGGTCGGTATATTGGCGAATCACCTCGGTCGGGAAATCGGCATAGCGTGAGTGCGGCGCCAGGAAGCTTTCGTCGAAGCCGCGCGTCAGCAACGCATGCTGCTGCAGCGTTTGGTGCGGATAAACGCCGGAGAGCTTCACTTCGCGCGTCATCTTGGGAATGCCGTACAGGATGTTCAACGCCGCTTGTACCGCCCAGCATACGAACAGCGTGGAGGTGACGTGGTTTTTGGCCCAGTCAATCACCCGTTCGATCTGCGGCCAATAGGCAACATCGCAGAAATCAACCAGCCCCAGCGGCGCGCCGGTGACAATCAGACCATCGAAGTTCTCATTCTGGATATCCTCGAAGTCGCAGTAGAAGTTGTTCAGATGCTCGGCCGGCGTGTTCTTCGATTCGCGGCTGTCGATGCGCAGCAGCTGGATATCAATCTGCAGCGGCGAGTTGGACAACAGACGCAGAAACTGGTTTTCCGTTTCGATCTTCTTTGGCATCAGGTTGAGGATCAGCACTTTGAGTGGCCTGATTTCCTGTGTTTTTGCCCGCGAGGATGTCATCACGAAGACATTCTCACCGCGCAAGAAATTGACCGCAGGTAACTCATCAGGAACACGAATCGGCATTGCTTAACCCTCACACATCCATTTATACGTTTAGACTTCTAGATGCCCGAAGATAGCGTTTTTTTTCGTCGCTGTCGAGCATTCAGCGGAAAGGTGAAAATGTTTCATTGCGCAGCCTGCGCCGGGATATAAGCAGAGGGAGTAAAGCGGATGAAAAGCAAAAAGGCCATCCTTTCGGATGGCCTCTTGGCTTATTTGATGCTTGGCAGTGTCCTACAGTATTCGTCTCATCCTGAGACTCTCCCCTGCGGGGCCGCCGCAAGCGGCGTTAAGGCCCGTTCCCGACGGGCCTTTCGCATGCCCATGCTCGAGCAGAACACCAAATAACAGACAAAACAAAAAGCCCCATGCTTTCGCATGAGGCTTTTTGTTTTATTTGATGCTTGGCAGTGTCCTACTCTCGCATGGGGAGACCCCACACTACCATCGGCGCTACGGCGTTTCACTTCTGAGTTCGGCATGGGGTCAGGTGGGACCACCGCGCTATTGCCGCCAAGCAAATTCTTTTTTCTGCCGAACTTCTAAACCCACTTTAAATAAAGTGGTGCTGATACCCAGAGTCGAACTGGGGACCTCACCCTTACCAAGGGTGCGCTCTACCAACTGAGCCATATCAGCACGCTTAATTTGATGCCTGGCAGTGTCCTACTCTCGCATGGGGAGACCCCACACTACCATCGGCGCTACGGCGTTTCACTTCTGAGTTCGGCATGGGGTCAGGTGGGACCACCGCGCTATTGCCGCCAGGCAAATTCGTTTTAATCAACCCGCTTCATCGCTGAAGCCAGTTAATCCAATCTGTAAACAAGCTGAATATTGTCTTGGTCTCACCAAAACACCTTCGGTGTTGTAAGGTTAAGCCTCACGGATCATTAGTACTGGTTAGCTCAATGCATCGCTGCACTTACACACCCAGCCTATCAACGTCTTAGTCTTAAACGTTCCTTCAGGGGCCTTGAAGGCCCAGGGAAGACTCATCTTGAGGCAAGTTTCGCGCTTAGATGCTTTCAGCGCTTATCTTTTCCGCACTTAGCTACCGGGCAATGCCATTGGCATGACAACCCGAACACCAGTGGTGCGTTCACTCCGGTCCTCTCGTACTAGGAGCAACCCCTCTCAATCTTCCAACGCCCACGGCAGATAGGGACCGAACTGTCTCACGACGTTCTAAACCCAGCTCGCGTACCACTTTAAATGGCGAACAGCCATACCCTTGGGACCTACTTCAGCCCCAGGATGTGATGAGCCGACATCGAGGTGCCAAACACCGCCGTCGATATGAACTCTTGGGCGGTATCAGCCTGTTATCCCCGGAGTACCTTTTATCCGTTGAGCGATGGCCCTTCCATTCAGAACCACCGGATCACTAAGACCTACTTTCGTACCTGCTCGAGCCGTCACTCTCGCAGTCAAGCTAGCTTATGCCTTTGCACTAACCTCACGATGTCCGACCGTGATTAGCTAACCTTCGTGCTCCTCCGTTACTCTTTGGGAGGAGACCGCCCCAGTCAAACTACCCACCAGACACTGTCCGCAACCCCGGTCAGGGGCCAACGTTAGAACATCAAACATTAAAGGGTGGTATTTCAAGGTTGGCTCCACGCAGACTGGCGTCCACGCTTCAAAGCCTCCCACCTATCCTACACATCAAGGCTCAATGTTCAGTGTCAAGCTATAGTAAAGGTTCACGGGGTCTTTCCGTCTTGCCGCGGGTACACTGCATCTTCACAGCGAGTTCAATTTCACTGAGTCTCGGGTGGAGACAGCCTGGCCATCATTACGCCATTCGTGCAGGTCGGAACTTACCCGACAAGGAATTTCGCTACCTTAGGACCGTTATAGTTACGGCCGCCGTTTACTGGGGCTTCGATCAAGAGCTTCGCCTTGCGGCTGACCCCATCAATTAACCTTCCAGCACCGGGCAGGCGTCACACCGTATACGTCCACTTTCGTGTTTGCACAGTGCTGTGTTTTTAATAAACAGTTGCAGCCAGCTGGTATCTTCGACTGGTCTCAGCTCCATCCGCAGGGACTTCACCTACACACCAGCGTGCCTTCTCCCGAAGTTACGGCACCATTTTGCCTAGTTCCTTCACCCGAGTTCTCTCAAGCGCCTTGGTATTCTCTACCTGACCACCTGTGTCGGTTTGGGGTACGATTTAATGTTACCTGGAGCTTAGAGGATTTTCCTGGAAGCAGGGCATCAACTACTTCTGCACCGTAGTGCATCGTCATCACGCCTCAGGGTTAGTATGCAACCGGATTTACCAGGTCACACCCCCTACACGCTTAAACCGGGACAACCGTCGCCCGGCCAGCCTAGCCTTCTCCGTCCCCCCTTCGCAGTAACACCAAGTACAGGAATATTAACCTGTTTCCCATCGACTACGCCTTTCGGCCTCGCCTTAGGGGTCGACTCACCCTGCCCCGATTAACGTTGGACAGGAACCCTTGGTCTTCCGGCGAGCGGGCTTTTCACCCGCTTTATCGTTACTTATGTCAGCATTCGCACTTCTGATACCTCCAGCAACCCTCACAGGCCACCTTCAACGGCTTACAGAACGCTCCCCTACCCAACAACACATAGTGTCGCTGCCGCAGCTTCG